>Ga0302326_10006835_pt1 | contig 25475 bp, 22 predicted proteins | sample Palsa_T0_3_FD_202264 | JGI IMG/M metagenome (GOLD analysis project Ga0302326, IMG submission 202264) | Peat permafrost microbial communities from Stordalen Mire near Abisko, Sweden - Palsa_T0_3 | ecosystem: Environmental > Terrestrial > Soil > Palsa > Peat permafrost | place: Sweden: Abisko... | reverse complement strand
GGATTGTTGCCGATTTTGCCGGTGTGGAAGTAGATGTCTTCGTCGAGTTGTCCGCGGGCAACCGTGCCCTCGACCGGTGGACGTTCGGAACGCTGGTCGGTGAAGAAGTCGCTGCGGGAGAGCGGATTCTGGCGGGGCTGGACTTGCATGTCGCTGCGGCAGGCGGTGGTTAGGGCGATGGCCACTAGAGGAAGGAAAACCTTTAACCACAGAGGACACCAAGATCCCCTAAGGAAAGCCCATCGCGCGGACGTTCGTGGAGCCCCATCCTTTCGCGAAGGAGGCGAAAGGATGGGGCACCCTGGGTTCGTTATGGCCGACATTTTCCGAAGGTGCGGCATTTAGCTGGGCACCTCCGAGACGGAGCGCGGGGTGAGGGCTTCGAGGAACTTGCGGGTGCCGGCGGGATCGTATTTTTTGTCGGATGAGAACACGATTAAGAAGAAGCGATCTTTTGAGGCCGAGGAGAAACGCGGGACGTTGAATACCGGGTGGTAGGGCATGGGCAGGCCGTTCAGGGCGAGCATGCCGAAGACCGCCGAGATGCCGGCGAACAGGATCGTCATTTCGAAGGTGATGATGATGAAGGCGGGCCAGGAGTGGTAGGGCTTGCCGCCGATGTTGAGCGGGTAGTCGACGGCGGACATCCAATACTGCATCAGGTAGCCGGTGATTCCGCCGATGATTCCGCCGATGAGTACGACCAGCGGGACTTCGTTGAAGTGGAAACCGATTTCTTCGGCCAGACCTTCGACGGGGAAGGGGCTGTAGGCATCGATCTTTTTATAGCCGGCTTCATAGGTGCGTTTGGCGGCGTCGATGAGCGCTTGAGCGGAATCGAATTCCGCCATGATGCCGTAGATGGGATCGCGCTTCATATTTGGAACCTCGACGGCGGTAGAAACCCCGATATCGCGTTCGGCGCACGGGAAAGCAGGTTTCTCAACTCCGCAGAATTGCCCGTAAGCGGGCAATTCTGCTGCGCTCGAAATGACAAATTCTTAAAGTATGACAAATCCTTAAAGTAAGTCGCAGCGCTCTTCGCGTTTGGCTTCGATCCGTAGCTTGGCATCATTCCTTCACCTCGGATTCGGGCAGGAGGGTGCGCATTTCGAAGATTGAGATGGCCGGGAGGATGCGCAGGAACAGGAACATGGCGGCCAGGAACATGCCGATGGTGCCGATGTAGGTCATCCAATCCCAACGGGTGGGGTAGTACATGCCCCAGGAAGAGGTCATGAAATCGCGGCTCAGGCTGACCACGACGATGATGAAGCGTTCGAGCCACATACCGACCAGAATGACGCCCGAAACGAAGAACAGCGCGACCGGACTGGTGCGCAGTTTGCGAATCCAGAGCAACTGCGGAATAAAAATGTTGCAGATCAGCAGCATGTAGTAAGGGACGGCGTAGGGCCCGTGCAGGCGGTTCCACAGCGTGAAGGCGTCGTAGCGGTCGCCGCCGTACCAGCCCATGAAAGCTTCGATGCCGTAGCCGTAGGCGACGATCAATCCGGTGGCCAGCATGACTTTGGCGGAGTTCTGCAGATGGCGGTCGGTGATGAAATCTTCGAGACCGTAGATTTTGCGGATGGGGATGGCCAGCATCAGCACCATAGCGAAGCCGGAGTAAATAGCGCCCGCGACGAAGTAAGGCGGGAAAATGGTGGTGTGCCATCCCGGGACGATGCCGACCGCGAAGTCGAAACTCACGACGGTGTGAACCGAGAGCACCAGCGGCGTGGCCAGGCCGGCGAGCAGCAGATACATGGTTTCGTAGCGATGCCAGTGGCGGGCGGAGCCGCGCCAGCCCAGCGAGAGCATGCCATAGACAATTTTCAGCGCCTTGTTGTCGGTGCGGTCCCGCAGCGTGGCCAGATCGGGGATGAGGCCGACGAACCAGAACAGGGCAGAAATTGTGCCGTAGGTGGAGACGGCGAAAACGTCCCACATGAGCGGGCTGCGGAATTGCGGCCAGACGCCCATGGTGTTGGGAATGGGGAAGAGCCAGTAGGCGAGCCAAGGGCGGCCGACGTGGATGGCGGGAAAGATTCCGGCGGAGGCTACCGCGAACAGCGTCATGGCCTCGGCAAAACGGTTGATGGAATTGCGCCAGGACTGGCGGAGCAATAAGAGGATGGCGGAGATCAACGTGCCAGCGTGGCCGATGCCGATCCACCAGACGAAGTTGACGATGGCGAAGCCCCATCCGATGGGGATGGTGACGCCCCAGATGCCGATGCCTCTCAGGAAAAGATAGCCGATGGCGAACAGCATCATCATGGTGAGCATGAAGGCGATGCCGAAGCCGAGGAACCATCCGTTGGAAGCGGGACGGGTCAGCACGATGGCGCTGATTTTCTCCGTGACCGTGCCGAAGGTGTAGCCGGGCTCGATGACGGGAGCGTGGTCGGCGTCGGTGGTCGATTTGTATTGCTCAGGCATTTGGCTTGCGAAAATCCTCAGGGGCTAAAGCCCAGCTCTTTTTGTGCCACTTACGCGGCCCTTAAGGGCCGCTCTTCCACAAAGTTCTTCTCGGTTTGGCTGCGCTTCGCGCTCGCCGGACGGCCGAAGGCGGCCGTCGCCACATCGTTCTCTTCTATCCTTCCAGTTCCGGGTTCGGGTTTCTTACTTCTGCCAAGTATGTTGTTCGTGGGCGCGTGTTCAGTTCGCCCAGGAGGCTGTAGTTTCTGGACTGCGACTTCAACTTCGATACTTTGCTGTTGGGGTCGTTGATGTTGCCGAAGACGATTGCGCCTGCGGGACAGGATTGCTGGCAGGCGGTTTGCAATTCGTCGCCGATCAGGATTTTTTTCTCTTCTCGGACAGATGCGGTTTCTGCGTCGATGCGTTTTTCGTTGATGCGCTGGATGCAGTACGTACATTTTTCCATGACGCCGCGGCTGCGGATGCTGACGTCGGGATTGCGCATCATCTTGTATTGTGGCGTGTCCCAGTCCTGGAAGAGCAGGAAATTGAAGCGGCGCACTTTGTACGGACAGTTGTTCGAACAGTAGCGGGTGCCCACGCAGCGGTTGTAGACCATGTCGTTCAGGCCTTCGGTCGAGTGGTTGGTTGCGCCGACAGGGCAGACGACCTCGCAGGGAGCGTTCTCGCACTGCATGCAGGGGACGGGCTGGAAGAATGCCTTGGGATTGTCGCGGTCGCCCTGGTAGTAGGCGTCGACGCGAATCCAGTGCATGTGGCGGCCGATCACGACTTGTTCTTTGCCGACGACGGCGATGTTGTTCTCCGACTGGCAGGCGATCATGCAGTTGTTGCAGCCTACGCAGGAGTTGAGGTCGATGGTCATGCCCCAGGCGTAGTCTTCTTTGTCGTAGGGATAGGGCTGGTAGAGCGTGAGATCTTTGGGGACTTCGTCTTCCTGGGCGAAGGTCGGGTCTTTCTTATATTCCTCGAGGGTGGTTTCGCGGACCAAGGGGCGATGGGCGCCGTCGGGCGTGTCCATTGATTGATAGCCCTGGGTGGAGGCGAGTTTGTAGGTGGCTCCGGTCTTACTTATTTTGACCCCTGAAGCGGTATATGGTGCGGCGCTGGTGCGGAGGGCGTAGGCGTTGAAGCCTTGCGCGGTGCCGACGCGGCCGGCGCGGGTGCGTCCGTAGCCGAGCGTGATGGTGACGGCGTTGTCGGGATGTCCGGCTTGAATCCATACGGGGCCTTGAACTTTCTTGCCGTTGAGTTCGAGTTCGACTACGTCTTCGGTCGCGATGCTGAGACGCTGCGCCATCTTGGGGCCGAGGAGGATGGCGTTGTCCCAGGTGAGCTTGGTCATCGGCTTGGGGAGTTCCTGCAGCCAGCCGTTATTGGAGAATTGTCCGTCGTAGATGGTGGGGTCGCGGCGGATGTTGAGTTCGATGGCGTTAGGGTCTGAGAAGCCACCCACAGTCTCCGCTAGCCTCGCTGTCACCGCCTTTGGGGCATATGTTGTGTTTTCGATCCATCCGTCGTGCAGCGACCTGCGCCAGAACTGCTCGAAGTCTGCGCCGGTGTGCTGTTTCTGCCAGTAGGCGCGTGTCAGATCGTATCCCGTCGCGTCGGCTTGCCCGTTCAGCAGCGCGACGAACTCGATTTCACTCTTGCCGTTATAAAGGGGAGCAATCAGAGGCTGGATGATGCTGACGGTTCCGTCGTAGGCGCGGGCATCGCCCCAGGATTCAAGTTCGTGCGTGGCGGGAACATGCCATTGGCAGAGCTCGGCGGTTTCGTTCTGATGGAGACCGTAATGCACGCGCAGCGGAACTTTATTACTTTTCAACAATTCAGAGAAGTTGAGGTCGGCAGGCGCGTCATAGGCCGGGTTGCCATTGAGGATGATGAGCAGATCGACTTTGCCGGCCTGCATGTCGGCGGCGAGTTCTTTGATCGATTCGGTTTGATTGACCGGATTCGCGTCGACGGGGTCGGTGTAGAAAACGGTCTTGCCAACGTTGCCGGATCTGGAGTTGAAATCGTGTGCCAACGCATGTACGTATGGCGGCTGATGGTCACCCACGATCAGCACGCTCGATCCCATGTGGCCAGGAAGCTGGTTGAACGCCGCGAAGGCAAACTTTTCCTGTTCTTTGGTGAATCCCTCGTTTGCGTTTTTCCAGACCTCTTTCACACCAGAAAGCGTTGAAAGCATCAGGCGGGTGAACTGGTCGATCTGCCCAGCCTTCACCGGCAGCCGATGATCCGCCTTAGCTCCTGTTGAAGTCGGCGTGCTCTCGATGACATACAGGCGGTTCATGTTGCCGCTGTCGGGATTACGGCGCTTGGCGAAGTCACGGATGTATTTCGTGTTGCCGGGGAATCCGGCGGAGAGGAAGTCGGCGTCAAGGGAGACGATTACGTCGGCTTTCGAGAAGTCGTAGCGGGTTTCGACGGGCTGTCCGAAGGCCAACTTCGCGCCTTCGAGGACGTTATCGCGATTGATGGGCTCGTAGACGTGCCACTTGGCCTGGGGATAAATCTTCAAAAAGTTGCGCAGCTGGTCGGCGAGCGTGGGCGAAGAAATTGTTGGCGTGAGAATGCGGATGCCTGCGCCCTGCAAACTCTTCTGAATATTCAACGGGCCGCGGATGGCGTCGAGAAAATGCTGCCACGAGTGGACGTCGCCCATGGAGTTGACGGTCTGGGAGCGGTCGGGATCGTAGAGGCCGAGGATGGAAGCTTGCGTGAAAATGTCGGTGCCGCCAAGGGACGCCGGGTGAAGGTCGTTGCCTTCGACTTTGGTGGGGCGGCCGAGATGGCTTTCGACCAGGACGGGGCTGGCGTATCCGCCGAGCGTGACCGCGCTCGCGTAATATTGCGGCCGGCCAGGGATGACGCCTTCGGGCTGGCGAACGTAGGGGACGATGGGTTCGAGCGGGAGGCGGACGCATCCGGTCATGCCGGCGAGGCCGAGGGACGCGCCCATGACTTTGAGGAATCCGCGGCGGGAGACGGAGTCGAGCCATTCGGACGCGCCTTTGGGGAATTCGCGGTGCAGGGCGGTTTGGAAATCTTGGGAGCCGGCGAGTTCTTCGAGGCTGCGCCAGTATTCCGGGCCGGTTTTTTCGGCGGCGTCGTGGGCGGTGGCCTGGTCGATCTTTTCGCGGAGGGCGGAGAGGTCCAGCGTGGACTTTTTGCCGGGGCAGATGTCCTCGCGGGTCTTGATCTGGATCAGGCCGCCGTTGTTTTTTTCGTCGTTCGTCATTCTCTCGTGAAACTGATTCTGCCTTCCCTACGGGACTTGTTCCATCTCTCTGCTGCCGGACCCGGCACTTGAAGTGCCGGGCTATTTTCAGTCGCCGCTCTGCGGCGGATTCATCTGCCTTACATCATCGGTGACAGGTGTTGCAGCTGGTGATGTCTTTCACGCTGCGCACGTTGTACTTCTTTAGCAGAGCCGTGCCAAGTTCGATCTGATCGGTGTAGCTGTGGCCGTCGAGTGCCACCGGGTTCGCACCGGTGGGCTGTTGGTAGCGCATGTTGAAGACTTCGCTGCGCGGGCGCAGATTTTTTTCCGGGGCGCGGTGGCAGCTCAGGCACCACTCCATTTGCAAACTTTCCTGCTGGTACATGAGCGGCATCTGGTCGACGGGGCCGTGGCAGGTGTTGCAGCCGACTCCTTTACTGATATGAATGCTGTGATTGAAATACACGAAGTCGGGGAGCTGGTTGACGCGGGTCCACTGCAGCGACTCGCCGGATTTGTAGCTGGCGCGGACCGGCTCCAAGAGCTTGGCGTTAGTCCAGATTTGCGAGTGGCAGTTCATGCACGTTTTCGTTGGCGGAATGCCGGCAAAGCTGGAAGTTTCGACCGAAGTGTGGCAGTAGCGGCAGTCGATGCCGAGGCCGGTGACGTGGTGCTGGTGGCTGAAGGGCACGGGTTGCGGCTTGCGGACTCCGGCATAAGTGACATAGGGCGATCCCTGGATTTCGTAGGCAATCCAGGCGAGCGCAGCGATTACGAAGACCGCGCCAAAGATGGTGGCGCGGGACAGAGTATTCGTACTGCGATGAAAAATCTGCGACATTCCCTTATGAGGTTCGGCTTAAAGAGACCCGGCGGACCGTTTGTTGTTTCTGAGTTGGCTGTGAAACCGGAAATTATAAATAGTTCGCCGGAATTTGTCGCGGATTTTTCGAAATTTCAGAGAAGAAAAACGTTTTGAAATGGAATGGAACGGTAAGGAAGCGAGCCAGACGCGCGATTCTGGTGGCGCAGAAAACGCGCCACATCGCGCGGCTCGCCCAGATCCTTCAGTGGGCAAAGTACGCCCGCTTCAGGATGACAGCTCACTTAGCGCAGGTTCATGACCATGAGTTTGGGCTCTGTCATTTCTTCGATGGCGTAGCGCAGGCCTTCGCGGCCCAGGCCGGAATCTTTCACGCCGCCATAGGGCATTTGATCGATGCGGAAGGAGGGGACGTCTCCGGCGATCACGCCGCCGACTTCGAGCTCTTCGTAGGCCTGGAAGAGTAGTTTGGCATCGCGGGTAAAGACGCCCGCTTGCAGACCGTAAGCGGAGTGGTTGACCTTGCGCAGAGCCTCGTCAAAGTCTTTGTAGGGCTCGACCGTAACGATGGGGCCGAAGACTTCCTGGCAATTCACTTTCATTTCGGGCCTGGTGCCGGTGAGCACGGTGGGTTCGACGACGAGATGGTTGCGGCCTCCGCCGCAGAGCAGGCGGGCACCGGCGTGGACAGCCTCGTCAATCCAGTTGGTGGCGCGGATGGCGTCACTCTCGCGGATGACGGGGCCGACGTCGGTGGATTCGTCGAGCGGATCGCCGGACTTCAGTTTCTTTACGCCTTCGACGAGCAGGTCGGTGAACTTGCCGTAGACGGAGTGCTCGACCAGAATGCGCTGCACGGAAATGCAGGTCTGGCCGGCGTAGCCGAAACCGCCGGCGACGCAGCGCTCGGCGGCGTAGGCGAGGTCGGCGTCGCTGTGCACGATGACAGCGGCGTTGCCGCCGAGTTCGAGGACGACTTTCTTTTTTCCGGCGCGGCGCTTGATGTCCCAGCCGACGGGCACGCTGCCGGTGAAGCTGATGAGCTTGATGCGCTCGTCGGTGACGAGCAGGCCGGCGTCTTCATTGGAGAGCGGGAGAACGTTGAGTCCGCCATCAGGCCAGCCCGCCTGCTGCACGCACTCCGCCAGAAGCAGGGAGCAGAGCGGGGTTTGGGGCGCGGGTTTGAGCACCATGGAGCAGCCGGCGGCGATCGCCGGGGCAACTTTGTGGGCGACGAGATTGATGGGGAAATTGAAGGGGGTGATGCCGGCGATGGGGCCGAGCGGAAAGCGGCGCACGATGCCCCAGCGGCCGGCAGTGGATTCCTGCCAGTCGAGAGGAAGATATTCGCCGTAGATGCGCGTGGTCTCTTCGGCGGCCACGTTGAAAGTGAAAATGGCGCGCTCGACTTCGGTGCGCGCGGCCTTGATGGGCTTGCCGGCTTCCTGCGCGAGAGTGCGGGCGAATTCTTCCTTGCGTTCCGTCATGGCGGCGGAAATTCGGCGCAGCACGCGCTGGCGTTCGAACGCGGGCAGGCGGCGGGTGGTGCCGAAAGCCTTGACGGCGGCGGCGATGGCGGTCTCGGCGTGCTCGCGGCGTCCTTGCACGACGCGGGCAATCACGCTACCGTCGTAGGGGGCGCGAATCTCGACGAGGTCGCCGTCTTCGTGCCACCGGCCATCCACGAAAAAACCGTGCGTCGCAACGGGCGCGATTGTCATTTCTGCCGTCATTTTCCTGGCCCCCAGTCAACCGACTTCGACAATTATAGGACTTTGGATGAGCGGGGGGTGGTGGGGATTTAAGAAAAATCTTTTTAACCACAGAGGACACAGAGGAACACAGAGGAATTCGGGCCTTTACAATGGGCTCGACTCTGATCGTCCCAACGATGACTGACTTTGCTTCAATCTCCGAACTGGCCCCGCGCTTGCGGAGTGGGGAAATCTCTCCGCTGGAAATTACTCGGGATTGCCTGGGGCGCATTGCCGAACGGAACCCGGCCCTGAATGCGTTCATCACGGGGATGGCGGAGTCTGCGTTGGCTGAAGCGCGGACGGCCGAAGCTGAGATTCTGCGGGGGGAGTGGCGCGGACCGCTGCACGGCGTTCCGGTGGCGGTGAAGGATCTGATTGATGTGGCCGGAGTGCGGACGACGGCGGGCAGCGCTCTATACAAGGATCACGTTGCGGCGGAGGATGCCGAGGTGGTTCGGCGGCTGCGGCAGGCGGGCGCGGTGATCGTCGGCAAGAATAATCTGCATGAGTTCGCTTACGGCGGGAGTTCGCTGGTCAGTTATTTTGGGGATGTTCACAATCCGTCGGATCTCGGGCACATCGCGGGGGGATCGTCGGGCGGGTCGGCGGCTGCGGTGGTGGCGGGGATGGCTTGTGCGACGATTGGCACGGATACGGCGGGCTCGATTCGCGAGCCGGCCGCGCTGTGCGGGTGTGTGGGACTGAAACCGACGTATGGACGCGTGTCGAGCCGGGGAGTGATTCCGCTGTCGTGGTCGCTCGATCATGTGGGGCCGTTGACTGCGACGGTGGAGGACACGGCTGTCGTGCTGCAGGCGATTGCGGGATACGATGCGGCGGATATCGGATCAGTGGATGTTCCCGTGGCGGATTATGTTTCCGCGCTGCGTGAGGGCGCGAAGCGATTGCGCGTGGGCGTGGTGCGCGGATATTTTTTTGACGATCTTGATGGGGAAGTGGCCGCTGCGATGGAGCATGCGCTGCGGGAAATTCAGGGCCTCGGGGCGGAGTTGAGAGAAGTGCGGCTCGGCTCGGATGAGGTGCCGACCAACCGGATGTTGCAGGCGGCCGAAGCTTATGCTTTTCACGCAGAGAATGTGGGGAAGAACGCTGAGTTGTATCAGGCGGAAACGGTGCGTCGCATACGGACGGGAGAAAAAGTTTCGGCGGCGGAATACATGCAGCGGCGGCGCGAGTTGGAAGAGGCTCGCCGCAAGATTGGCGCGGTGTTTGCTGATGTGGATGTGCTGGTGATGCCGACCACGCCAGCGGCTGCTCCGGCGATTGCGGAGCTGAAGGCGAATCCGGATGCGCTGCGTCCGGCGGAGCTGAGGCTGCTGCGGAATACGCGGCCGTTCAATGTGTGGGGATTGCCCGCGATCTCCGTGCCTTGCGGATTTACGGCGAGTGGGCTGCCGGTCGGGATGCAGATTGCGGGGGCGCACTGGCGGGAGGATTTGGTGTTGCGAGTGGCGTGGGCTTATGAGCGGGCAGCGGGGTGGCATGAGCGGAGATGCGGTGGTTAACCTTGAACTTCAGGCCGGGGCATATCGTCGAATCGACAGCCTGTGTCCGAGCTCTCGCGTTTTCGCCACGTCGTAGGCGAGTTGCATGCGGAGAAGGTGATCCATGTCCGGGCCGAATGCCTTCTCGATGCGCAGGGCCATTTCGGGCGTCAATGCGGCCTTGCCGTGCAGAAGATCGGAGAGCGTAGCCCGGCGCACTTTCAGAATTTCCGCCGCCTTTGACACGGTAAGGCCAAGAGCCTCGATGACTTCGGTTCTGATCAGGTCTCCCGGATGTGGCGGGTTCTTCATCGGCATTTCGGATGCCCCTCGTGATAGTCGATCAGATCAATGTCGGTGGCGGTGTTGCTCTGTTCGTCGTGCCGGAAGGTCAACCGCCAGTTTCCGCTAACTGTCAGGCTCCAAGACCCTTTCAGGTCACCTTTAAGAGCGTGCAACTTCCAGCCGGGAAAGCGTCGAAGCTGTTCTAAAGCTTCGGCAGTTTCAAGCGCGAACAGAAGCTTGCGCAGCTTGTCGGCCAGGGCGGACGGCACTCCCTTGGTGCTTCCATCCTCGTGGAGTTGCCGAAGTCCTTTGTGGCGAAAGCGGACAAGCTGCACGGTGGCTTTTGAGCAATACTTTCTATAGTATGTACGGTATGGCCGTACGCGTCAAGTATTTATTATAAGGGAATGCCATCGGTGCGTCGCAAGGCTGGCGGGCTGCGCCCCGGCGGACTGCCGGGGGCGGCTGTCCCCACATAAATCCCTCAGCGGCTAAAGCCGCGGATCATTCTTAGGCGTCTTACGGCACGGCTGAAGCCGAGCCCTTCCCGGTCGTGCCTCTTCCCGAATCCCGATTCTCTAGCCGCGTCCTAATCCACCGACCGCACATCGTCGGGGAGGGTTAGCACGAACTCGCATTTGCCCGTGGTCAGGGAGCACGACAGCGTGCCGCGGCGGAAGACTTTTACGGGGGTGTCGTCGGGGAAGGTGAGGTGGTAGCCGGCGGTTTTTAGGGCGTCGGAGTAGGACTTTAGCTTTTCATCTCCGCTGACAAATTTTACTGAGTCGACTTTTGCGGGCGAGCCTGCGCCGCCGCTGATCAGGATGAAGAAATCGGCGTTGCCCATTTGCCTGGCCTTGCCCAGGTCGATGGTGTTGAGGCGCTCCAGTTCACCTTTGTAGCGAGCCACGAGGGCGTCGACCTTGGCGTCACCTCCGGCCAGCGCGGCTAAGCGGCCGCGGGTCTCGGGGTCGGGGCGCAGGCCATTGAGGGCGAGCGCGTAGGTGTGCAGGGCGCGCTCTTTATCGTTATCCTTGTCGTTACCTTTATCTATGTCGCCGCGATCTTTACCTTTGTCGCCGCGCTTCTGGTAGATCTGGGCGAGATGGTCGCCGACTTCGCCGTGGTGGCCGAGGGTCCAGGCCGCCGCGACATATTTTTCGGCCTGGTTGAGATTGCCTTCACCGAAGTGAACCCAGCCGAGAGTGTCCCAGTAGGCGATGAGCGAGCGGACCAGAGGCAGGTCATTGTTCGAGAGGCGGTCGAGCGAGATGTTGCGCAGCGCGGCGGCGGTGGCCGACACGGCGGATTCGGCGTATTGCTGGGCACGGTCGAGGTGCGCGTTCTTCAGCGAGAGTTGGTAGGCGATGTTATTCCAGATGTTGGGCGTGGCGGCCAGTTCGACGGCGTGATCGAAGGTGGCCAGCGCCTTGTCATCCTGCCCGAGATTCAGGTAGGCATCGCCCAGGCTGACCTGCAGGTCCGGGCTTTCGGGCGTCAGCGACGCGGCCTTTTCCAGTTCGGCGACCGCCAAGTCATATTTATGCCACTCGGAATACATCTGGCCGAGGTTGGCGTGGGCGAATTTGTCGAGCGGATTGTTTTCGAGTTGTTTGTTGAAGGCCTTGACTGCGTCGTCGTACTTGCGATCGTTCCAGTAAACCCGGCCGAGGTTGTTGTAGGCGTATTCGTCGTAGGGATTTACTGCGAGCTGCTGCTGGAAGGCGGCGATGGCCTGATCGTTCTCGCGCAGCTGGAAATATACGAGCCCCAGGTTGTTCCACGCGAATTTGTTTTTAGGATCGACTTCGGTGGCGCGCTTGAAAAGTACAAGAGCCACATTCAGGTCGCCGTTGTCGGCGGCGGCGCGGCCGCTATCGACGAGGTCGTCGGCCTTCATGTCGGCGGGCGGGACCGGGCTTCCAGCTACAGTGCTCTCAACCGAGAGCTTTTGCGCGAGGTCGGCGCCGACGGCGTGACGAAACGATTCGTAATCGGACGCGCGGGCGACGGGGATTTCGTCCTGATGCAGGGTGAGCGTGCGGCTGGCGGTGAAAACGTTGCCGTCAAGGTTGTAGGTGGCTAGATATTCCGCATAGTCGCGCTTCAGCGCGAACGCCAGCGGAGCGTGGGCAGTGTATTTGGCGGGCAGCTCCAGAGTGATGTTATAGGCATACTCGGCCTTGGGGCCCAGCTTGAGGGGATCGGCGTCAGGGTCAGAGTCGGCGTCGTCGGCATTTACGTCGGGCAAGTTGAACTGCACCAGCGGCAAGTCGACGACTGTTTTCTTCTTCGACCAGTCGAGAAAGTTCACCTTGGAAACGTCGTAGGAGAGCGTGAAGGGCTCGCGGGTGGCTGCCGGATCGCTGACTTTGAGGTTGGTGACGTCGCCGCCGAGCCCGCCGTTGATATTTTCCGCTACGCGCTGCCAGTTGGCCTCAGGCACGCGGCGAAAAATCGAACGCAGCATGAGTTCTTCGTCGCCGCGAAATTCGTAGTGCACGTGGGCTTCGAGTTTGCCGATGTCGTTGACCTTGCCATCAATGTGCGAGACCTCGCTGTCGGGCATGGGAGTGTCGGCGGGCGTTTCTTCGAGATGCGGCGCCACGCTGGAGGGCGGATCCACGGGAGGAATCACGAGCGCCTGTTTCTTACGCAGCGTGTAGGCGAGCAGGCGGAAGGGCGCGACCTCGGCGGTCGTATCCATCCAGATTTCTTCCTTCTTGTCTCCTTGCTCGCCTGCTTTTCCCGTGGGCAGCATGGTGATGACGTGGTCGAACTGCGAAGGCGAAGGAACGTCGGTATCGAGCTTGCGGCTGGAGTTGATGAGCACAGAGTCGGCGTGCAGGCCCTCGGCTTCCAATAAGGAGGCCAGCAGGGTGTGCTTGTCTTTGCAGTCGCCGTACTGATCGTGAAGCACTTCGGACGCGGCGTGCGGCTGGTAGCGGCCGACGCCCAGCGAGAGACTGACGTAGCGGAAATTCTTCGCGACGAAGTCGTAGAGAGCTTCGGTCTTTTCGAGATCGGTGTTCAGACCTTTGGTGAGTTCCTGCGCCTTGGCGCGAACTTCGGGCGAGGGCGCGCGGCGGTCTTTTTCGAGGGCGGCGTACCAGCGGCCGATTTGTTCCCAGGTTTCGAAAGTCGTCAGCTGGACATCGGGGCGGTCGTCTTCGGGGCGATGTTTCTTTTTCTTCTTGTCTTTATCCCTATCGTCCTTGGCCTTCGCCGAGTCGTCTTCGCGCTCGAGATGCGAATTGGTCCAGTGATAAATGCGGCGGCCGTTTTCTTCGGTGATCTTCGGATCCATGCCCGGCTTGCACTTCAGCTTTAAGGGACGGCTGGCGGGGACATCGACGTCGAGGGTTTCATCGAGGTCGATGTTGAGCTTGTCGAATTCGTATTCTGCCCAGAACTGCCCCACGGCCAGGGGCGTGTGAATGATCGTAACCATGTCGTACTCGAGCACCTCGCCGGGGCGCAGGCCGGGAACGGTGATGTGCTTCTGGCGATAGTCGGTGTAGACGGGGGCCTCGCGCTCGACGGGAGCGGTCAGATCCTGCACGGCGTCGTCGCCCGCCTTGACCACGGTGCCATCTTCTTTGAGCACGCGCACGTAAGGAATCTCGACGCGCTCGTTAGCGGAGTTGTAGCCCTCCTGCAACTGTCCCCACTGCTGCACGCCGGCTTCAGATTGCACGCGGATGCGGGCGGTGGTTTCTTTGCGTCCGGTGCCGTCGGCCTCGAAGCGGTAGCGGGAGTGCATCTGCTCGATGACGAAGGACTCCTGCGAATAGTCGTGGGACTTGTCGGGCTTGGGCGTGTCGGCGGCTTTTTCGGCCGCGGCCGCGACCGAGGTCTTGGCCTGAGGCGTTGAACCTGGAGGTGCTGAGCGTTGAGGCGTTGAGGTTTGAGGAGTTGGGCTTTGAGGAGTTGGGCTTTGAGAAGTTGAACCCGGCGGCGTTGGGGTGGATTGCTGGGAACTGGCAGTGGCGGCCAGCAGGCATGAAAAGAGAAGGGCGAAGTAACGATCACGCATAAGTTAGAAGGATGAACTTATTCATTATCCCATGTGGCGGCCTTTGCGCGGGGTCACGAGGGGAGTCGATGGGAGGAACGACGTTGGTTGCGCATAAACGGGTCGAGCTGCAGTTCGACCGGACAGCCGGGGGCGGCTGTCCCCACATAAAGCGTGTTGTCATAATATGACAAATTATTTTCCTGCTAATACTGTGATTATGGTCATTTTTTTCTTCTGGCCGCGCCAATCCGGGGTAAAATCTCGGTCAGTAGTCCTGTCTCGCCATGACGCGAGGCAGGCGTGACGCATAACGTAATTGCGCCACGATCCTTCCGTCGGAGGTTTTTGCATGGAAGATCGGGCCCCTGTCGTTGCCGGTATTGACACTGACCAGTCCTCTACTACCACTTCCACTTCCAACATCCGAAAACATGAAGGCCGCGGAGCGTGGGTTCTCACCGCCTATGGCATCTCTGGGCTGGCGTTGTTCGGAGTTCTAGCTTACTTTTTTTCGGACTTCATCTCCCACTAGTCCGGCCCGCGCTGGCGAACGGGCGTGCGCGCCCGCGGTAAGGTTGAGAGGTGTATCCGCAGCCCGCGCAATGCCTGTTCGCGAATTGAAAGCTCACTCGGTGGTCGCCCAAGCCTCTGGGTTGAACGTGCTACAATGAGCGGCCTTAGATTATCGCTGCGGCACCCGGCACTGACCCCACGCAAGGATTAGGCAACGCACGGAAGAAAATCTGTGGCCAAGACTCCCACACCCAGCCCGACGCCGATTACCTACGCCGATGCCGGTGTGGACATCAGCCGCGCCAACCGCACCAAGCAGCGCATCAAGTATCTGGCGCACAAGACTTTTACTCGCGGCGTGCTGAGCGAGATTGGCGGCTTTGGCGGGCTGTTCGCCGTGGATAAGGCGAAGTATACCGACCCCGTGCTGGTCTCGAGCGTGGACGGCGTGGGCACAAAGTTGAAGGTCGCGTTTGAGATGGGGCTGCACTCGACCGTGGGCGCCGACCTGGTCAACCACTGTGTCAACGATATTGCGGTGCAGGGCGCGGCTCCGATGTTCTTCATGGACTACCTGGCCACCGGAACGCTCGATCCCTCGATTGCGGAGAAGGTTGTGGAAGGCATCGCCGACGCCTGCAAGCATAACGGCTGTGCGCTGATCGGCGGCGAGACCGCGGAGATGCCGGGATTTTATCCGGATGGAGAATACGATCTGGCGGGCTTTATTGTCGGCGTGGTGGAGCGCGAGAAAATCATTACCGGCAAAGACGTGCAGATCGGCGACATCATTCTGGGCTTGCCGTCGAATGGTTTGCACACCAACGGATATGCGCTGGCGCGCAAGTTGCTGTTCGAAGTGGCGCATTATTCAGCCGACACCTACGTGAACGAGATCAAGAATAAAGTCGGCAACGAACTGATGCGCACGCACAAGAGCTACTGGCCGGCGCTGCGCAAGCTGATTGACGGCCAATGCGTGGCGGCTCTGGCGCACATTACCGGCGGCGGCATTACCGAGAACCTGCCGCGCGTGCTGCCGCGGGGAACGGCTGCCGTGATCGAAATGGGGACGTGGCCGGTGCTGCCGATCTTCGAACATTTGCAGCAACTCGGAAACGTTCCTCAGGACGAGATGCTGCGCACTTTTAACATGGGCCTGGGCATGCTGCTGGTGGTTCCGTCGGCGAAGTTCAAGAAGGCGCAGTCGGTGCTGGAGCGCGCGGGGGAAAAAGCTTATACCATCGGGCGCATCGTGAAGGGCGAGCGCAAGGTGACGTACAGCTAGGGGAACGAATTGGGGAATTTGGTAATTGGGTAATTTCAAAAACAAACCCGATCTTCAATTACTCAATTACCAAATTTCTCAATTACTCAATTCAGTTTCAATCAACAATGCATTCCCTGGGCATTCTTCTTTCCGGACGCGGGTCGAACTTCGTCGCTATTGCCGACGGTATCGACGCGGGACGCATTCCCGACGCGCGAATCTCCGTTGTGATCTCCAACAAATCTGACGCGCCGGGGATCGCGACTGCCCGGCAGCGCGGATTGAATGCGCTGGTGATTCCATCCAAGGGCAAGCCACGCGAGGAGCATGACCGGGAAGTGGTCGCGGCGCTGCAGCAACACAATGTCGAACTGGTCTGCCTTGCCGGCTATATGCGGCTGCTTTCGCCCTGGTTCGTGCAACAGTTTCCGCATCGGATTCTGAATATTCATCCGTCACTTCTGCCTGCCTTCCCTGGCCTTGAGGCGCAGGAACAGGCCGTCGCCTACGGCGTGAAAGTTTCCGGCTGCACGGTGCATTTTGTGGACGAAGAACTTGACCACGGGGCGATCATCGTGCAGAAAGCCGTGCCGGTGCTCGACAGCGATGACGAGCACGCGCTCGCGGCGCGGATTCTGGAGCAGGAACATCTGGCGTATACGGAAGCGATCAATATTGTGCTGCGCGGGAATGTCGAAGTCGTGGGACGACGGTTCGTGGTTAGAGGGCACGGCGCGTCCTCGATATAATCAACAGGCATGTCCACCTTCGCGCCCGTCGACGAACAACTTACGTATCTCAAGAAGGGCTCCGCGGAAATCATTCGCGAGGCCGATCTCCGCGCCAAGCTGGAGAAGTCGCGGGCTACCGGAAAACCTCTGCGGGTGAAGCTGGGGATGGACCCGACTGCGCCCGATCTGCACCTGGGGCATACCGTGGTGCTGCGCAAGCTGAAACATTTTCAGGATCTCGGGCACACGGCGATTTTTCTGATCGGCGATTTCACCGGGATGATCGGCGATCCGACGGGGCGCTCGGTGACGCGTCCACCGCTGACACGCGAACAGATCGAACAGAACGCGGAGACTTACAAGGCGCAGGTTTTCAAGATTCTCGATCCGGAAAAGACTGTGATTGATTTCAACCGGCGCTGGATGGGCGCGTTTACGCCCGACGATTTCGTGCGACTGATGGCAAAGTACACGGTCTCGCAACTGCTGGAGCGCGAGGACTTTCATAAACGCTTTCAGGAAGAAAAGCCGATTTCCATGCATGAGTTGCTCTATCCGCTGGTGCAGGGATACGACTCGGTCGCGCTGGAATCTGACGTGGAGCTCGGGGGCACCGACCAGAGATTCAATCTGCTGGTGGGGCGCGAACTGCAACGCAGCTACGGGCAGGAATCGCAGGTGGCGTTGACCACGCCGATTCTCGAGGGCCTCGACGGCGTGCAGAAAATGTCGAAGTCGCTGGGCAATGCGATCGGCATTCACGAACCGCCGCTGGAAATGTACGGCAAGCTGATGAGCATCTCCGACGAAATGATGTGGAGGTATTACGAGCTGCTGACGGATGTGCAGGTGGCGGAGATTTCAAAGCTGAAGCAGGAAGCGCATCCGATGCAGGCGAAGAAAGACCTGGCGCGCAGGATCGTGGCGGATTTTCATTCGGCGGAAGCGGCGGCGAAGGCGGGGGAGGATTGGGCGAGGCAGTTTCAGAAGGATGAGGTGCCGGAAGATGTGCAGAGCGTCACAATACTGTTGGGAACCGTTCTTCCAGAAGGCTTCGGCCACGGCGCAGTCAAAGACATCAGCAATTTCGACCCTGATTCGTGTTCGGTTCGACTTGATAAACTCATCCGCCAAGCTGGCCTCGCTGCTTCGAATACAGAGGCTGCAACGAAGATAAAGAACGGCGCGGTAAACATAGATGGTCATGGCATCAGTGCGCGTAATGTGGTCATAAATGCGCCGCTCAATCGGGACATTGTGCTGCGGGTTGGTCGCCGGATGAAAAAGGTGCGGATCATTAAATCAGACCCAACGCGGCAATGACCATGTGGGGACAGCCGCCACCGGCTGTCCGGGCGAGCGAAGCTCGCCTCGCTTTTTCTCTCCAGCAAATTAATTCCCGACTTGGAACGCTTTCTTTCCAGCTTCACTGAAAACCCTCAGCCTCCAGCCGCTGTGGCACTAGAATCAAAAAGCGCGGAGCTGCGCTCCGCGGACAGCCGGGGGCGGCTGTCCCCACATAAACCCTTAGTCCCCACATAAGCCTTAGCCTTACACATAACTTTAGCTTGGTGCTATTTCCACATAAACCTTATGCCGCAGGCTTTTTATCGTCGGCAACTTCCTCATCTTCAGGTGGATGACCGGCAGCACTTTGTGACATTCTGCACCGACCGGCGATGGATTCTTCCTGGAGGTGCGCGGTCGGTCGTGTTGGAAAGCTGTTTGCATGACAACGGAAAGAGATTCGACCTGCGCGTTGCAGTCGTGATGCCGGATCACGTTCATGTCATCTTTACGCCGCTGGTCGATCATGAGGCGATGGAAGTTTGTTCGCTGGCGGAGATTATGGACTCGATCAAGGGCGCTTCGGCCCACAGGGTCAACAAGGCGCTCGGACGGAAGGGAAGAGTTTGGCAGGCTGAGTCGTTTGATCATGTGCTGCGTTCGTCGGAGGGGCTCGATGCCAAGATTCAATACGTGCTGGAGAATCCGGTGCGGCGGGGGCTGGTTGCGCAGTGGATGGAGTATCCATGGGGGTGTGGAGGAAGGCATTTGTGAATCCGTTCGCTGTGGGGCGGTGACAGCGAAAAGCGCGGAGCTGTGCTCCGCGGACAGCCGGGGGCGGCTGTCCCCACATAAACCTCTCTCTACATAAACTTATCTACACCCTTACGCCGTGGGTGGCGCTGAAGCTGTTGGCGGGGCAGGAGTTGGCGGTGGTGCGGCGGCGCTGTCGTTGACCAGGTCTTTGAGTTCCTTGCTGGGCTTGAAGAAGGGGATTTTCTTGGCGGGGACTTCGACGCGCTCTCCGGTTTTGGGATTGCGGCCGACGCGGGGTTTGCGCTGGCGGGTACGGAAACTGCCAAAGCCGCGGATTTCGATCTTGTCGCCGGCGCGCAGGGAGCGCACCACGCTGTCAAAGATCGTTTCCACGATCACTTCACTGTCTTTCCGCGTAAGTTCTGCCAAACGCGAGACTTCGTCAATCAGATTGGCTTTGGTCATAACCCCTCTTCGCTCGGGATGGGTCCTAATGGCCCACTTCGCGGCGGAAGCAATTCCGCCAGACCATAGTCGGACCACCACCACCCATAACCTTCTCAAATTTCAGGGGTTTCGTGCAAGTTACGGGGGGGATACGTAGCGGCGCAGATTGGCATGACGGAAGAGGCGATTTGCGGGAGATCCCTCGCTTCGCCTGAAGAACGGCTCCGCTCGGGATGACCCAGCGGCGCCGGTCGGAATTCAAAGCGCACCAATACCGGCGCTACTTCCACAGGTAATAGAAGCCGACCTGCTGTTCCAGCATTTTTTCGCGGCCGGGGAGGAACTGGGAAACATCGCCCAGCAGAAGATCCATCAGCGTCTTGCGGTCTTTCTCGGGATGCACCAGCGTCGGTTCGCCCTTGATGCCCACCGATTTGGCGGTGTCGGCTACCGCGGTTTCGAAGTCGCCGACGCCGTCGATCAGCTTCATTGACATGGCCTGCTCGCCGGTCCAGACCTTGCCGTTGGCGATGGACTTCACGGCTTCAAACTTCATACCCCGGCCGTCGGCCACGGCCTGCACAAATTGCCCGAACATGTTGTTGATTAAATCCTGCATGTAGGCCTGCTCGTTGGGCGTGAGGTCGCGGGCCGGGTTGCCGGTGTCTTTGAATTCGCCGGTCTTGATTACGACATTCTTCAGCTTCGCCCACTTCAGCAGGTCGCCGTAGTTCATCCACTCGGCGATGACGCCGATGGAGCCGACAATGCTGCCCGAGTCGGCATAAATCTTGTCGGAGGCCGAGGCCACGTAGTAGGCGCCGCTGGCGCCGACGGTCTCAATGGAGACCACGATGCGCTTCTTCTTCTCGGTGCGGATGCGCTTGACCTCGCGATAAATCTCTTCGGAGGCGGCCACGCCGCCGCCGGGAGAATTTACGTGGATGATGATGGCCTTGATCGACGAATCGTCGCCAAACTTTTTCAATTCTCCGACGACGGGCTGCGGCGAAAGAATCACGCCGTCAAGGTCGACCACGCCGATGCGGTCGCCGAAGCTGGTGATGCCGGCGTCGGTGCCGCCGGCGTGCAGCGTCATATAGACCAGCGTGAACACGGCCAGCACGAAGAGGAAGAAAGCTCCTCCGCCAATCAAAATCCAGAGCAGGGTGCGTGAGCGTCCGTCAGGCATGGGGAAAGTTTAGCACTTAGACCAGTTTCGAGTTTCTGGTTTCTAGCTTCCGGTGGGCTGCTCGCCGGGCTTGCGAATGGCTTGCATTAGCCCGTGCAGAAGGCGGCTCACTTCCCCGGACAGAACGGTCAGCTGTTCGGCGTCGGGTTTTAACAGGTAGCCTAGATTTTCTGCAATCACCAACTGCGTTTCCATTTCGAGCAGCGATCCGCGTGCTCCCCGAGGAAATGGTGGAACTCGCGCCTGGAGAGCCTGCCCTGACCTTCCGCAATGTTGCTGGCTACCGACACCGCCGACCGCCGGATCTGGCTGGTCAAGCCGTAGGTCTCGTGCCGTGGAAAGCTCTGGGTCGCACGATAGATTTCGGTGACCAAAGCGATCGCCTTCTGCCACACGATGAGTTCCCGATAGGAATGTCCCATCTGCGTCTCCTGTTTTCGTTAATCTGGCGCGCTGGATACGCGCTACAGGAAACTAGAAAACCGAAACTAGAAACTTGTCTGTGACGGATGAACAATGACTCGCAGCGCGGCGCGGCGTACGCCTACTTCTACGGGCGTTTGGCAGACGAATTCTCCGTCGGCGTAGATGTCGAGCGGCTCGGCGGTTTCGATGCGCACGCGGCTGGCCTGGAAGTATTCGACTTCCGGGATGCCCAGATGGCGGCCGCCGTAGACTATCGGGAACATGCAGAAGAGCTTGAAGGGGTCGACGGCGCCGACAATGCAGAGGTCGAGCAGGCCGTCGTCTAGTTTGGCGCGAGGAGCGATTTTCATGCCGCCGCCGTACCAGGGACTGTTGGCGATGGCGGCCAGGATGGTGGGGCGATCGCTGCGGGTGGTCCATGCTCCGCTTGCGCTGTTGTTATTTTCCGCGGGCGTCAGAATCTTCATAGGCAGCGGCGAGAAGGTGAAAATCGTAGGAGCGAGGCTCAGGACGTAGCCGCCATGGGCGCGCAGCCAGCGGGGCAGGCGGTTGGCGCAGCGGGATACTTCACCGTCGAGGCCGACGCCGGCCACGCAACAGAAGTACCGAGTAGCGAGCACCGAGTAGCGAGTCGCTTCGTGTGGGGAGGCGCCTCCCTTCGCCGCGAGCGGCGAGATCACGCCCAGATCAATCGTGCGGAAGTTGGTTGCCCGCAGATTTTCCGCGCTGCCGCAGAAGTTCTGCCACGCGGCCAGCGAATCGCGCAAGCGGCGCAGTCCGAGGGCGCGGGCGAAGTCGTTTCCGCTGCCAGCGGGCACGACCAGCACCGGCAAACCCAGCCTCACCAACTGCCCGAGATGGCGATGGATCGTGCCGTCGCCGCCGAAGAGCAGGATGACATCGGCCTCGTCCGGCGACGCCGGCATTCCCACGTGCCATTCGATTTTCTTTGGGCTCTGGCTGGGCTTAGCCTGAAACGGCTTCAGGTGCTTGGGAGAGCGTCCCAGCCCGAGGATGGCAGCGGCACGCATGTGCGGGGAGAGCGTAGCAGAATCAGGGCGGAGTGTCAGGATTACGTTGCGGTTTTGCAGTTGCGTCGAGTACAGCAGATTCCTCAGGTGCCGTCGCGTTCGCTCCGACTGTCTTCGGAATGACAAGAGTGATGAGGTCCTTGGCTTTTGCCTACATCGAGCCGTATATCTATATGTTGCGGAAAGGAGTAGTCTTGAAGTGTCTCCTCTAGCATCTTCCCGCCGCGCCTGAACGGTGACGGTTCCTTGCGAAAATCAGACAGCTTCGCGCTGCGCAAGGAGCCTCTATGGCGAACAAGTTACGTGTGTCTGGCAAGTCCGCTTCGAAGCCACCGACTTTAGATGGCGACGGCAACCGCATCCACAATGAGATCCTGCTCGGCCTGCCGGCCAAGGAATCTGAACTGCTGTTCCCCAAGCTGGAGTTCATGCGCTTGAAGACTCACCACGTGCTGCATGAGCCGGGCGACACGTTGAAGTCTGCTTACTTCTGCAACAGCGGCCTGATTTCCATCCTATGTGTGTTCCCGGACGGAAAGAGCGTGGAAACAGGCCTGGTCGGCAAGGAGGGCATGATCGGGATTCCGCTGGTGGCGGGTTTTCGCACCGCGCCCTCGCGCGCCACCGCGCAGATCGAGGCCACGGCCTTTCGCATCAGCAGAGAAACTTTGGCCGAGGCTCTGCGTCAGTGCCCGAAACTGGCGCGGAGGCTGCATCAGTTTGCCCAGGTGATGACCATGCAGATCGCGCAGATTGCGGCCTGCAACCGGCTGCACGAAGTGAATGAGCGGCTGGCGCGATGGTTATTGATGAGTTCCGACCGCATTGAAACGGACTACGTGCCCCTGACCCAGGAACTGCTGGCGCAGATGCTGGGAACTCGCCGCTCCAGCGTGACTGTGGCGGCGGGCATGCTTCAAAAAGCGGGAATGATCACCCAGGTCCGCGGGCACGTGGACATTGTGGACCGGAAAAAACTGGAAGAAGCCGCCTGCGAATGTTACGGAATCATGCGGAATCAGGTTGAGCTGTGGCGCAGCGAAGCGGAATAAGCACTGGTATGTGGACCAGCCGGCTCTGCAGGCGAAACTCGACAGCATTCCCCCCCTCGAACCTAGCCCGGTCGAACGTCATCCCGCCGAAGCTCTCCGCGTCGAACCTCTTCCCGTACAACCTCCGATTGTTTTCCAGCGTACTGACAAGCTCCGGCGACTTTGCTTAGGATGTGGCGAACACAGGTATCCCGTTTCGCCGCTCGGGCAAATCGTGATTGGGAGGAGTTTTCGTCATGGGTTCCCAGCAGGAGTTTCTGACAGGGGTCAAAGATATGCCGGATGTTCGTCTCGATTTTGTTGAACATGAGTTGGTGTGTCCGCACTGCCAGAAGCGGATCCGGCGTGCTTCCGCTGGAGCCACCATCCCCTTGGCCTCGGCGAAGTGTGAGCGCTGTGGCAACGAGTTCCTGATCGTCCAAAGTAAGCCGTGGCCGGCGGACAACGGAGCGAATGGACAGTCCACGTAAAATCGCGCCGTAAGATCGCGGCGCCGCCGGATTCATCTCTCGCGAATTCCCGCCACGCTCATCATTCTCCCAGTCTTGCCCTTTTCGGCGCGGTAGGAGAACAGCAGTTCGGGATGACATTGGGTGCATAGCGGCGACACTTCGATATTCTTCTTCGCCACTCCAGCTGCCAGCAACTGCCGCCGGTTGGCTTCCGCCAGGTCGAGAAAAATCTTCTTGGGTAAGTCGCTGTGGCCGGGAGCGCGGGCGGTCAGAAAAAGAAGCGGATACTTGTCGCGCACCGGATCCGACTCTTTTACTTCGCGGAACAGGCTGGCGCCATAGGCGAACTGCGATTCAAACTTGGTGCGAACGTCTTCCCCCACTTCATAACAACAGCCGCCGATCCCGGGACCAATCGCGGCCTTAATGTCGCGGGGACGGCTACCGAAAGAGCGATGCATCTCGCCGAAGCCTTTCTCGACGATGCGCTTCACTGTGCCCCGCCAGCCCGCATGAAACACACCGACCACGCGCTGCCGGGCATCCACGAGAATTATGGGCAGGCAGTCGGCCGTCTGGATCGCCAGCAGCAGGCCGGGAGTGGCGGTGATCAGCCCGTCTCCGCTGAGCGGCTGTTCTGGAATCGCGTCGACGCGGTGAATGATGTCGGAATGAATCTGCTGCAGCGTGATCAGGGGACAGAGTGCCGCACCGTCGAGCTTCGCTCGACCGGAGATCAGTTGACCGGACGGGCGAGGGCGGCTGTTCCCACACGCTCCAATCTCGCGCAGAAACGCAGTCCGGTTGCGCTCGACCGCGGCGCGGGAATCGTGCTGGGTGAAGCCGAGATTGAGATCGCTGTTGCGGTACACGCGGGATGATCCGCCCGTGCGCGTGGAAAAGCCATGCACCAGCCATGGAAGCTGGCTCAAATCCTGCGCGTGAAGAATTGTGAGTTTGGTTTTGGATGGAACCCGGGTCGGCACGATTCCATGTTAACCGAAGCCGCAGGTGTGGAGCGGACACTCCTGTCCGCTGCTTTTGCTTTTGTTCTTGTTTCCTGATCCCAACCGGCTTCGGAATAGCAACATCAACTTCAACCGCAAAGGCAGCGGACAGGAGTGTCCGCTCCACATCTTGCAAGCCGGTTTGCCGGGGCCCCAGCGAGTCCGCTATAGTTCTATTGATGTTTGCGAATTTCACCGCCACCGACCGCTGGACGAAGAAGCCGGTGCATTGCGTGTATCAGGCGATGATCGTGGCCATCGCCACGCGGCACGCCGACGCCGTGGACATCAAGTTTCTGGTGGATGGACGCAAAGTCTGGGTCGCGCTGCCGCATCCGGCGTGGGTGGAATATAAGAAACGCACCGGCAAGATCATCACCGATTCTCTGGCGCAGGCAATCGCCGGACATTACCTGAAGACCGCGCTGGAGACCGGCGAAGGCGGAGGCCGCGAAATGTTCTCGCTGACGGTGGAAGAGACGCTGACGCATCTCGAGGCCGCGGTGGCGGAGATGCAGGCGCAACCGGCGTGAGACCTGCAGTGGCGCCAGCAAGAATCCAGGCGAGTTTCGCTCGCCCGGACAGCCGAGGGCGGCTGTCCCCACATAAGTCTCGCTAGATCACCACCGCTTCTTTATACTCCCCAAACACTCGCCGCATCGCGTCGGAAATTTCTCCTACGGTTGCTGAGGCTTCCACTGCAGCCAGGATGCGTGGCATGACGTTGGCGCCCGACCGGGCTGCGTCTTCCACGCCCGCTAGCGCCGCCTTCCATGGGCCGGCGTCGCGCATCGCGCGCAGCGCGCGCAGGCGCTCGATCTGCCGTGGTTCGAGCGCGGGGTCGATGCGCTGAATTGGGATCGGCTTTTCCTCTTCCACTTCGAAGCGGTTCACGCCGACGACGATCGCCTCGTGGTTGTCGACTTTCCGTTGATATTCATACGCCGCATTTTGAATTTCCTGCTGCACGAAGCCGCGTTCAATGGCCTTGAGCATCCCGCCGAGGACTTCGATCTTTCCTAAATATTCCGCAGCGCGCTTTTCAATTTCATTGGTGAGCGACTCTATGTAGTACGACCCGGCGAGCGGATCGATGGTCTGCGGAGCGCCCGACTCGTAGGCGATGACTTGCTGCGTACGCAGCGCGATGCGCGCCGCCTGTTCGGTGGGCAGGGCCAGCGCTTCGTCGTAAGAATTGGTGTGCAGCGACTGCGTCCCGCCCAGCACGGCCGCGAGCGCCTGA
>Ga0302326_10006834_pt1 | contig 25479 bp, 23 predicted proteins | sample Palsa_T0_3_FD_202264 | JGI IMG/M metagenome (GOLD analysis project Ga0302326, IMG submission 202264) | Peat permafrost microbial communities from Stordalen Mire near Abisko, Sweden - Palsa_T0_3 | ecosystem: Environmental > Terrestrial > Soil > Palsa > Peat permafrost | place: Sweden: Abisko... | reverse complement strand
CCGAGCAGCCGTACGTGCTGATCGTCGGCGGCGGCCAGGCCGGCATCGGGCTCGCGGCCAGGCTCCGGCAGCTCAGTGTGCCCACGATCGTCATCGACAAGCGCGCCCGCCCGGGTGACCAGTGGCGCAGCCGGTACAAGTCGCTCTGCCTGCACGACCCCGTCTGGTACGACCACATGCCGTACCTGAAGTTCCCGGACAACTGGCCGGTGTTCTCGCCCAAGGACAAGATCGCCGACTGGCTTGAGTCGTACACCAAGGTCATGGAGCTCAACTACTGGCCGAGCACTGAGGCCACGAGCGCCAGCTACGACGAGGCCAGCAAGGAATGGACGGTTAACGTCGAACGGGACGGCGGAGCGGTGGTGCTGCACCCGAAACAGCTCGTCCTGGCCACGGGAATGTCCGGCAAGCCCAACATCCCGTCCTTCCCCGGCATGGACAAATTCCGCGGCGACCAGCACCACTCCTACGCCCACCCGGGCCCGGACGCCTACCAGGGCAAGCGGTGCGTGGTCATCGGGTCTAACAACTCGGCGTTCGACATCTGCGGCGCGCTGTGGGAGAGCGGCGCGGACGTGACGATGGTGCAGCGGTCATCCACCCATATCGTCCGGTCCGCGACTCTGATGGACATCGGTCTGAGCGCCCTTTATTCCGAACGGGCCGTGGCCTCAGGCATCACCACCGACAAAGCCGACCTGATCTTCGCCTCCATCCCGTACCGGATCATGCACCTGTTCCAGATCCCGCTGTACGACCAGATGCGGGAACGGGACCAGGACTTCTACGACCGGCTGGAAAAGGCCGGCTTCGACCACGACTGGGGCGAAGACGGCTCCGGGCTGTTCATGAAGTACCTGCGCCGCGGCTCTGGCTACTACATTGACGTCGGCGCCGCCGACCTGGTGGCCAACGGCGACGTGAAGCTCGTCCGGGGCCAGGTCGACCACCTGACCGAGGACGCCGTGGTCCTGGCGGACGGCACCGAGTTGCCCGCCGACCTCGTCGTCTACGCCACCGGCTACACCTCGATGAACGGGTGGGCCGCCGACCTGATCTCCCAGGAAGTCGCGGACAAGGTCGGCAAGTGCTGGGGGCTGGGCTCCGACACCACCAAGGACCCCGGTCCGTGGGAGGGTGAGCAGCGCAACATGTGGAAGCCGACCCAGCAGGAAGCCCTGTGGTTCACGGGCGGCAACCTGCATCAGTCCCGGCACTACTCGCTTTTCCTCGGGCTCCAGCTCAAGGCCCGTCAGGTCGGCATCCCTACCCCTGTCTACGGCCTGCAGGAGGTCCATCACCTCAGCTGACCCGCCCGACTCACGTGGAGCCGAGGATCGACATGGGACTGCGGTTTCGTTCGCCGCTGCGGTCATCGCCGGGCAGGCCTGGGCTCCGGGCGGCTGCTGGCCGGTGAGCGCGTGGGTAGCAACGGCCGGCGAGGGGCCGCAGTTGTCGCGTTCTGGTTGGCGAGCGCGGACGCGTGGTCTAGCCTGCTGTGACTATGGCCGGTTTGGTTGGTTCTGGTAACCGGGCGTGCGGGCACCCCGCGCATCCCGGAAGTCGGTTCTGCCCGGTCTGCGGGGAGCCGGCCCCCGGCAGCGCTGCGCCATCCCAGCCGTCGACGGCGCCGTTGCCAGTGGTCCCCGCCTTGCCCCAGTCCGCGTGGCCGCCGCCGCTGGCACCCGCGGCTACTCCGCAGCCACAGCCAGAGTCCGCGCCCTGGGATTCCTGGTATGCGCCCCGCCGTCCGCCGCCCTCGTCACCCGGCCCGCAGCCGTGGCCAGCGCGACCGGGCGGTGTGCCGCTGCCCGCTGGTCCGGATGCGACGAGGCCGGATGGCCTGGTGCCGTCCGGCGACGCCACGGCGATTCTCGGCGACCTGCGGCTGGCACCTGGCTCCGGAGGCCCGCGGCGTCCGAGCCGCCCGCTGGTCACGGTGATTGTGGCGGCCGCGCTCGTGGCGGTCGTGGCCGGGGTTGTCATCTTCCGGGCCCTTTCCGGTAGCGCCGCCGCGGGCGGTACCTCAGGCAGCACGCCGTCTGCCCCGTCGCAGGACGCACGGCGGCAGGTGGCGGTGCGGCTGTCCGGGCTGCTGGCGCAGAGCGTCACCGACCGCGCCGCCGTCACCGGCGCGGCCGAGGACGTACGCGGCTGCGGACCGTCCCTGCGCCAGGACGCAGGGACCTTCGCCCACGAGGCCAGTTCCCGGCAGCATCTGCTGTCCCTGCTCGCGAGCCTGCCCGGCCGTTCCCTGCTGTCTGCCGCGATGCTCCAGGACCTGACCAGCGCCTGGCAGGCATCAGCCCAGGTGGACACCGATCTCGTCCGGTGGACGCAGGACAACATCGCCCGCGGCTGCCACCACAACAGCCGATCTGACGCCAGCCTGCGGGCTTCATACATCCCGGAGGGCCAGGCGACCGTCGGCAAGCAGGCATTCGCCACCCTCTGGAACCCGATCGCCAGGCAATACGGCCTCACCACCTACCAGCCGAACCAGTTCTAACGGCCCGATATGCGGCCGCCTGCCAGGTGGGCGATCCGCTCAGCGAGGCGGTGAGCCGTCACACGTCGTGACAAGCGCTGGGTACGGTTGCCGCGTGGGCGGCCGTCGTTTTGCGGGCCGTGCGGGCAGGTGAGGCGGCGCTGGGCTAGCGGAAGGCCGGCTTGCGGGAGAAGACTTCCTCGACCGCCGGGGCGAAGTGCTCAAGGGGCAGCCAGTCGTAGTCAGGGTCGAAGCAGTTCTCGTCATAGCGCTCGCAGAACTCGACCGTGGCGTTGAACCACGGGTGCCCCCGGTATGTCTCTCTGGCGTTGACGTCGTCCTCGGTCTGGGCGCCGTAGTAGTGCATCTGGAACAGCGGGTGGTGCGAGACGATCCAGCACAGCTCTTCGGAGACGAACGGGCGCAGCACCGCGGCCGCGTAGCTGCCGTGTGAGTACGGGGCCAGGCCGTCGCCGATGTCGTGGATCAGCGCGGCCACCACGTAGTCGACAGGCCGGCCGTCCCGCTCCGCCCGGGTCGCGGACTGCAGGCTGTGCGCGAGCCGGCTGACCGCGTACCCGGGGTCCGGCTCCGCCGCCCCCAGTGCCCGCACCGCGTCCAGCACACGCAGGTACAGGGTGCGGTTGTACGCTGCCTCGCGCGCGTTAATGAGGGCATATTCCTCAGCAGTGCCATCCCGCATCCGGGTGAAGGTGGCCCTGGCCGTGCCGATGCTCATAGGACCATCGTAAGCTGGCGGACCTCGCGAACCTCCTGCTCGGGAAGCACGTTCCCGAGGCCGTACCGGAACTGTTCGACTTCTGCTGCACCGTCTGCCGGACGCCCGCCGCGATAGCTAGCCCTCCCGCGGTTCCCGCTGTTGCTAAGGGGGGCCTGGTGGCCAAGGATAGTAATGCCTAGATATGGAGGGCGGGCTCTCGAACATGCCGGAGATGCGGCTGGCGCACTTGCACCCCCTGCGGTGGCTCGGCCAGCGCGACCGCGGCTTCGCCGCGCTCCGCCGTGCCGCCCGGGCAGCGATTGTCATGCCGGCCATGTTCGCCCTGGGCGACAAGGTCATCGGCAACCCGCAGGTGGCTACGTTCGCGGCGTTCGGGTCTTTCGCGATGCTGCTCCTGGCCGGCTTCGGCGGCACGATGACCGAACGGCTCCAGGCGGAGGCGGCGCTCGCCGTGACCGGCGGGGTGTTCGTCTGCCTGGCCACGCTGGCTTCGCAGACGGTGTGGCTCGCGGCCGTGGCGATGGCGGTGGTGGGGTTCGGCGTGATCTTTGCCGGCGTGGTCAGCTCGGTGCTGGCCGGGGCGACCACGGCGCTGCTGCTGGCGTTTATCTTGCCGGTGTCGCTGGCCGCTCCGCCGTCGGCCGTACCCGACCGGCTGGCCGGCTGGGCGATGGCCGCAGGCGCCGCGCTGGTTGCGACGGCGTTCCTCTGGCCCGCGCCAGCGCGCGATCAGCTGCGTGGTCCTGCGGCCGCCGCCTGCCGGGCGCTGGCTGCCCGGCTGCGTGCGGGGTTCGCGTTCCTGCTCAGCGGCATGGCCGAACAATCTGCGCTGGATCGCGATCATGCGGCTGCGCAGTCGGACCAGGCAGTCGAGGCGCTGCGCCGTGCCTTCCTGGCGACGCCTTACCGCCCCACCGGGTTGAGCACTCCGGCTCGGACGACCGTGCGGCTGGTCGACGAGCTGATCTGGCTGAACAGCATTGTCGTACAGCCTGGACTGCACCGCGACGGCGTCAACCGCGCGGCGCTGAGGGTCAAGGAGGCCGCGGCCGCGGTTCTGGATCGTGCCGCGGATCTGCTCGGCTGCAGGGGCGGGAGCAGCGATAAGCTCGACGCCGCGCTGACCGAACTGGCCGCTGCGCACGCGAAAATGCAGGAGGGCGTGACGGCCGGCCTGCCGGCCCGGTCCCTGCCGCCGGCCAGCGACCCGGCGGCGGGCGGGGAGCCGGTCAGCGAGTTCATCACCTCCCTTGATCCCGCCTTCCGCGCGGAGGAGCTGAGCTACAGCGTCTCGCTCATCGCGCGGACCGTCGAGCTGACCGCGGCCGCCGAGCGGCGGAGCTGGCGGGAGCGGTGGCTCGGCCGCCAGCCCGAGGGCGTGCCGAGCACCCTGTCCGCGGCGCGGGAACGGATCACGTCGTACCTGGAGCCGCACTCGGTCTGGTTGCACAACAGCTTGCGTGGTGCCGCCGGGCTGGGACTGGCCGTGCTCATCGCGAGACTGACCGGGGTGCAGCACGCGTTCTGGGTGGTCCTCGGCGCGCTGTCGGTGCTGCGCTCCAATGCGCTGAACACCGGGCAGGACGCCGTTCGCGCCATGGCCGGCACGGTCGCGGGTTTCATCCTCGGCGGGGCCCTGCTCGTGGGGATCGGCACGGACACCACGCTGCTGTGGTTCCTGCTGCCGCTGGCGGTCTTTCTGGCGGGGGTCGCTCCGGCGGTCATCTCGTTCGCCGGCGGGCAGGCGGCGTTCACGCTCACCGTGGTGATCTTGTTCAATATCATCCAGCCGGCCGGATGGCGCGTCGGCCTGGTGCGGATCGAAGATGTTGCCCTCGGGGTCGGCGTGAGCCTGGCCGTGGGTGTGCTGTTCTGGCCGCGGGGCGCGGCGCCCGCGCTCCGTCAGGCGCTGGCGCAGGCGTACGCCGGCGCCGCGGGCTACCTCGCCGGCACGGTGCGATCCGCGACCTCACCCGGCGACCCGGGCATGCCCGCGCTCCCCGCGCTGGCCGGCGACGCCGCGCGGGCCGCCGCGGCATCGCGCCGGCTCGATGACGCGTTCCGCACGTTCCTGGCCGAGCGCGGTACCAAACGGCTCCCGCTAGCCGATGTGGCCAGGCTGGTCACCGGGGTGGCCGGACTGCGTCTGGAGGCTGACGCGGTACTGGACCTGTGGCGAGGCGACGACGGCCAGGCGGGCGGCGACGCGGCCGCCGCACGCCAGGAGGTTCTGGACCTGGCCGAACGCGTCACGGGCTGGTACGACGGTCTCGCGACCACCATAATCACCGGCGGTGAGCTACCCCAGCCGCTCGCTCCCGACCAGGCCGCCGACGGCCGCCTTGTCCTGGCCGCAGGCCGCGACCTGCTCGGTGACGACGGCAAAGCCAGCGCCACGGCGGTCCGGATGATCTGGACCGCCGATCACCTCGACGTCGTCCGCCGTCTGCAGGCGGCCATCATCTCACCGGCGGGCGCCACCGCCGGGCAGCCCGCAGGCGGCCGCATCCCGCCGCCTCCCAGGCGATTCCTGGCGCTGCTCCGGTAATCCGGCATGCCGAGGCGACCCATGGTCGCCGTGATCAGAGACCGGAGGCGATGAAAGGGAGCGCGCCTGAGCGCGTGGTCACCGTTGTGCCGGCTGACACGCGCCCAGGTGCGCCGTTGGGTCAGTGAGTTCAGCGGTCCGCTGCTGGTGCGTATGCTCAGTTATCTGGCTGGCCGGCATCGCCGAGGGAGACCTGAATGGTCAGTTCGTCGGTGCCGCGGATGAGGTTGAGCTCGATGGTGCCGCCCGGGGCGGCCTGGAGTGCGTCGAACAAGTCGTCGGGGGTGCGTATCGGGTGACCCGCGGCCGCCACGATCATGTCGCCCTGGGCGATACCTGCGCGGGCGGCCGGACTGTCCTCCGCCACGTCGCGGATGAGCAGGCCATCGGTGTCGGGCAGGCCGACAGCGCGGCGGAGCCGCCTGGCCACGTGGTTCGGCGCGATGGAAACGCCGAGCCTGGGCGGCTGTGCTGATTCGCCGCGGGCGAGCGTACCGACCCGGCCCTGTAGTGCCTGGTCGGCGGGTATGGCCAGGTAGAAGCCCTCGCCGAGGCGGTTGGTGTTGATCCCGAGCAGTTGCCCCGCGGCGGTGAGCACCGGGCCACCGGAGGCGCCGGGCAGCAGCGGGGCGGTGTGCTCGAGGCTGCCGGTGATGCGCCGGCCGCGCGGACCGCGGAAGGTCCGCTGGATGCCGGAGACGAATCCGAACGTGACCCGCAGCCCGTGCCCGCCCGGGTTGGCCAGGGCGAACACCGGCGTCCCTATCTCCGCGGCCGCGTCGTCGGCCCACGGCAGTGCGGGGTTGCCGCCGGTGTCGACGCCGATGACGGCCAGGTCGCCGTCGATGTCCTGCCCGGTGACGTTCCCGTCCGCGGCGCGCCCGTCGGCGAAGGTGACCGTCACCGTGTCGCCGCGCACGTTGTGCGCGTTGGTGAGGACCTTGCCGTCGCCGAGCACGATGCCCGTGCCGACGCCCCTGCGCTGCCCGATGCCCACAACCGAGGGCCCAGCGCCTTCTGCTAGCTGCCTGATGCTTGCCCCGATCTCATCGAGGATCGCCATGCCTGCCACCTCCAGTAAGTAGTAACTTGCAAACTACTATTAACTAGCCAGAAGTCAACGGGGCTACGATCAGCTCATGGCTGAATCCGAGCTGGAACCCTCACCGCTCGCCGAGGCGCTGGCCCGGGTCGGCGACCGGTGGACACTGCTGGTGGTGGAAGCGCTGCTGCCCGGCCCGCACCGGTTCAACGAGCTTCTCAGCCTGATCCCGGGCATCGCCGCGAACATCTTGTCCGAGCGCCTCAAGCGGCTCGAACGCGACGGACTGCTGGTAGCCCGGCTCTACTCCGAGCGGCCTCCCCGGGCCGCCTACCAGCTGACCGCCGAGGGCGCCGAACTCGCCGGGGCGCTCCGGCTGCTCGCGCACTGGGGGACCCGGCACACCGATCCGGCGGACGCCCCGCGTCACCTCACCTGCGGCACCCCGATCGAGGCCCGCTGGTACTGCCCGACCTGCGACGAACTCGTCGACCACGAGCCGCAAAACGCCCAGACACACTACGTGTAACGAGCAACGGCCAGCAAAGCCAGCGGGCTCGGGCGGACGAGCCGACTAGCGCGCCACGCGGTAGCGGAGGTAGACGACTCTCGAGCTGAAGGTGCGGGTCTCGACGAGTTCGAGATCCACCCGGCGCTTGCGCTGGGGAAAGAACGGAATGCCACCGCCAACCAGCACCGGGTAGACCCTGGCCCGGTACTCGTCGACCAGACCCAACGCGGCCGCCTCGGCGGCGAGGGCCGCGCCGCCGATCGCGATGTTGCCCTCCGCCGGCTCGGCTCGCAACCGCTCGATCTCCTCTGCCAGGCCGCCGGAGACCAGGCGGGCATTGCCCTGCACCGCTGGCAGCGTGGTCGAGAACACCACTTTTGGGAGCAGCTTCCAGATCGCGGCCCACTCGAGCATGGAGTCGTCGAGCGATGGATCCTGGTCGGCGGTCTCCCAGTACAGCATCGTCTCGTACAGCCCTCGTCCCAGCAGGTGGACGCCGACCTCTCGTATCTCGTCGGTGACGAAGCGAAAGACCTCCTTGTCGGGCGCCGTCCAGTCGAAGCCGCCGTCCGGCCCGACGATGTAGCCGTCAAGTGAGACGCCCATCGAATAGGTCACGCTGCGCATCAGAAGTCCTCCTCGGTAACGGGTTCGACAGTACGACCGGACGCCGCAGAACTCATCGCGGCTCGCGGGACAGGGCAAACGTTGCCGGTTACGGCACTAATTCACGTCTGCGGCGCGGCGGGCCACCGCCGTGCAGCGGCCGACATCGGGTGGCCGGCGCTGCGCCGAGCTAGCCGCGACTAGGGCGCCTGGCCACCAGCCACACGACGACGACTACGGCCATCGCGATCAGTCCGATGATGACAAACGTCTTGAGCGTAGCCACGATCCCGCCCACAGCCGTGACGGCAAGCCATATGGCGAGGATCGCGCCGAGGATTGTCCCAATGATCCGGCCCATGTCCCAAGTATGCCCCCGGATCTATGCCGACGGTGAGCCCGGCGCGATCATCGCTCCTTCAGAACCATCCCTGGGCAAGCCGCGCAACCAGCCCCGGCGATTGCCTGCCAGGCGACGGGCGCGGGGCCACCCGGTGCGCAGGCAGCCTGTCGAACGGGCCGGCTGGCAGGTCGGCGGTCAGCGCCAGCAACTCCCTGAAGTCACGCGAGACGATGGCCAGCCCGACCCGCTGCTCGAACTCGTCCATGGCCAGCCTGCCCTCGGCGAACGACTGCTGAAGGATCCTGATGGCGCGGTCCCGGTCGGCCACCGAGGCCCGCATGCGGACCTGGTGTCCGGCTGCCATGATCACCCCCAGTCCGGGCATCATCCCGGCCGCCTGAAGGGCGGCAAAATTCAGCATAAGCCAGCGGCCCGGCCGGCGGGAGAGCCAGAACAACCACCCATCAGCTCTAGCCGAGAAGATCGCGGGCTTCCGAATCAAGCCCGATGTCCGCGACGGCCATGTTCTCTTCGAGGTGGCTGATCGAGGACGTGCCAGGGATCAAAAGCACCTCTGGCCGCAGGTCCAGCAGCCAGGCCAGTGCCACCTGGGCGGGCGTGCAGCGCAGGCGGACGGCGGTGCCGCAACCGCTGGGCTCGCCTGGACCGGGTTGCCGCCGCGGACGAAGCCCGAGCCGAGCGGGAAGAACGGCACGAAAGCGATGCCGTGGGCGTGGCACTCCTCGAGTACGGGCATGGACCGCCGATCGGCCAGGTTCAGCAGGTTCTGGACGCAGGCGATGCCGGTGACAGCCAGCGCGCGGCGGAGGTGGCCGGGCGTGATGTTGCTGAGGCCGATGCCGCCGATCAGGCCGTCCTCGCGCGCCGCCACCATGGCGGCGATCTGGTCATCGAAGTACTGGCCGGGCGGGGCGTCGTCCACGAGGCGCAGGTTGACGACGGTGAGGCGGTCGACGGCCAGGCTGCGCAAGTTGTCCTCGATTCCCTGCCGGAGCTCGGCAGGCCGGTCGTATCGCAGCACACCGCCCGATGCATCCAGGCGCGCGCCGACCTTACTGACCAGGGCCAGCCCTGCAGGGTAGGGATGCAGCGCCGTCCGGATCAGTTCATTGGCGACGCCGGGGCCGTAGTACTGGGCGGTGTCGATGTGATCGACGCCGAGCTCCACCGCGCGGCGCAAGACGGCCATGGCTGCTGTGCGATCGCGCGGTGGACCGAATACCCCCGGACCTGGCAGCTGCATCGCGCCGAAGCCGATGCGAGACACGGTGACCGGCCCGAGAACATGACGTCGTGGTTCCATGCCTCGATGATCAGGCGCCGGCAGGTGCGACGGCATCACCGGAATCCGGTGAGAATCCAGCCGCCGGCTCGCGGGATCGCCCGCGAGCCGGCCGGCGTCGTTCGCTGCCAGCTGTCCCGTCCGGGGCGTGACTCAGCGCTGCCTTCCCGGGCGACGTTGCTAGGGGTTGCGACGGGGTCTAGCCATCGGCCGCGGTCGCACTGGGGTGCTGGTCGATGTCTTTCTCGATCGCTGCGGCGCACGCGGCTAGCTCGCGGACGTAGCCGGTCACCTTGTCTTTCGCGAAGCGTGCCGTGGGCATAGCCAGGGAGATGCCGGCCAGAACCTGCCCGAGCGGTCCGCGCAGCGCCACGCCCAGGGCGGTGAGCCCGGTCTCGGTCTGCTGGTTGTTGATCGCGTAGCCGTTGCGCCGGGCAGCGGCCAGCTCGCGCCGGGTCCGGTTGCGGTCCCGTTCGTCCAGTCCGGCCAGCATCGAACCGGCCCGCTCGGTGTCCAGCAGCGCCACCATGGCCTTCCCGGCGCTGGTCAGCAGGGCGGGCAGGGCCTTGCCCGACCGGTCTCCGACCCGCAGCACCTGCGTGCACTCGACGGTGGCGACGAACCGGATCTCGTCCCCGGCCAGCACGACCAGGTTGGCCGACTCGCCAGTCCGGTCGACCAGGCGCTCCAGGTGCGGCTGGCCGACGCGCCGCAGCAGCGCCAGTGGCGCCTCGGCCGCGCCGGAACTGCGCAGCGCGGGCCCCGGCCGGTACAAGCGGTCGCGGCCCTGCTCGGCGAAGTCCCGGTAGACCAGCATGGCCAGCAGGCGGTGCGCCGTCGACGGCGAGACGGCCAGGTGCCGCGCGGCCTCGGTCACCGACAGCGTCCCGTCCAGCAGCAGCAGCTGGGCCAGCCGCAGCGCGTTGTCCACCGACTCGATCGCGTACGGCGGCTTATTCTTCACAGCAGAAAATCCTATCCCAGGCAGCGGGACCGACGTGAGGGTGGAAGGAGCCGCCGGGGCCCGCCAGGGGCCCGGGCCCGACCACGGGAGCCGCCCGTCATGGCCGTCGAGAACCTACTGTCACCGGCGTCCGCCGCGCCCGAGCCGGCTGACGTCACCGCCGGGCTGGCCGAGCTCTACGACGGATTCCGGCAGGAGCACCTGGTCGCGCTGTGGACCGAGATCGGCGACCTGATGCCGGCCAGCCCGCGGTCCCGGGCCGTGCCGCACCTGTGGCGCTGGCACGAAGGACTGCTGCCCATGGCCCGCCGGGCCGGGCAGCTCGTCCCGGTCGGCCGGGGCGGCGAGCGCCGGGCCATAGCCCTGGCCAACCCGGGCCTGGGCGGCGCGCCGTTCGCTACCCCCACGCTGTGGGCGGCGATCCAGTACCTCAATCCCCGGGAGGACGCGCCGGTGCACCGGCACACGCAGAACGCGTTCCGGTTCGTGGTGGAGGGCGAAGGGGTGTGGACCGTGGTCAACGGCGACCCGGTAGCCATGCGCCGCGGCGACTTCCTGCCCCAGGCGGGCTGGCACTGGCACGGCCACCACAACGTCAGTGATACCCCGATGGCCTGGATCGACGGGCTGGACATCCCGTTCCAGCACTACGCCGACAGCACCTTCTTCGAGCTCGGACCCGAGGAGGTGGAGACCCGGGACGCGCCGCCGCGGTCCCGGTCCGAACGGCTGTGGAGCCATCCCGGCCTGCGCCCGCTCACCCACCTGGGTCCGGCGCCCGCGACCCCGCTGCTGGCCTATCGGTGGGAGCACACCGACCGGGCGCTGGCCGAGCAGCTCAAGCTGGAGGCCGAGGGCTATCCGGCCACGGTGGAGCCCGGGCACGCGGCGGTCCGGTACGCCAACCCGGCCACCGGCGGCGACGTCATGCCGACGCTGCGGGCCGAGTTCCACCGGATCGCGCCCGGGACGAACACCGCGCCGCGTAAGGAAACCGGGTCCTCGGTGTTCCAGGTGTTCGAGGGGACCGGGGAGGTCAGCGTCGGGGGGGCGACCTGGCGGGTGGAGCGCGGCGACCTGTTCGTCGTCCCGTCCTGGCAGGCCCTGAGCGTGGCCACCGACCGCGGGCTTGACCTGTTCCGCTTCACCGACGCGCCGATCCTGGAGCAGCTGCACCAGTACCGGACCCAGACCGAGGAGACACAGACCGGGGAGACACAGACCGAGGAGACCCGGTGAGGCTCGCCACGCTGCGCACCGGCGCAGGCCCCGGCCATCGGCCCATGGCTGTAACCACGAACGGGAGAACGATATGAACGACGTGGACGTGATCATCGTCGGCGGCGGCATCGGCGGCCTGGCCTGCGGGCTGGCCCTGGCCCTGGCCGGCCAGCAGGTCCGGGTCCTGGAGCGGTCAAGCGAGTTCGCCGAGGTGGGCGCGGGCCTGCAGATGGCACCCAACGCCACCCGGATCCTGCGCCATTGGGGGCTGCTGGAGAAGGTCACCGAGGCCGGGGTGAGCCCCCGGCGGCTGGTGTTCCGGGACGCGGTCGACGGGTCGGTGCTGACCAGCGCCCCGCTGGGAGCCGAGTTCACCGCGCGCTACCAGGCGCCCTACGTGGTCATCCACCGCAGCGACCTGCTGACCATCCTGTTCGAGGCGTGCCGGGACGCGGGCGTGGACCTGGTCCCGGACTGCGCGGTGACCGACGTGGCCGTCCTTCCGGACCACGTGGAGGCGGCGACCAGTGCCGGGCCGCAGCGGGCGGCGGCCGCGGTGGCCGCGGACGGGCTGCGGTCGGCGCTGCGCCGGAAGTTCAGCGACGACGAGCCGATTTGCTCGGGGTACGTGGCCTACCGGGGCGCCTTCCCGGTGGCGCAGCTTGACCGGCAGCTGGAGTCCGGCCAGCTGGAAGAGGTCGTGGTGTATCTCGGCGCCGGGCGGCACCTGGTGCAGTACCCGCTGCGCCGGGGGGAGATCTTCAACACCGTGGCCGTGTTCTCCTCGCCCGCGTTTGGGCGCGGTGAGCAAGAGTGGGGCGGGCCCGAGGAGCTGGACGAGGCGTTCGGCGGGTCGTGCGAGGCGGTGGTCCGCGGGCTGCGGTCGCTGTGGCGGGACCGGCGCTGGCCGATGTTCGACCGGCTGCCGATGGACCGGTGGGTGGACGGGCGGCTGGCCCTGACCGGCGACGCGGCCCACCCGATGCTGCAGTACCTGGCCCAGGGCGCCTGCCAGGCCATCGAGGACGCGCAGTGCCTGGCCGCGGAGGCGGAGAAGGCGGCCGGCGACTGGCCGGCCGCCCTGGCCCGGTACGCCCAGATCCGGTTCCCCCGCACCGCGCGGGTGCAGCAGACGGCCCGGCTGTGGGGCGACATCTGGCACGTGGACGGGGTGAGCCGGCTGATGCGCAATGAGCTGTTCCGGGCCCGCGCGGACGCCGACTTCAGCCGGGCCGACTGGCTGTACGGGATCTGAGCAGCTGTTAAAGTTCTGCTGTGCAGAACGGCGATGGCCCTAGGCAGACACCGCAGTACCCGATCGAGTCGGTGGACCGGGCGCTGCGGCTGCTGCTGATGTTCCGGGAGCACCGGGAGGTCCGGCTATCCGGCGCCCGGGACGAGCTCCGGGTGGGCCAGTCCACCGCCCACCGGCTGATGGCCATGCTGGTCTATCACGGGTTCGCCGTCCAGGACCCGGCCACCCGGGCCTACCGGGCCGGGCCCGCGCTGTTCGAGATCGGCCTGTCGGTGGTCAGCAGCCTGGACATCAGGTCCGAGGCCCGGCCGCTGCTCGAGGGGCTCGCCGCCGCGACCGGCGAGACCGTGCACCTGGGCGTGCTGGAGGGCAGCGAGGTCCGGTTCGTGGACGCGGTGGAAAGCGACCTGGCCCTGCGGGTCAGCGGCCGGGTGGGGCGGCGGCTGCCGGCCCACGCCACCAGCCTGGGCAAGGCCATGCTGGCCGCGCTGTCCGACGACCAGGTACGGGCGCTGTACCCCGGCGAGGCGCTGCCGGTGATCACGGACCGGACCATGGCCCGGCGCTGCGATCTGCTGACCGAGCTGGACCGGATCCGGGCCCGGGGGTACGCGCGCAACTCGGAGGAGAACGAGCTCGGGGTGGCCTCGACCGGGGTGGCGGTGGTGCACCCGGTGCGGGGACTGCTCGGGGCGATCACCATCGCCGTGCCGCTGAGCAGGCTCAACCAGGACAAGGCGGAACGGCACGCGGTCCTGCTGCTGGAGGCCAGCCGCGACCTGGTGGCCCGGCTGGGGTGAGGCGAGCGCGGCTGCGGCTGCGGGACGCTACCCGAGCAGGACGTTGACCGACTTGAGCGTGGTGAAGCTCTGCAGCTCTTCCAGGCTCTCCTCGCGGCCGATGCCGGAGTCTTTGACCCCGCCGAAGGGGACGCCCCAGAAGTGCCGGGCCGAGCCGTTGACCCAGATGTAGCCGGCCTCCAGGGACCGGGCCAGGCGGTGCGCGCGGCGGACGTCGGACGTCCACACGGCGCCGGTCAGGCCGAACGGGACGGCGTTGGCGATACGTACCGCCTCGGCCTCATCGCGGAAGGTCAGCACGGCCAGGACCGGGCCGAAGACCTCGGTGGTGGCCAGGGTACTGTCCGGCGCGACGCCGGCCAGCACAGTCGGGGCGAGGAAGTAGCCCCGTTCGGTTACGGCGGCCGGGCGGCCGCCGCCGGTCAGCAGGTCGGCACCCTCGTCTCGCGCGGTCTGGATCAGGGCGGCGACCCGGTCCCGGTGGGCGGCCGTGATGAGCGGGCCCATCTCGGTGCTTCCGTCCGCTGGATCTCCTACGGTGATCGCTTCCAGGCCGGCCACGACGTGCTTGATGACCTCCTCGGCCAGTGACTCGTGTACCAGCAGCCTGCTGGTCGAGCCGCAGGACTGGCCGGCCGTGGTGACGAAGTTCATCCCGTTCACCGCGCCCGCGGCCGCGGCCAGCGGGTCGGCATCGGAGCAGACGATCATGGCGTTCTTGCCGCCCAGTTCCAGGGAGACCTCCTTGACGCCGGTCTCGGCCGCGTCCCGCTGGATGGCCCGCCCGGTGCCGCCCGAGCCGATGAAGCCGATCCGCCTGATGGCGGGATGCCGGACCAGGGCCCGGCCGGTGACCTGCCCGCTGCCGGAGACCACCGACACCAGGCCGGGCGGCAGCACCTGCTGGGCCAGCTCGCCGATGCGCAGGGCGGACAGCGGGGCCTGGTCGGGCGCCTTGAGGATGGCCGCGTTCCCGGCCACCAGCGGCGGGGCCAGCTTGGCGGCGGAGAAGAACAGCGGATGGTTGTAGGGCACGATCCTGGCCACCACGCCGAACGGCTCGCGCACCGTGTAGTGCAGGTGCTCTCCGGTGGCCGGGATGGTCTGGCCGCCCAGGCCTAGGGCCAGGTCACACATGATCTCGATATATTCGGCGGCGAAGGCCACGTCCGTCTTCATCGCGGTGACCGGCAGGCCGGCGTCCAGGGCGTCGAGCATGGCGAGTTCGGCCGCGTGGGCCCGCAGCAGGGCGGCGAACTCGCGGACCCGGCCGGCCCGGGCCCGGGGGGCGAGCGCGGCCCAGTCCCGCTGCACGTCGTGCGCGCCGGCCACGGCGGTGTCGATGTCCGCCGCGGTGCACTGCGGGACGGCGGCCAGGACTTCTTCGGTAGTCGGGTCCACGGTCTGGTAGGTGGCGCCGTCCTCCGCCGCGCGGAGGACGCCGCCGATGCTGGCCTGCCACGTCCGGGCGGCCACGTCGCTGCGGCTCATGCTGCTCCTTAACTGTTTGCTCTGATCGTGGCACGAGCCGCCCGCTGGGACCTTCTTGTTTCTGTCAGCCAGAATTTGATTCTGTAGGGCGGGGGCCGGTCGTTACCGTGGGGGCAACCAGAAAACGAGGGGAGAGGCCATGACCTACGTCATCGGGGTCGACACGGGCGGCACGTTCACCGACGCCTTCCTGGCCGACGAGACCGGCCGGGTGATGGCGGCCAAGACGTCTTCCACGCCGCCGGATTTCGCCCGCGGGTTCCTCACCGCCATCGGCGACCTGGCCGCGGCGCTCGGCGTGCCGGCCGAGCAGATGCTGGCGCAGACCAGCTACATCGTGCACGGCACGACGTCCACGCTGAACGCCATCGTGACCGGCGACGTCGCGCCGGTGGGGTTCCTGACCACCCGGGGCCACGCCGACTCGATCGCGATCATGAACCTGGAGGGCCGCTACGCGGGCCTGGGGTCCGATCAGGTCCAGCACATGGCCAGGACCAACAAGCCGGCTCCGCTGGTGCCCAGGCACCGGATCGTCGAGATCGACGAGCGGGTCGACTACAAGGGCGAGGTTATCGTCCGTCTTGACCAGGACGGCGTGCGGGCGGCGGTGCGCGGCCTGCTGGCGGACGGCGTGGAGGCCATCGCGGTGTCGATGCTGTGGTCGTTCCGCAATCCGGCGCACGAGCGGCGGATCCGGGAGATCATCCACGAGGAGGCCCCCGGCCTGTACGTGGCGCTGTCCAGCGACGTGAGCCCGCGGATCCGCGAGTACGCCCGCAGCGCCACCACGATCCTGAACACCCAGGTCGGCCCGCGCCTGCGCCAGTACCTGGTGCCGCTGGAGGCCGAGCTGCGCGGCCTGGGCTTCGCCGGCTCGCTGCTGGTCATGCAGGGCTCGGGCGGCTGCGTCTCGGCCGCCGACGCGCCCGGGCACGCCATCACCACCATCGGCTCCGTGCTTACCGGCGGCGTGGTCGGCTGCACCCAGATGGCCGGCGCGCTCGGCCACCGGCACGTGATCTCGACCGACATGGGCGGCACCACGTTCCTGGCCGGGCTGGTCCTGGACGGGCAGCCGGTCATGTCGGCCAGCACCGTGCTCAACCAGTACACGATCAGCACTCCGATGGTGGACGTGCACACGGTGGGCGCCGGCGGCGGGGCGATCGCCTGGGTCGACCCGGGCGGCAACCTGCGGGTCGGGCCGCGCAGCGCGGGCGCCCTGCCCGGGCCGGCCTGCTACGACGAGGGCGGCACCGAGCCGACCGTGACCGATGTGGACGTGGTGCTGGGCATCGTCAACCCCGACCACTTCCTGGGCGGCCGGAAGAAGCTGTCCCCCGAGCGGGCGGCCGAGGCCATCCGGGTGCGGATTGCCGAGCCGCTGGGGCTGAGCGTGGAGGACGCGGCCGCGGCCGTGTACGCCATCCAGAACGCGCAGACCGCCGACGTGGTGCGCAAGGTGGTGGTCAACAGCGGCCAGGATCCCCGCGACTTCGTGCTGTACTCCTTCGGCGGGGCCGGCCCGGTGCACGCCGCCAGCTACGCCGCTGACCTGGGCGTGGCGGGGGTTCTGGTCCCGCTGGGCGCCACCGCGGCGGTGTTCTCCGCCTACGGCCTGGCCGCCTCCGACATCGTGCTGGTGGCCGAGATCTCCTCCCCGGCCAACTTCCCGCTGCCGCCGCAGGAGATCCAGCTCGCCTTCGACGGCCTGGAGAAGGAACTGCGCGAGCGGCTGGCCGCCCAGCGGCTGGAGTTCGCCGAGGTCAGCTTCGTGCGCGAGATCGACATGCGGTACACGATGCAGATGGCCGAGGTGGCCACGCCGGTCCCGGACGGCGAGCTGACCGAGGAGATCGTGGCCGGCCTCGGCCGAGCCTTCGAGGACCGCTACGAACAGCTCTACGGCCCGGGCTCCGGCTTCGCCGACGCCGGGCTCCAGGTCATCACCTACCGGCTGCGCGCCGTCGGCCAGCTGCCGATCCGGCCCCAACTTCCCGCCCCGCCCGCAGGCGGCGGGATGCCGCCCGCCCGGTCCACCCGGGAGGTGTTCCTGGACGTTCGCCGCCGCTGGCAGCCGACCCGGATCTACCACTACGCCGACCTCGGCACCGGGCACGAGCTGTCCGGTCCCGCCGTGGTCGAGGCACCCACCACCACGGTCGCCATCCCGGAGGGCTGCCAGGCCCGGGTGGACCACCTCGGCAACCTCGTCATCAGCTACTCCTAGGAGGCTCCTCCGATGCCGATCATCCCCGTGGCAGGCTCCGAGCGGTTCGCCACCTCGCCCAAGACCACCGCCGAGCTGAGAGAATCAGTGACGGGCGTGCGGCTGCACGACATCCCGCCCGCCGCGGTGGCCGACCTCGACCCGCTGACCTACGAGGTGGTCAGGCACCGCCTCACCGCGATCACCGAGGAGATGGGCGACGCGCTCAAGCGCATGTCCGGCTCGGTGGTCGTGACCGACTGCAACGACTTCGGGACCGCGATCTTCGACGAGGGCGGGGACAGCGTCCAGGTCGGGCTGGTCAATACCCAGCTCGCCGCGTCGCTGGATATGGCGGTCAAGTGGACGCTGGAGAACCGGGCCGGCAACCCGGGCATCGGCCCGGGCGACATGTTCTTCTGCAACGACCCGTGGGTGGGCGGCGGCCTGCACCAGAACGACGCCAGCATCTTCGCGCCGCTGTTCTACGACGGCGAGCTGTTCGCCTGGACCGGGGCGGCCTGCCACCAGGTCGACCTGGGCGGCGTGTCGCCGGGCAGCTGGTCGGTGGCGGGCCGGGACGTGTTCTGGGAGTCCACGCCGGTACCGCCGGTCAAGATGGTCGAGGCGGGTACCCTGCGCTCCGACATCGAGGACCTCTACCTGCGCCGGTCCCGGGTGCCCAAGCTCATTGCCCTGGACCTGCGGGCCAAGATCGGCGCCAACCACGTGGCCCAGGACCGGCTGAGGAGGCTGATCGACAAGTACGGACCCACTGCGGTCAAGGCGGTCATGCGGCACATGATGACAGACGCGGAGTCCAGGCTGCGGGGCAAGCTGCGCGCGCTGCCGGACGGGACGTGGAGCTCGGTGGCGCACCAGGACGGCGCCCGGGCCGGAGACCGCGCCATCTACAAGATCGTCTGCCAGATGACCAAGCGCGCCGACCGGCTGACCTTCGACTTCACCGGCACCGACCCGCAGGTCGAGGGCTTCGCCAACTGCACCTTCGCCGGGCTGCGGGGCGGCATCATGCCGATCGTGCTGACCATGCTGTGCGGCGATATTCAGTGGGCGCCGGGCGGCCTGCTGCGCTGCCTGGACATCATCAGCGAGCCAGGGACCATCAACAACTGCACATTCCCGGCCGGCATCGGCAAGGGTTCGGTGGCCTCGGCCTGGGCCACGCAGAACGCCGTGTCCGAGTGCGTGGCCGAGATGCTTGCCACCGACCCGGAGCAGGCCAAGTCGCTGATGAGCGTGGGCTGCGGCACCTGGGACCTGGCCCTGCTGGCCGGGGTGGACCAGCGCGGCGGCGGCTTCGTCACCATGATCTGTGACTCGATGGCGGGCGGCCTGGGCGCCCGGGTCGACCAGGACGGCGTGGACACCGGCGGCCTGAACTGCATCCCGATGGGCCGGGTGGCCGACGTGGAGATCAACGAGTTCAGCTTCCCGATCTTGTACCTGTGGCGGCGCGAGGAAGCCGACTCCGGCGGGCCTGGCCGGTTCCGCGGCGGTCTGGGCGGGTCGAGCTGCTTCATCCCGCACGACTCTCCCATCGGCGGCGTGCACCTGGTGGTGTCGGCCACCGGCAAGGCGCTGCCGCAGGCCCCGGGCCTGTCCGGCGGCTACCCGGCCGGCACCCAGTACGACGTGCTGACCCGCGGCACCAGCACCCGGTACTCCTTCGCCGGCGGCCGCATCCCGGCCACGCTGGACGAGCTGGGCGGCGATCGCCAGGTCATGCCCAACCACGCCGAGACCGACATGGGGCCCGACGACGTGTACTACACCCACTGGCAAGGGGGCGGCGGCTACGGCGACCCGCTGCTGCGCGCCCCCGACCTGGTCGCGGCCGATGTCCGCGCGGGCCGCGTGTCGGCGGGCGCCGCGTCCGGCGTCTACGGCGTGGTCCTGGCCGGCCACGGCACGGTGGACGAGGATGCGACCAGTCAGCACCGAACCCAGCTCCGCCGCGAGCGGGCCGGCGTAGCGTGAAAGGCGGCAGCCAGATGAAGATCGACGACAACACCGTGATCGGCGAGAACGGCACCGTCAGCTGTGCACACTGCGCGGCCGTGCTCGGCGAGTCCGTCGCGCAGCCGCTGGCCCGCGCGCTTCGCCGCGAACGCCCGCCGGCCGACGCGGGCCCCGGTGTGCGCGCCGATCCCGCTACCTACACCGACCGCCCGCTGGTCTTGCGCCAGCTGTTCTGCCCGCAGTGCCTGGTCCTGCTGGCCACCGAGATCGCCCCGGCCGACGAGCCGAGCTTCCGGCACTGGAGCGTGACCCGATGAGCGCCGGCGTTCCGGGCGCCGGCCTGACGGGCAAGATTGTCGTGGTCACCGGCGCGGCCCAGGGCATCGGGCTGGCCTACGCCCAGCGGCTGGCCGACGAGGGCGCCCACATGGTGCTGGCCGACTTGGACGGGGACAAGTGCGCCGCCGCCGCGGCGAAAATCACCGCGGACGGCGGCAGTGCCACCAGCGTGCAGACCGACGTGGCCGATGAGGCCAGCTGCCAGCGGCTGGCGGACGACGTGGGTAACCGGCACGGCCGGGTGGACGGGCTGGTCAACAACGCGGCCATCTTCTCCACCATCACCATGAAGCCGTTCTGGGAGATCTCGGTGGCCGAGTGGGACACGCTGATGGCGGTCAACCTGCGCGGGCCGTGGCTGGTGACCAAGGCGCTGCTCCCCGCGCTGCGGCGCAGCCCCGGAGCCAGCATCGTCAACGTCGCCTCGGACGCGCTGTGGCTCGGCCGACCCGGCTACCTGCACTACGTGGCGAGCAAGGCCGGCGTCTACGGGCTGACCCACTCGATGGCACACGAACTCGGGCCGGACGGGATCCGGGTCAACACCGTGTCCCCGGGCCCGGTGTTCACCGAGATCGCCCGGGAGACCGTCACCCCGCAGCAGAAGGACGCCATGCTGGCCGCTCAGGCCATCAAGCGGCCGGCCGGGCCGCAGGATATGGTCGGCGCCGTGGTGTTCCTGCTCTCCGACGACAGCGGCTGGATGACCGGCCAGACGCTGCACCTCAACGGTGGGCTGGTGCACCGGTGAGCAGTGACATCACGGAGCTGGTGGCCACCGCGTCGCGGATCCTGGCCGCGGCGGGCCACGGGGACCTCATCTGGGGGCACGCCTCGGTGCGAGACCCGGACAACCGCGGCGCCTGGCTGAAGGCGGCCAGCTGGGGCCTGGACGAGGTCACGGCCGACCGGGTGCACCTGGTCAGCCCGGACGGCGAGGTGGTGGCGGGCGACGGACCGCGGCACAGCGAGTACCCCATCCACACCGAGATCATGACCGCCCGCCCCGACGTGGGCGCGGTGGTGCACACCCACCCGCCGCACGCGGTGGCCCTGGCCGCCACCGGCCAGCCGCTGCGGCCGGTCAGTCACGCGGCCAACTACTTCGTCCCGCCCGAGGTGCCGCGCTTCACCCAGACTGCCGACCTGATCCTGACCCGGGAACTGGGTAAGGCGGTGGCCGCCGAGCTGGGGACGGCCCCGGCAGTCTTCCTGGTCAACCACGGCATCGTGACCGTCGGCCCGGACCTGCAGACGGCCACGGTGGCGGCCGTGCTGCTCGAACGCGCCTGTGCGCAGCAGTTGCTCACCCATGCGTTCGGCGGCTGGCCCACCTGGTCAGACCATGAGGAGTCGCTGTCCAAGCGGCGCAACATCTATGCCGAAGGCCCGGTCCGAGCCGTCTGGGAATACCTGGTCCGATCACTCGGCTGACGGCGCCCCCAGGGATTGGGGATGAGGGATCATGCACGGGCGTGAGGCGGCACTGCAGACAGCCGGTCAGCGGCTGCGGTGCGTCGGCCGCCCGGAGCCTCTCCCAGCGAATCCTGGCCGGCGCATGACCGGTAGCCTGGCCTGGCGGGTGGGTGCTGGTGTCAGCCGTCTTTACCGCCTGGCCAAGACGACCAATGGCTCCTCCGGATGAACCGAGCTGATTAGATGCTTAACCGTTGATCCGGCATATGGCGCCCCGCCAAATAAAACGGACCCGGCATTTCGCGAGGGCGGCCCGACAGGTTGCCGACCCGGCAAGGGCCCGAGACCTCGCGAAGAGAAAGGAGCAAATGTCATGACGGGAGAAAGCCGGAATGGTCCCGTACTCTTCTGCTTCGACGGATCTGACGGATCGCGAGAAGCCATGAGGGCCGCGGTGGATCTCATCGACCGGCCGGCGGACGCCGTTGTACTCACGGTGTGGGAAACCGTCGCGACACGCTTGGCTCTGGCCGGCGCCTTTGCGGCGGGCTACACGACGGACGACGCAGACTTGGATGCCGAGGAAGAGTCGAATGCAAAGTCAGTCGCGGAAGAAGGAGCGCTCCGGGCGAGGGAGCACGGATACGAGGCCGCACCGATGACCAGGGAGTCCTTCGAAGGGATTCCCAAGGCCATCTTGGAGACCGCGGACCACCTCTCAGCACGCCTGATCGTATGCGGCCAACGGGGTCGGGGCGTTCTACGCAGCGCTTTGCTTGGCAGCGTCTCTCACACTCTGGCGTCACATACCCGACGCCCGATCCTCATTGCTCCCGAACGCTCCGAAGGCGACGATTGAGATGCGAAGGAGCCACCTGCGATGACCGATTTCACCACCCTGCCGGACAACCTCCCGGTTCCGCGCGATGACGGCGCCGCCGACCACCTGACGGGCTTGCCGATGCCGGAACTGTCGGTTCAGACAAGCGACAGGCGAAGCGTCGACCTGGCCGCGACTGGCCCCGGCCGGACGATCATCTACATCTACCCGCTCACCGGCCGTCCCGGTGTCGACCTGCCTGAAGGTTGGGACGCGATCCCGGGTGCCCGCGGGTGCTCGACCGAGGCGTGTGACTTTCGTGACCACTTCGCGGACCTGCAGGCCGCGGGCGTCGCCCAGGTCTGGGGACTGTCCAGCCAGGACCCCGACTACCAGGCTGAGGTTGTTGAGCGGCTGCGCCTGCCGTTCAAGATGCTGTCTGACCCGGAGTTCACCGTGGCCGACTCGCTCCACCTGCCGACCTTCTCCGCCCCCGGACACGAACGGCTGTACTCACGCCTGACCATCGTTGCCCGCGACGGACGCATCGAGCACGTCTTCTACCCCATCTTTCCGCCCAACACGCACGCCCAGCAGGTCCTCGACTGGCTCCACGCGCACCCGGCGAACTGACAGGCAGGCTGCCGGTTACCGGAATCCGGACCATCACGCGCCTTCGCCGCAGCTGGGCCGCTGCCGCCCAGCCCGGCGGTCGGTCACGCTTCTGCAGTCGTGCCTTATTGCCCTGGTGTCAGGTCGCGATACCGGGCCTCGAGCAGGCAGTAAAGGCCGTAGCAGAACAGGCCGGCCGCGAGCGGCGCCAGCAGCCACGGGCCGTACCGTGAGCTAGCGACCGAGCGGAAGATCGCGTCCAGCCCCTTCGCCTGGTCCGCGCTGGACAGCACCGCGGCCTTGATCAGGGAAGACACCGGTCAGGACAAAAACGACAGCGCGCGCGACCGAGCCGAACGCGCCGAGGGCCCGCGTGACCATGGCCAGGACTTCCGCCAGTCACCGGGCCTTGGGCAGGGCGGCGCGGAGGGATGTCACGCGCTGCAGGGCGGCCGCGAAGTCGGCCGGATTCAGCTGTCCGCTTTCGAGGGCGCTGGCAAGTCCCGCGGTGGCGTCCCGGCCCTGGGCGACATCGCGGGCTGCGCACAAGATGAGGTCCATGCCGGCCTTGGCGGCGAGCACCACGCGCTGTGCTGTGGTGCCGAAGACGGCGAGCGCGCCGGCTTCCAGCGCGTCAGTGATGGTCACGCCCCGGTAGCCGAGCCTGCCGCGCAGTTCGCTCTGGATCACCGTCGTGGACAGCCCGGCCGGGAAGGCGGGATCGAGCGCGGGGTAGATCGCCCACGACGCCATGATGAGCCGGACCCCGGCGGAGATGGCCGCCGGGTAGGGGGCCTCGTCCCTGGACCGCAGGCCAGGCTTCGGCACCGTCAAGGTGACCGGGCCGCTGTCGGTGTCCTGGGAGGCGGTGGCTGAGCCCAGGCCGGGGAAGTGCTTGGCGGTGGCGGCCACGCCGGTGTCTTGCTGAGCGGTGATGAACGCCCGGCCGCAGGCGGTCACCGTCTGAGCGTTGCTGCTGTAGGAACGGTGGGACTGGTCGATGAAGTTGCCGCCCTTGTAGAACACGTCAAGGACCGGCGCCAGGTTGACGTTCATGCCCACGCGGGCGAGGTTCTGCCCGGCTCCGGTCCCGGCCTGTGCCGCTGCCGCGGCCGGGTTGCTGGACTGGCCGATCTGCTTTTCCGACAGGACCGGCGCGCCAGGCAGCCGCCGGACCTCGCCGCCTTCCTGATCGGTCATCAACAGCAGCGGCGCCGGCACCGGGCTTTGCCGCTGCGCCTTACCAAGCTGCCGGATGACGGACGCTATCTGGGCGTCACCGGAGATGTTGTCGCCGAAGAAGATCACTCCGGCGGCCTCACCCGCGGTGATCAGCGCCAGCAGCGCCGGCGGCACGGTCAGACCGGGATAGGAGAAGACCACCCGCTGGCCGGCCATCTGCCCGAACGATAGCCCGGCCGGTACCCGGCTACGCCGTACTGCCGGGCGCTGGCCAGCCGTCGCGGTCCGGGCCCCAGAGAAGGCGCCCGCGAGCGGCGTCGCAGCGCCCAGCAGCAGCATTTTCCTCAGCAGACCACGGCGATCCTCGCCAATCCCTGGCCCCGGCCCGTCTGCTTGCATATCCGGCAGCCCCCGAACGTGATTCCCTGAGATATCCACTACCGAACCGCCCCGTCAGCACAACCACCGGGCACGGCTCTCTTACCATCCCACACACTGTCAATGGCGTCGCGACGTCCGGCGCTTTGCGTGGTTATCGCGATAGATAAAGTAGCCTTAGCGCTATCTGCAGAACATATGATTTGTCGCATGTTGCTGGTTAGTATCATAAGTTTCCGCCCGGCTTTTCATTTCCAAGCCGGGACGTTTCGCAAATGCCCGAGGCCTCACACCATTCCAGGAGAGGGGAATCGTTCTATCGAGCTCGCGACGAGCTAGTTCCGCCAGCCCGCCCGGGGGATCCTGAGGTCAGGAAGCCGAGGCGTCGCGGTGTCCGAAAGACGCTCGCAGCGCATCGGTCAGCAATGCGACCAGCGCCTCGAGCTGCACGTCGGCCGGCGAGGAGGCTTCCTGGCCCGCCCCGTCCAGCGCCCGGGCGGCAAGCCCCGCCTTGCCGTCGATCAGCCCGGCGATCCGGGCGTCGATGGTCTGCGCGGCGATGATGCGCCATGCGGTGACCGGTTCGGCCTGCCCGATGCGGTGGCTGCGGTCGATGGCCTGGGTCTGCTCCGCGTCGGTCCAGGACAGCTCGGCCAGCACGATGTTCGAGGCGACCTGCAGATTCAGGCCCACGCCAGCCGCGGTCAGCGAGCACACCGCGACCGCGACGTCCGGGTCGTTCACGAAGGCGTCGACGTTCGCCTGCCGCGCCGTGGGCGTCTGGCCGCCGCGGATCGACGAGAAACGCACCCCCTGCCGGGCGAAGGTCTGTTCGGCGGCGTCCATCACGTCGACGTGCTTGGCGAAGAAGACGACCTTGCCGGCGCTGCGGGCCAGCTGCGCCGCGTAGTCCGCGGCCAGTTCGGCTTTCGCCTGGCCGATGCGGCGCATCATGGTGAATACGTTCTCGCCGGGCTGCGCGGTCGTCGCGTCCTTGAGCTCCCACCGGGCCACCTGACGGACGAGGTCGTGGTCGATGCCCCCGGCGCCGGCGTCGGAGGACCGGTTCGCGAGCGCGGTCTCGTACCGCGCCACCATCCGGCCGGCCAGGCCCCGTTCTGCCGCCCGGATCGACCGGCCGGCCCGTTCGTCCAGCTCAACGGGGAGGTCGGCGATACGGCGGGCCGGGATGTCGGCGGCCACGTCGAGCTTGCGGCGGC
>Ga0302326_10006833_pt1 | contig 25482 bp, 20 predicted proteins | sample Palsa_T0_3_FD_202264 | JGI IMG/M metagenome (GOLD analysis project Ga0302326, IMG submission 202264) | Peat permafrost microbial communities from Stordalen Mire near Abisko, Sweden - Palsa_T0_3 | ecosystem: Environmental > Terrestrial > Soil > Palsa > Peat permafrost | place: Sweden: Abisko... | reverse complement strand
CGCGCATCGCATGGGACAGGGGCGCGGACGAAGAAGCCTCGAGAGCCCTCGACGGGCACGCGGGGCCTGCCGTCGCCGAGGTTCGCACGCTCGTCGCGTGGAGGCGTGGAGCGTTCGACGCTGGAACCCAAATCGCCTCCGAGGCGCTCGTCGACGAGGACGACCCACTCACGCGCGCGCGGCTGCATGCTGCACGCGGGTGCGTCGAGCACGCAGCAGGGCACGCTGACGCAGCCCTCTCCGACTACGCCCGCGCGGTGGATTTGGCCGCGCGGCTCGGCGCCGTTGCCGACGAAGCAACGTACCTCGTCGGTGAAGCTGCGGCAGCGACGGATGCCGGTGACGTCGGCCTGGCGCTCGCTGCGTCGACGCGCGGTGCGCTCCTCCTCGAACGGCTCGGGCGTCTTCGTGAGGCATCGCTCGCGTGGCTGGTGCGCGCTGCGGCCCTCGCGACGGTGGGCGACATGCACGGCGCCGACGAAGCGGTCGCCGAGATCGCGGCGCGCGACGTCACGGACGCTCGAACGCGTGCCTACGCTCGCTGGGCGCGGGTCGAGACGCGCACTGAAGGTGACGCGATCGCGGTGACGGAAGCCACCGCTGCCTACGAAGCTCTCGCCTCGGTGGCGGACGACGGCCTCCGCGCCGCGGCACGTGCGCTCGTGTGGGCTCCGCAGATCATCACGCGCCAGAATATTGCGACGCTCGATGCGGCTGCGACACACGGATCTCCGGTTGCGGCCTGGGAATGGTTTGGTGCACGGGCACATCGCTGTGTGATTGGAGGAGAGCACGACGTCAGCGCTCCCGACGTCCTCGCTCGGCTGCTCGGGCTCGCCCACATACCTGCACCGCTCGCGTCTCGGGGGCCCGCGCTCGCGAGCGCCCGAGATCTCGCGATGAAGCTCGGCGATGGCGAGGTGGCGCGCCGGTTCGAGACGCTCCGTCGTTCCGCCGCCGAGCGCCTCCGCGCAACGACACCTGACGACCTCAAGGAATCGCTCGCATCGGTCGCGTGGATGCGGGATGCGGCGCTGGTGGTCGACGCCTCGCTCGCCCCTGCGCAGATCGCGCAGCTCGAGACCATCGTTCGCTCGCTGTCGACGCGCGATCATCTGCGCCCGCTTCTGCTCCAGGTGCTCGACGCCATGGTGCTTTGGGTCGGCGTCGAACGGGGGTTGCTCCTCTTGCGTGCACCGAACGGGAAGCTCGTGGCGCGGGCCGCGCGCAACCTCGCGCGCGAGGACTTGCGCGGCGAACAGCTCACGCTTTCGATGACGCTCGCGAAGCGCGCGATGGATACGGGCGAGGCGGTGGTGGCGACCGATGCCTTCGCGACGTTCGGCGACGTTCACGCTTCCGTGCACGCGCTCCGGCTGCGCAGCGTGCTCGCCGTTCCGCTCGTGTCGCGTGGCGAGACCTTCGGGGTCGTCTACCTCGACGATCGCAATCGTCGGGGAGCGTTCGGCCCGCGCGAGCTCTCGTGGGTGCGGCTCCTCGCGAGCCAAGCCGCCGGAGCGATCGCCGATGCGCGCGACCAAGTGCTCCTTCGCCGCGCCGTGCGCCGCGCGGAGCGCGCGAAGGCGAGGGTCGAGTCGCTGCTCGCGGAGCGCGAGGCCGAGCTTTTCGTGACGCGGACCGAGCTATCCCACGTACGGGGCGACGAGACGCGCTTCAAGTACGATGCGATCGCCGGGCGCAGCGAGCCGATGCGGGCGCTCCTCCACGTCGTCGACCGCGTGACGACGAGCGACGTCCCGGTCCTCCTGATCGGAGAGAGCGGCACCGGCAAGGAGCTCATCGCTCGCGCGATGCACGTCAACGGCCCACGCTCACGGAAGGCATTCGTCAGCGAGAACTGCGCTGCCGTCCCCGAGCCGCTGCTCGAGTCGACGCTCTTCGGACACGTTCGCGGCGCGTTCACGGGCGCGTCCCAAACGCGCGCCGGCCTCTTCGAAGTGGCAGACGGCGGCACGCTCTTTCTCGACGAGATCGGCGAGATGCCGCTGGCGATGCAATCCAAGCTCCTCCGGGTGCTGCAGGACGGCGACGTGCGCGCGGTCGGGTCGGAGCGCACCCGCCGTGTCGACGTGCGCCTCATCGCCGCCACGCACCGCGATCTCGAGGCGATGGTGCAGAAGCGAACGTTCCGCGAGGATCTCTACTACCGCTTGAACGTGGTGACGGTCCGCATGCCGCCCCTTCGCGAGCGCCGCGGCGACATTCCGCTCGTCGTCGCCTACTTGCTGAAGAAGCACGCCGAAGGACGCAAAGTGCGGCTCACGAAGGCCGCGATGGATCGCATCGTCGCCTTCGGCTGGCCTGGCAACGTGCGCCAACTCGAGAACGAAGTGCGCCGCGCGCTCGTCCTCTCTTCGCAAGTGAGCCAAGGCGAGGAGGTCGTCATCGACGTGGCCGATCTCTCCCCCGAGCTGCTCCGCTCCGAGAGCCCGCGCGAGATCGGCCTCGACATGCGCTCCCGCGTCGACGCGCTCGAGGCGGATCTCTTGCGGGAGGCCCTCACGAAGACGCACGGCAACCAGACGAAGGCGGCCGAGATCCTCGGTCTGTCACGGTTTGGTCTCCAGAAGATGATGCGGCGCTTGAAAGTAGCGACGGGTAAGCCGTCGTGACGGCTGCGGGTGGCGCGGCGTTCGTCGCACCGAACGCCACGGTGGTGGGCCGCGTGGAGATGGGCCGCGACGCGAGCATCTGGTTTGGTGCGGTGGTTCGAGCCGACAACGATCTCATCGCGATCGGCGAAGAGACGAACGTGCAAGACGGCTGTATCTTGCACACGGACGCGGGGATCCCGATGCGCATCGGCGCGCGTGTCACCATCGGCCACGGCGCGGTGCTCCACGGTTGCACGGTCGAGGACGAAGCGCTGATCGGCATCGGCGCTGTGCTCCTCAACGGGGCTTCCATCGCCCGCCACTGCATCGTCGGGGCGCGCGCCCTCGTCACCGAGGGCAAGCACATTCCCGAGAGGAGCCTCGTCATCGGGTCCCCTGCCCGCGTCGTCCGCACTGTGACCGACGACGAGATTGCGATGATCCGTGCGTCCGCGAAGCACTACGTCGAGAACGCTCGACGCTTCGCTACTCGCACGTGATGAAGCAGGCGGCGGTCGCTTGGCACGCCGTGTCGGCATCACCGCACACGGTGGATTCGATGTTCGCGATGCAGTCGCCGGCGTCGGCTGCGCCGAGGCACGCGATGCACTTCGCGTCGGGAGCTTTGCCCTTGCACAGCGTCCCGTTGCAATCCGACTGACACTCGCCAGGGTTATTGCACGCGCAGATGGCTGCCTGCGTTGCGAAGGCCAGTGACGCGTCCGGATCTTCGGCCGCGCAGCACTGGAAGCACCCGCCGTCGGTGAGGCTCGCGCAGCCACCTTTCGCCCCGTCGAGACCGGCGTCGATGCCTGCCTCGGTGGTGGTGATGGCGTCGCCGGGCGCGTCGTGCGCGCTCGCGTCCGTCGCTCCGCTGTCGTTCGTCGCCGCGTCGGTCGTCGTGGCGTCGCTGCCCCCGTCGGTGGTCGTGGCATCGGTACCTCCGCACCCCTCCACGCATGCAATCGCCGATGTGGAGACCAAGAATGTCAGTCGAATGAATGTTCGGGTCATCTCTTCCTTGCAGGCCGCGTCGTTCCAACAGTCGTTCGCCGTCATTCTTCCAACTATTTCGTGCGATAAAAAGGTTCCACGATGCCGACCAATGAACGCATCGACGTCTCGCTCATCGCCATCATCGCGAACCCCGAGCGGTTCGACGGCAAGCTTGTACGCGCGTTCGAAACCACTCCGGATGCGTCACGTGTACGATCTCGCACAACTTCCGCGTCGTGGGTCGACGGGGGTATGGGAACCGTTGATCTCCTCGGGACCATTACCATCCTCCTCGCGGGCTTCGCCTCGGCAGGCTGCGCGGGGACGACCATCTCGCCGAGTACCGGGGCGAGCCTTCATTTGAAGGGGAAGAAGCCGCATCGCGAAGATGCGACCTGGCGTTATTTGAGGATGCGTCCAACCCCGACACGAGGCCCGTTGATGTTGAACGTCTCGCTCGACGGGGTCGCCTGCGCCATCGCCCACGTGAGACCATCGCTCGAGAGCAGCAGCGCGCTCGTCGCGCCGAAGTTGCCTACACCGAAATATTGCCCGCCGTAGTAAGCGGCTGCGTTGATGCGGACTTGGTTCGGCAGTGTGCTGCCACTCCAGGTCTGGCCATTCGTGGAGGTGTACGCGTTCGTGCCGTCGTAGGCGATGAACTGCATGCCGTTGTAAAGGACGATGCTGGGTTGCGCTCCCCCATCGAATCCGGACTGGACCGTCCACGTGAGGGCGTCGGCGCTCGTCACCACGCCGCCTCCACCGACACCGACGAACACACCGTTGCCGAAGGCTAGACTGTCCACGGCGACCGTCGTGACACCGTCGACGAATGTGGTGCCGTCGTATTCGCGGAAGGCGTTCTTGTCCTGAAACACCACGTAGTGACCGTTGCCGAAAGCGACGCCGTGGTAGTGACCCCCGAATCCATCGGCGCTCGCGTCGTCCGGGAACGGCGTTTGCCTGATCCACGTCAGCTCGTCCGCCGCGATGTACGTCCCTTCGTTATCCGTGAGCAACAGGCCTTTGTTCCCGTAGTTGATCTGGCCACCGTAGGTGTCGAAGTTGCTGTGGGCGATGGCGGAGACCACAGAAAAGGTCTTCGCGCCGTCGACGCTCTGATAAACGCCCGGCAAGCTCGTGGTGGTGACGACGCCATCGGCGATGGAGATGAAGTTGATGTAGTCGTCGCCCGTGATGTGGTCGATCTCGAAGCTGTTCCACGTGGTTCCGTCGGTCGAGATGGTGACGGTGTTGTTGTCCCCTCCGGCGATGTAAACGATGGTGGTGCATTCGGCGATCGCGGGATCTTCGAGGTTGGCCGGAACGGTGGTGGGGCACGCGGGCGCGTCGTTGCCGGCGTCGCTCGACGGAGCGTCGGTTGTCGACATCACGTCGTTGCCACCTTCGGTCGTCATCGCATCTCCGGCGTCGCCGTTCGAGCTCGATGAGCCGCATTCCGTCCCAATCATGACCCACGAGCACGCGAGCGCGAAGGCCGCCGAAGCATCACGAAGCCGCATCGGCCAAAGCTACGCTTCGTAAAGAGGTGCCGCTATGTGCGCACGAGTGCGCAGTTGCAGCACACGTGCGTGGTCCAAATCGATTGCCGTCGCCTTCTGTTCATGAAATATTTTCGGTATGAGGCGATGGTTGCGCGGTGGAGGGAGCATCAGCATACCCCTCGCCGTCGCGCTCGCCGCATCGGCCTCACAATGTACGGGATACCTAGGCAGTCCAGGTGGGTCGCCATCGCCGCAGAGCTCGCCCGACGCACCCACGTCGTTTACGTGCGATCCGACGGTGAAGCCGGCGATGGACCAGATCCGCGCGCTCACCAGTCGCCAATACCTCAACACGATCTCCGACGTGATCACTGCCGTGACCGGCTCCACATCGACCGGCCAAGCCGTTCTCACCGATCCGACGGTCGTCGCTGCCAAGGCCCTGCTGCAGACCAACACGCCCACGATTCCACTTCCATTGGTCAACGCAACGATGGAATCGACCGAGAACGCGGTCACGCTCGGGATTGCTTTTCCCGATGGCGGTTGGCTCCGTGCGGACCAGAGCATCCAGCAGAGTAGGGTCAACGGGTTCTACTACTTCGGTGTTGCGCTCGCGCAGGTGCTGACTTCGCCCGCAAATTTGGCGAGCGTGGTGGGGTCCTGCGCGATCGGAGCCAACGCCGGCACCGACACCGCCTGCCTCACGACCTTCCTCGACAAGATTGGCCCGCTCGTGCTCCGTCGCCCGTTCAACGATGTCAACCACCCGAGCGATCTCGCGACGTACACCGCGATGTTCACGCTCAATGGACCCGACACGACGCAGCAGAACCCGGCTGCGCCGGCTTACCAGGATGTCCTCACCGGCCTCCTGAACGCGCCCGAGTTTCTCTATTTCGTCGAGAGCGATCCAAACGACCCGCCCGTCGCGAACCTTGCCGGCGTGTACCAGCTGAGCGCGTACGAGCTCGCCTCCCGCCTTTCGTATCACCTCTGGGACACGATGCCGGACGCTACGCTGATGGCCACCGCCGCGGATGGCAGCCTGCTGCAACCTACCGTCTATCAACAGCAGGTCGACCGGCTCTTCGCGGACCCGCGCGGGGCGGCGACGCTCAACCAGTTCTTCATCGACTACTTCCAGACGGAGAGCATCGGCGGCCCCCGCGGGACAGGAGGGCTGAACTATCACTTCCTCGCCGACCCCAACAGTCTCGCCTCCGTGCAATTTCAGGCTTTCGCGGGACCCAATGTGCCGGATGCGTCGCTCTACGCGAACATGGTCTCTGAAGCGCTCGCGATGGCGAACTACTTCTCGGCCAACGGGGGCACCATCACCGATCTCTTGACGAGCAACTTCTCGTTCGCGCAAACGGCGGACTTGGCCCAGATCTACGGCCTCGCGCCGTGGGACGGCATGTCGACACCTCCGTCGTTTCCAGCGAACCAGCGCCCGGGCCTCTTCACGCGCGCGCTCTTCACCGCGGCCGGGATCGACACGTCACCCATCCTGAAAGGCGTCTATCTCCGTCGTTACGTTCTCTGCGACATTCTCGGGACCCCGCCTGCGCTCGCGAACGGCGCATCGGTTCCGCTGACCACCAACGAAACCACGCGCGACGCAACGACGGCGTTGACCAGCGGCGTTCCGTGCAACGGGTGCCACACGAACTACATCAACCCGCTCGGGTTCGCGACGGAGAGCTTCGACGGTCTCGGTCGCTTCAGGACTCAGCAGAACCTCTACACGACGACTGGGGCGGTAGCAGCCCAGCTTCCGATCAACACCGAAGTCACGCCGTATGTGATGCTCGAGGACTCCACCACGACGGCGGCAGGCGCGGCCGACGTCATGAACCTCATCAACACCAGCCAGAAGGCGGGTGCCTGTCTCGCGCGCAACTACTTCCGTTACACGTTCGCGCGCTTCGAGGATCTCACGCTCGACGCATGCACGCTCGAGTCGATGGTCACCACGGTGAGCAAGGGCGGCCAAGTCGGTGACCTCTGGAAGTCGGTCACCCAAAGCCCCCTCTTCATGCGGCGGACCATCCAATGAGCTCGGGACCCAAGGTCATCAAGGTCGGCCGGCGCCACTTCCTCGTTGGAGTCGGTGGCTTTGCCCTCGCGATTCCTTACCTAAGCTCGCTCGAGAGGGTCGCGCGTGCCAACGGACCTACCGTTCCCCCGCGCTACTTCTATTTGGGAACCGATCACGGTGGGTGCTGGGATTCGAGCTACTTCCCGCAAGTGACAGCGACGCAGACGACGACCGTACCCGGCGTTTCGGGGCACACCGTGTCAGCCGGTCCGCTCGCGCTGACGCTCACGGGCAGCACCGGATCGGTCGGTGGCTCGCAGGTCCTCACTGCGAGCTCCGCCACGCTCACGAACACGCTCGTCGGCAAGATGAACGTGTTACGGGGCCTCGATGTCCCCTGGTACCTCGCCCACAACACGGGGTTGCTCGGGAACTTCGCGCGCAACGACGGCAACGGATCGGACGGCGTCGCGGTGGCCGCGCTGGGCGGTCGGCCGACCATCGATCAGATCATGGCGAGCTCGCCCACGTTCTACACGACAGCGAACCTCGCCACCACCAAGGCCACATCGGTGATCATCAATGGCGGAACGCAGCCGCACTCGTACGCGCTGACGACGCCGGGAAACCCGACCGGAGGCGTCACCCCCGTCAGCAACAACCTGAGCTCGCTCGCGCTCTTTCAAAGCATCTTCGGCGCAAGCAACGCTCCGGTGCGCAAACCCGTGGTCGACCTCGTCAACGCCAACTACAAGTCGCTCGTCCAGAGCAACACACGTCTGTCGAGCGCGGACGTCACACGGCTCAACCAGCACATGCAGATGCTGAGCAACCTCGAGACCGAGCTCACGGCGACGCTCGCGTGCGCGAGACCGAGCACGCCCATGGACAACAGCGCCTACGGCCGGTACGGCTCGACGCCCAACGCGGCGAAATGGGGCCAGCTCTTCGTGGACGTGATTGCGCTCGCGTTCGCGTGCAACGCATCGCGGGTGGGTGTCTTCGGCTTCGGTGACACGAGCGGGTTCTCGCCTGGCTTTGCGAGCTCTGGCCTGACGGACTGGCACCAGGATGTCGCGCACAAGTGGTACATCGACCAGCCGCAGGGTTGGCTGCTCGAATCGTACCAAGCAATCTTCGAGCAAGTGTTCCTGTACCTCGCGGCGCAGCTCGACGGCATGATGGATGCCGAAGGCGGGACCGTCCTCGACAACTCGCTCATCGTCTGGGGCCAAGAGTGCTCGATGGAGACGCACTCGCAGACCGGAATCCAGACGGTGACATTTGGTGGCGGCGCGGGGACGCTCAACACGGGCCTCTATTGCGACTATCGACAGAACGGGCAGACGACGAACCGCTCGCAGTTTTCGCCTTACAACGACGCGGGCGGGGAGACTGCCGGCGCTTCCGCGTCCATCGCCTCCTACGTCACCTACCCCGGGCTCCTCTGGGAGCAGTGGCTCGCGACGCAGCTCCTCGCGATGGGCGTGCCGACGACGGAGTGGGAGCTCTGGCAGGACTCCATGGGCAATACGCAGCACGGCTACGGAACTCCCTTCGTGGGCGCCGATCAGAACTACGGATCGAACTACGCCCCGCACTACCTGCCCAGCACGTCCACGTGGACCGTCGGCGCGAGCCCACTGGCCAATGCTTCTCCGTACTTCGCGAACGCGAGCAGCCCCCTGCCGTTCCTGATGAAGTGACCTCATGCACGTGGTCAACATCAAGGCCGCCATCGTGGCAGCCGGGAGCGTCGTGTTGCTCGTGTTGCTCGGTACAGTGACCCGCGCGGACACGCCGGCGCCCACGAGTGTCGTCATCTGGGTCGAGGGTCCCCACGCCGACGAAGCTCGCGCGGAGATCACGAAGAGTCTCGGATCGGACGCGTCGATCGTCGATCCGAAACCTTGGCATGACGCCTACATCGGCGATGGCTCCTCCGGATCGCTGGCTGCCGCTCTCGCAAAGCCAAAGACGCGAGCCGATGTCGTCGAGCACGCACGGCACGCAGCTTCGTCGGTGAACGTGACCGAGGTGATCATCGTGTCCACCTCGCGGTCTCGGGGGCATCACGTCGCCGACGCGTATCTCGTCCCCAAGGACGGCGAGGTCGATGTCCTACCGCACCTCGCGTTTGGCGAGCGCGGAGCGCCTCTCGGGACGGCCGTGCACGACAAGATGCTCGCATCGCGCCCAGTGGTCGTCGTCCCCACTCCCCCCGTCGCGAGCATCGCTGCTTCCGAGGCATCGCCACCGCCACCTCGATCCGAGGTCGCCGACGCCCCGCCGTCTCCGCGGCCGTCGCACCGCCGTCCGCATCACGTGTTCGGTCGGGAGCTGTTCGACCTCTCTGCGGGGGTCGAGTGGGGCAGTCGCGAGTTCAGCTTCGTGGATCCAGCCAACACGACCTTGCAGAACTACTGGCTCGGTGTGGCGGCGCTGCTGCTCGCCTCGGGAACGGTCTATCCACTGGCTGATCTCATGGTGCCTGTCCTCTCCGACCTGGGCATTTTCGGCGGGTACGCGCAGGCGCTCGGCCTCAATTCCGAGTCAAACGCAGGGTCCATCGGCACACAATGGTATCGGGGGTACGTCGGCGGTCGACTCCGAATCCGAACGGGCAGCCCGAACGCTCCGGTCATCGGTCTCACAGGCGCATACGGATCGGAGTCGTTTACGTTCAGCAGCACCGATCCGACTCAAGTGCAGACGTATCCGTCATTCACGTACAACTTCATTCGTGCGAGCGGCGACGTGCGCGTTCCCATGCATCCGTTTGCCGTGACGGTCAGTGGCGGATACCTGGGAGTGATCTCCACCTCGGGGAACGTGCCCATGCTCTATCCAGGTTCCTCGGTCGCCGGCGTGGAATTTGGTCTCGGCGCGGCGCTCGAGATCGAGTCTGGCTTCGAGGTCCGCCTTACAGGGAGCTATCGGCGATTCTTCTACGCGACGACGCCTCCCGTTCCCTCCCCTCCCCTCGACGAGCTCTGGGGAATGAGCCTGATGCTTGCCTACGTGTATTGAGGCCTACGGCGTACCGAACGTCACCGAATTGAGTGAGTTCGTACCCGTCTCGGTGACCACCACCCAATGGATTCCGTCCGTCGAGCGTCGCGGGGAGATGCCGTTCACCCATACGTACGTGCCGTCACCGTAGGCAATCTGGCCGGCATTGGCAGTGCTCGAGACGTTGTCGGCCCAGGTCATCCCGTCGTTCGACGTGTAGACGTGACCGTCGGCCACGGCGGTGAAATGGCCAGCCGCGAAGATCACGTTGCCTGGAGCAGCGCTGAGCGTAGTGGCAGCGACCCACGAAATGCCGTCGGCGGAGGTGACGACCGCCGAGCCGCCGATGCCTACGAACACCCCGGCGCCAAAGGCGAGGTGAGTGCTCAACGTGCCGGTCAAGCTGGTGGAGTACTTCCATTTCGTTCCGTCGGGCGAGTAGCTGCGCGCGCCCGAGTCGTTCGCCGAGACGAACATCCCGGAAGAGACGTTTCCCCAGACGACGCCGTCGTACGCGTGGGTCGCGACGGTGTCGATCGACTCCGACGTCCAGGACATCGCGTTCGTGCTGATGTCGCGGAGCCCATACCCACCGACGCCAACAAACTCGCTGTTCGCGTACGTCGCCCCGCCGATCCAGTTGCCGAGCGGTGTGGTGCCGAGGTCGTCCCAGGTCATGCCATCGGGGGACGTCATCACGCGCCAACCGAGCGCGACGAAGTGGTTGTCGCCCCACACGACCACGCGCAGGTTCTCCTCGTCATCGCCGCCGCTGGCCTCGAGCTGCTGGTCGTCGACCCAGGTCATGCCGTCGTCGAGGGAGCGAAGCCGCCGGCCACCATATCCGACCGCCACGAACACGCCCGTGAGCGCGGCGTCACCCGCGCTATCGCCGTCAGAGCCTGCTGCATCCGTGGAGCTGGAACCGTCGGGCGACGTCGCGTCGGCGGCGACGTCGGGAGCCGCAGCGTCGGTCGGGTTCGAAGGCGACGCATTCGAGCAGCTCGCCAAAAAGAGAAGCGCCATCGCGACCCGAGGCATCGACACATCGTCATGCTACCGGATCCACGCGGGCGTTGCCCTTCCGACGAATCGAACGGCGGGAACATGTCTTGCGAGCGGAAGCAGATCGTCAGGAGGTCCTGATGCGATCTGCAGGAATCGGAGAGCGCGGTCCTCTACGACCACGTCGCCTGGTTGTCATGCGGTTACGGCGGATAGCCCGCACAACGCGATCTTGGGGGGTCCAAGGGGGCTGGCGCGCTCTGGAGCCCCTTTGCCCGAAGCGAGAGGAGCAAAGCGACGAGCGCTGAGGGGGAGCTCGAGGGCGTAGCCCTCGACCAAGTTCTAGCCCTCGAACAAGTGGAGCCGAGGGGGATCGAACCCCTGACCTCATCCATGCCATGGATGCGCTCTCCCAGCTGAGCTACGGCCCCGGACAATGCGTGGCAGGGAACTATCGCGAAGCGGACGCATTGTCCAGGTGCGGACTGACGGAGCCCGAAGAGACTCACAGCGCGAGGGCGTCAGTCTTGATGGTCGCGCCGCTCTTGTCGAGAACGTCGACCTCGATGCTCTTGGCGCCGAGGCGCGCGTGCGAGCCCCAGGTCTTCCACGAGGGTGACGTGCCGACGTCGAGCGACTGACGACCGGCCTCGTGACCGTCGAGCTTCCACACGAGCGTGATCGTCGTCGCCTCTTTCGCGTTCCGCACGGCGACCCAATACGTGACGTGGGTCGCTTGGCCCAGCTGGTCGGAGCCGGCGACGGGCATCGACTGCTCGACCTTGTCGGTGAACTGCGAACGGACGACGCTGACGTCGGCGGTGTCGGCTTGAGCGATGCTGCTGGCGAGCGTGATGGCCGTGATCGAAACGAACGAAATGAAACGCATTGGATGGGCTCCCGTCGGCGCGTGGCGCCGGAGTTGAGGTGTGTAGCGGTGCCTATTGCAGCCGTCGTGCCGCGCGGCCTCGAGGCTAAAACAAGGAGGAAACGCCGAAATCGCGACGGTTTGATGTCTCACCACGGACACGCACGCGTGTACGATGCCGCGCATGCGCGCGGTGGTCGTGATGGGGTGCGCCGCGATCTTCGCGTGCTCGCACACGCCGCCAACCGACGACGTCCCGGCGCCGTGGGCTCCTCCTCCCGAGCCCGCATGGGGTGAGCTCCCGAAGACCGACGAGGACGTGCGCCTACTCGTCGCGAAGGCCGGCCTCGAAATGCGCGGCGCGCGCTTCGATCCGCGCAGCATCGGCCACATCCGGGCGGATGCGTCCAAGCTCATCGCCGGCGAAGAGGCCATCGCCACGACCTACGACGGGTGGATCACGCGCGACGCGAAGCGCCCCTCGTACTTGGTGTTCGGGACGCTCCACGACTCGAGGGCGCAGATCGAGAGCGTCGTCGGCATCGTGATGCGCATGAGGGGTCTCTGGGGGTTTTCGCTCGAGCAGTTCCGCGCGCGTGGGCGCTGGCACGCGGAGCCGGAGACCCTTTCCGCGGACGACGCCGACCTTGCGATTCTCACGCACACGCTCGACGACGCTGCGCTCTTTCGCGTTCGCCAGCGGCAGATGCTCTTCGACCACGCCGCGTGGAAGTTCGACTACGTCGCCGCGTTGACGAACCTCCTTTACACGGCGCGTGGAGCCGGGCTGCCGATCCTCGGGTGTGACATGCCGGCGGAGCTTCGCGCGCTCGTGCCGTCGAACGCGGAAGGAGCCATGCGCGAGGTCCACTGCGCGTGGGCGCTCCGGTCCGCGGCGCGCGCGCTCGCGCCCGTTCACGCACCCGACGGGGGGCTCACGGAGGACGATCCCGCTCCCCCCGAGCGCTTCGCCGTCTTGATGGGCGCGGATCACGCCGAGCCCGATGGCCTGCCGCGCTTTCTTCCGAAGACCGCCCGCGAGCTCGAGGTACGCGTCCTCGGGGGTCGCCCGCGCGATGCTGGAGGTGAAGAGAGCGAGCTCGCGGCGCATCTCGCGGTGCTCGACCTCGTGCTCTACCGCGACACGGGCTTGGACGTTCTGCTCTTGCCCGACGACACTTGGGGTGGTCACGTCGATCGCACGACCGATCACGACGCCAGCGCTACGAGACCGCCTGCAGCACGCGACGGTTTGCCGCGCAGCAACGTGGTGGCCGAGAGCGACGAGCCTGCACGGTTCGCCATCGGTGAAGCGTCGATCGACGTCGGTGCGAAGGCCGAGTGGATCCAGGCCCGCGCGGGGCATCAAGCCTACGTGCTCGTGTCGGCGTCGTGCACGCTCGTCGGTGCAGTCGACGTCCCCGACGCCGGCCACGCCGAGCTCCATTTCACCCCAAAGGACCGGTCGGTGCGCATCGTGATCCACACGCCCTAACCTCCCGTATATGCTGCGTGGTCCATGCAATTCGTCGACCCCGCGTTGCCCAGGCACATGTTCGGGTGGCACAGCCCGCGCCTCGACATGCACATGCCCATCGTGCGCTACGGCAATTGGGGGCACCCGCTGCTCCTTTACCCGACGGCGCAGAGCGATCTCCTCGATTGCGAGCGCTTCTTTCTGATCAAGTCGATCGAGCCGCTCATCTTCGCGGGCCGCGTCACGGTGTTTTCGATCAACAGCATCAACGAGCACGCGTGGATGAACAGCAGCGTCTCGGTGGAGGAGTGCGGCCGCCGGCAGCGGCTCTTCTCCGGTTACGTCGAGGAGGAGGTCGTCCCGTACATCCGGCGCGAGGTGCAGAACGACGCAGCGCGCATCGGCGTCGCTGGCGCGAGCTTCGGTGCGTTCCACGCGGCCAATCAGTTCTTCAGGCGGCCCGAGCTCTTCGATTGCCTCATCGCGATGAGCGGCTTCTTCGATCTCGAGCCGACGTACACGCACGGGCTCATGAACGACGACATCTACTTCAATAACCCGATGAGCTTCGTCCGCCACCTCCACGACGAGCACCAGCGTCAGATGATCGCGCACGGGCAGATTCACCTCGTCACGGGCCAGGGCGCGCACGAGGCGCCTCACGCGAGCCAGCGCTTCTCGAAGATGCTCTGGGAGGAGAACATCTGGAACAACCTCGACATGTGGGGCCACGACATGCGCCACGATTGGCCAACCTGGAGGGCGATGCTTCCCTACTACCTCGGTGAGAGGGTCGGTTGGTGATGAGGGGGTCTGAATGACGGCGCGGGTCGGGCTCCTCGTTGGGCGTGAGCGGACCTTCCCCGAGGCACTCATCGCCGAGGTCGCGAGGCGCGGAGCGTCGGTCACGTGCGAGTACGCCATCTTCGATGCGCCACGCGCCGACGTCGCCCCGCCGTACGACGTGCTCGTTGACCGCATCTCCCACGAGATCGTTTGCTACCAACCCTGGTTGAAGCTCGCGGCGCTCTACGGGACGCGCGTCGTCAACAATCCGTTCTGGCGCATCGCCGATGACAAGTTCTTCAACGCGGGGCTCGCGGGGCGGATCGGCATCGCCGTGCCGAAGACGGTGCTCTTGCCGCTGAAGACGTACGGCGACGATGTCACGAGCGGCTCGCTCGAGAAGAACATGCGGTACGTCGACTGGAACGCGCTCATCGAGCGCCTCGGCTTTCCAATGTACGTCAAGCCGCACTGGGGCGGAGGAGCGCGGGACGTGACGCGCGTCGAGAACACCGACGAGCTGATGCGCGCCTACGACGCGAGCCAAAAGACGACCTTCATCGCGCAAGAAGCCATCGCGTGGCAGAGGTACGTGCGCTGCCTCGTCATCGGCCAGCGCGACGTGCGCGTGGCCCTCTGGGACCCTCGCCTCGCGCACGCCGAGCGCTACACGCGGGCTCACGAGACGATGCCTCTGCTCGAGCCTGCGATGATCGAGCGCGTGAGCAAGGACGCGCTCGATATCACCCGAGCGCTCGGGTACGACATGAACACCGTCGAGCTCGCGATTCAGGGAGACGTGCCCTACGCGATCGACTTCATGAACTCCGCCCCCGACTTCGACGTGACGTCGCTCGGGCAAGATCACTTCACGTGGGTCGTGCAGAAGATGGCCGAGCTCGTCATCGATCTCGCAAAGCACCCCCCTGGCCGCATGCAACACCGGTGGGACGAGCTCTTGAGAGGCCGGTGAATGGACGCCCCCATCCGTGATCTCTTCAACCAACACGATTGGGAAGCCGTCTTCGCCGACTACCGTGATCGGCTCTACGGCAAGCTCGGAGGTCCGTTTCCATTTCGGCTGGCGGAGACACCTCTCTTTTTCACGCCGGCGCTTCGCGATCACTTGCAGACGGCCGCGATCGAGATCGCCGGCCAACTGTCACGACCCGGCACGGCCGCGGCCCTCAAGAAGGCCATCCCTCCGCGCTACGACGTCCCAGGGATGGACGCGCTCCCGCACTGCGTTCAGGTCGACTTCGCGATCTGCCTGGACGAGCACGGAGAGCTCTGCGGCCGCGTCGTCGAGCTCCAGGCGTTCCCGTCGCTCTACGCGCTCGAGACCATCGAGGCCGACATGTGGAACGCGGCGCTCCAAAGCGTGCCCGGGCTCGAGCGACCGTGGACGTGCTTCTTTCGTGATCCAAAGCGCGCGATGGCGCTGATGCGTACGTCGATCCTCGGGGGCGAAGATCCGCGCGAGGTCGCCCTCGTCGACTTCAAGCCCGAGCAGCAGAAGACCGCGCCCGACTTCGCGGCGACGAAGCTCCTCTTCGACGTCGACGCGGTCTGCGTCACCGACGTGATCAAGGAGGGCAAGAAGCTCTACCGGATGAAAGACGGCCAGCGCGTCCGCATTAAGCGCATCTACAACCGCATGGTGTTCGACGAGCTCGAAGTGAAGAATGTGCCCGTGCCTTTCTCGTGGAACGAGGAGCTCGACGTCACGTGGTGCTCCCACCCAAACTGGTACTGGGCGTGGTCGAAGTTCTCGCTCCCGTTTCTCGATCACGAGGCCGTGCCGCGCACACGCTATCTATCGGACTTCGCCGAGCCCCCGCGCGATCTCGAGCACTTCGTGCTCAAGCCCCTCTTTTCGTTCGCGGGCTCGGGCGTGATCGTCGACGTCACGAAGGAGGCGTTCGACGCGGTCCCGGCGGCGATGAGGTCGTCGTACCTCCTTCAGCACAAGGTCGAGTACGCGTGGACGATACGCATGCCGGGCACCAAGGTCGGCGACGAGCTCGGACCGCACAACGCGGTCAAAGCCGAGGTGCGCGTGATGCTGATGCGCGGAGGCGACGCCGACCCCCTCGAGCCGCTCCTCCCGCTCGTTCGTCTGTCGCGTGGCAAGATGCTCGGCGTCGATCAGAACAAGAGCGCCGACACACTGTGGACCGGCGGCTCCGTCGGCATTTGGTAGCGGTCCTCTAAACTCCGCGCATCGTCTCGGCGATTAGCCAGTCGACGACGGCCTTCGGGTCCTTCGTCTTGTCGAAGACCTCGATTTGCCGGTGCGCGCTCGTGCCCTCGCGTTGAATGTCGATGGCGCGGCGGACGATGTCCGTGGTGCCGAGCATGTCGGCGGCCTCGCTGACGAACTCGACGAGCTCGACGATCAGCTCCGAGAACGGCCGCTCCTCTCGGCGACCGAAGTCGATGAGCTTGGCGTCCGTGCCGTGGCGCACCGCGCGCCATTTGTTCTCCTCGATGAGGCTCCGCGAGTAGTTGCGCCATTGCGTGTTTCGACGATGCATCAAATAGAGCTTCGCCATGAGCGCTTGAACCAGCGCGACGACCGTGAGCGTGTGCTCCATCTTCGTCGGCATGTCGCAGATGCGCACCTCGACGGTGTCATAGAGGTGGTGCGGCCGCACGTCCCACCAGATCTTCTTGCCGTTGTCGATGCAACCCGTCTTGATGAGCAGCTTGACGAAGTTGTCGAACTGCGCCGCCGATTCGAACCCGTCGGGAATTCCCGTGCGCGGGAAGCGCTTGAAGATTTGCGAGCGAATGCTCATCAAGCCCGTCTTGCGACCGAGCCAAAAGGGCGAGCTCGTCGTCAGCGCGAGGAGGTGCGGCAGGAAGTAACGGACTTGATTGTTGAGGGCGACGGCGACCTCGCGATCGAGGATGCCCACATGCACGTGCAGGCCGAAGATGAGGTTGCCGCGCGCAACGTCTTGGAGATCGGCGACGATCTCGTGGTAGCGCTCGTGGTCCGAGATGTCCTGTGTCTTCCAGTCGCTGAAGGGGTGCGTCGATGCGGCGACGATGCGGAGGCCGCCCTTGCGCGCGAGCTGATCGAGCTGGCCGCGCATCTCGACGAGCTCCCGCCGCACCTCTTCCACGTTCTTGCAAACGCTCGTGCCGACCTCGACGACCGATTGGTGCATCTCCATCCGGACGCGCTCTCGAAGGACGCTCTTGCCGTCCTCGAGGAGGCGGGAAATGTAGCTGCGGAGCTCACGCGTCTCCGGGTCGACGATTTGGTACTCCTCCTCGACACCGAGCGTGAACTGACCGTCGAGCATGATTTCGACGATATCCGAAAAAGAACGACCATGGGATCGCGGGGCAGGCCGATGCGCACGGATGTCCCAGTTCGGTGAATCCTAGGCTGGATTTGTCACGGGATCCGCTGCACCGCCCGCGGCACGCCGGTTGCTCTATTGGTCTGCAACCGGGCAACGTCGAAGAAGGTTAGGAGCTGGTCGTCATGAATCTCGTGGTCAAGTGTGCGTCGATGGTCGCTGCCGCGTGTGTGTTTGCCGTTCCCGCGGTGGCATCCGCTCATCCTCAGGTCGGTCACGGTGGTGGTCGTGCTTTCGGTCACGAACGCGGGTGGGCTGCGCCGCGTGGTTACGAACGTGGGTGGGCCGCACCGCGTGGTTATGGATGGGGTGCACGAGGGTATGTCGCTCCCCGATACGCTGCCCCCTATGGCGGGCCGCGTGTCTACGTGGCGCCTCACGCCTGGGGTGGGGGTGGCCGCGGTTGGGTCGCGCCTCATCACCCCATGTACCGTCGGTAGTCGTCATGCTCGGTGGGGCGCATCGGGCACTCAGGTGAGTCGATGCGCCCTGCGGCCTCGTGCTACGTGAAGGCATGGCTTGGCGTGCTCGTCTCGTCGTGGTTGCTTGCCTCTTGTGTGGATGGCTCTTTGCGATGGCGTGCGGCGCCCGCTCGGAGCTCTTCGCGCCGGAAGAGACCGACGCTGAGATTGATGCTCCTCTCGATGTCGTTCATCACGACGCCGTCCCCGATGTCTTCGACGCATCCGAAGAGGACGCGCTCCCGCCCATCGACGCGTTCCCGGACGTCCCCGTGCCGACGGATTGCCCCGATGCTGGGTCCACGCTGGTCTACGTCATCTCGGACGACAACGAGCTCTACAGCTTCTATCCACCGACGCTCGCCTTCACCGCGATCGGCACCGTGTCCTGTCCGTCGAAGAGCAGCCCGTTCTCCATGGCCGTCAATCGCCTCGGCGTCGCGTACTCCGTCTTTCAGGATGGCAACCTCTTCAAGATCAGCACCGCCAACGCAACGTGCACGGCGACGACGTTCGTGCCGAACCAAGACGGCTTCTTGACGTTCGGCATGGGCTACGCGGGTCAGCCCGATGGGGGCGACACGCTCTATGTCGCCGAAGGTCACTACACCGGTGACTCGAAGGGGCTCGCCTCGATCGACACGACGAGCTTTGCGTTCTCGTTCATCGGCGCGTTCACTCCACCGCTCACGCAGTGCGAGCTCACGGGCACGGGCGATGGCCGGCTCTTCGCGTTCTGCCTTCCGTTCGGAACCACCGGGTCGACCCTCGCCGAGATCGACCCGACGAACGCCAACGTCATCGCCGCCAACACGCTGATGGTCGGCTCGTCGGCGGACTCGTTCGCCTATGCGTTTTGGGGCGGCGACTTCTGGATCTTCACCGCTCCGGCGTCGACCACGACAGTTACCCAGTACGATCCTGTCACGAAGTCCGAAACGAGCGTGGCAACCTTCGGCAAAGCCATCGTGGGCGCTGGCGTCTCGACGTGCGCTCCGCAGTGAGGCTCGCGTGCGTTCGCTAACACGATCGTGATTTCAACGGGGAAAACGTGTGGCGCGGCGATTGCTATGTGGCCAGCGATGACCGCGACCGCGGCGACCGAAGTTCGCGACTGGCTCAAGCTCGACAAGGCCGTGAGCTCGCACGTGCGTCTGCACGGGTGGGAGAAGGCGTGCCCCAAGCCCTTCGCGGCTGCACCCGGCGCGCACGATGCCGTCGAGATTGCCCTCGTTTGCTCCGGGACCGTGAGGTACACGGTCAGCGGCCGGGAGATCATCGTCCCCGAAGGTCACGTGATCGTCGTACCGAGGGGCGTCGCGCATGCAACGGCGTTCCTGACGCCCGTGCGCGCGCTCGCGCTCTGGCTTGGAGCGGAGTTCGTCGGCGAGATCGCCGATGCGATGGGCCCGGACGTCTCGAGCTTTGCGCTCGCCGCTGGCGTCGTCGAAGGCAAGACCGAACGCGTCTCCGCGCTGCTCGCGATCTTGCTCGACGAGGTCAACGGCGCACAAGCTGGCTCGACGCGGGCTGCTGAAGCGCTCACCGAGAGCATCGTCATCGAGGTGCTCCGCAAGGCACCGCGCGACGCGGCGAGTCGCGGGAGTCGAGATGCGCGCGTCGTCGCGGCGATCGCGCAGATGAACGCATCCTTCGCCGAGCCACTCGGCATCGATGATCTCGCGAAGACAGCGCGCATGAGCCGCTTCCACTTCAGCCGCCTCTTCCGCGACGAGACGGGGCAGGCTCCCTACCAATACTTGCTGCGCGTGCGCCTCGCGTACGCGTCGGAGCTCTTGCGCGGCGGCCATCACTCGGTGACCGAAGCAGCGCTCGCATCAGGCTTCTCGGACCTGAGTCGCTTTGCGAGCATGTTCCGCAAACACACGGGCAAGCGCCCCAGCGATCTGCTTCGGCAGGCACGATCCACAATCGCGTAGCGAACCGCACGAAACGCGCAGCACGCGCGGGCTCATCGGAGCAGGCTCCTCCGCATGAAAGCTCGATTCGCTATCTCGGTTCTCCCATTCATCTTCGCTTGCGGCTCTGTCGCGCCTGCTGGCAGTGACGCGTCCGCGCCCGACAGCGCCGTCATAGACGCGGCGCCCGATGCCGCAGTCGATGGTCCCGTCGAAGCCAGCGTCGTGCCGCTCGCCGACATGTTGGCTCCACGGAGCCTCTTTGGCGCGGTGACAGGGAGCGACGGCCTCGTGCGGGCGTTTTGCGGTCTGACCAACATTGGCCTCGTGAGCTCGGTCGAAGCCTACGACGCCACCGCCAACAGCTGGACGGCGGGAGCCGTCGGCACGATCCCCCGCTACGGGCACACGGTGGCCGCAGACGCGAGCGGAAACGTCTACGTGATCGGCGGCACGTCGAACGGCATGACCGCGATCGGAAGCGTCGAGGTCTACTCGTCCACCGCAAACACGTGGACGAACGCCCCGGACCTACCCACACCCCGTCTCGGCCTCGGCGCAGCCACTGCAAAAGACGGCCGCGTCTTCGCCATCGGTGGGGGGCTTCCCGGAGCGCCCACGGACGTGGTCGAAATCTACTCGCCCAGCACGAAGACGTGGGCGACGGGGCCGAGCATGCCGACCGCCCGTCTGTCGCTTCAGGTCGTTCTCGGCCCGGATGGCCTCATCTACGCCATCGGCGGGCGTGACGCGAACACGATACCGCTCACCGTGGTGGAAGCGCTCGACCCTGTCAGCGGCACGTGGACGACGGCGCCCTCGCTGTCGACAGCCCGCTACTGGTTCGCGGCGACGGTCGCGCACGATGGTCGCATCTTCGCCATCGGGGGTGTGGGCAACTTGGGATTCCTCGACGACGTCGAGGCGCTCACGATCGGCACGGGCTGGGCCGCCGCACCTTCCCTCCCCGAGAACCGCGCATGGCTCAGCGCAGCGGTCACCGCGGACGGTCGCGTGCTCGCAATCGGCGGCTCGACGGACAACGGAACCTCGAGCCAGCCTCCTCCGCTCTCGACGATGTTCGCCTATCAGCCGACGTCGAACGTTTGGTCGCCGTAAGAGCCCCTTCGGGGTGTCGGCTCGCAAGCGAGCCTCAGTCAGGGGTATCGTCCGCGAGGCGGATGAAGAGACTCGACGCGACAGCAGGCGCCCTTCTGCTCGCGCTTTCGCTCGGCATTCTCGCAAAGGCGGAGCTCGCGTTCGTCAGACCTTCGCTCTGGCTGAGCATGGACGAGGGGTATGCGTCGGCGCTCGCGCTTCGCCTGCTGCACCATGGGGGTCTTCCGTACGTCGAGGGCGTCTCGCTTCGCGGGCCCGTCATGTACTGGGTCTACGAGCTTGCGATGAGGGTCGGCGGGCCGTTCGACGTCTGGCCCATACGTGTCGCCGGCTTCGTCCTTGCTTCTGGCGTCGTGATTGGCGCGTGGGCTGCGGCGCGCGCATATGGATCTCACGCTGGCGCGGGGCTCGCGGCGCTCCTCGTGGTCCTGCACCTCACGGGCCTCTGGCACTCGTACGACGGCCTGGCCCTGAACGCAGAGCTCATCGCGTTGCCGATGGTGCTCGCGGCTATCGTGCTCGTCTTGCGTGCATCGCGTCTGTCCGGGCGCGACGCTTTCGTCTGCGCGGGATTCGCGGGAGCGCTGTCCGCGGCGGCGACGTTCGCGAAGCAGAACTTTGCCGTACACGTCCTCGTCGCTCTCGCCTACCTCGTCGTGGCGAGCCAGGCACCCAGCCGGCTGCGGGACGGACGCGTCGCTTCATTCGCCTTGGGTGGGCTGCTCGCGTCCGCCTTAGTGCTGGCGCCCTATGTCGTACGCGGTGAGCTCGGAGCGTTTTGGTACTACTTCGTTCGTTACGGTCGTGAGGTGTACCTCGCACCCGTGAGGCCGCGCGACGTGGGCCACGTCTTCGAGGTGTACTTTCTCGTCAAAGGTCACCTTCTCATCCTCGCAGTTGCTGCGTGGCTCGTCGTGAAGCGCCCGGCCGTCGTCCCCCCATCGTCGCAGCTCTTGCTCCTCCTGAACCCGGCGGTGGCAGTCGCGGCCACGATTTTCACGGGGCGCTACTTCGGTCATTACTTCCTCGAATACGACGTGCTTGCGTGCGTGGCCCTCGGGGTTGCCTTCGAGCGCCTGGGTGCGAAGAGCGGCTTGATCACCCTCGCCGCTCTCACGCCAGCGCTCGCGACGCTCACGCTCGTCTTACAAGGCCGCCAGCGGACGCGGCGGATGGGATTCGACGACGCCTTTCCCGCCGAGGTGCAAGAGCCCGTCGGCACATGGGTGGCCGCGCACACGGCACCGGACGACGAGATCTTCGTGTGGGGCTTTCGCGGCGAGATCCACACGAGCGCGAGACGATGGCCCGCTTCTCGGTTCGTCTACGCCCAATACGTGAGCGGCGTTGTGCCTTGGTACGTCGAGCCGCTTACGGTGCAGATGACGCGCGTCGTCCCAGGCTCGCACGCGCAGCTCCTCCGAGACCTCGAGGCGAGCCGCGCGCCCATCATCGTCGACGCGGGGCACTCGCTCTTCGATCGCTACATGGTCGACTACCCGGACTTCGCCGCTTATCTCGACCAGCACTATTGCGCGGCTGCCGTCGTATCGGGCACGCCCATCTACCGCCGCCGCATGCCTTCCGAGGTTGCGTGCGACGCGCCCGCTCGTCGCGACGTCACTCCTTAGCCGAGGTCACCCTAGGCTTCGCCGCTCAGCGTGCGCCTTCGTCAGGTAGCGGCGATAAGCGTAGTCGCCCGAGTGGCCGCGACCCTCATGGGCGCACTTGATGCAGAAGCGCGCCATCTCGTCGACGACGATGTGGAAGTGCTTCGGCAAGATCGATTGAACGTCGAAGTCGGGGGCGGGATTGGTGAAGTCGATGGCGTAGGGCACGCCGTCCTTGCAGGCGAACTCGACCGAGTTCATGTCGTAGCCGAGGGCATGGTTGAGCGCGTAGGCCCCATCGAGGATCTTCTGCTCGAGCGCCTTCGGCATGAACGGCCCATCGTGCTCGATGTAGCAGCGCCGCTTCGGATCGTATTGAATCGGCATGACGAGCTCGCGCCCGATGCAGATGCAGCGCACGTACTCGTCGAAGTCGATGAACTGCTGGAGCGTCATGACGAGCTCGTTCGTCGTGTCGTAGACGCGAATGAGGTCCTCCATCGAATCGACGCGGTAGACGTTCTTCCAGCCGCCGCCGTCCGCCGGCTTCAGGATGGCCGGGAACCCGACGTAGCGCGTGATGGCATCCCAATCGAGCGGGTACTCGAGGTTGCGAAGCGAGCGCGAGGGGTCGATCCCCTGCATGTAGGCCTTCTGAGGGAGCATGACGGTGCGCGGTACGGCGACGCCGATCTTCGCGGCGAGCGAGTAGCCGAAGAACTTGTCGTCGGAGCTCCACCAGAAAGGGTCGTTGATGACGTACGTGCCCGCCAGCGCTGCGGCCTTGAGGAAGAATCGGTAAAAGGGCACTTCGTGGCTCAGTCGGTCGACGATGACGCGATAGTCGTCGAACCCCTTCTCGCCGAGCTGCTCCTTCACGCCGCCGATCCTGAGGATCTCGGCGTGAAAGCCTGGCGTCTCGTTGACCTTCGCGACGAACGCCGGCGGGAAGGTGTTCTCCATGCCGACGATGATGCCGATCTTTTCAGTCATGCCGATGGGCCGACTGTATCAGACCGCGACGTCGAACTCGGCCATGTCCTGCACGGGAGCATCGAGCGGCTTCCACCCTCGCGACGGGGCGAGCTCGTTGAAGCGGTACGTCAGCCAGCCGGGGATCAGCAGGGCGAACGTCTTGCCGAGGCGCTCGGGGTTGTTGAGGCTCTTGAGCATCCGCTCGTAGAGGGTGGCGCCGTAGGCGTTCTCGACCGCAACCTTGTGCTCGGGGCGCTCGATCCAGTTGAGCACGCCCGGTTTGTCGGCCTCGGGGTGGAATTGCGTCCCATCGATGCCCGGCGCGAAGCGGAGCGCGAGGATGGCATCGCCCTTGTGCGAGCCCGCCTCGTGCGTCTCTTTGGCGAAGAGGGCGCCGCCGAGCTCGGCGAGTCGATGGGGATCGAGGCCGACGGCCTCCCAGTTGCGGTGCTCCCAGCAGAAGAGGCGGTAACCAAAGGGCGACAAGAAGTCCGCCCGCTCGCCCTGCGGCGTCATGTACGCCGGCATGAGGCCGAACTTGAGCGCCGAGCGCTTCTGCATCTCGGCCACCTTGAAGTGGACGACCGCGAGCTCGAACGAGTGGCACACGACGAGCGCCTTGACCGATGTGTGGACGCTCTTGAGGTTCTCTTCGACGACCCAGTCGAGGAAGCTCCGATAACCGACGCACCAAGTGTCGTCGTATCCGTCGAACGGCGAGCCCGGACCTCCTGATGAAAGAACGATGTCGTCGTCGTGCGACGGGAGCTCGCCGAGGTTGCGAGGCTGCACGTGACGAAACGCGACATCGACGTGAGGGTTCTGTGCGTGAACCCGCTTCGTGAACGAATCGACGAGGCGCCGAAAACACCGCGTGGCTTGATTGGCCACGCCGTTGTTCATGTCGACGAGACAAACGCGAAGACTCGCCTGTCGCGAATGTGGCATCCCATCGACAATCTAGCAAAACCCGCCCCATTTCGCTAATCCGCGTACGAAACAGCCCGCTCGGGTTTTCTGTTAGATCACTTGGGGTGACGCGGCGATCCGAGGGCAAGCTCAGCGTGGTGCCGCCTCCGAGGGGTGGGCGCGAGCGGGACCCGCTACCGATTGCCGAGCGGATCGGGGCGGATGCCTCGCGGACGGGACGCGGCGTCGTGGCTGCGTTCATCGACTCGGGGTTCTTCGATCATCCCGACCTCGTGACGCCGTTCTCGCGGATCCACGCGTACTACGACGTCATCCAGGAGAAGAGCGGCGTCGAGCACATCCACAAGCCCGAGGTGTCGTCGTGGCACGGGATGATGTCGACCGTCGTCGCGGCGGGCAACGGTGCCCTCTCGGGCGGGCGCTTCAAGTCGCTGGCGCCGGAGATGGGGCTCGTGCTCGTCAAGGCGGGGACGCTGCAGCGCGTTCATCACGACGACATCGCGCGCGCCATCGAGTGGGTGCTCGTCAACCGCGCGCGGTTCGACATTCGCATTCTCAACATCTCGTGCGGCGGCGACTACGAAGTGAGCCACCTCCATGATCCGCTGAGCCGCTTCGCAGAGGCGTGCGTGCGAGCCGGGATCGTCGTCGTGTGCGCCGTCGGCAACTCGGGCCATCGCCCCGGCTACGTCGTTCCACCCGCGAGCGTGCCGTGCGTCATCAGCGTCGGCGGAATCGACGACGAGGGCAACCCGGAGATCGGCCGCATCATGGCGTATCGGT
>Ga0302326_10006832_pt1 | contig 25482 bp, 27 predicted proteins | sample Palsa_T0_3_FD_202264 | JGI IMG/M metagenome (GOLD analysis project Ga0302326, IMG submission 202264) | Peat permafrost microbial communities from Stordalen Mire near Abisko, Sweden - Palsa_T0_3 | ecosystem: Environmental > Terrestrial > Soil > Palsa > Peat permafrost | place: Sweden: Abisko... | reverse complement strand
GAAAGATTAGCCCAGGGTTTGTATGTGTTTAGCACCGTGTAGCGCCAATCGTCCTCGTCGTCGTCCCGTTCTCGTTCTCGATCTTTCAACGTCGTTGGCAATCGGCGCGATTCCCGCATCCACGGAAGTCGAGGACGAGAACGACGACGAGGACGACGACGATTCAGGAGGTATCAATACCGCACTAAACGCATACCAGAGTTTACCCTGGGTAAGCCGAAATAAACGTTTCGCCCTGAAGCGGCTAGAAATGCGCACGCGATCCGGTTCAAAGGTTCGGAGCCTCCCTCCACCGTGCCTCAACGCCGCGGTAGTTCCTGAGGGATGACGCTCAGTTCCATCATCTCCACCCCGCGAATCACCGTCAAAGCGGAGACGATCCCAATTTCCTTTCCAACGAGCACTCGATGAAGGTCGTCGATGCTCGATATGGTCGCTTCTCTGAACGCGATGATGATGTCTCCCTCTGCTAGGCCGCTTTCTCGCGCCGGCCCGTCGACTTCGGTCCCTGCTACCAATACTCCTTGGTTATTCGCCAGCTTATGGTGCCGAACCAGTCTAGGATGAATCGTCGTGTTCTGGCCGGCCAATCCAAGATAGCTTCGTCTGATTTTGCCGTCCCGTATCAGCCACGCTGCGACCAGTTGCGCCGTGTTGGCGGCTATCGCAAAACAAAGTCCCTGCGCCGGCAGGATCACAGCGGTGTTCACTCCGATGACCTTTCCGGACGAGTTAACGAGCGGTCCCCCAGAATTCCCTGGATTCAACGCGGCGTCCGTTTGAATGATATCGTCCATCAGGCGGCCGGATTGCGCCCGCATCGATCGGCCCAGAGCGCTGACAACGCCAGCCGTGACAGTCTGCTGGAAACCGTATGGACTACCGACCGCGATCGCAATTTGGCCGACTCGCAGTTTATTGGAATCGGCAAACGGAAGGTACGGCAACTGGGCCGCGTCGATGCGAATGACAGCTAGATCGGTGTCAGGATCATCTCCAATCAACGTCGCACTGAACGTACGCGCGTCGTGCAGAGTCACTTCGATCGATTGAGCGCCGTGGACAACGTGACTATTTGTCAGGATGAAGCCGTCTGGCGCGATAAAGAACCCGCTTCCGCTCCCTTCGCCTCGTCTCCCTAACGCGGGGTTTTTGATTTGAATATTGACGACCGCGGGAGCGACGTTGGTTGCGGCGCCGCTGACGGTCTCCGAATAAGCATCGAGCAACTGCCCGTCGGTGAACGAACCACGGACCGAAGGCAACGCTTCGGCGGAATGATCAAGTAGGACTGGAACCCATGTCGGCTCAAATTCAGATAGCATAACAATGACCCTTCGAACAAAGAAAAGTGTCCGTAAATGTAACTCATTTTGTTACAAATCAAGAGGAACTTTTTACCCCCGCCGCAAGTCGCGAAGTACATCCGCAAGCGTCACTTTCTCCAGTTCACGCGCCAAGGCACCGTTGGCCCGATCCTGGATGCGCTGCATCACCTTGGTGATTTTTTTGCCAACCGGGCAATCCGGAGAAGGTTCGTTCGGATGCGTTCCAAAGGTGTTGCCCTGATCAACCGCGTTGTGGATTTCGCGCAAGGTCACCTTTTCGGGTTTCCGCTTCAGGAGCGCTCCCCCGTGCGGACCTCGCAACGTGGAGATGAGTCCGGCTTCCTGGAGTTCGATCAGGAGTCGTCGGATAACGACGGGATTCGTATTAACCGTCTGCGCAAGACGAGAAGATGGGCAGCAACCGGCCTTTTCCAATGCGAGCACCGCCATCACATGCACCGCAAAAGCAAATCGGCAGCTTCGCATCCGATGAATGTAACAAACCTCATTACTTTATCCAATCTATAAGAGGTGGTTCCTTGCGGAGAAGAGGATCCAGAAGGTGAGGGAGAAGGGGACGGGGACGGAGAAGAGGACGGGGACGGAGAAGGGGACGAAGAGGGCCTGGACAGGATATCTTCCCATGTCCAGAGGTCTCCACTGTATCCACCGATCTCGTTCAGGAGCGTCGAACACCGGTCATGCAATTTTTGCAAATCCGGAGGTCCGGGCGGTTCTTCAGCGGATCCTGGAAAAACGATATAGGTGATATTCAAATCGCTTGCAGGCCGGTTGTAAGCATTGGATCGCGGATCCAGTTGGCTGCAGATCCGGAGCGAGGCTTCGCCAATTTTGTACGATGGTCCAACATCGCCCAAGAGCGCCGGATACAATATTCCTTGATAGATCACCACGACGCAATCCCCGAGCTTCGGCTGGAACGGATGGCTCGATTGTCGGAACATAAATCCTGGCAATACGACGTAGGGATCAGCTTTTGCGATGAGAAAGCTGTATTTTTTCAGATCGCTCAACTCCCTTTGAGTCTGGTCCATCTGATCCTTCAGGACCTTCTTTCGCTCGGGCGTCGTTGTCTTGGCGTCGAATTCAGACTGGAGCTGCTTCAGTTTGTCTTCTCTCTCCGGGATGAATTGGCTCACTTTACTGGTTTTCTTAGGCCAGCGGTAGCTGGTAAAGGGCTGAAAGTTAGTCGTCGAACCATTCACATCGGACGAGCGATCGGCATCGGAGCCATCTGCATTCACATCCATGTCGCTCTGGATCAAGAGCGCTTTCCGATTTGTCTTGGGGTCCTGTAGCTCCAGGATCGTGTTGCAATCGAAGAAATTGTGTCGGGAAACGATTTGATCGAGCCGGGCCAATGTCCGATTGACGGCGTCGACCTTTAGTTGATAGAGGCCATGATAAAAGTCTGAGACTTTCGAGCTTGGAAGCTCGTCATTCAGGCCGGGCAGAAGCGAGCCGATCAACGGATCCGCCGCGGAGAGTTGCTCCAGGGACTGGGCGGCTTGTGGCACCCGCACTTGAACGTCGAGTTCAAGGGTGTATGCGTCGGGAGTCTTCCGTTCAACGACCGCCGGAGCGCCTTCGACCGTAGTCACTTTTGAATGGATCTCCACGCCATTGAATAGTTTTGCGGTTTCCATTCGGGAGTAAGGGATAAACGTCTCGGGCAACGGAGTCGGAGTCGGCGTTGGGGTGGGAGTGATCGCTGGCGATGGCGAGGCAGATGGCTCGGGGCTGGGCGGTTTTGGTCCGGGGCATGCCGTCAGGAGGAACACCAAAATCACGGCAGACCAGACTCGAATCCCAGATTGGCGAGACCAGTCACTTCGCATGAATGTCGCTAGCCTACATCGCTCACAAATCTTTAGAGATGTGTGTGCGATGCAGGCTGTGGCAGCAGAATTCTCCGGCTGCGCCGGAGAATTCTGCTGCTGTTCTTGAGATAAGAGTGCAAACAGTTTCTCTGGATTTCCGCATTTCAAAAACTGCTCTTAAACTGATGTGCAGCGGCTGTTTAAGGGCTTTTTAGCGCGCAATCAACCCGTCGCTTCGCGATTCGCGTGATTCTTGCGGGCTAGCTGGCATGCCAGACGATTGCGGTCAATACAATACAGATACCGCTCAGGACGATCATCGGGATCGCCGGCATCGGTTTTTTCTTCGCGGCATAGGAACGCCCGAAGTGTGTCAGTAAGAGAATGGAAACGACTAACGCAAGGACAAAACCGGGCACGCTGGGAGAGAGCAGCCCTGCGATGATTAGAAGAGCGCCGCTTACGCCGCCGGCGATAAGCGAAGCTTTGCTTTTGGCGCGGGCATAACCCAGAGCCCCGCCAGCGACCGCCACCAGGCCGAAAAGGTAATAATAGATCTGGGCGAGCATGCGGCGACCTTAAATCATGCCTGAGATCTCATAGTCCGGGTGGGCCGGCGATGGGGAAGGGCCCTTCTCTCGTGCGGCCTGGGCGTTCAAGATCAGCCGTTTGAGATACATCGGCAAGAAGACGACGATCGTCATTGCGAGATTCATCAACGTGCCCGGAATGACCCGTGCCTTATCTCGGGAGACTGCACCCAGTGCACGGCGCACGACCTCCTGGACCGGTACGCTGAACAATTCGTGCGCTGGAGAGGTCGTATTTGACTGCGGCTTCCGGCTTGCGACGTCGGCAAATTCAGTCGGTACCGGCCCCGGGCAAAGAGCGGTGACGGAGATATTGGCGTTTCGTAGCTCTGCCCGTAGAGCTTCACTGAAGCTAGTGACGTAGGCCTTTGTCGCCGCGTAGACCGCGAGATGCGGCACCGGGACAAGGCTCGCGGACGAACTGACATTGAGAATCGCGCCGCAGCCTGATCTGCGCATACTGGGGAGGATTCGGAAGGTCAGATAGGTTAATGTTTCGATATTGACTTGGAGCATCGCATGAACGCGTTCCCATTGGCTGTCGATGAACGCTCCATGATCGCCGAGCCCGGCGTTATTGACGAGCAGATCCACAGAGAGGCCGCTTTCATCGATCCAGTTGCAAAATCTTTCGAGCGCGGCTTGATCGCACAGGTCCAGTTGCCGGCAATACACTTCGAGCTCAGGGTTAATGATCTTTAACTCCAGTTCAAGTGCCTCCAGACGATCATTCCGGCGCGCTACCAGGATCATCGTATTCACCGCTGGCGCCAGTTGCCGCGCGAATTCACGACCGATCCCGGCCGATGCGCCTGTGATCAGGACGGTGCATTCGGCAAAAAAACTTATACTCATTCTTTTACTTCCTAAGCTTTATCCCCATCGGAGTCAATGAGCTGCGGGTCGTGGAGTTACGGATCGGTGTTTTGGCGTGCGGGGTCGCTTGTTTCCTTTGGCAACAATGGCTAGAATAAACCCCATGCAGCTGGGATTGGAAAATATGACCGTCATTGGCGACGAGCTCGCTCTGCGATGGACCGACCGACTCGAAAGTTATTTTCCTCTCGAATTTTTGAGAAAGCGGTGCCCGTGCGCCCTCTGCGCCGGTGAAAAAGATATTCTCGGCAACCTTTACAAGGGGACGGTGAAACTCGGCCCGGCAAGCGTCCAATTGAAGCGCTGCGTAGTCGTCGGCGGATACGGAATCCAGCCGGAATGGTTGGATGGACATAGCTCCGGAATTTATTCTTTCAACTATCTGAGATCTCTCGATCCGAGTGTCCCATGATGCCGCGGCTCAGATCGTTTCTATTGACGAGTTTCTTTGTCGCTAGCGGAGTGGCGGCGGTTGCGACCCACGTTTGGCGTCAGCGGCTCGAAGCGGAATTTGACCCAAAACCGCTCTACGGCGTGATCTTTGCGCAATTCGAGGCATGTCGTTCCGATGACTTCGGCAAAGCGTACGGCCAGGCATCGAGGGGAGTTCAAGAACGTTTCACCCTGATTCAGTACGTTTCGAAGATCCGAACCGAGTATGGGCCAATTTCCCAGCTCGAGAAGTTGCAGTTCGGGTCGACTTCTCTGGAGTATCACCGAGCGATGGTGGAGGTCTATTTCTTGAGTGCCTTCGGCCAGGTCACGCCGGCGCTTTTCACGATGATCCAGGAAAACAGCGTCTGGCGGATTGAAAACTTTGAGGTTTTTGAGACCTGGCCACTCGGCCGCCGATTGGCGGGATTTAGTGTGTAAGTCGAAAAAAGCAGATGAACCACAGATTACCCGGACAGTCTCAGGGCTTGCTCGAGAACTTCTGTTGTTCTCTGCAAATCGGCTTCTGTGTGTTGCAAGCAGAGGAAACCCGTTTCGAACTGGGAGGGCGCGAAGTAGACCCCGCGCTCAAGACAAAAATGAAAGTATTTCCGAAACAGCGTCAGGTCCGATTTCATCGCATCGTCAAAACTCCAGACCGGCTCTTCCGTGAAGAAAAGGCAGAACATCGAGCCGAGGCGATTGAATTGGTAGCTCTTGCCGAGACGGCTGAGGACATCTCTCACTCCGCTCTCCATTTGCTGCCCTAGTTTTTCGAGCCGGGCCCAGCCATCCAATCGTTCCAGTTCGCGCAATTGGCTTAGTCCGGCGGCCATAGCCAGCGGATTGCCGGAGAGCGTTCCAGCCTGGTAGACGGGACCATCCGGAGATAGCCAACGCATGATGTCCGCTCGGCCACCAAATGCCCCGATCGGTAACCCGCCGCCGATCACCTTGCCCATCGCGGTGAGATCGGGTTTGATTCCGGCCAGCGCCTGGTATCCGCCCTTGGCGACGCGAAAGCCGGTCATCACCTCGTCGAAGATCAGCAGCGCGCCGTACTGATCGCACAGATCGCGTAATCCTTTGTAAAACCCGGATTTGGGGAGAAATAGCCCCGCATTGGCCGGTACAGCCTCCACGATAACCGCGGCAATTCCTTCCCCGAATTTCTGAAATGTCTTGGCGAGCACTTCGGGATTGTTGAAAGGAATCGCGATGGTTAACTCTGCGAACTCTCGAGGTACGCCAGCACTGTCCGGGCTGCCGTGGGTGAGAGCGCCGCTCCCGGCTTTCACGAGGAGCGAATCGACGTGGCCATGATAGCAGCCTTCAAACTTCACGATCAGCTTGCGGTTTGTCGCACCGCGGGCCAACCGGATGCACGACATCGTTGCCTCCGTCCCGCTGTTGACCATTCGGACTTTTTCGACTGAGGGAACCCAGGTACAGATTAATCGCGCCATGTCGACCTCGAGCGGGTTCGGGATCCCAAAGCTCAACCCGCTCTTTGCCGTTTCGCGAACCGCTTCAACGACGACGTCCGGAGCGTGACCAAGAATAGCGGGACCCCAGGTCCCGACGTAGTCAATATATTCGCGTCCTTCGACATCCCAGATGTGTCCTCCTTTGGCACGTGAGGCAAAAAATGGCTCTCCTCCGACGTTTCGAAACGCTCGAACTGGAGAATTGACACCGCCCGGGATGAACCGTTTGGCCTCCGCAAACAGCGAGGAATTGGTCATAATCGAAAGTTAACAGGATTTCCAGGCGCTGAAATATTTCCGCGCAGCCTCACCTTCCAGTGATCCCCAAGGAAATGCTCTTTGCAACGTCTAACGGGCTTCGGCTTCAAAACTTCTGGAGCAGTCCCTCCCGCTCTATAAATGCAATGATTTCAGAGAGACCAATGCCCTTCTTCAGGTTGCACATCACGAACGGGCGCTTACCCCGCATCTTTCTCGAATCACTTTCCATGACCTCCAGGGAGGCGCCGACATACTGGGCGAGGTCGATCTTGTTGATGACCAAAAGATCGGACTTGGTGATGCCCGGACCCCCTTTTCGAGGGATTTTTTCGCCCCCAGCCACGTCAATCACGTAGATCGTCAAATCGGATAGTTCCGGGCTGAAAGTTGCGGCGAGGTTATCGCCGCCCGATTCAATGAAGACAACGTCTGCGTCCGGGTATTTCTGTAGCATTCGATCGACGGCTTCCAAATTGATCGACGCATCCTCGCGAATTGCGGTATGCGGGCACCCGCCGGTTTCCACCCCCATGATTCGTTCGGCCGGCAGGGCGCCGGCGACAGTGAGAAGCCGCTGGTCCTCTTTGGTGTAGATGTCGTTCGTGATGACGACGAGGTCGTACCGGCCCCGCAATTCTTTGCACAGCATCTCGACGAGGGTCGTTTTGCCCGATCCCACCGGGCCGCCGATGCCGACCCGCAGTGGCGGATTCCGTTTCGTGCGTTGGGAGTTGCTCATAATCCTTTCCTGAATCTGCCGACGCTGCGGTTAAGAAGTCTGGTTTCGGCTGCTCGTCCTGACGGAGTCTGTGGTTTCAAGTTCGGAGTTCCGCTTAAGAACGAAATAGCCGCGAATATTGGTTTGCATGCCGCGCCGATATAATTCCGAGGTGGGGTGCAAAGGTCGAGATTTGGTCAGGGCCGGTTTCGATCGCATGGAGTACCACTGGAGGGATGAGTGTGTGCATAGCAAAAAGGATTATCTGTCCCGCACTTTGACCGAGTGGAACTGTCTTAAGAGCCGCCGCTACCTGGTTTTCTATCCAGCTGAAAGCGTAGGCTGTGACGCAGGACTCGAGGTCGATGCGGAGGGAGCCTGCTGCATAGGCGAAAGCTGTCGGCAAACAGATCGGCTTTATGGAACGAAGTGCGCTCTGCCGCGTTTCATCATGCCATTGTAAGGTGAGGGCAAGTTGAGCCAGCGACCACCCCATTTGTTCAGTTTCCCGGCGTAACTCGAACGATTCTCTACTCGCGAGAAACCAGGTGTTCGACCGGTTGACCTGAGAATAGTTCCCGCTTTCCCAGTCACGATACAGTAGAGCGAGCATCGGAAGTTCGTTTGTGGCGAGGACATGCTCGAGGCCACTCTGAATCCAAGCCTGAGCGCTTGCAGCGTCGTGGATCAGTTTGGCATCGACCGCCCCTTCCAGTCCTTGCGAATAGCTGAACGCGCCGATCGGAAGCGCTGGGGAGGCAAGGTGAAGAAGCCCGATGAGCTTACGAATCTTCGTGACTGTGGGAGTCATCGTGCGAATGCGCGTGGCGATGCGGTTCGTGGTCCGAATGCGCGTGATGTTCGCTAAAAACTTTGTTGGCGAGCAAATAATCTTCCGTGAAAGTCTCGTCGTGCCCGTGGCGGTACCCGCCACCATAGGCGCCGCCTTCGGGTTGGAACTGAGAGGTTTCCTCGCGCACCGTCACGCCGAGTTGTACCAGCATTTCCTGCAGGACCGGATCGGCCTCAAGCTTAAGAAAATCTTTCCCGAGCTCGATCGGCGTGTGCCGGTTTCCCAAATGGTATGCGGCCCGCATCAGGGCATAAGGCGTCTCAGCGGTAACGCGAAGGATATCTTCCAGAGCCGATTCGACTCGGATCAGTGTGCCGTCTTCTGCTTCCAACAGATCGCCGTCGCGAAGTACCGACCCGCGCGGCAGGAACAGCGCCGCTTCAGTTCCGTCTGTGAGCGTCGCTCGAAGCCGGCTCTTCCGCCGAAGATCGAACGGCAACACAAGCTTTGGGAGAGGACGACGTTCAGCTTCGTGTATTTCGCAATCGGCGTATTTTTCGATCCGTACAATCGGCGGCATATTTCGAAAAAAATCTGGCTAATCTCAGAACAGGAAATACCGCTGCGCCATCGGTAAGATCTTTGCGGGTTCGCAGGTGAGGAGTTCACCATCTGCGACCACTTGGTAAGTTTCCGGATCGACGGTAATCTTGGGCAGGTAATTGTTATGGATCATGTCGGTCTTGCGAAGGGATCGGATGCCGTGGACCGGTACCAGTCGTTTCTTGAGGCCGTATCGCTCGGCAATGCCCGCGGATTCCGCAGCTTGGGAGACAAATGTGAGTGAGGTTTGACTGAGGGCGCCTCCCCGAGTTGCGAACATCTCCCGGTAATGCACTGGTTGAGGGGTGGGAATCGAAGCATTCGGGTCGCCCATTAGGGCCAGGTTGATCATCCCGCCTTTCAGGATCAGCGCCGGTTTCACCCCGAAGAACGCAGGCTCCCAAAGAACCAGATCCGCCCATTTCCCGACTTCGACCGAACCGATTTCATGCGCGATTCCGTGGGTAATTGCCGGATTGATGGTGTACTTCGCAACGTAGCGTTTGACCCGCTGGTTATCGTTTCGGGATTGGTCGCCTGGCAGAGGTCCGCGTTGGATTTTCATTTTGTGCGCTGTTTGCCAGGTACGCGTAATCACTTCTCCGATTCGTCCCATCGCCTGCGAGTCGCTCGACATCATCGCGAGCGCGCCCAAGTCGTGGAGGATATCTTCGGCAGCAATTGTTTCACGCCGAATCCTCGATTCCGCGAAGGCGAGATCTTCGGCGATCGCAGGATCCAGGTGGTGGCACACCATCAACATATCCAGATGCTCATCCAGAGTGTTAACGGTGTAGGGGCGCGTCGGATTCGTAGAGGAGGGAAGGACGTTTAATTCGCCGCAAACTTTAATGATGTCGGGAGCGTGTCCGCCACCTGCGCCTTCGGTATGATAGCTGTGAATCGTCCGGCCCTTGAACGCGGCGATAGTTGTCTCCACAAATCCGGCCTCGTTCAATGTATCGGTGTGAATCGCGACTTGGGTATCTGTTTCTTCGGCGACTGTGAGACAGTTGTCGATTGCTGCGGGCGTTGTCCCCCAATCTTCATGCAGCTTCAATCCGAGCGCTCCAGCCGCGATCTGCTCGCGCAACGGCTCCGGCTGACTGGCGTTGCCTTTCCCAAGAAAACCGAGGTTGATCGGATAGCCGTCGGCGGCCTGGAGCATCCGCTCAATGTGCCATGGACCAGGCGTGCAAGTGGTGGCGAAGGTCCCGTGCGCAGGCCCGGTGCCGCCGCCAATCAAGGTTGTCACCCCTGAAGCAAGAGCATCGTCGATCTGCTGCGGGCAGATGAAATGGATATGGGTGTCGATTCCTCCTGCAGTGACAATGTTTCCCTCACCCGCGATCACTTCGGTCCCGGGCCCTATCACGATCGTGACGCCTGGTTGGATATCCGGATTTCCTGCCTTGCCGATCGCGGAGATGCGGCCGTTTTTGATGCCGATGTCCGCTTTCAAGATACCGCCGTGATCGACGATGACGGCATTTGTGATCACCGTGTCGACGGCATCTTTTGCGGTGCGCTGGGATTGTCCCATCCCGTCTCGGATCACTTTTCCGCCACCAAATTTCACTTCTTCTCCGTAGATTGTAAAATCGTGCTCAATCTCGATAAAGAGTTCCGTGTCGGCAAGCCTGACCCGGTCACCAGTGGTAGGCCCAAACATTTCTGCGTACGCGTGGCGAGAAATTTTCATAGTCAATCTGTCCGTTCCCTTCAGAGCTTACCCATGACCTGTGCGTTAAAACCGTAGATAATTCTGTCGCCCGCGAGCTCAACGAGTTCGACGGTGCGTTTCTGTCCCGGTTCAAATCGGACGGCGGTGCCCGCGGTGATGTTCAGCCGGAATCCGCGTGACGGACTACGGTCGAAGTGCAGCGCCGTGTTGACCTCGTAAAAATGAAAGTGCGAACCAACCTGAATCGGCCGGTCACCTGTGTTGGCAACCGTTAAAGTGACTCTGTTTCGTCCGGTGTTCAGCTCGATCTCACCGGCATCCGTTATAATTTCACCCGGGATCATGGATTTTATCTTTCAATAAGAAACGAAGAGGAGAATCAAACCAACTCTGGGATTTGCCTCTAAATGATTGGATGGTGAACGGTGACAAGTTTTGTTCCATCCGGGAACGTGGCTTCGACTTGAATTTCGTGAATCATTTCAGGTATGCCTTCCATGACCTGATCGGATTTCAGCAGGGTCGTGCCGAAATGCATTAGCTCAGCGACGGTTTTCCCGTCGCGAGCGCCTTCCAGTAACGCCGCGGTCAGATACGCGACCGCCTCGGGATGGTTCAATTTCAGCCCGCGCGCCAAGCGTTTTTCTGCCAGGAGCGCGGCAGTGAAAATCAACAGTTTATCTTTTTCTCTCGGAGTAAGATTCATGCGACGCTCGAAAGCCTAGTATCCTGTTCCCGAAATAGCATGCATTTTGTTGCGATCAATATGGGCCGGGATCGGGGAAACGTGTCGGCGTTTGCACAAGGCGTCATCCGCTTCCTCGAATCCTCCTGGTCATTGCAGAAATTGTGAAAAGCAATCTTTGTTCCCCATACGCCGATACGCTGACTCGCCGTCACGTCTCCCAAAGTCGAAGACGTTGGGAAGGCAAACCGTGCACCAACGGCCGCAGGCGCACCCAGCAATCCATCATCATCCGGCGCAATCGTTCGACATCATACGCGAGACCTCGGATAAGAAGTATTCCATCGGTAAGCGCGGTAACTCCCGCCCGCAACTCGTTTTCAAACGGCAAATCGGGCGCTAACTCTTCCGCAACCGCCGCCGTGCAGTCTGGTCCAATCGCCCAAAGCGTACCGAAAGCGTTGTAGCCGTAGAGGCCCTGGCAAGCGGTGCGCAACGAGGCGGATGCCTCGAGCAGCAGCCGTTCAACCCAGAGAGGCTGGCCGCCTGTCCGTTCGATTGAGCTCACAAATCGGAGGGAGCCTTCCGCCCAATGTTCCCCGGATTCCTGCCGCCCAAGCAAGCCAACCTCCCAGCCGATCGCGGTCGCCCCGGATTCAATTTGCAGCGTGAAGGTCGATACCGCGTGTGTTGCGTTATAAAAGATATTTTCTTGAGGAAGCCAATCGAGGGTTGATCCATTCGCCAAGCGGATGCTGGTTTTCTGTCGGCATTTCTGGTGCGGCGCTTTATACCATTTCGCGGCCGCCGGGGTCGTCACGACTGCGCTGCTGTTCGCCTCGAGATCAATCTCGACGTTCAATTCGTCGCCTCCCGCGATGCCGCCGGGCGGATGAACGATGACAACGTGACAAATCTGTTCGCCCTCTGGATAGAGCGCCTTTTGGACCAGCAGAGGACCGGAATGACGGTTTTCAATCAACACGGTGCGCATTTTGTGACGCGCAAAGCGAAGGTGAAGCTCGGCCCGCCATCGATCGTGAGGGGTAACAGGGTATACGGACATGAAGTGAGCGAAGCATCCCGCTTTGCTCTCGGAAAGTGTGGAAAGCGGGACGCTTCGCTTGCCTCAGACCGCGACCATGTGGCGAACTCCGTCCTGGTCCATCGTTGCTCCTGCTCCGCTGGCCACCATTTCCCCTCGGCTCATGACAAGATACCGATCTGCGAGCTGGTGGGCAAAATCATAGTATTGCTCCACAAGCAGGATGGTCAGACTCATTTCAGTAACAATCTTACGAAGTGTTCGGCCGATTTCTTGAATGATCGATGGTTGAACGCCTTCAGTCGGCTCATCGAGGATGAGAAGCTGCGGCCGGCCCATCAGAGCGCGTCCGATCGCCAGTTGCTGCTGTTGACCTCCAGACAAATCGCCGCCCCGCCTTGTCTTCATCGATTTCAGGATCGGAAAAAGGCCGTAGATCTCCTCTGAAACCGTGCGGACCGATCGATTTCCAGCGGCGCCAACCAAGAGGTTTTCCTCAACTGTTAAGCGTGGGAAGATGTCTCTCCCTTGAGGAACGTATCCAAGTCCGTTCGACACACGAGTATAAGGCGCCATTTTTTCGAGCGCTTTATTGTTCCAATGAATTTTGCCCGTCCGCATCGGCACCACACCCATCAAACATCGCAACAGCGTTGTTTTCCCGACTCCATTCCGGCCAAGCAAAACGGTCAACTGACCGGTCGGCAGCGTGAAAGTCACGTTCCTCAGGATGTGACTTCCGCCGTAATATTGGTTCACTGAGTCAACTTCCAGCATAGGAGGGGCGTTTAGCGTTCACCATTCGGCGTTTAGCGTTCGACGTCGGCATTCGGCGTTATTGCAAAGTGTTCGTCGTTTCATCAGCGGCCCAGATAAGATTCAATCACTCGCTCGTCGCGTTTAACATGGTCCAGCGTACCTTCTGCAATCACGCTACCCTCGGCGAGTACGGTGACTTTGCCTTCTTGACCGGCGAGCGCAGCCACAAATTCCATGTCGTGCTCGACGACCATCATGGAGCATTTACCGCGGAGGTGGTTCAGAAGTTCCGCTAGCTGCGCTGTTTCATGATCGCTCATCCCTGCGGCCGGCTCATCCAAAAGTAGCAACCGAGGCTCTTGCATCAGAAGCATGCCGATTTCGAGCAGTTGCTTCTGCCCGTGGGCTAGTTCGCCAGCTTGCCGGTACGCCTCGTTTTCGAGCCGGACGAGCGCAAGGGTTTCTTTGATCTTCGCAAGAGCGACGCCGGTGAGCTTGGATCGAAGGGTATGAAACCATCTCTTGTCTTCATTCATCGCCAGATCAAGATTTTCCCAGACAGTGTGTTGTTCGAAGACAGTCGGTTTCTGAAATTTTCGCCCGATGCCGGCCCGCGCAATCCTTGGTTCGTCAAGCCGCGTTAGATCGATGGTCTGACCAAGAAAAACGCGCCCAGTGTCCGGTCTTGTTTTGCCAGTGATGACATCCATCATGGTTGTTTTGCCGGCGCCGTTTGGACCAATGATACAACGCAGTTCGTCGCTATCCAAAGAGAGGGACAAATTGTTCAACGCCCTGAAACCGTCGAAGCTGACGCTGACATTTTCCAGGTAGAGAATTACTCCATGCGAGAGGTCCACTTCCCCCGGAACATTAACGTGCGCCAGACCAGTGATGTCACCAATATCCGCATTTGACCCGTTTGATTCCGCGTCGTTCATCGTCCGGTCGCTCATTGTTTTTTGCGCAGGCGCTGAAACAGTCCAACAACGCCTTTTGGCAACCAGAGCGGCACAATAACGAACATTGCGCCAAGAAAAAAGAGCCAATAGTCCGAGAACGACGCGGTCAGGAAACTTTTCGCCTCGTTGACAATAAATGCACCGATAATCGGTCCGATCAGCGTTCCGCGTCCCCCAACCGCAACCCAGATAGCCATCTCGATGGAGTTCCCGGGCGACATTTCGCTCGGGTTGATGATTCCGACTTGCGGTACGTAGAGTGCGCCGGCGATCCCGCACAAGATGGCGGAAAAGGTCCAGACGAACAGCTTGTAACCGAGCGGGCTGTAACCGAGAAACATCAGACGAGACTCGGTATCGCGTATGGCCATCACGACACGACCAAGCTTCGACGTGACGATATATCTACAGGCAAGAAAGGCGCCCGCCAAGGTCGCAAACGTGATCATAAACAACCCGGTTCGCGTGCCGACCGCGGCAATGGGAAAGCCGAGAATGCGTTTGAAATCAGTAAATCCGTTGTTCCCGCCAAACCCTGTCTCGTTCCGGTAGAACAAAAGCATGGCGGCAAACGTCAAGGCCTGCGTGATGATCGACAGGTACACCCCTTTGACTCGGGAGCGGAAAGCAAAGAATCCGAAGATCCAGGCGAGCAGCCCTGGAACCAGTATTATCAGCAGAGCGGCATAGAGAAAGTGTTCGGTTCCGCGCCAGTACCAGGGCAGGGCTTTCCAGTCCAAAAACACCATGAAATCGGGAAGGTGACTATGGTAGACCCCTTCAAGTCCGATCGAGCGCATAAGGTACATGCCCATCATATAGCCGCCGAGCGCAAAGAACAGGCTGTGTCCCAGACTCAGAATTCCGCAGTAGCCCCAGACTAAGTCAAGAGCCAACGCGCCGATGGCGTAGCACATGATTTTGCCGACAAGGGTCAGGGCATACGCGGAAAGGAAAAAAGGGCTTCCGGCTGGAACAAGCATCGAGCAGATCGGTACAAGCCCGAGAACGGCGACGACGACAACGATCAGGATGCGCCAGGAAACCGGACTAAACATCGGCTGACGGGCCGGGAGTCTCAGAGTTGGCGTCGGTTCGACGGTAACGGTACTCATTTCAAACCTCCACGCTGCGACCTTTGAGAGCGAACAAGCCTCTCGGACGTTTCTGAATGAACAAAACGATAAATACCAGCACCGCGATCTTTGCCAGGACCGCGCCCCAGAACGGTTCTATCACTTTGCTGATAATCCCGAGGCCCATCGCACCAATGATGGTGCCGGCGAGCTGGCCAACACCGCCCAGCACAACGACCATGAACGAGTCGATGATGTAGTTCTGGCCGAGATCCGGACCCACATTTCCGATCTGGGAGAGCGCGCATCCCCCCAGGCCCGCAATTCCTGCGCCGAATGCGAATGCGTAGCTGTCGACTTGCCAGGTGCGGATGCCGCAACAAGCCGCCATCCGGCGATTTTGTGTGGTTGCCCGTATATAAAGGCCCAATTGAGTCTTATTCAGAACCAGAGAAGCGATTCCGACGACCGTCAGCGCGAACGCCATGATCGCGATCCGGTTAAAGGGCAGGATGAGATTCTGCATCAGCGCGATACCTCCGCTCATCCATGAGGGATTCGAGACTTCGACGTTCTGAGCGCCAAAGACCGTCCGCACGAGCTGAATCAGGACCAGACTGATCCCAAAAGTAGAGAGCAGAGTTTCCAGCGGTCGGCCGTACAAGAACCGCAGAACGCAACGTTCGAGGATAAATCCGGCGAGTGCCGCGGCTAGAAATGAGGCCGGGACGGCTGCCAGCGGATACCAGTCGAGTGCGCCTTGGAAATGACTTCGGAAAAACTCCTGGACGACATAAGTCGCATAGGCGCCGATCATCAAAAACTCACCGTGCGCCATGTTGATCACCCCGATCAATCCGTAGGTAATTGCCAACCCGAGCGCAGCCAGGAGCAGAATGCTTCCCAGACTGAGACCTGCGAAAAGTGTCCCGATCATCTCGATTTTCCATTGCTCAAAGGCCATCGCCTTCAGGGCGACAGTGGCAGCCGCTCGTACTTTTTCGTCGGTTTCGGCGAAGGTTCCGTCACTCTGCTTTGCGACCAGCGGCATCAACAGGCTCCGCATTTGCGGATCTTTACGTTCACCGATTAATTGAACCGCTTGCAGCCGTTTGGATGCATCAGGATCTTGCAATGCGGTGAGAGCCCAAAGCTGGTCAAGTCGCGATTTCAATACCGGATCGGTCTCTTTGCTTCGCGCCGCCTCGATCAGCGGCTTGGCTGCAGGATCGGGTGCTTGGAATAATGCGTTGATCGCTTTTTCGCGGACGGCGTGATCAGGCGCTTGCAGTTTGAGCCCGTTCAAGCCGCTCTGGACCCGAGCCCGGAGCAAATTGTTCAGGGTGATCGGTTGCACATCACTCGCTTTAATCGCCACCGGGGCATCGGAGATCGGGTCCTTCAGAACATCTCCATCCTGAATCAAGACACGTCCGTCCGATGTAGAGACGACGTTTTCTTGTCCCATCGCTTCCAGCACGCGAAGCGCAGTCGCATCGCCGGAGGCGATGATCTGATTAAGCGCCTGCGATTTCGCGTCGAAATCATCTTCGCCCAGCGGCTTGAGGTCGTCAGCGGTCAGCGCAATGACGCCCGTGCTCCCCCCGACTAGAACAAGGAGAGCCAGAAGAAGTGAACAGATAGAGCGTGGCATTTTCTGCCGGCAATAGACGAACGTTACCTGTTGATCGATTTAAGGCTATCCACGGTTGCCGTCTCGGTTCCGATGTCGAGCGGAAACACGCTCGAAAGGTGGTCGGGTTTGCTTTCGTTGCCCGGAATGAATGGGCTCCAGGGTTGCGCGCGTACCGTACCCTTTGTTTTCCAGACGACTGTGAACTGGCCGTCCGCACGGATCTCACCGATCATCACCGGTTTGTGCAAGTGATGGTTCGGATCCATCTCTTCTTCGAATCCGCACGGTGCGCTGAATTTCTGGCCGTATGCGGCCTCGATCACTTTATCGACGTCAGTCGTGCCAGCTTTTTCGACGGCCTGTTTCCAGATGTGCATTCCGACGTAGGTCGCTTCCATCGGGTCGTTTGTCACGCGTTTGTCGCCGCCCGGCAGGTTGTGCTCTTGCACATAGGCAAACCACTCCTTCTTGAACGCGTCGTTAACGGGATTCTTCAGTGACATGAAATAATTCCACGCCGCGAGGTTACCGACCAGCGGCTTCGTATCGATTCCGCGGAGTTCCTCTTCCCCTACCGAAAACGCGATCACCGGCACGTCGCTCGCTTTCAAACCCTGGTTGCCGAGTTCCTTGTAAAACGGAACGTTCGAATCACCGTTGATCGTCGAGACCACCGCCGTCTTTCCGCCTTGGGAGAATTTTTTGATATCAGCGACAATCGTCTGGTAATCGGCGTGTCCGAACGGCGTATAAATTTCATTAATGTCGGCGTCCTGGACCCCTTTTGAATGAAGGAAAGCGCGCAAAATCTTGTTGGTGGTCCGGGGGTAGACATAATCCGTTCCCAGCAGGAAGAAACGCTTTGCCGCACCGCCTTCTTTGCTCATCAGATACTCGACGGCTGGGATTGCCTGTTGGTTCGGGGCCGCACCGGTGTAGAAGACATTCTTCTGCATCTCTTCGCCCTCGTATTGGACAGGGTAAAAGAGAAGACCGTTGAGTTCTTCGAACACTGGCAGCACCGATTTCCGTGAAACGGATGTCCAGCAACCGAAGACTACAGCGACCTTGTCCTGGCTCAAAAGCTGACGAGCCTTTTCCGCGAACAACGGCCAGTTCGACGCCGGGTCGACGATGACGGGTTCGAGTTGGCGCCCCATTACGCCGCCGCTCTTATTAATTTCTTCGATGGTCATCAGCGCGGTATCTTTGAGCGACGTCTCCGAGATGGCCATGGTGCCCGATAACGAATGGAGAATTCCGACTCTGATCGGTTCGGTCGACTCTGCGCCCACGAGCGGGGGAATACAGGCGACCGTACAACAGGACGCGAAGGCAAGGAATTTCAAAAATTTGCTTCTCTTCATGGGAATATTTCTGGATGCGGGGTTGGCGATGACTGGTTAGCCAGCAGGAACAATGTAGCAAACGCTGTGCCATCCGTAGTTTACGCAAGGTCACTGCCGCTCGGCACCGTTCCACACGGTGCTGCAGTTCCGAATCCCGTGGAACCGGGAGGACCGGCTGCGGCGATTCTCGTTGTGTCTTTTTTTACATTTGGTCCGGATATGGTCCTTTTTGATCAATTCCGGCGATTAGAAAGCCGCCGTCCAATTCTGTAACTTCTGACTTCGTGCTTGGAAATACGCACGAAACGCGTTGGATTTGATCCATGTTGATCACCAAAGTCGGGTTCTTCAAAAACGTCGCTGTGTTCCTCCTGTGGTTCGTGGGAATGGTGAGCGCTTTGGGCCAAGGAGCGGTGGGCGCTGCAACCATCGCCCCTGGACAAGGGATCGGGCGAGTTCTCCTTGGGCAGAGACTCGACGAGGTTCACGCGAGCCTTGGAGCACCTAAGTTGTCCGATGCCGCGATGGGTGGCAGGCTTTGGGAAATTTGGCGATCGGGCTCAGCGTTCGCAGGTAGACGACAGAACGGTTCTGAAGAGATGGAGATCTACTTCACTCGAGAGCGACCAGATCTTGGCGGACCTTCGGTGGTCCGACAGATCCGGGTGAGTTCTCCTTTTTTTCGAACGCTTTCCGGAATCTCGATTCGTAACAGCTTTTCAGAGATTATCGACAGTTTCCCAAATCTTCGAGTCGACGAAGGTCTCACTTACGAATTGAGCGGAGGGCGGAATGAAAAGGAGTTCGAAATGTTTGTCGACCTGACGCGCGGGATTGCCTTCGAGTTTCGCAACGGCGCATCTGCGGATCCGACCGTTTCCGGCTATTGTCGGGCGATTCATGTATTTCGAGCGGGCACCGATCCGCGGGTAATGGAATCATTTGACCAGCAGCCGTGAGGAGAAGCAGGCGAAACAAAATGAAAGCGCATCAACTGCTCAGCTCTCCTGACACCTGGTGCGAGGAGTCGCCGGCAGAGGATGCGCACGGCAACAAGGTTCCCGACGTTGCGGATCGATGATGGTCCGGACGAGAAGACCGCGCAGGATCGATTCGAAAAACGAAGTTGCCGTGTAACTTAGATCGATCTAAGCTAGACCGTTTTTTCCAAAAGGCTCCTTAATGTCTCCCCCGTCCGTTCGACATTCACGCGATCCGATAGTGTCGTGCGGCGACCCCTTTTCTCCGAATCTTAAAAGAGCGAGACGGAACAAATGACAGATAGTAAAAAACTAGGTTGGGGACTGATCGGCGCGAGTGATATTGCGAAGACCAGGATGATCGAGGCGATCAATGGACAACCGGACAGTGCGGTTGCGGCGGTCATGAGCACGAGCGAGGAGCGCGCAAAGCGTTATGCGGCCGAGAACGGCATTCCGCGTCACTACACCTCGGTCGAGACTCTCCTCGCCGATCCCGATGTCGATGTGGTCTACATCAGTACGACCAACGAGCGGCATAAAGAGGAAGTAACGCTGGCTGCTAAATCGGGAAAGCATGTGCTCTGCGAAAAGCCGTTGGCGCTGACCGTGCCGGACGCACGTGAGATGCTTGAAACGTGCAAGCAAGCGCACGTCGTACTCGGCACCAATCATCATCTCCGGAATGCGGTGACCCACCGCGCCCTGCGCAGACTGATTAAGGAAGGGGCGATTGGGAAACCTCTGGCAGCACGGGTGTTTCACGCGGTTTATCTTCCTCCCAGGTTGCAAGGATGGCGACTCGACAAGCCAGAAGCTGGCGGAGGCGTCATCCTGGACATTACGGTGCACGACGCTGACGCGCTGCATTTTGCGTTAGACGATGATGCGGAGGAAGTGGTTGCTTTATCGGGTCAGCAAGGGCTTGCACTGAGCGGTCTCGAGGATGCCGTGATGGGTGCTATCCGTTTCCGGAGCGGTCTTCTGGCGCAGTTTCATGATGCGTTCACAATCAAAAACGCCCGCACTGGCTTTGAGGTGCATGGGAGCGACGGATCGCTCATCGGTGAAGACGTCATGACCCAGGAGCCGCAAGGAAGGCTCTTCCTCCAGAGGCAAGAGAAAAGGGAAGAAGTCGATCTGGGCCAGCACGAGAATCTCTACGCACACCAGGTCCGCCATTTTAATTCTGCGGTGCATGGGCGGGGAAAGCCGTTTGCCACGGGCGAAGATGGAGTTCGCTCTCTCGCCGTCGCCGCGGCGGTCCTGGAATCCACGAAAACCGGGCAACGCATCGCGGTCCGGTATTGAACGGGGGGTAACGAGATCGACACCCGGCAGATTCGAAGGAGGTGATCCGGGGACTAATAAATACCAACACACTCATAGAATCTATACCTGCCGGCGATTAATAGCCTTCCAACCGGATTAAATCTCTGGAAGGCTCAGTGCGCCTAGGTTACAGCGCTCAACGGATTGCTCTCGAAAGCTGCAAACTCTGCTTAGCATTCAAACAATAGATCGGTTTAAGAAAGATAAATTAAGAAAGTCATGCATCTCAAAATGCGTTTTTGTTCCCCCGTCGTTGCGTTCGCATCATTCTTCGCCTTGGTGCAAGCGCCTCTCTCCTCTCAGGCGGCAGGCGAAAAGAAGCTGGAAGTGTTTTCCTGGTGGACTTCCGGTGGTGAAGCGGCAGCGCTGGATGCGCTGTTCACAGTCTACAAGAAACAGTACCCCGGTGTTGAGATCATCAACGCGACAGTTGCCGGCGGCGGCGGCTCCGCAGCTCGCCCGGTGCTTCAGACCCGTCTTGCGGGCGGCAACCCGCCAGACACATGGCAAAGCCATCCTGGTTGGGAATTGCTCGGCCAGTACGTGGAGCCAGGTTACTGCGAAGCGATCACCGAGCTCTACCAGAGTGACGGATGGGATAAAGCTTTTCCGAAGGCTCTCGTCGATCTGATGACCAAGGATGGCAAGACCTACGGTGTTCTTGCCGGCGTCCATCGCGGGAACGACCTCTGGTTTAATAAACAGCTTCTCGAAAAGAACGGAATCACCGTCGGCGACACGATGAGCTTTGACCAATTTTTCGCGGCTTGCGACAAACTCAAAGCGGCCGGCATCCCGGCGCTCGGCGTCGGAGATTCAGGGATTTGGGCATCCGCTCAACTTTTCGAGAACACGTTGCTCGGAGTCGTCGGCGGCCAGGGATGGATCGATTTGTTCGGCGGCAAAATGAAATGGGATGACCCGAAAGTGAAGGAAGCGATGAAGTACTTCGCGAAAATGCAGGATTACCTGAACCCGGATCATTCTGCATTGAGTTGGGACCAGGCCATCGGAGCCTTAATTGAAGGCAAAGTTGCGTTTAGCTCGATGGGAGATTGGGCTGACGGTGAATTCATCAAGGCCAACAAAAAAGAGAATGTTGACTTCGGCTGGGTCAGCCATCCCGGTACCGACGGATCGTTTATCATTGTTGCGGACGGATTCACTCTTGCGAAAGGGGCGCCTCACAAAGACGCGACAATCGCGTGGCTGAAGAGCATAGGCAGCAAGGAAGCGCAGGAGGCCTTTAACCCGTTGAAAGGCTCGATTCCGGCGCGAACGGATGTCGACAAGTCAAAATTTGACGGCTACCACCAGTGGTCGATGAAGTCGTTCGCCACCAACACACTCCTTCCGAGTTGCGTTCACGGCGAAGCCGCTCCGGCAGCGTTTCAGCAAGCGCTTAACGACGCGGTAACCGCGTTTATCGTGGATAAAAATGTCGACAATTTCGCCAATGCGCTCGTCCAAGCCGCGAAAGAGTCGGAGAGCAACAAATAGATGGCTCCAGGCAGGCAGGCGGACGCTGCAGGTCCGCCTGCCGGCCCTCTCGGCAAAGAACAACAACGAACGTGAATGTTCGTTGACGCAAAACCATTCATGCCCACCGCAAACCTGCAAGTCTCCCATTCCGGCCGGACGCAGGCTCAACCAAAGCGGAAAAGGATTTCCGGCGAGAGGATCCTGCCTCCATTGATCTTGGTGCCGTCCATGGCGGCCATCATCACTTTTGTTTACGTCTTTATCCTGATTACGGTTTGGGTCTCTCTGTCGCGATGGGGCACTCTGCGAATCGATTGGCGCCTGCGCGATCCCTTGTTCCAAGCCTATGTGCAGATGTTCGCTATGCCACGCTGGCATGCCGATCTGCGGAATGTCCTCGTGTTCACCGTCCTGTTTCTTTCGGTTTCAATCGGATTCGGTCTTTTGCTCGCGCTCCTGCTCGATCGGCGTTTGCTTGGATACACTCTTTTCCGAAATATTTTCCTCTTTCCGTACGCATTATCCTTCATCGTGACCGGGATCGCCTGGCGATGGATCTTTAACCCGGAGACCGGCATCAATCTTCTCTTCGACGGATTAGGCATTAACAGATGGCTCGTCTCAATCGGTTCGGCACCGTTCAGGCCTGGATGGACGACTGATCCAGGGGTCCTGTTTTCAATCAACGATTCTCTTGGGCACATTTTTCCGGCGGTGCGCAATCTGAGCGTTCATCTCGGAATTCCGATTGCGCTGATTCCGGTGGTTGTTGCCGCGTCATGGCAGTTGACCGGGTTTGCCATGTCGATGTATATCGCCGGACTGGCAACTGTCCCGAACGAACTCCGGGAAGCCGCGCGGATCGATGGAGCGACTGAATTCCAGGTTTACACGAAGGTCGTTCTCCCTTTGCTTCGACCCGTCACGGTCAGCACCGCTATTATTCTCGGTCATGTCTCCTTGAAGATTTTTGACCTGATTTTCGCAATGACCGGGGTCGGTCCCGGATTCGCGACCGATGTGCCGGGCATCTTTGTCTTCGACATGACGTTCAAAGCCACCCGATACAACCTGGGCGCCGCTGCCTCCATTGTCATGCTGCTGCTCGTTGCAATCGTCATCGTGCCGTATCTCTGGCGGAATTTGAGGAGAAACTGAACGTGCAATTCTCCCTTGTTAACTTTCGCCAGTCTTTACCCCGGACAATCTGGGATTGGCTGATTCTGATCGTTCTCCTGCTCAGCGCGCTTTTTTTTCTGATGCCGATTTATGTGATGGTTGTGACCGGACTGAAACAGGCTCAGAACGTGAGCCTCTCGACGATGTGGCAACTGCCGGCGCACCTTTCCGGAGGGGGCTTTTATGAAGCGTGGCGCCGTCTCTATCCAAACTTGGGAAACAGCCTTCAATTAACGATTCCGGCGACTATTATTTCTTCAATCCTGGGATCTATCAACGGATACATTTTTGCGAAATGGAAGTTCCGGGGATCGAATACTTTGTTTGCGGTGTTGGTCTTCGGTTTGTTCATTCCATACCAGAGCATCTTGATTCCTCTGATTCAGTTTCTTGAACAGATCAAGCTGTACGGAACAATCTGGGGCCTCATCGTGGTGCACGTCGTCTACGGTCTCCCCATCTGTTCTCTTATCTTTCGGAATTTCTTCGCGAATATTCCGGACGAACTTGTCGAAGCGGCACGAATTGACGGAGCAGGCGTCGTCCGGGCCTTCTTGCTGGTGATGCTGCCGCTCGCATTGCCCGCTTTTGTGGTGGTCGGTATTTTTCAATTCACGAACATCTGGAACGATTTCCTGTTTGGGGTGACCATCTTGCCGAATCCGAACGCACAACCGGTCACCGTCGCCCTGAACAATCTTTCCGGCTCGTTTTCGGTCGATTGGAATGTCGTCATGGCCGGAGCGGTGATTGTCGCCTTGCCGACAGCGCTGATCTACATCTTGCTCGGCAGATTCTTTGTCCGCGGGTTGCTTGCCGGATCGGTGAAAGGCTAGGACGGTCGGCGTCGTAAGCAAAGCGTCCGTATGTATTTAGCGCGGTATTAGTACCTCCTGGATCGTCGTCGTCCTCGTCGTCGTTCTCGTCCTCGACTTCTGTGGATGCGGGAATCGCTTCGATTGCCAACGACGTTGAAAGATCGAGAACGAGAACGAGGAAGACGACGAGGACGATTGGCGCGACGCGGCGCTAAACAGATACAAACCCTGGGCTTTCTTGTCCATTCGGTGCGGGCCTTTCGGGCGGTATGACCGGCGCTAAACACATACAAGGCGTCCCGCTTTGCTTCTCTAAGCCGAGCAAACCGGTACTGTTCGCCTACCGCGTTCCAAAGCTCGAATAACGCAGCAGCGAACGCTGAACGCTGAACACTACTCGATCTGTCTCAAATCCAGGTGCCTCTGCAGTTCGTTCAGAATATCGGCGAGATGAAACCGGGTTTGTAGCCAGCCGATGACCGGCAAGAGGACCAGAATCCCGGCGAGCAGACTCAAGAGGACAATTCCTGCCAGCAAATTACTCGCTGAGTGAGCCGGGTCGTGGCTGATGTTGTACGGATAGCTGAAGATTGTCCAGACAGCGATCACGCCGGGTGCGCCCAGCAGGATCAGGACCCAGAGAATCTTGATCGGAATCGGAGTCCCGCCCGTCAGCTCGATTTGGCTCCCGGAGTTGGTGCCGGTCACGTTGCCATTGAGGTAGGGCTTGAACCATTGGCCGGGTGTTAACCACCAGAGAATCCAGTGGATTCCCACGCGGCGTTGGAGCGTGAAGCGGCGCGTGTCGAAACGGCCGATCAACGGACGGTCACCGGCAAACTGGGTTGAACTGCCGGGATCGATTTCCTCCGCATCCACGAAGCTTTTCAATTTTGTCACGAATTCGTCCGGTTGGAGGGAGGATGAGAAGGATTTCAACATACTTTGAAAAGTTACCTCTACCGATTTCCTGGATTGTGCTCCGGTGTCAAGGCCGTTCTGGGCTTTGCTGGAGTTTGGAAACTATACCGTGATTGGCGCGTGAATTCCTCGAAGATCCATGTCCGCTAGCACGTTCCTTGCTACGGCAGATTTTGGACGCTCGGCAAATAAGCCGTTCATTCCATGCCACGATCGAAGCCTTGCCTGCCTACACGTTGCCGAGCACCGTCGCGGCCTTTGAAAAATACGGGATCCTTTGGCCAACGCTCTGTTGGTCGGACCGGCTCTGCGATCTGCATTTATGTTCTGGGAGGAATTGTTGCCGGTGGCCACCCGCCCAAACTCCTTGGCTTCATTCATCTGTGTAATCTGCGGTTTATCTGTTTGTTCGGTGTTTGGGCTCAAACGCTGTTCCCGAAGACGGTATTTGCAACACACTCCTGACTCCTCTGAAACTGCGAGGTCAGCCAAGCGAAAGTTTCTTCTGAATTCTTCACGCGCGCGCCCGTGTCGTGCTCCTGACTCCTGACTCCTGAACTCCTGAACTCCTGAACTCCTGAACTCCTGAACTCCTGAACTCCTGTAACTTCTCTGAAACTGGAGGTTTGGCGTGGCCTCTAGGCT
>Ga0302326_10006831_pt1 | contig 25482 bp, 25 predicted proteins | sample Palsa_T0_3_FD_202264 | JGI IMG/M metagenome (GOLD analysis project Ga0302326, IMG submission 202264) | Peat permafrost microbial communities from Stordalen Mire near Abisko, Sweden - Palsa_T0_3 | ecosystem: Environmental > Terrestrial > Soil > Palsa > Peat permafrost | place: Sweden: Abisko... | reverse complement strand
CTACTACCCTGATGCGGATTCCATCCACTGGCGGCGAACCCGCTCCGGTGACGGAACTGGCGGCGGGTGGACTCCTACCCCGCTGGCCGCAAATCCTGCCGGGAGGAAAGGCCGTGTTGTTCACCGCTGCCCCGGCGCTAAACGCGTTTGACAGCGCCAACATCGAAGTTATGTCTTTCGCCGGTCATCAAAGAAAGACGCTGGTACGCGGCGGCACGTTCGGCCGCTACCTTCCCAGTGGGCACTTGGTTTACGTCAATGGAGGCACCCTGTTTGCCGTGCCGTTCAATCTGGACCGGATGGAGGTGCACGGAACGCCCGCTCCGGTACTGGAGGAGGTTGCTTACTCCTTTCAATCGGGCTTCGCGGAACTGGACTTTTCGCTAACCGGGACGCTCGTCTATCGTACCAGCGGAGCGCCGGGTGGACGGGTCACCGTACAGTGGATGGACTCCACGGGCAAGACGCAACCGCTCCTGGCAAAACCCGGTTTCTATGTGCGTCCCCGCCTGTCGCCGGACGGCAGCCGTCTGGCCATGGACATGAGAACGGGACAGAATCAGGACATTTGGGTCTATGATTGGCAGCGAAGCAGGATGACACGGCTGACGTTTGACGGCTCTGGCGGGAACGAGGTTTGGAGCCCGGACGGCCGCTACATCATATTCGGCGCCAAGGGAGGCATGTTCTGGACCCGCACCGACGGAGCCAGCAAGCCACAGCCATTGACGCGCAGCACCAATGTGGAATACCCCTATTCCGTCGCGCCCGATGGCAGGCGGCTGGCGTTTCACAGTGCGAACCTCGGAACGGGGTTTGACATTTGGACTGTACCCCTCGAGATCGATGGCTCGGGCCTACGGGCCGGCAAGCCGGAAGTTTTTCTTCAGACCCCGTTCGACGAGCGCTACCCGGTCTTTTCTCCTGACGGCCGATGGCTGGCCTATGCATCGAATGAGTCCGGCAGCTTCCAGGTGTACGTAAGATCGTTTCCAGACCGGGGGCGCAGATGGCAAATCTCGAACGATGGCGGCGTGACGCCGGCGTGGTCGCGCGATGGGCGCAATCTCTTCTTCCGAACGGAGGATAACCAGATCATGGTGGCGAACCTCACGGCAAAAGGGGATTCGTTCGTTGCGGACAGTCCCAAGGTGTGGTCCCCGCAGCGGATTGCGGACGTAAGTCCTGGCGTACCGAACTATGATTTGGCCCCGGACGGCAAACGTGTCGCTGTGCTCATGCCCGCCGATTCGCCGGAATCGCAGCAGTCTCAGAGCCAGGTGATCTTTCTCGAAAATTTCTTCGACGAGTTGCGCCGGCGCGTCCCGGTGAACAAATGAAACAGTCACGCCCGTCTCACCCACCTGTCTCACCCCTGCTGTCTCACCCCTGCTTGCGCAACGTGCCCCCACTTGCTAGCATTCCGGTGTGAGCGATTCTGCTGGGGCCGCAACCGCCGCCGCAGCCGTCCCAGCCAGGACGGCCGCTCCGCGGCACTCCGCCCTGGTCCGCATCACTCATTGGATCGCAACCCTGTGCTTTCTCGCGCTGCTCGTCAGCGGAATTGAAATTGTGATCTCTCATCCGCGCTTCTATTGGGGCGAGTCCGGCAACATAAACACTCCTGCGCTGTTCAAAATTCCCATACCGTCCTCCAGATCGTCCGTGCCCACCGGCTACGGCTACGTGCTGCCGGACCAAAACGGCTGGAGCCGGTATCTCCATTTTCAATCCGCCTGGTTCATCGTATTCACTGGCTTGCTGTACGTAATTTCCAGTTTTTTTAGCGGGCATTTGCGGAAAAACCTGCTCCCCAACGGCGCCGATCTTTCGTGGCGGAACATCTCAACTACCATCGCGAACCACTTGCGCTTCCAGCCGCCTGGTGAGGACGAAGCCTGGTCGTATAACCTGCTTCAGCGGATCACCTACCTGTGCGTCATCTTTGTTCTGTTTCCTTTGATCATCTGGACTGGCCTCGCAATGTCGCCCGCCATCGCGTCCGTGTTTCCGTCGGCCGTGTCTGTTTTGGGCGGCCAGCAATCCGCCCGCACCCTTCACTTTTTCGTCACCGTGCTGCTTTTCCTCTTCCTGCTGGTTCACATCACGATGATTTGCGTGGCCGGATTTTGGAAACGCATGCGCCCCATGATCACCGGCCACGCTAGAACAAATAAGGAGCGCACATGAGCAACCTCTCACGCCGCAAACTGATCGCCGCCGGTATCACGGCAGCCGCGGGTGCATCGGGCCTGGCCCTAGCAGGCGGTGTTGCGAAACGTTACGGACTGATCCCACCCGACGCCGCCGGTCCCTATGGCGCCGGCGAAGCGCTCAACTATGCGGCGCAGCGCATACTCACCAACCACTCCATGGCCCGCGAGTTTTCGCCCAGCCAGATTTCGAACCCACCGTTCGCCAACACAGTGGCTGCGCCAACCGATGAGTTCAAGCGCCTTCAGGCGGGAGGTTTCACTGACTGGCGGCTGGCGGTGGATGGCATGGTGGCCCGCCCCGCGTCGTTTTCGCTGGCCGATCTGAAGAGCCAACCGTCCCGCAGCCAGATCACTCACATGGCCTGTGAAGAAGGCTGGTCTTATATTGCTCAGTGGACCGGCGTGCCGCTCTCCCACGTCTTGGACCTGGTGGGTGTTCTGCCAAAAGCTAAATATGTTGTCTACTTCTCGATCGAGCACGACTGGTGGGACAGCGTCGATATGGCCGATGCCCTGCATCCGCAGACCCTTGTCGCCCACGGCATGAACGGCGGCGATCTTCCGGTGGCGCAAGGCGGGCCGCTCCGCTTGCGTGTTCCGCGCCAGCTAGGCTACAAGAACGTGAAATTCATCACGCGCCTGACCCTAACCGACGATCTGAAACGGTTTGGCCAGGGCTTGGGCTCCTCGTCGCCAGAAGGCGGTTACGCCTGGTACGCGGGCATCTGAACGCCGTCCACAGCGTTCCAGTCCGCCAATCCCCAACCCCGCGACTGCCGTTGGTACAACGGTAGGAGCTTATGATTTCACTCGACGGCTCCCGTCTCACGTTCGATGAGTTCCAGCGCGTCGCCCAACGCGGCGAACGCGTGCAAATCGATCCCGCCGCTCTCCCAGGAATGCTCGGCTCGCGCGCTGTAGTCGAAAAACTCGCGCTCGGGGACGCCCCGGTCTACGCCGTCAACACCGGCGTCGGATTGCTGGCCGACGTTCGCGTTCCGCCCGACGAACTGGAACAGCTTCAGCGCAACGTGGTCCGCTCTCACGCCTGCGGAGTGGGTGCGCCGCTGGCTTCGGACGAAGTCCGCGGAATGATGCTCATCCGCGCCAACGTGCTGGCCAAGGGCTTTTCGGGCATCCGTCCTATGGTTGCCGAACGGCTCTGCGATTTGCTGAATGGCGGCGTCACGCCGGTGGTTCCTTCGCAAGGCAGCGTCGGCGCCAGTGGCGATCTCGCGCCGCTGGCTCACATCGCTCTGGTGCTCATCGGCGAAGGTGAAGCCGAAATCGACGGCGCCCGCGTCCCCGGCGCCGAAGCCTTGCGGCGCGCCGGAATCCAGCCCATCGTGCTCGCATCCAAGGAAGGGATCTCGCTGGTCAACGGCACGCAAGCCATGCTGTCGGTGGGGGGTCTGCAACTCCTCGACTCGGAAGCGCTGGCTGAGGCGGCCGACCTGATCTGCGCCATGACCATCGACGGCCTGCGCGGCACACCGCGCGCCTTCGATCCGCGCATTCACCAGACCCGTCCGTTCCCCGGCCAGATCGAGAGCGCCGCGAAACTCAGCCGTTATCTCGAAGGCAGCGAAATCCGCCAGTCACACATCGCTTGCCGGCGCGTTCAGGACGCCTACTCGCTGCGCTGCGCCCCACAAGTCCACGGAGCCGTGCGCGACGCTCTGGCCGCCGCGCGCCGCACTTTCGAGATCGAGCTGAACTCGGTGACCGATAATCCACTGGTTATCGACGGGGAGATTTTCTCCGGGGGCAATTTCCACGGTGAGCCATTGGCGCTGCAGTTGGACGCCATGGCGGTGGCGCTCACAGTGCTGGCCGGTATTTCAGAACGTAGAATCGACCGGCTGGTGAATCCCTCGCTCAACGAGGAGCTTCCGCCGTTTCTCGCCAATCATGCCGGGCTGGAATCCGGATTCATGATGGTGCAAGTCACCGCCGCCGCGCTGGTGGCCGAAAACCGCGTGCTGGCTTATCCTGCATCCACCGGATCCATCACTACCAGCGGCAATAAAGAGGACTTCGTCAGCATGGGCATGACTTCGGCGATGAAGTTGAAACAAATCGTGCGCAACACGCGCCACGTTCTGGCCATCGAACTGTTGACCGCCGCGCGTGCGCTCGATTGCCTGCGCCCGCTCGCTTCCAGCCCAGTGATCGAGCGGGTGAGGGCGTCGCTCTCCGCCGTCAGCGCTCCTTGGACCGCCGATCGGCCACTCACCGCCGACATCGAGAACACCAGCGCCTGGATCGCATCCGGTGCATTGGCCGCCCTTTGGCGGAGTCCCTTATGACTTCGCTTTCTTCGACGGTTTCGACTTGCCAGAACTGTTGAGGGCGGCCGCCTGGCGAACCAGCGCCTGGAAGGCGGACTCGTCAACTTCTTCTCCTTCGTGGATGTCGATGGCGCGGCGTACGTTTCCGTCGAGGCTCGAGTTGAAGAGGCGGGCCGGATCCTTCAGAGACGCGCCCTTGGCGAAGGTGAGCTTCACGACTTTCTTATACGATTCGCCGGTGCAGATGATTCCATTGTGCGACCAAACCGGAGTGCCCCTCCACTTCCACTCCTCGACCACGTCCGGGATTGCATCCTTGATGAGCTTGCGCATTCTGCTGAGGATTTTCCCACGCCAGTCTCCGAGTTCGGCGATTTTTTTGGAGATGAGCTCCGATGCGGGCTGGGCTTGGCTGGCGCCTGACTGTTTCATGTTCTCATTCTAGTCTCCTGCCCCAATGGTTCGTGTGATAAATCCGGGGTGGTGCGGATGCCCGGGTCCGCGCCCGCGTTCGCTGCGGCCGGACCCCTGGTCCGGCCCTGGCCAACGCGCGAGAACGAGAGGCCGACGAGGGCGTCGGCCGCGGTCTAGGGGGACCGCCCTACGTGGCGGATCATGCAGGATTGTCATGCAAGCTTAATCGCTGATGAACACATTGAAGCTGGTCACCGTCCGGTACCCCATCGCTTCATATAAGGAGAGCCCCGACGACGTTGCCTGCAGCACGGTTCGCGAGATGCCGCGCGTTTGTTGCGCCTGCTGGACCACGTGGCGCATGATGGCTTCCGCAAATCCCAGCCGCCGGTGCTGCGGCAGCGTGGCTACCGAATACAATCCAATGACATCGCCCGTGAGCACGGCGGCCGTGGTGGTTACTGCACGGCCGTTGGAATAGCCCACGTAGCCTTGAAACGTCCCCTTCCAGGCTCGCTCGGCGCCGTACACCGACACGCTCACTGAGTGGGGAATCTCAAACGCCGTGGACATCACTTCGGCGAAAGCTCCACGGGTGGGTTCGTCGGCCACCGGCCGGACATCCAGGATCGGCAGATCGCGGGTAGCGGGCGCCAGGCGCTCGGCGTACATTCCGGGCGCCTCGGTCAGATGCCGCAGCCCATGGCTCTTGAAGATGCGCACCGCTTCCCGGCGCAGCGGCGGTTGCAGGAAGTGCTCGCACAGCCAATAAGTCCAGCGCAGACTACGGGCCTTGAAATGTTCGGCCGATATATCGATCAGGCGTCCCAGCTCTTGAGCGTCGCTTTCGATGGTACGCGCCTGCAGCGCCGCATTGAAGGCGGCATAGTTCAGCCCGCAAAAGATCAACGACACGCCCGGCAGGTCGCGGATCTCGGCGTCGGCCCGCGCTTGCCCGAAGAATCGCAGAGCTTCCAACAGGTTTTCAGCCACCGCGCGCGCTTGGTCGTCGGGCATCTGGCGATTAGAGCAGACTCCGAAGCTTGTCGTCAATCACATTGCCATCACGGCGCCAGTACACTCGCCAATGCCCGCCGGTGTCAGAATCCCAACGCTGTGGCGGGAAAATGACATCGCCCGAGGAGCGTGTGTCGATTTGTTTTCAGTGTTTTCCAGTACTAACTCAGAGTCCTCACCCCTGGCCCCCCGATTGCTTATTTAGCATACGGTACCGGATGCCACCGGTCCAAATGGAGCCAACTTTCAAAATGCTGACGGCACTGATCTTCGGCACGGATCGCGAAACTACCGCGCAACTTCAGCAACTGTGCTCGCTGACGCAGGATGTCTGTGTCTTCCGCACCCTGGAGCGTTATCCCCAGGCCCACGAAAGCATGCGGCTGCTGAATTCGTTCGCGCCGCAACTGGTGTTTCTGGGCGCCGACGACGAGGCTGCCGCGCACGCCGTGGAACACGACATCCGCAGCATTCAACCTTCCACGGCCATCCTGGGCGTATCCAGCCGCTCGAAGCGCCCGGACGTCTTTGAAACGGCTTTTGGCGGTTTTTCGGTATGTCCCATTCCCTGCAGCCCGGATGAATTTCGCTCGGCGATTTTCCGGGCGCTCGATTCCGGCAGCGGCAAGAAAAATGCCTCTGTATTTGCGTTCCAACCTGCCAAAGCCGGCAGCGGAGCCACCACTTCGGCTCTGTTCGTAGCGCATATCCTGGCTACGCTCGGGGAAAAAAGCGTCTTGCTTCTGGAATGCGATTTGCACGCGGGCCCCATCTCCATGCTGTATAACCTTCATCCTACTCATTCCATCATGGACGCGCTCGAAGACTCGCACCGGCTCACCGATGAGAGTTGGAATGAGATGGTGACGCACCTGGGCGGCATTGACGTACTCTCCTCCGTCAGCCGTCTGGGTGTGCGACAGGTCTCGCCCTGGGGTTATCAACGGCTTCTATCGTTCGTTCGCAACCGTTACGACGTCATTATTGGAGATTTGCCGGAAGTAATAAACGACGCCACCGAAGTGGTTGCGCGCGCTGCGCAGGCAGTTTTCGTTGTTACTGCGCCGTCGTCTCCTTCGCTTTATCTGGCCGCCCGCCGCCGTTATGATTTGGAAGCTCGCGGCGTGGCCTGCGCCAAGATAAAGTTCATTCTCAATCGCAAGACCCTCGATCAGACCGTTCCGCGCGAGGCCGGCTGGGTGATTGACGCCGAGAAGATCGCGGCCATCCCCATGGACCCCAGTCTGGTTGATGCTTCGGAGTTTAATGTCGACTTGGCCGATTCCGCCACAGTGGCCGAATTTACCAAGGTCGCCGAATTCTGCTGCGGCCGTACGCTGCTTCCAAAGCGGTCCGGCTTCCGCCGGTTCTGGCTGGAGGGCTGGCTGCGCGGCTCTTCGCGCTCCCAGGAGCTCTACTCCACAGCCGCGCGCTGATAAACCATTATGAACATCAATTCGCTCACGTCGCCGCTTCCCGGCTTTGACGCCTATGCAGCTTCCTCTGTCCAGCAGCAAGCTGACACGCCCGGTGTTTCCCCGGCCAATAATTTTCTGGCTCAACTGCAGCAGGTGCAAAGCCCGCAGCAGTTCCAGGCGATGATTTCGCAGCTCAGCGGTCAACCGGATCAACCCGCCGGCAGCGGCGGCGGCACGCCTCCAACCGCGAAGCATTGCCAGGGCGGCGGGCAGCATCGTTCAAGCCCGCCGCAGTCGAGCCCGCTAAACGGCTCCCAGAATCAGAGTTTGATCGCGAACAAGTTCGGTTCGATCAATCCCACGCAAAGCGCTGTTCTGTAGGTGGTGCGAACGGGGAGGGTCGAACTCCCATTCCCTTGCGGGAACCAGATCCTAAGTCTGGTGCGTCTGCCAATTCCGCCACGTTCGCAACATAACTAGAATAGCAATCGCCGGATCAGGCCAGAAGCCCCGCCAGTTCGTCGATTCTCGATCCGCGCGTCAGGCGCGGCGTCGGGCTTCCGCAAGGACAAACGTCGTGCTCGAGAGGCAAGCCTTCACAGACCCCAACGACGTGCAGTCCGGAGTGCGCGTCACACTCGGTGGCCAGCAGCTTGTTCCTGGGGCTTAGATACTGCTCGAAGACCGGAACGCCGAAGGCTTTCCACAGCAGCTCGCGATCCTGCTGGGAAATTCCGGGGCCGCCGTCATAGGTGAAAACGATCACGGCTTGTTCGAAGGTCCAGGTGTCGCGCGCCATCCGCCGCATCAATGGCAGCGGGCCGGCGACGGAGGCCGGGTTGAATCTTCGCGCTCGTTCGCTCCAGCCTTCAGGAAAGGTTCGCACCATGGGGGTCTGGCAAAAGCCCGGGGCCAGGATCGCGGTCCGCGGCGCCGGATCGAACGGATGTACGAAGCGTGCGCCCTTGGGTGCGCGGCGGATTCTGACAATCATGCTGAGACCGACAATGGCTAAACATAAAGGTGCCGCGATGTCTTATTTGATCTCACGAAAATAAATGGACCAGGTTGTCGTGGAAAATCAGGCGCGCCACTTCTTCGGTCACGCCGATTTCGTACAGCGCCTTGGTCTGCGTTTCGAAGATGGAAGCGTTCCAGCCGCGCGGGAAGAAAGAAGAGTCGGTGCCGAAGAGCAGGCGGCGGGGGCCTGCGACATCCAGAGCGCGCCGGAATACGGTGCGGAGATCCAAATGAGCCTCTTCATAGCGCATCCAGCTATTGCTGCTCGAAGTATCCAGGTATACGTTCGGACATAGATCGCACAGCATAAGCGACTCGCGGAGATATCCCGCGCCGAAATGGGGAACTATGAAGCGAAGCTGGGAAAAGCGAAGGGCCACCGCATGAAGGTCGATCGGGTTAGAAAACTTCATGTCGAAGGGCGAAGGCAGTCCGAGCGCTTTGCGAACCCCGACGCTCAGCACGCCGCAGTGAACGAAGGCGGCGGTGTGCGGCCGTGCTGCAATGCGTTCCAGGAGAGCGCTGACGCGGTCGTCCTGGATGGAATAGCGATGCATGGCCGGGAAAAAGCAGAGGGCGTGAAGATGGCCGCTGGCGAGCGCAGTCTCCACCTGAACGACGGCAGCCGGCGCTGTGGGGTTCACCATCATGTAGCCATAAAATCGGTCGGGATGGCGGCCCACCGCGGCGATCACTGACTCGCCGTCACCGGGAACGCTCGCGATCAGAGCCGCCTTCGCCACGCCGTGGCGGTCCAGATCATGGGCCCAGCCATCGGCCAGCTGCCGGGGATCTTCAGCGGGCAATTGCCAGTTCAGGAGCGGCGCCAGACGATCCACCGGCAGGCTCTTTTGCTCGGCGAGCGCAGCAAAAAATCCGTGGGAGAAAAAGTGAACGTGCGCGTCGGACACCGGCAGCAGTCCCCAGGGCGTGTTAATCATTTTGCCTGTTCGCCTGCTCCGGCGGCCGAAACGGGAAAGCGAGTGATGCCGGCGGCGAGGGCCACCTGCGTGAGGCCGGCGACGTTGTTCACGCCCAGTTTTTTCATCATTGTTTTGCGATAGCTGCGCACGGTTTGCAGGCCGAGATCCAGCATGACCGCGATCTCCTTGCTGGTTTTGCCTTCGGCCACCAGGCGCAGCACCTGCAGCTCGCGCGGCGAGAGATCGTCCAGAGCGCTGGACACTGGCTTCGATTCCAGGTCGCCGCGTTGAATGCGGTGCAACAGGCGGTCGGAAACTTGCGGGCTCAGGTAGGAACCGCCCTTGGCTACAGCGCGCAGCGCGTCCACCAGATCGCCGTCGGAGGCTTTCTTGAGCACAAAGGCGCGCGCGCCGGAGCGAATTGCGCTGACCACCGAATGCTCGTCATCATACATGGACAAAATGATGATCTTCACGTCGGGGAAGTGACGCAAAATTTCCGTGGTGGTCTCAATTCCGTTCAGTCCCGGGAGGCCGATATCCATAAGGATGATGTCGGGCCGCTTCTTCTTGCACATCTGCACTGCTTCGGTTCCGCTCTCGGCTTCCGCCTGCACCGCGAACTCGTCGCTGTGGCGCAGGATGGCCTTGATGCCGTCCCGCATGATCTTGTGATCGTCCACCAGGAGCACTTGAAACGGCATGGCCTGTTAACTCCCGCTCCCCAGTGTGGCGTTCTCCAAAGGAGCCGCGGGCAACGGAAAGCTGGCGCGGATGACGCTGCCCCGACCCATCACACGCTCGGTTCTGAGTGTCACGTGGTTCTTGGAAGCATAATAATCCAGCAGCAATTGTCCCAAAGGTGCGGCGGCCGTGCTACCCACGGAGCCGTTATCGGAAACTTCGAGAACGTATTCGCCTTGCGCGCGTTTCACGTGAATATCGATGAGCGAGCATCCAGGCGCTCGCCGGGCAAGGTCCAGCGCGCACTCGCTGATTTTGTAAAAAGCTTTCGCCAAGACGGTAGGCACGCGCAGGGAAGCGTCAAAGTGAAGGCGCAGCGTGCCGGGAAATCCGGCGCGCACTTTTCCGATCAAACGATCCAGCGCAAATTGCAGCCCGGCCCGTTCCACGATGGAAGGGTTCAGCTCGTTGGTGATATCGCGTAACTGTCCGATGGCCTGTTCCAGGAGTTCCTGAATTTCGGCGGCGCGGCCCTCCAGGCCCGGAGCCTGATCGCGAAAATCCATCCGCATGGCGTCCAGTTGCAGTCCCACGGCGCTCAAAACCTGGCTCACGTCGTCGTGTAACAGCCGCGAAACTCTGGACAGCACTGCCTCATGCTCGTTCATTGCGGCAAAAAGCATCTGTGCCAGAGCGGGTTGAGGCGCACTTGCCACGCTTTTATCTTTCGAAGAACGCTTATCGCTCATGATGCATGATTTCGGACGCGAACGCAACCAGAAAGGATTGTTTTACCAGAAACTATCGGCCGTTCGAGCGCTTCAGCGCAGGTTAGCCCAGCGTTACGGGAAGCGAAAAACGGCGTTCGATCTCGCCGGCGGCATGCGCGGCGTCCGTAAAGTGAACGCCATGCCAGCCTAAGGCCTCGGCAGCGCGAACGTTCGGCTCACGGTCGTCTAGAAACAGGACTTCGGACGCCTTTGCGCCGAGCTTGGTCAGACAGTCGTGGTAGATTTCCGGGTCGGGCTTGCAGATGCGGACATCGCACGAAAACGTGTGGGCGTCGAACTCCGGCAGCCAGGCACAGCGCAGCACATAATCGCGGACGGGCGCCGGCATGTTGGAGAGCAGAGCGGTTCCCAGGCCCGAGGCGCGCAGCTCGCGTGCCCATTGCGGCACGAGCGGAACGGGATGCGACCAACTGCGGCTGTCGATCTCGACCAGTGCGTCGATCTGCGGGGGCGCCAGTTCGCGGGAAGCTGTTCTTGCGACGGTAGTCCAATACGTGCAGGGGTCGAGCGAGGCGTCGTCGTAGGCGACGCGGAACTGCCAATAGATCTCAGTGAATCGGGGGACTGACAGATCGAGAATGGATGCCATGGCTTGGGTGTCCGCAGCGGGCTGGGACTGGCAGAGTACGTTGCCGTAATCGAAGATGACGACTGAGGGAGAGATTCGCACAGTACGATGGTAACGGGCGGGGATTCTGAGCTGAAAAGGCGCCTCGGCCGCTATGCGGCAGCAACGGAAACGATTTGCAGCTTATCGATGTGGCGATAGTCCTTCGGATTATTCGTCACCAGCGGCACCGACAAAACCAGAGCCGTGGCCGCAATCCATGCGTCGGCTGAACCCATTCTACGTCCCATGCGCGCACTCTCGCTCCGAAATGATGGCCCACGTCGAGCACAGCAGGCTGTCGGAATGAAGCACTGAGAAGTCAGCCAAATAAGTTTCCAGCATGCCGCGCTTGTGCGGCCCCCAGTTCGCGTCCAAGGCGCCCTGGCGCATCTCGGCCAGAGTCAAAAATGAGACGACCAGTTCGGAACCGCGCATCATAGCAACGTACTTGGGCGCGAACTCTGGACGCCACTTGAAAACAAAGCTGGCGACGTCTGTATCAACGACCAGTCTGGCCATTGCGGCCGGAGGAGAGGTCACTGTGGCGCTGCTCATAGATTAAGCGGACGAAGTCTTCAGATTCCTGTGTCGCTCCTGGATCGATGTGGCTCAACAGACGATCCAGAGAGAAGGAGCCGGCGCGGATCAAGTTAGGCGGACCTTTGACGGGCTGTGAAGGTGTGCGATCCATCTGATAACGATTGTAGCGTCGCTCTAGGCGGCCTTGATTTCCGTCCACAGACGATCGCGCAGGCGTTGCGTTACCGGGTCGAGCGTGATGGCCCATTCGCCGCGTGCCACTACGTCGGGAGCCGGATAGAGCGTCGGATTGTCGCGAAAATCAGGCGGCAGGATTTTGCGGGCGCCCGCGTTGGTGGTGGTGGTGCGCGCGGTCAGCGCGTTGGCGGCGGCGATGTCGGGACGCAGCAAAAAATTGATGAACTGGTGCGCGAGTTCCTGTCGCTTGCTTTCACGCAGGATGACAGACGCATCCGGATAGACGGCATAGCCTTCGGCTGGATAAACAAAGCCGACGTCTTTCGAAGAGTCCATGGCCTGCTGCGCGGTGGTGTTCCACATGTGCGCGGCCAGCACGTCGCCAGAGACCAACTGATCGCGAGCTTCCGCATTCAGATAGGCGCGCAACAGAGGCTTCTGTCGAATGGACTCGGCGCGGGCGCGATCCAGCTGCACCGGATCGGTGGCGTTTACCGAGAAGCCGAGCTTCTTGAGCGACGCACCCATGGTGTCGAAAGGATCGTCGAGCATGGTCATGCGGCCGCGCAGGCGCGGGTCCCACATGTCGGCCCAGGCTTTGGGCGGCGGGTCCAGCTTGCGGTTATAGGCGATGCCCGCGGCGGTGACCATATAAGGGATGGACCAATTGAGATTGGGATCCCAATCGGGCCGCTGGAAGCGCGGTTCCAACTGATAAAGATTGGGAAGTAGTTCGCGATGGATGGGCGCCACCAGCAGGTTGGCGCGCAGCGGCTTCACGATGTAGCCGGTCGGAAAAACGATGTCCCAGCCGGAATTGCCGCCCATCACGCGCGCCAGCATCTCTTCATTACTCTCGTAGATGCCGTAACGCACTCGCACGCCGAATTCGGATTCGAATTTCGGAATAGTATCGGGCGCGATGTAGGCCGACCAGTTGAAGATGTTGAGGCGCGGACGGCGGTCGCTCGAACACGCGGAAAGGCCGCCAGCGCCAGCCGCGAGTGTCCCGAATAGGAAATAGCGCCGGTTCATGTGGTCCGCAGCCTTTCTGAGACCAGCACCAGCGACCCGAATCCGATCACGATCAAAGCCGAGATGGCGTTGACAACCGGATTCACGCCCCGGCGCGCGATGGCGTAAATCACCATCGGCAGCGTTTCCGAATCCACTCCGGCCACCAGGCTGGTGATCACGTAGTCGTCGAAAGAGACGGTGAAGGCCAGCAGCGCCGCGGCAATGACGCCCGGCAGAATCGCGGGCAGCGTCACATATCGAAACGCCTGCCACTCATTGGCGCCCAGATCGAGCGCGGCTTCTTCGAGCGTAGCATCCACCGTGCGAAGACGCGCGATCACGACGATGACCACATAGGCGATGGAAAACGAAACATGCGCGAGAATAACGGTGTGCATGCCGAGCTGGACGCGCAGAAATCGGAAAATCCATTGATAAAAGGCGAGCAGGGAAATGCCGGTGACAATTTCGGGAGTGACCAAGGACAGGTAAAGCGACCCTGCCAGAGGCCGTGAATTGCGCTTCCAGAGGCCGTAGGCGCAAAGCGTGCCGAGAACCGTGGAGACCACCGTGGCGACCACGGCGATGATCAGGCTATTCAACGCCGACTCGGTCAATTGCGTATCGTGCAGCGCGGCGGAATACCAGCGCAACGAGAAGCCTTCCCACACCGTGAAGCGTGAGGAATTGAAGCTGAAGATGGAAAGAATCAGCAGGGGCAGGTGGAGAAACAGGTACGCGCCGACGGCATAGATGGCGAGTCCCGTGCCGCGCGGCTTCACAACAAACCTTCGCCCTCTCCACGTGCGATCACAAACAGCAATACCATCACGATGGCCATCAAAACCAGCGAGACGGCGGAGCCGAACGGCCAATCGCGCGCGGTGGTGAACTGATTTTGGATCAGATTGCCGATCATGACGGATTTTCCGCCTCCCAGCAGGTCGGGCGTAAGGTACGCGCCGAGGCAGGGAATGAAGACCAGGATCGCACCCGCGCGAATGCCGGGGGCGGACAGCGGGATAGTCACGCGCGTGAGTGTGGCCCAGGGCTTAGCGCCCAGGTCGGCGGCGGCTTCGAGCAGCGTGCGGTCCAGGCGTTCGAGCGTTGCGTAAAGCGGCAGCACGGTGAAGGGCAGATATCCGTAGACCAGGCCGAGGATCACGGCGCCGTCGTTGTAGAGCAGGGGCAGGGGAGTGTGGATGAAGCCGAGCTTCTGGAGGAAGGTGTTGAGCAAGCCGGTATCGCGCAGCAAGAACATCCAGGCGTAGGTTCGCACCAGGAAGCTGGTCCAAAAGGGAAGCATCACGAGGCCGAGATAGAAGTTCTTGTGCCGGCCGGCGCGCGAGATGAACAGCGCGAGAGGAAAGCCGAGCAGCAAGCAGAGCGCGGTGGATGCGCCCGCCACCCAGAACGATCGCCAGAGAATGGCGAGATAGATGGGATCGATGAGGCGCTGGTAACTTTCCGCGGTCCAGGGCGCAGTGATGCCGCCGTAGACGCCGCGCGTGAGGAAGCTATAGCCGAGAATGATGGCGAGCGGCGCGAGAAACAGGACGATATTGACGGTCCAGGTGGGAGCGAGAAACCACGCGCGCAGGCGGTTCATTACAGATGCAACTCATCGAACTGACGCAATTCATCGAAGCGCAGCTCGTCGGCCGGTTCCCACCAGAGGTGAACGGACTCCCCGGGGGCAAAGGTATCGCCGAGGCGCGAAATTTCGACGACCGCGGGTTCGCCATCGGACAGGCGGGTATCCACGTGGACGCAGTTGCCGAGAAATGTGGAATGAACGATGGTGGCCGGGCGGGAGCGGTGCCCGTTGCTCGAAGGCGCGCGCTCGATGCGCATGGCTTCGGGGCGCACGCCGACGTCGCCAATCCAATTGACGGCGCCCAGGAACGACGCGACGAATCGTGTGCTGGGCCGCAGATAAATCTCTTCCGGCGTGCCGAGCTGTTCCAGGCGGCCTTTGTTCATGACGCCCAGGCGGTCTGAAAGCGAGAGCGCTTCTTCCTGATCGTGGGTGACGAACAGGAACGTGATGCCGACGCGCCGTTGAATGGCTTTGAGCTCCGCGCGGACCTGCTTGCGCAGGTTGGGATCGAGCGCCGACAGCGGCTCGTCGAGCAGCAGAACGTCGGGCGCGAGGACTAACGACCGGGCGAGCGCGACGCGCTGGCGTTCGCCGCCGGAGAGCTGGGCGGGGCGGCGCGATTCCTTGCCCGCCAGCTGAACCAGATCGAGCACATCCCGAACTTGGGTTTCGATGTGATTGCCGGAGCGGCGTCGCAGTCCGAATTCCACGTTGTCGCGGACTGTCAAATGCGGAAAGAGCGCGTAGTTTTGAAACACCGTGCTGACGTTGCGCTGGTAAGGTTTCAGGTGCTGGATGCTGGAACCGTTGAGGCGAATTTCGCCGGAGGTGGGCTCTTCGAATCCGGCCACCAGCCGCAGCGTAGTGGTCTTGCCGCAGCCGGAGGGACCGAGCAGGGAGAAGAACTCACCGCGCGCCAGGTTCAGCGAAACGCCGTTTACGGCGTGGTGCCCGGGATAGTGCTTCGAAACGCCGCGAAGCTCTAAGACACACTCCATGAATCTTGCATGTTACCGCAAGTGGGGCAGGAATTTTAAGGCCTCGGTTATTTGGATAGGAACGAGACCAGGCGCTCCGCGAGCGATGGCTCGTGGTCGACGCCGTCCATCTTGGCAATGGTGTGTGCCAACGAATAATGAATGGTTAGCCATGCGACGATCGCCGCCAACAAGATCCTCGCGATTTTGAACTGTTGCCGTCGCGTGCGGCGTGGGCCATCCTTGGGCCGGCTTCGGTAACGGAAGTAAAGAACTGCGAAAAATATTCCAGCGGTGACGAGAGTGATGGGTTGCATATTCGATGTTGCAGCGGCGCTAGCGCGGTGCGGTCGGCTGGCCCTGCTTGTGGCGGACGTTCATATCGGAATAATCGGGAGGGGCGCCAAGTTCCGGTAGCTACTAAGGTATTGTTCGGCTGGTACTGGGCGATTCGCCGGCTTCGCTTGGAGATTTGCGCTTAGAGACTCGCTACGCGAAGGCCGATATGGAAGGCAAGGCAATGGTCGGCATGCAAATCCTGGTGGTGGAAGACAACGAGCTGCAATCGAAGTTTGTGCGTTTTCTGCTGGAAGAGGCCGTCCACAGAGTACGGGTTGCCGAAAGCGCGGAACAAGCGCAGCAAGTCTTAGAAACGTTCGTTCCAGATCTGATTCTGATGGATCTCCAGCTGCCCGGCAAGGATGGGCTGGAGTTGACCCGCGAGCTGAGGCTCAATCCGGTCTACGACAAAACGCCCATCGTCGCGCTTACCGCCTACACCGGTCCATCCGATCTGGCCAAGGCTCGCGAAGCCGGATGCAGCGGCACCATCTCTAAGCCCATCGACACCGCGGCCTTCGAGCGCCAGGTGCGGAATTACCTGGGCCGGACCGAGGGCGCGGATGAGGACGTTCCGTCAGACAGCGGCGATTTCCTGACGGAGTTGAGAAACAATTTCCTGGCGGAAGGCCTGGAGCAGTGCGGCGCGCTGCTGAACGAGTTTCAAACGAACCCGAGTCGGGCGATCGCGGCGGCCCTGAGAGTCATCCACCGCTGGGCAGGGGTGGGAGGGACGTTGGGCTTTCTCGAAATTTCCAAACACGCGCGAAAAATTGAAGACCTGTTAAGTTCAACGGGCCCGGACTACCTGGAGGCCGTAAAAGGCATCGAAACCGCGCGCCGGCGGTTTTGTGCCGCCACCCGCCACGAGCCGGGGCTTCCAGTGGAGCTGATCAGGGGCTTGATGGATGTGCGAATCGGCCTGGTAAATTTCTCCAACCAGGAGGCCGATCGTATCCGAACCGCCGCGAAGCGCGCGAGTGTCGAGGTTGCGATTGAGCAAATAGATGGCGAATCCATCGAAAATCCGACAGGCTACGGTGCGCTTATCGTCAACCAATGCGCCCTGTCCGCCCAGGCTGCTCCGCGGCGCCCCGCGTGGCCCATCCCAGCCGTATTCATCGTCTCCCGCGCGTCGTTGGAATCGCTGGCCAGATTGCCGGCGTGGGCCTATGATTTCTTGATCGCACCCTGGGAAGCGGAAGAAATTCTCATGCGCGTGCACCGGCTGATCGCGAAGACGGCGCTCACTCAGCCAACCGGCGACTCGCTGCACATGCCCAGAAGACGTCCTCGCGTTCTGATTGCCGACGACGATCCGGAGCTGGTCTCCCTGGTTTGGGAAACCCTGGGGCAGTTCGGCATGGACTGCGACATCGCCCGCAGCGGACGACAAGCGCTGGATACCGCCGGCCGGCACCCTCTGCCGGACGCGATCGTCCTGGATGTGAATATGGTTGACTTAGACGGCTTCGAAATCCTGAAAAAACTCCGCCACAATCTGGCCACCAAGGCCATACCCGTTCTGCTGCTGACAGCCCGCAACCAGCAGAGCGATATCGCCACCGGATTCGGATCGGGAGCCGACGACTACGTGATCAAGCCGTTCCAGCCATCCGATCTGGCCAGGCGCGTGGAGCAGGCGATAGCGGCGCGTAAGGCGCACGCTGCGCGTTAGGCCGATTACTTCGCCGAGTTGAAGCGCTTCTCAATCTCCGGCCAGTTCACCACGCTCCACCAGGCCGCGATGTACTCCGGGCGCCGGTTCTGATACTTGAGATAGTAGGCGTGTTCCCAAACGTCCAGGCCGAGGATCGGATAATGGCCCTCCATCATGGGGCTGTCCTGATTGGCGGTGGAAAAAAGCTCCAGGCCTTTGCCGCTCTTGGCCAGCCAGGCCCAGCCGGAGCCGAATCGCGTGGTGGCCGCCGCGCCGAATTTTTCCTTGAACGTATCGAAGCTGCCGAACGTGGAATTGATGGCTGCCGCGACATTGCCGGTGGGGCTGCCTCCCGCTTTAGGCGCGAGGATCGTCCAAAACATCGAATGGTTGATATGGCCGCCGCCGTTATTGCGCACCGCGGTCCGGATGGCCTCCGGGACGATGGCGCAGCTATTGGCAAGCAACTCCTCCACCGTTTTGCTCTGCAGATCGGGCGCCGATTCGAGCGCCTTGTTCAGATTGGTGACGTAAGCGCCATGGTGTTTGTCGTGATGGATCTCCATGGTCTTGGCGTCGATGTACGGCTCCAGCGCGTCGAACGCGTAGGGAAGCGGGGGAACGGTAAATGGCACAGTTTTTCTCCTCTCGATTTTTCAATTTGAGCCGGTGAAACCGCCGGCCTTTTCAAAAGCGTCCGCCAGGCGGAACATGCCTGTTTCGTCGAAATGCCTGGTGAGTATCTGCATGCCGACCGGCAGGCCTTCGGACGTCTTGCCGCAAGGCACGCTCATGCAGGGGATGCCGGCCAGGTCGCCGGTGATGGTATAGATGTCGGACAGATACATCTCCAACGGGTCGTCCATTTTCTCGCCGATTTTGAACGCGGGCGAGGGCGAGACCGGCGCGACAATCGCGTCCACTTCGCTGAAGGCTCTTCTAAAATCTTCGGCGATCAGCGCGCGCACTTTCTGCGCCTTCAAGTAATACGCGTCGTAGTAGCCGTGGCTCAGAACATAGGTGCCGAGCATGATGCGGCGCTTGCACTCGGCGCCGAAGCCTTCTCCGCGCGTGGCGCGGTACATACCGCTCAGCGTGCCTTCGTTCGCGCGAGTGGTGTAGCGCACGCCGTCGTAACGCGCGAGATTGGAGCTAGCCTCCGCCGTCGCGATGATGTAGTAGCAAGGCACGGCGTATTTGGTGGCGGGCAGGCTGATGTAGCGCACGTCGCAGCCGAGCTTTTTCAGCATTTCTATGGCTTGATGGATGCGATCGCCCGATTCGCTCGCCAGTCCCTCGAAGTATTCGCGCGGCAGACCGATCCTGGTGCCCGCAACCTCGCCATCCAGTTGCGCGGTGTAGCGCGGCACCGGCGCGAAGGCGGAGGTTGCGTCGCACTCGTCGCGGCCGGCCATGGTCTCAAGCAACAGCGCCGCATCCCGCACCGTTCTTCCAAAAGGCCCGATGTGATCGAGCGAGCTGGCGAAGGCCACCAGCCCATAGCGGGAAACGCGTCCATAGGTCGGGGTGACGCCGACCACGCCGCAGAAGGAAGCCGGCTGCCGAACCGAGCCGCCGGTGTCGGAGCCGATGGCCGCCACCGCCGTTCCCTGCGCGACAGCCGCCGCCGAGCCGCCGCTCGAACCGCCGGGGACGCGATCGAGCGCAACCGGATTGCGCACCGGTCCGAACGCGGAGTTTTCGTTGGACGAACCCATGGCGAACTCGTCGCAATTTGTTTTTCCGAGAAGGACGGCGCCCGCTTGTTCCAGGCGCGCCACTGCCGTTGCGTCGTAGGGCGGGATGTAATGTTCCAGGAGCCGCGAGCCGCACGTGGTCCGGACGCCTTGGGTGACGATCACGTCCTTCACCGCCAGTGGTACGCCCGCCAGCGCTCCCGCGTTTTCGCCCGCCGCCAGTTTCCTGTCCACGCGTTCGGCCGCGGCCAGCGCGCGTTCCGGACAGAAGTGAAGATACGCGTTAGTCTTCGGATTTTCAGCCTGCGCGAATTTGAGCGCGGATTCGACCAGTTCCCTGGCGCTGAATTGGCGCGCGGCGAGGCCGGCTTGCACTTGTTCGATCGTCAATGAGTCGATGCCGTTCATCGGTCTTTGGGGATCACCTCTCTCCTTGGGGATCACCTCTCTCCTTGGGATCACCTCTCTCCTTGGGATCACCTCTCTCCTTGGGATCACCTCTCTCCTTGGGATCACCTCTCTCCTTGGGATCACCTCTCAATGACCTTTGGCACTTTGTAATACCCGGCCCCGGCCAGCGGAGCATTGGCGAGAGCGGCTGCATTGCCGATGGGCGGAATTATTTCATCGGCGCGCAGCGTTGCGGTCTCTTCACTTTGATAAAGCACCTGGGCCATCGGCTCAACGGTTGAGGTGTCCATCTCGTTGAGCGCGTCCATATGGGTGAGGATCTCGTCCAGGTCTTTTTGCAGGCGCGCGATCTCCGCATCGGTGAGCTTCAGATTCGCGAGGTCGGCCACGTCGCGGACCTCGGACTCGGTAATTTTCACGCCGTCGCCTTTTTCGCCTTAGCGCCTGAGGCGCCGGTTGCCCTGGTACGGGCCTGCTTATATAGGATGCGCATCACCGGGTCTTGGATGCTATCGGCGTCGTCGGGTGAAACGTCGCTGTGACTTTGCGCCAACTGGGGCGGGCGGCGGGGCGTGGTTGTCGCGATACGAAATTCCACATCGGTGATGGTGCCGCTACCGACAATTTCGGAAAGTTTGGCCAGGATGTCGAAGCGCAGATGAAACAGCTGCTTCTGCCAGATGGCGTCTTCGGCTTCCACCACCAGGCGCCCGCGCACCAAAGCCTTCGGGCAGGCGTGAGCGGCGATGCGCTTGCCCACCGCGGCCGGCCAGGCGGCAAACGCCAGTTGGTCGGGTGAGATGGCGGCGGAAAATTTGAGTTTGGCGAGGGCCTGACCGGCTCGTTCCATTCGGACCGGATTTAATTTTAGCATTCATGAGGATGCAGGGTGTGTTAACAATCGATGGTGGACGCAAATCGCATTGTTGTGGTTGGTGCTGGAATCATCGGTGCGTCCATCGCGTACCACCTGGTGAAGCGCGGCGCCAGGGTGGTGATCGTGGAAGCGGTTCGTCCGGGCGCTGGCGCGACGGAAAAATCGTTCGGATGGATCAATGCGACGTTCTCGAAACGTCCCCGGGATTACTACGATCTGAATCAATTGGGCGTCTTGAGCTGGCGGCGGCTGGAGACCGAGCTGGGCGGCGAGTTGAAGGTGCAGTGGGGCGGCAGCGTGGCATGGTCCGACAAGGCGTCGCCTGCGGACGGAAAAGCGGAAGATTTGCGTGAGACCGAAGATTTGCGGGAAAAAGTGCGGCGGCACCAGGAGTGGGGCTATGCAACGCATTTGATCGATGAAGACGAGTTCCGCAGGCTCTTGCCAACGGTCACGCCCGGCGACTTCGGCGCGGCTTGCCATTCCGAGTTCGAGGGCGCGGTGGATCCGGTGGACGCGCTCAAGGCGCTGCTGCGCCAGGTGCGCGAGCTGGGCGGGGAAGTGCGATATCCGTTCGAAGTGGATGGGTTGAAGCTGGAGGGCGGCCGCGTGACGGCGTTGCGGGCCGGCGAGAGTTCACTCCACGCGGACACCGTCGTGCTGGCATCCGGCGTGGCCACCCAGCGGCTGGCGGAGCTGGCGGAGGTGAGCATCCCGCTGAAGGAATCGCAGGGCGTGCTGGTGCATACCCGGCCGCAACCGAAGCTGATCGATCGCGTGGTGCTGGCGCCCAAAATGCACTGCAAGCAGAAGCTGGACGGACGAGTGGTGGTGGGCGGGCGCATTGTCGCCGGCGTGGGCACGGCGGATGGCGAGGCGCCGATACCCGGAGAAAATGGCCAGCGGATACTGCGTGAGGCCGCGCGAGTGCTGACGGGAATCCGCGGCGTTGCGGTGGAACGCGTCACCGTGGGGTATCGCGTGATGCCAATAGACGAATATCCGGTGGTTGGTTTTTCAGAGCGCTGCCCCAATCTATATGTCGCGGCAATGCACAGCGGCGTGACGCTGGCGCCGCTGATCGGGCAATGGGCGGCGCTCGAGATTTTAGACGGCGCACGAGTCAGCTCGTTAGAGCCGCACCGGCCGGCCCGGTTCAACGATTAATTCGAAACCGGCAAAAAGGTCGGGTTAGCGGCGACGCCGTTTTGCGTGACATCCACTTCCAGTTGGCCCGAAGAGGCGCTGGCGGGCACCTCGAAGTCGATCTGGAACAGCCCGACGAAACCGGGTGTGAGTCCTGCAAACAGGACCTTGGATGTCTGGGAACCCACCGTCACAGTGGGCTGCACGGTGGCATGCGAAAGGGGCGCAAATGGCGTCTCCGCTCCCGAGGCAATGCTGGGTTTGGTGGCGCCCATCCCCACCAGGTACATCACCAAAGCCTCGCCCGGCGTGGCGGGACTGGCGCTGGTAACCAGCGATCCATTCGCGGAGTGCTGCGCGATGATGTTCGCGCCGTTTTGGACACTGGGCGGCGTGGGGCCATTGTCGGCGGACAAGACGCCCGGAGTAGTAGGCACGATAGAGAGCATTTGAGGCAGCGTGATCGCGTTGTTGACGCTGAGAACGATAGGAGTTTGCTGGTTGGCCGTGGCTTCGTAAGGAATCTGGATGTTGATCTGACCGCTGCTCAAGGCATACAGCGGAGCCAGCGTGGAGCCGACCAGCGCGTAAGTATTGTTGAACGTGGTAGGCAAAGGAGGTGCGCCGGTGGAGACCAGCGCGGGCGCGAGACCGGTGCCGTAGACTTGCGCGATGGTTCCGGGCGCCAAGGGCGCGCCCACCACGGGGTTCAGATTGTTCAGCGTTCCGCCCGGAGCGAGGGTGGGCGGCGGGGTTTGGTTGGGAGCGATTCCGCCGTAGAGCTTGGCGGTGGCCGGTTGCAACCCGCTGGCCGTCGCGTTCAGCGTTACCACCAGGCTGGATCCGACGGCGCCGGGCTGCCAGGTAGCGGAGTAGTTGCCCAGCGAGTCGCCGGTTAAGTTGAGCGCTGGATCGCCGTTGGAGAAGCCGGCCACGACACTGCCAATGGTGACGGGTGCGGCGCAATCGTCGTTGAGTTGAACGATCATTGTGGCGGGCCATCCCGCGGGAACCGCAAAGTTATTGGCAAGGCCGGTTTCGGTAATCGCCAGTTTGCTCGGAGTGCAACCCACCACTGCGGGTTTAGGACGAACGGCGCTCGGAGAACTGACGGGCTGCACGACGAATGTAACATTCACAGACTCGACCAAGGAGCCGATGGAAACCGTCACGTCGCCCGAGTAGATGCCCGCGGCGAGACCCGTGGGATTCACCGACACCGCAACCGAGCCGGCCGTTTGTCCGCTGGCATTCCCGGAGGCGGGCGTCACGGTGAGCCACGTGCCGGTGCCGGCGGTGGACGCGGCGGCGGCGAATGGTACGGCCGAGGCGCTGCTGGTGTTGATCTGGACCTGCTGAGCGGTGGGCGCGGCCCCGCCCGCAGCCGTAGTAAAGAACAGACCGGAGGGAGCCACATAGGGCGCCGGAACCGTACCGCTGGGCTGCAGATTCAGGACCGCGACAACATATTGCGGGGAATTCAGAGAGTTGGAATCGGTAACCTTAACGATCCCGTAGTACGGGCCGGCCGCCAGCTGGGTGGCGTTCGGAGCAAGCGCCAGCGTGAGGGCGCCTTCGGCGCTGCTGGTCGCGGTACCGCTCGAGGAAACCAGGTCCAGCCAGTTGGAGCCGCTGACCAACGTTGCGTTCCAAACGACCGTGGAACTCGAATCGCCCAGATTGAGGATTTTGACGATTTGCGTCGCCGTAGATCCGCCGCCTTCCACGGCTTGGAACAAGACACCGGTAGCGTCCAGCCCGAGGATGGACCCGCTGGCTGCGACAAACAACGAGACCGGTATCCGCGCGTTTCCGGCGGAGGACGAGATCAGAATGGCGTCGCTATAGGCGCCCACGGCCAGCCCGGTTGTATTCACTTGAACTTGCAGGAACACAGGTGCGCTCCGAATGGTTTCGCCGCTGGTGGGCGTGATGGAGATCCAGGCGCTGTTGTTCGCCACTGAGGCGCTGAAGAGGAGCGCCGGGGGGCCGGTATTCGTTACCGCCAGCGTTTCGATGAGGTTTCCGGGCGTTGCCGAGCGGGCGGCAAAATTGAGCATCGCCGGGGCCACCGTCAGTTGCGGCGTTGCGCTCGCAACGTTTAGCGTGACGGAGATGTTAGTGACAAAACCATTGCTATCGGTAACCTGAATCCCGGCGGGGTAAGCTCCTGCCGACAGCGATCCCTGATCGACGTTCACCACCAGGCTGGCCGGCGCCGTACCGCTGGCCAGCGCGACGGTAATCCACGAAGGCGCCGAAGTGTTGTTCTGCCCGCCATTCACGACAACGCTGAAGCTCAACGGCGGCGTTGCCCCGCTGGCCGGCACGATGGCGAGGGCTTGCGGAGGCGGAACACTGCCGTTGACACTCGCATTGAAGGTCAAACTCTGCGGCGTCACCAGAATTTGAGAGACTGCCGTGTAGAAGGTGACCTTGAAGGGTGAAACGCTCTGAGCGCGCAGGCTGTCGTTTACGCCAATGTTGAATGAATATGTTCCGGCCGTAGTGGGAGTGCCAGTCAGCAGGCCGCCCGGAGTGATGGTGATCCCCGGCGGATTGCCGTTCATCGAAAAAACGTATGGCGGGGTTCCTCCGGTGGCCGCGATCTGTTGCGAGTAGGGGACGCCCACCGGACCGCTCGGGAGCGGCGAACTCGTACTGATGCTGGGTTGGGGGTTAATCGTGATGCTGTACGGAAACTGGCTTTGCTGTTGATTTTGGTCCGTGAGTGTAACAAGAAAGTTGAAGACTCCGGCACCGCCGGGTGTTCCTTTCAGAATGCCTGAACCGGTGAGCGAAAGACCTGGAGGCAAAATAGTCGGATTAAACAGGTCCGCGGCCTGCGCCGAAAACGTGAACATGGATCCGGGACATCCGGAAACGGCGAACTGGATTTGAGTATAAGGAATGTTTACGTCTCCGGGAGGCAGCGGGGAAGCAGGCCCAACGGTGGGCATGCAGGGGGCAAGCACATCGATGCTGAGCCCCTTCGACGTTTCCTGCGTCGCGGAATTATTGAACTCGGCTTGAATCGTGAACCCGAAATCGCCCGTTTTGGTCGGTATGCCGCTGATGATCCCGCTGTCTGAATCCAGGGTGAGGCCGGGCGCCGGGCTTCCTCCAGGGATGCAGTTGGCGTCAGGGGGACACAGGTACCAAAGCACCGTCCCGTCCGCCCCACTCGTCTGAAGTTGCACGTAGTAGGATACGCCGACGGTTCCCGTTGGCAGGGACGTGTTGGTGATGGTAAATTGCGCCGAAAGAAACCCGGCGGAAGCGAGCAAGAGAAGTGTGGCGATTCCAGGAGAACGCATCGTGTCCATTCTACGAGACTTCCTTGGGTGGAACCAGGGGGGGCTTTTGTACGTCTTCTTACATAGAGAAGCGTGAAACATCTACCTTCTCCTCCTCTGATTCTGGCGCGGTGCAGTAGAGACAGACCGCGCCACTTTGTCTCGTCAGGTCTTTAGTCTACTGGGGCTTGTGTTTTCTCAAAGATTTTCTTGCCGGTCAGTTTCGGACGTGCCTTCATCCCCGCCTGCGCTAGCTACTTTCCGGCGCAAAAATGACCTTTCCGAACGAAGGCGGCCTTGCTATGGAGTTTTTGCGGATGTTGGGACGTTACTTTGGGTAACTCTGGTGCGGCCAGGCCTT
>Ga0302326_10006830_pt1 | contig 25483 bp, 27 predicted proteins | sample Palsa_T0_3_FD_202264 | JGI IMG/M metagenome (GOLD analysis project Ga0302326, IMG submission 202264) | Peat permafrost microbial communities from Stordalen Mire near Abisko, Sweden - Palsa_T0_3 | ecosystem: Environmental > Terrestrial > Soil > Palsa > Peat permafrost | place: Sweden: Abisko... | reverse complement strand
TTCTCCGTCCGCCAGAGTGATTACGAGATTCGCCCGGTTTCCGCCGTGGGCGGAACCATCAAGCTGAAAGATGAACTCAAGCTATCGTTTGATATTTCCGCCCGCAAACAGACGTGATGGTTGCGGGTGCGGGTTTTTTTGAAGATGGATCATAACGGAGCAAATCATGACGTCGCGGGAGGATGCCGAATGTGTTTAGCCATACCAGGGAAGATCGTCGAGATCTCTTCCGACAACCAGGATTCCGCGCTCGTGGACATCGTTGGCGTGCGACGCAAGATCGATCTGGGCCTGCTGCAGGATGACAGGCCGGCCCCCGGCGACTGGGTGCTCATTCACGTGGGCTTCGCCATGAGCAAGATCAGCGAGCAGGATGCCGCCGACCAGATGAACACGCTTCGGCTCCTCGGAGAGGTAGAGGGCGCGGTTCAGGAAGTTCAAGGTTACGGTTTGGAGGGTGTCCAGTGAGATCCGGCGCGTTCAGCTCGCAAGGGGGTCAGCGTGAGATTCGTTGATGAGTTTCGCGAACCTGAACTGATTTCGAAGACGGCCGAAGAAATTCGGCGTCTCGCGGGTACGGAACGCCAGTACCGCATGATGGAAGTCTGCGGCGGTCACACCCATGCCATCTACCGTTTTGGTCTGAAAGATATCCTTCCCGAAAACATTGAGTTGATCCACGGCCCCGGCTGCCCGGTTTGCGTTCTTCCCATGGGAAGAATCGACGATGGCCTCGCGATCGCGCAGCGGCCAGAGATCATTTTCGCTGCCTTCGGCGACATGATGCGCGTTCCCGGAACTCAGGGCAGCCCGCTTGAGCACAAAGCTCGTGGCATGGATGTTCGCATCGTCTACTCGCCTTCCGATGCGCTGAAGCTGGCCCGGCTCAATCCCGAAAAGCACGTTATGTTTTTCGCCATCGGTTTCGAGACCACCGCCCCGTCGACCGCGCTCACGCTGATGCGCGCCAAAGCGGAGGGTATCCGAAACTTCTCGGTGTTCTCGAACCATGTGACCATCATCCCGGCCATCCGCGCGATTCTGGATTCTCCCGACATGCGGCTGGACGCTTTTATCGGGCCGGGACATGTCTCGACCGTGATCGGCTGCCGGCCCTACGAGTGGATCGCTGCGAATGAGCATAAGCCCATCGTGGTTTCCGGATTCGAGCCGCTGGACATGCTGCAGTCCGTTGTCATGCTTCTCAATCAGTTGAGGAGAGGCGAAGCCCGGGTCGAAAATCAATACAAACGAGTGGTTCCATGGGAAGGCAACCGGGCTGCGCTTCGGGCCATGGCGGAAGTTTTCCAGTTGCGCCCCTACTTCGAGTGGCGTGGACTGGGCTTCATCTCGCAGTCTGCCTTGCGTCTGCGCGACACTTACGCCGAGTGGGACGCGGAGCAGCGCTTCGACATACCTGGAGTCCGCGTCACCGACCCCCAAGCCGCGCAATGTGGGGAAGTGTTGAAAGGCGTGCTGAAGCCTCATCAGTGCAAACTATTCGGCCGCGAGTGCACCCCGGAGCATCCGATCGGTGCGCTCATGGTTTCATCGGAAGGATCATGCGCCGCATACTTCAACTACGAACACCGCAAGGCGGTCCTGACAAGTCTGAGTTCGATGGCATGAGTACTCAGGGCACCACCGAGGCCAAGCCGGTTCCCATCCGGTTCCGCGATTCGCAGATCGAAATGGCTCACGGCGCCGGAGGCAAGGCCAGCCGCCGACTGGTCGAGGGGCTATTTGCTCCCTTGCTTTTTGGAAATATTCCGGGCCCGTTGGGCGATGCGGCCCTCGTGGACATCAGCGGCGCAAGGGTCGCCGTCACAACCGACAGTTTTGTGGTCAAGCCGCTGACTTTTCCGGGCGGCTCCATCGGTGAGCTTGCCGTCAACGGAACGGTGAATGACCTTGCCGTCTCGGGAGCCAGAGCGGAAGCTCTGGTGGTCAGCTATGTGCTTGAGGCGGGACTTCCCACTTCGATTCTGGAGGCGGAGGTCCGTGCGATGGCCCGGGCGGCGAGGGAGGCGGGAGTCCGGATCGCGGGCGGGGACACAAAGGTGGTAGAACACGGTAAGGCCGATCAGATGTACATCACAACCACCGGGATTGGCCGCTGTCTTGGCGAGGTCGCGATCGATCCCTGCTCAGTGCGGCCCGGCGACAAGATCCTGCTCTCTGGCCCAATCGGGGACCACGGCATCACCATTCTGCTGGCCCGTGGCGAGTTGGACCTGGAAGCTGACCTTTATTCCGACACGCGTTCCGTGCTTCCTTTGGTCGAAGCTCTGGTCGAAGCCGCAGGTCCCGGCATCCGCTGGATGCGCGATCCAACCCGCGGAGGCGCTGCCACTTCCCTCAATGAACTCGCGTGCGATTGCGGATTGGGGATTGTTTTGTTTGAAGAACAGATTCCGGTGCGGGATGCTGTCCGTGGCGCGTGTGAGTTGTTGGGACTGGACCCTCTTCATATCGCGAATGAGGGCCAGTTTCTCGCGGTCGTGGCTCCGGAGTATGCTGACGCCGCGATCAATTCGTTGCGTCTGGTGCCGGGCGGAGAAGGGTCGCAGCTGATCGGTGAAATCCGGGAACAACCGGCCGGCTCGGTCCTGGTTACGACCCTTTACGGTGGCAGTCGCATCATAGACATGCTCGTGGGCGATCCATTGCCGCGAATTTGTTAGTGGGCAGGTGATATGACGACAGCGTGCAGGCTGGCCAGTCAAGTCGAGGAGCGACTGCTCGCGAGGAACCAGATATCTGAGAAGTTCTTCTTGCGGGAAGCGCCTCGCCTGGCGCTGGCTTGCCGCGAGATGTCCGAACGCTTTCTGCGCGGAGGGCGTCTGCTGGCCTTCGGGCGTGGGCCGTATGCTACCGATGCGCAGCACGTGTCAGTCGAATTCGTTCATCCGGTGATCGTGGGCAAGCGCGCTTTGCCCGCTCTCGATCTATCGGTTCTTTTTCGACCGTGGCTCGAAGCGATCCTTCGTCCTGAAGACATCGTTATGGGATTCGGCCCCCCTGAGGGCGATTCTGAAGTTTGGGCCACGCTCCAGCAGGCGCACGGTCAGGACGCGATGACTTTTGCCCTGCCGGGCATCGAAGGCTCCTACGCTGTGGATGCGGCCACGCAAGACCCGTTGATTCACCAGGAGGTCATTGAGCTCCTCTATCACACGCTGTGGGAGACGGTGCACGTTTTCTTCGAACATCGCGAACTGGGCCACGACGTGGGAGAATCGGGGTTTCTCTATCCGTTTCTGGGGACTGAAAAGCAGCCGACCAGCGACCTGGTGGCCGAAGTGGCATCTTCCATCATGATGAAGGTCCACGATGATGCCAAGCTGCGCACGCAGGTAGGGCGGGATGAGGTCGAGCAGATCAGTAGCGCCGCGCTTGCGATGCACGAACGGCTCTTGCGTGGGGGCAAGCTCATTCTTTTCGGGAATGGCGGCTCAGCCACAGACGCCAACGATTGGGCCATCGACTGTGTGCTCCCCCCGCTCGGCTATCACACCGTGCCCGCCGTGTCCCTCTCCTTGGAGCCGGCGAACATCACTGCCGTAGCCAATGACATTGGCACCGACGCCATTTTTCTTCGCCAGCTCATCGCCCAAGCTCGTCCGGTAGACGTTGCGATCGGTATTTCCACCAGCGGCGGATCGCGCAACATCATCATGGCCCTGGAAGAAGCTCGCAAGCGCAATCTGTTAACCGTGGCGCTGCTCGGCTACGACGGAGGCGAGATCAGGCGCAAGCGGCTGGCTGATTTCCCTGTCGTGGTGAACTGCGACTACATCCCTCGCATTCAGGAAGTGCAGGCCTCGATCTACCATGTCATCCGGGAATTACTGGAGGTGTTGAACCGTGGCCAGGCTTGAGCTCTACGGTACAGCGCGCTGTCCTCACACTTCGGAGATGCGCGAATGGCTGGAGTGGCGGCGTTTCAGCTTTGTTGAGTATGACGTCGAGGCCGATCCCGCAGCTCGTCGGCGCATGCGCGAGTTGTGCGGCGGTCAACGCTCTGTCCCGATACTGATTGAGGATGGCAAGGTACGCCAGATCGGCTGGCAGGGCCGCAGTTGTATGGTGGACGGGGAATAGGAATGCCCAGTGCGTGCTCCATTCGGGTCCGCGGCGTGGTGCAGGGGGTTGGCTTCCGTCCGTTCGTTTATCGTTTGGCTCGCGCCAACACTCTGGCAGGGTGGGTGCTGAATGCCGAAGAGGGAGTCGAGATTCACTTAGAGGGCGCGGCGCTGAGTTTGGAAGCCTTTGTTCGTGGCCTCAGGAGTCATCCTCCACCCGCCGCCAGCATCGCGGAGATCGAGGTCCAGCCTGCCCAGGCATTCGGTCTAAACGAATTCACGATTCGGGAAAGCCAGCGGCAACAGCACCCGACCGTTCGAATTTCGCCGGACTTGCCCGTTTGTGGTGAATGTCTGAATGAACTATTCGACCCCGCCGATTCGCGCTACCTTTATCCCTACATCAACTGCACCAATTGCGGTCCGCGCTATAGTGTCCTGCTGGCTTTGCCTTACGACCGCCCGAACACCACCATGAAGGACTGGCTGCTGGACGATGTTTGCGCCGCGGAGTACCGCGATCCATCGAACCGGCGCTTTCACGCGCAGCCCGTAGCCTGTCCGGCTTGCGGTCCCAGCTATTACCTTCACCCTCCCTATGAAGTGGCGGGCGGGAGTGAAGGCAGTATTCGCCGGGCAGCCGAGATTCTCCTTGCCGGTGGGATCCTCGCAGTGAAAGGACTCGGCGGGTACCACTTGGCATGCGATGCCCGGAATCCAACTTCTGTCACGGCTTTGCGGACACGCAAGTACCGGAAAGAAAAACCATTCGCATTGATGGCGAAAGACATTTCGGTTTCTCGCACTCTGATCGATTTGCCGGCGGAGGCGGAGTTGTTGCTGACCTGTCCTGCTCGGCCCATTGTGCTGGCCCCGAAGAAGGTGGAGCTCGCCGGGGTAGCGCCGGAAAACAACGAACTCGGCGTGATGCTGCCCTATACTCCTCTGCACCACTTGCTCTTCGCGGCCGGCGCTCCGGACGTCCTGGTCATGACCAGTGGGAATCGGTCGAGTGAACCAATCGCCTACGAGGACGAAGACGCCTTGCACCGTCTGGCAGGAATCGCCGACTCCTTTCTGATCGGGCAACGGCCCATTGCGCGCCGCGTGGATGACTCAGTGGCGCGTGCGGGTGCGTTTGGCCCTGTGGTCCTACGCCGCGCCCGGGGGTATGCTCCGGGCGCAGTCGCATCGCTTCCTGCCGAACGTCCCATTCTCGCACTGGGCGCCGACCTGAAAAATACCGTCACGCTGGTGGTGGACGGCCAGGCCTTTGTCAGCCAGCATATGGGCGACCTCGATCACTACGAAACCTTCCGTGCATTTAAGGAGACGGTTCACGATCTGGTATCCATGTACGAAGTTCGCTGGGACGAACTGCTTCTGGTTCACGACTGCCACCCGCAATATCTCTCAACCACACACGCCATCGCGCTTGGGGTATCGAGAAGTCATGCAGTACAACATCACCGCGCCCATGTGGCATCGGTGCTGGCGGAGCGGGGCGAGTGGACGAAGCGCGTCGCCGGGGTGAGTTTTGACGGCACCGGATATGGAGACGATGGATCGATCTGGGGCGGCGAGATCTTCGTCGGAAGTGTCAAAGAAGGATTCAAACGCGTGGCTCATCTGCGTCCGGCGGCACTGGCCGGCGGCGATGCCGCCGCGGGCTTTCCGGTTCAGGCCGCTGCCGGATTCCTCTTCCAACTTGACGATCTCCCCGACTTCACCCGACCACCCTTTGGTTTTTCCGCACGCTACCGGAGGGCATCGGAATTGGTCCGCAAGGGCGTGCGCACTTTCGCCACCACCTCGATGGGCCGACTCTTCGATACGGCCGCCGCGCTGCTGGGCTTTACTCGGGAGAGCAGTTTCGAAGGCCAGGCCGCCATCTGGCTCGAACAACTCGCCCGCGGCGCGCCGTCGGGCGAGCCCTATCCCTTCTCCTTCACCGGCGAAGAGTTGGATTTCCGGCCGCTACTTCGAGCCGTCATCGAAGACCACCTCCGCGCCCGCGATGTGCGCGAAATTGCGCGATCCTTCCAGTGGGGAGTCGCTCAGGGTCTCGGCGATGCTTTGCAACTAATTTCTCGCAATCACGGGGTGGACAGTGTGGTTCTCTCGGGCGGAGTTTTCCAGAACGAGCTGTTGCTTGAAGACCTGAAGTTTTTGCTGAAAGACGAATCGCTCGAGGTGTGGACAAACCACGCCGTTCCACCTAACGACGGCGGAATCAGCCTGGGACAGGCAGCACTGGCGGCGTTTGGTCAGTTCGACACCATCCAACAGCCCGGCGACTATGCCACCGAGTTGACCCATGCATGAGCTTTCCATTGCGATAAGTATCGTAGAACTCGCCCAGGAAGAGGCCGAACAGCGGGGAGTTCAGCTTGAGGCCGTGCACCTCAAGCTGGGAGCGCTGTCTGGCGTGGTAAAAGAAGCGCTCCTCTCGTGTTATCAGATGGCCTGCGAGAACACTCCCCTCGAAGGTTCCCGCCTGGTGATTGAAGACGTTCCCGTCGTGATCTTCTGTCCCAGTTGCCAGGCCCAACGCTCTCCCAGCTCGGTGCAGTTGTTTTGTTGCTCGGAATGCCACACTCCTGCCTCTGAGGTCGTGCATGGTAAGGAACTCGAAGTAGTTGCATTGGAGATAAAGGAATGTGCCCCGAACCTCGTTTGATCGAAGTCCGAAAGAACGTCCTGAAGCAGAACGACGTGGTGGCCCGCGCTCTTCGTGATCGCTTCCGCGCCGCCGGAGTCTTCGTAGTGAGCCTGGTCTCCAGCCCCGGCTCGGGGAAGACTGCATTCCTCGAGAAGACTCTCACACAGCTTCGTCCCAACTATCGCGTGGCCGCGCTCGTAGGCGATCTGGCCACGGAGAATGATGCTCTGCGGCTGGCGCGCAGCCAGGCTCCAGTCAAGCAAATCACCACCGGCACCCTCTGTCACCTCGAAGCTGCCATGGTCCAAAGCGCTCTGGAAGAATGGGACCTCAATCAGTTGGATTTCCTCTTTATCGAAAACGTGGGCAACCTGGTGTGTCCTTCCTCCTATGACTTGGGAGAAGACGTCCGCCTCGTTCTCATTTCAGTAACCGAAGGAGAAGACAAACCACTCAAGTACCCGACCATTTTCAACAGCGCCGACGTAGCAATCGTCACCAAGGTCGACTTGGCGGCGGCGGTCGAATTTAGCTGGGAAACCGCATACAACAATATTCAAGCCGTGCGCCCTGGCATGCCGGTGTTCAGGCTTTCTGCCAAAACCGGGGAGGGGATAGGAGAGTATTTTGGATTTCTTGCGGCGCGCCTGAGAGAATCGCGGCAGCTAGCAGCAGTCTAAGAAATCTCATGTAACCTCACGTAAACCAACCTCCTTCTGCAGGGCCTTCCTTGCCATCTCCCCGTAAATGGACAACCCGGCGTTCTGTCTGCCGACCATAATCCACAAATGGTACGAGCCCCCTGAGCAGGTAGCGAATCGCGATCGAGCACAAATAGTATTGTCGAATTCAGTGGAAGGCCTCTTGCGACCTTAAGAGCCGACGACGTATGGCATGGCTCCGCGGCTGGCATGTTGCGATCGATATCTAGCTCAATAGGAATGGTAGGAATGGCTTAACGTGCTCTGTAAGAATGTCTTCCATCCTGCATCTTTCTAATCTCCTCACCCGTATATACCGGTAGCATGAACGCCATAGCTTATTGCTTGCCAAATGCGATGGAATCCGAAGCCAGCGTAATTGCTCGCGGTCTCCGCCGGCGCGATCCGGAATTGCTTGACCGTCTCATCGAGCAATACCAGCACCGGCTGCTCCGGTATCTGGTTTATCTATCGGGTAATCGTGACCTGGCGGAGGACCTTTTTCAGGAAACCTGGATTCGCGTCCTGGAACGCGGCCATCAGTTCGACGGCCGGCGCGAATTCAGCACCTGGCTCTACGCGGTAGCGAGGAATCTGACCATCGATTATTTGCGGAAGAAAAGCCCGGTCAGCCTGGATGGATTGATGGAAGACGAAGATCATGCGCCGCTCGAACCGGCCGATACGCGTCCCACGGCATGGCAACTGGTGCAGCAGCACGAGCAAGCCGAACGAATCAGTGCGGCATTGGTCGGTATTTCAGCGGAGTACCGTGAGGCAATCGTTTTGCGATTCCAGGATGGATTGGCTTTAGAGGATATTGCCGCGGTGACCGGGGCGCCGCTGGGCACTGTGAAATCGCGATTGTATCGCGGGCTAAACCTGCTGATGGGGCGGTTGGAGGGAATACAGGCATGACGCGGAGTGAACATGAACGGGCACGGGAACTACTCGCGCTGGCTGGGGCTAACGATAAAGATGTCTCCGACGGGCAGCAGGCTTGGTTGCGAGCCCATCTCCAAGAATGCTTAGCCTGCCGTGATTATGGAGAAGCGACTGGCCGGGTGGTTCGCGCGTTGCGTTCCCAGCCCTTGGCGGCTGACCCCGCCCTGGTGCGGGCGACGCAGATGCGGGTGCGCTCGCGGGCTCTTGAACTGCAGCGCCAGCAAGAACGGCTGTGGGTGATTTGCGTTTGCTGTGGTGCCGTAACGCTGGGTACTGCCGTCACGACCGCCGTGCTGTGGCGCGGGTTGGCATGGATAGGCCAGCAGGTGAGCGTTTCCGACCCAGTTTGGCAGATCGGCCTGATGGCCCTCGGTTTGATGCCGGCAATTGTGGCGGGAATCCTCTTGCTGGCTCGGGGAACCTATCTGGCCGATCACAACGGGCCCCTCCAAGATTGAATTAAGCGGGGGAGGTCGAGCGGGCCGCGTACGCAATATGAACCTGGGAATCAGGGGGGTTGATATGCCGATCAAGCACGAAACTTCGACGCGCTTTATGGATGAAATCCGAATTATCTCGCCATGGGCTTACTTCTTTGTAGCCCTCGGCTTCTTAGCGGCCATTGCGGCTGTGGTGCACGCCAATGTTTCCCGCAACCCTCCCTTTCCGTTGGTGGCAATGGTGCCGATGGCAATCCTCGGAGGAACTTTCGTGGGCTGTTACATCCTGCTGATCGGGTATGTGAACCGTGACGCCGGCCGCCGCGGAATGAGCCGCCTGGGTTGGACGCTGCTCGCAATCTGCGTCCCTAACGCGCTTGGCATCGTGTTGTATTTCGTACTGAGGAAGCCACGCATTGCGACCTGTCCACAATGTGAGAATGCTGTGCAAACGGGATTCAACTTCTGTCCTCGTTGCAACTACAAACTGAGCCCGAGCTGTCCGCAGTGCCAGCGCCTGGTTGGACTGAATGATGTCTATTGTCCTTACTGCGGGACCCCGTTGCGCAATCAGGCGGGGGCGGCCACTAGCCTTCCAACGGAGCTTCCCGGTTAGCCATCAATAAAATCGCTGGCCCTGATCTCTCGATCAGAATCGTCCAAACGCTTGAGAGCCGCGCAAGGTATAGTCTATGTTCCGCCGTGAGGTTTCACTCCATTCCAGTCTTAGGGACTTGACGCAGCCGCAGCGTCGCTCGAGGCCACACCCATGTAGGTTGCGCTTGCCTGGCTTCTCGAGCGCTCGCCCAACATCCGGCTGAGTTCCTGGCACACTCGTTCCTCGAACATCTTCGCGAGATCTTCAGCCTTCGATGCTTCAAATTCCCCTGGAGTGACTGCTGATCCCGACGCAATTGGAATGCCCGGAATTGCCGATGGGATGCGATCCTAGTGATCCTGCGCTGCCTGCGTCGGTTTCAGCGCCGCGGCTCCGAAATTCACGCCGAATCGTTGGCACCATATGGACACTGCGCGGTATTTAGCCAAGTCCAAGTCGTCACCAAGCGTGTAGTTTTGATCGCCGAGGTTGCCCTTGATGACTCCCAGATCGATGAAACCAGCCTGTTTCACCGTCGCTATGTCCTTTGCATCGTCAGAGGCGACGATGTAGACGTGTACATCAGGACCGTTTGACGTGCTGAAGCCGGTAAAGCGAAGCACACGAGTGCCATCTCCCATCCGGTAGACGGTTGCGGTACCTGCCGTCGGGTGCAGGATGCTGTAGAACTGTCCGGAGACAAGAGACTGTGGCGACAAGCCGCCTTGTGCGGTTGGTATTGCTTCGTCGACACGCCGATTGACCACAAGCCGCTCGGGGCGAAATGCATACCATGCGACCAAAGCCGCGACAGCGACCAGAGGAATCGCGAGTTTTGTCCACTTTTTCATTGACGCATCTCCTTGACTTCAGTGATGTGGGGCTAGTCCCTTTCGAAATGGCAGCATTACGAAAATCCGCGATCGATCGCTTATGCAGAGAGGAACTGCTTGACGAGGAGTGCGGTATCGGCAGGGTTCTCTTCCGGGAAAAAATGGCCGCCCTTCATCGCCAGTCCCTGCGCATGCGGCGCCCATTGCTGCCAAATGCCGAGTGGACCGCCGTCTTTTGCGTAGAAAGTGTCGAGCGGACCGCCTTCGGCCCATAGATGCAGCATGGGACATTCGATTCGCCTTGACCCTTCCTTATCCGCACGATCGTGTTCGACATCGATCGTCGCTGCAGCACGATATTCCTCGCAAATTCCATGCACCCGGGCTGGCTCGCGATAGGTTGAAACATATTGTTCGAGAATCTCTGGCCCGAAGGAACCTTGGCCGAAGGGATTATGGAAGACGGCATCGGGCGCACCGAGAAGATAGTTCTCCGGAAGCGGCTCCTTCTGCGACAGCAAAATCCACGGCCAGTAAGTCTGAGCGAAGCGCGCATCGGACCGGCTCCATGCTTCGAGGATGGGAATCACGTCGAACACAGCGAGTCGCTCCACGTTCTTCGGATGATCCAAGGCCATCCGGTAGCTGACGCGACCTCCGCGATCGTGGCCAATCAGCGCAAAGGTCGGAAACCCGAGCTTGTCCATCACATCCACCAGTTCCTTCGCCATGGCGCGCTTCGAATAAGGAAAGTGGTCATCGGTAGAGGCGGGTATACCGCTTCGCCCGTAAGCGCGCAAGTCCACGCAGATCACGGTGTGAGTTTCTGCAAGTTTTGGCGCAAGGAATCGCCACATTAGGCTGGTGCGCGGGAAGCCGTGCACCAGCAGAATGGCTGGTCCTTGTCCATAGCGGCGCACGAAAATCGTGTTTCGTGAAACTTCGACTTGAGAAGCTTCGAAAGGACTTTGATCTGCGCCGGTTTGAGCCCTGTTTTGCGCTCCAGCAACCTCGGTGAAAGGGACCTCTAACAGGGCGCCAAGAGATACGCCTGTCAGAGCACTGAGAAAGGTACGACGCTCCATTGTTTCCTCCTCGTTCGAGTGGCTCTCCGCCAGGGGAAGAGCACAGAAGCAGGCGCGCTCCTGATTGACCGCAACCGCGGTTGAAGTTGCGACATCCATTGACTCCTCCTTACCCTTCGGGTCATGAAGCAATTCCCGACACCAAGCCGCCGACCTAGATGCCCTTGATCTCGCCGCCGTCCATGCGAACAGAAGCTCCGGTCATCCACTTCGCCGCCGGGGATACGAGATAACTCATCAGGTCGGCAATCTCCTCCGGCTTTCCAAAGCGGGTGATGCCAGCCTGTTCCGGAAATATCCTGATTGCCTCTTCCACTGTAAGGTTGTGGGCAGGCGCCCACTTTTCAAGGAAGGATTGCCGGCGTCCCGTCATGACCGCTCCCGGTGAGACGCTGTTGACCTGCACACCATCTTTGATTCCTTGCTCGGCGAATGCCTTGGCGAGCGCGTTAATGGCTGCATTGATCGTCGCGACTGCCGCATATTCGGGCTTGGGATCGAAGGCTGCGCTTCCGGAGATCAGCACGACAGATCCCTGCGAGGCCTTCAAAGCGTTCCAAGCCTCTATCGTCAAGCGGCGTGCACCGTTTAGCTTGAGTGCCATGCCGTCGTCCCACTGCGCATCAGTCATCTGGAATAAATCAATCTGCGGCACAGCGCCCGCAATGTTGAGCAGGGCATCGATTCTCCCAAAGCGTTCGAGAGTCCCCTCGATGATGAGTTTTGCTGATTGTGGTTGACGAAGGTCGAGAACATAGACCATGGCTTCGGCCCCGAGGGAGATTACGTCGGACGCAGTTTTTTCCAGCTTGTCCTTATCCCTCGCAACCAGAGCAATGACCGAGAAATCGCGCGCAAGGCGGAGGGCTGTGGCTCGTCCTATCCCCTGACTTGCACCGGTGACGATGGCGACAGATTTGGCAGCCATTCCATTTCCTCTTCTATGTGTTTGGATCACAAGTTAAATTGGTTACGCCACCTATGACGATAGGGTTTCACGCGCCGCTTCCAGGATTATGTTGATCACAAGATTTGGCTCCGTGTACATCGGGCTGTGGTCCACACGGTAGGAATGGACTTTTGCGCGCATGCGGTCGGCCATGAAATGCAGGGTTTTCGGATTGATCATGCGATCCTCTTCGGCGATCAGGAACCACGACGGTTTCGTTTTCCATGCCGGCGTCGGGGCCGGCTCTTGAATGCACTGAACCGCGATCGGCCGTTGCACGGCAGTTGCAATGTTTGTTTGATCGAGAGAAGCCTTGTGGGCAACTCCGCGGCGAAACCCATCCTGCGGCATCCATATAAAGCCGTGGGAATCGGGAGCCAACTTCGGCGCTTCCGAATGCGACGGGTTGCGATAGAACACCTGGGCCACGGTCTCGCCCTCGCGCGAGCGCCGAGATGTAGACCAGGGACTTGACTCGGTCTTCTCGCACGGCGGCGATCACGGCGGCAGAGTAGGCGTGTCCCACCAGGACCACCGGGCCGCTGCTCCGTTCTAGGGCCCAACTCAGGGCGGTTGCGTCGTTGGTTAAGGACGTGAGCGGGATCGGCGCGCAGATTACCCGACAACCGCGCCGTTCCAAGGGCAGAATGACGTTGTGCCAACCGGAGCCGTCGGCCCACGCCCCATGCACCAAAATTATGGTTGAGTTCTGCGGAAACTCACTCATCTTGGATGCCTGCCCAGACAAACTTGCGAGAGCGGTTGCGGAGCTGTGCGGTCGCGCGAATTCGGTGAGAGAACCCTCGACTACGACACCTAGAGATGCCGCGAGTGCACCAGGAAAGCGACGACGCTTCATATCTCCCCTCGTTCCAATCGCTTTCAGTCCTGGAATCGCCTTCGCCAGCTCAGCGCTGCTTGCCGAGGAACTCTTTCATCGCTGCCGCAATTTCGATGACGTGCGTCTCCATCGCAAAATGACCGGTATCGAGGAATTGCACCTCCGCGTTCGGCAGGTCCTTTCGAAAGGCCTCTGCTCCCGCGGGAATGAAGAAAGGATCGTTCTTGCCCCAGATCGCAAGCAAAGGCGGTTTGGACCTACGAAAATATTCCTGGAATTTCGGATAAAGCCCTACGTTCGAGGCATAATCCAGAAACAAGTCGAGCTGAATCTCTTTGTTGCCGGGCCGTTCGAGCAGGGCCGTATCCAACGTATATGACTCAGGCGGAACAGCCTCTGGATTCGCCACGCCATAGGTATACTGCCAGCGCGTTCCTCCGGCCGTCAGAATGGTTTGGCGAAGTATGTCCCTATTTTCTGCCGTGGGCGCAGCCCAGTATTTTCTGATCGGGCCCCACGCTTCACCAAGGCCTTCTTCGTAGGCGTTCCCATTCTGCGAAACAATCGCTGTAATCCGCTCGGGGTGAGCCATCGCCAAACGGAAACCACTCGGCGCGCCGTAGTCGAATACGTAGATCCCGTAGCGGTCGATCTTGAGTGCCTGTGTGAAAGCATCAATTGTGAAAGCCAGTCCATCGAACGTGTACGAATACCGGCGTTCCGGCGGCACCTCGGTGAATCCGAAACCTGGAAGGTCTGGCGCGATCACGCGGTAGTCACTCGCCAGACGCGGAATGAGTTCGCGGAACATGAACGATGAGGCTGGGAATCCGTGCAGTAAAAGAACCACGGGCGCGTTTACATCGCCGGCCGCGCGATAAAACACCTGCGCGCCATCGACTTCGATTCTATGGATCGATGTAGCAGGTACGTTGAATCGGGGATCCTCCGGACTCGGCATTACGCGTTTTGCCGCGGTTCTTGACGTCGCATCACTCATGAAGTTTGTCCGCACTTCTTTGGTCTCGAGCGCAAGTGGAATACCAAAACAGGCACAGCTCATTCGACGAAGAGCGCATGCAACGCAAATCATTCTGGCGGCTGAAGTTGGTAAGGAGCAGACTCGGCGAATCGCGAAACCTTAGCTGACAAATCTCTGACGGATCTCCGCCTCTGACGGGTTTCCGTCGCATCTACCTGGTACAGGTAGGCGGTTTGCTACAACGGCTTGCAAAGTCAGTTGTCGCCAGTCGATCCGCCGCAAATGGACCCGCGCGAGGTCCGGGATATCGAGGATCGTCAGGCGCAGTTCCCCCTGTCCCTTTCCGGCAGCAGCAAAGAACAAAAATCGCATCGCGTTACCCTCAGGTATGAAACCACCTCCACCAAACGGCGAAGCTACGGCTTGGACGTCATGCGATTCGTAATCTCGAGAAGCAATCGAAGCCTGTCGCGTTCGCACCGCAACACCCGGCCTCAACCAACCCCGAGCGGCAAAAGGGGCATCAAAATGTCGGATTTGCCGCTGTGTACCACTCTCCTCTCCCCCGCATACATGAAAGAGGTGAGGTGTGCGCGCAAACATAACTGTATGAAGCGACAGAAAACAACATGAAGGGTGGTCTTTGGTTATTTGTCGGCGCATTTATTATCGGCTCATTATGTCTTGTCGCTGCGCCAGTGTTGATGGCGCAAGATCAGTCCGATCACGTTGAGGTGGGTGCCTTTGCGGAATACTTTCGACTCAGTGATGCGTCGGTAGTTGGGAACTTCATCGGTCTCGGAGGAAGGGCCGCCTTCAACCTTCACCACGACGTGCAACTAGAAGCCGAAATGGCCTATGACTTCAAGCGGAACTACACCAACACCTTTACCAATGGCGTGACCACGGAGGCGGTAAATACGCAATTCCGCACTCTGCATGGCTTTTTTGGGCCGAAATTTCAGACCGGATCGGGACCATTCCGCGTTTTCTTCACCGGCAAGGTCGGATTCGACAATTTCAGCATCGATAACCAGAATGCGACTGCAGGTTTCACCAACACTGTGGGCCTCACCGTCGGAACGACAGCGTTCGCGGTATATCCAGGTGGCGGATTTGAGGCATTTGCCGGGCCCATCGGTATTCGTGCGGAGGTCGGCGACGATATCTATTTCATCAACGGCGCCCATAACAACCTCAGGGCGAGCCTCGGACCGCAGTTCCGGTTCTAACGATGGAGCCCAGCCAGGTCAGCTGGCAGCCTTACAGCTGCCGGCTGGATTTCTTCTGCCTTCTCTTGAAAATCGCAATCTCCCGCAATCCACTGCGGTGATTCGCGACATCCTTTCAAGGGATACTCTACGCATCCGATCAGCAACCGATCCTTTAGTGGAAACCGGTTAAAGGCCGCACTCGGCGTGTTATAAGCACCACTCCTCGCGCACCTGATTTGGTAAACATCCGCAAATCACTGCCGGTGTTCTAGAAAAACCGGACCAAGCAGCACGAAGGACAAGCGTGAAGGTCATCGCCGCCCGGACTCGAACACCTATTCTTAGTGTCGTTGATATCATGCCATGGGAGCATAAGTGGCCCCTTTCGCCACGAGCAATCGGTGGCCAAAGCCGGCTGCGATTGCTCACAGCGGGCTTTTCGATTGCCTCCCTGGCCTTGCCTAGTCGTTCATCTTAGAAACCATGCTTCGAGGAATCGGCTCGCACTTTAAGTGGTAATGATCGATGTCACTGCGATCTTCCTCCCGTTCAGCGTGCCGAAAATCCTGACTCGTTGGCCCGCTACTCGCTTCAGCGCAGTCGCATCCCCTTCGAGCAAATAGGTCGTATCGCCGTCAACGAGAACGAAGTGTTCCCCTACGCGAACGCACCCTAGCGTACAGTCCGCTGCTGTCCTGCCAATCGCGGCAGAATGTCTGGCGCCGCAGCGCGTGTCTGTGATCACGCCCTCGTAAGCCCGGGCGGTGGCCGATGGCATGGATTGGCCTGAGTCCGGCTCCTCGGCAACAGCCCCCGCGACAGCTCCCAGAGTTGCAATCACCAATGCTAAGGCGCAAGTGATGACGCTGGCCAAAGCAATAGTCTCGATCCAGAAGCGCGCCGCTGTCGAAAAGAGCGATCCAGGCGCAGGGACCACCTGCACCGCTCCACCTGCTCCTTTCGTGAGTGTCCTAGTCATGAGCATCCCGGGAGACTAGCTCGATGCCTGTGATGTGGAGACTCCTGCCGTCCGCATCCAGGGTGCCGGCGATTTTGACGTGTTTACCTTCGTACTGCTTCGGTCTGTCCTGGTTGTCAATTTGATACGCGCTGTTACCCGACACCTTCAAGACATACCTCGTGCCGTTCTTTATGATCGTGCCATTGAACGTCGGAGCCGCTGGCTGCTCCTGCTTAGCGGGTGGGTTCTCCCATTGGACATCCGGCTGCTGTACGGGACGATCAGGTTGCAGCATTAGTTGGGGCACCGGCTGCGGTTTCTGAAGTTGCGACCAGGCGATTAGTTGATGGTCAGACGCAAGCGCAGGACTCGGTTGTGCCTGCGGATCCTGCGCGAACATCAGGGGCAGGGTGACCACCAGGAAAACCACCGCGGCTAAAGGGCTAGTCTCTCGTTTCACAACACACCTCCGAAAGACGAAGCGACGGAACTTTGCACACCGAATATTGACTTGTCATTGCGAGCCATGGATTGCTTCATCGTGCGCTACCCAGCGATAACATTGGGGGTGAAGAGCCTTCAAATCCCCTGATTCTTTTCTACTCGGAGCTGTGTTGGTCGTCTATACATCATTTGTTGTAAGAGAGCCTGCATAATCTTCGCCTAACAACGGTCTGGGAGGGAATTGGTCCCGCGACTTTTCCCGACAAAAATACCAGTTTTACGGTATGGGCAAAGCTGCCCCTTTTCATTAGTATGTGGGTCTACTCGACAGACACCCCCATTGAGCAGGTGCCAGTTCACTGCGAGAAAAGGCGCCTGCTCCGCCTTCTCCAGCCACGATGGTGTTTTGCGAGGGGCTTGGAATCGCGAAATACAGATTGATGCGGATGTGGGCGTCGAGTTCAGAGCCACCCGACAATGCCTCGAGTCCCCGAAGCCTTATTCTGACCGACTGGCTTTTGTGGTTCAACTTCTGGACTGCTCCTGACTCGAGCGCGGTAATGTTCCAGCTTGTGCGAAGCTCAAAACGGTGCATTGCCGATTTTGCGTCAACCGAGGAAGCGTTCTGTTGCCCAGACAGCAGAGTCACGACCTGGGCACTTTGCGCGGAGGCGCGGTCGGCGCGGCTTGCTGAAGGTCGCTCTGAAACGGAAATGAGTGATCCAGGATCTCGACGGCCGATGGTTCGAAGTCATCCTGGGTGCAGCCGTTTTTCATGCGGAACGAAGGATCTCCCGCTGGCCGTGTCTATGGGACATCCCTCACACGGCTGAAGTGCGCCGCGCGGCCTCGTAGGAGAACGAATTCAAACCGAGCCAATATCCAAAACTGCAAACACGCGTTGACGCCCCATCATCGTATCCTTAAGATAAGGCGTTCTACGCAGTGAGCGCACCGACGTCAGCAAAGACATATGATCGGCCAAACCATCTCGCACTATCGCATCCTCGAGAAGCTCGGGGGCGGCGGGATGGGCGTCGTGTACAAAGCCGAGGACACCAAACTCGATCGCTTTGTCGCTCTGAAGTTCCTCCCCGACGAACTGGCGAGCGATGCTCAGGTCCTAAGCCGCTTTCGCCGTGAAGCCAAGGCCGCTTCTGCCCTGAACCATCCCAACATCTGCACCATTCACGAAATCGACGAGCAGGGTGGCCAGACCTTCATTGTGATGGAGTTTCTGGACGGCATCACTCTTAAGCACCGCATCGCGGGACGACCGTTAGACATGGAGACGCTGTTCACGGTGTCGATCGAGGTCGCCGATGCGCTGGACGCGGCGCACTCTGGTGGCATTGTTCATCGTGACATAAAGCCTGCGAACATCTTTATCACCAAGCGGGGGCACTCCAAAATTCTCGACTTCGGGCTGGCCAAGGTTGCAGTCGAGCCAAAAGCGTTGTCGATCGAAGCCACAGCAGCCACCGTTTCCGACAGTCATGAATTCCTAACCAGTCCCGGTACTGCGGTGGGCACCATCGCTTATATGTCCCCGGAGCAGGCCAAGGGAAAGGATCTCGATTCCCGCACCGATTTGTTTTCATTCGGCACAGTACTGTACGAGATGGCGACCGGAGCGTTGCCGTTCCCGGGAGAAACTTCAGCGACCATCTTCGACGGTATCCTCAATCGGACCCCGGTTCCTCCAGTACGGCTGAACCCTGCAGTGCCGCCCAAGCTGGAAGACATCATCAGTAAGCTGCTGGAGAAGGATCGCGATCTGCGCTACCAATCCGCGGCCGAAGTTAGAAGCGACCTCAAGCGGCTTCGGCGCGACACTGAATCGGGAAGGCTCCAGGTTACCGATTCCGCAGACGTTGCGGTTTCGAGCGCAACCATTCCCCCCGCCGGGCGCCGCCCCAGCGGCTCCGACGTTGTCGCCGCTGCGCGCCAACATAAAGCCGGTATGGGAATCATCATTGCTGTCGTATTGGTCCTGGTTGCCGCCGCCGGATTCGGCATTTACAGCCTGGTTTTCTCCGCCCGCACCCAGCCGTTTCAAAGCATCAAGATCACCAGAATCAGCGGGACCCACAATGTAAGCATCGGTGCCATGTCTCCCGATGGCAATTACCTGGCCTACGTGATCATCAATGAGGGCAATGAATCCTTGTGGCTGCGCCATTTGGCCAGCGAAAGCAGCGTGCAGATCATTTCCCCGGAACACGTAAAGTACTCCGCGCTACGCTTCTCGCCCGACGGCAGTCACATTTACTATTCGCACACGCAACTTGCCAACGGCCCGGCTTCTCAGGATTTCGACCTATACCGTATCCCCGTACTGGGCGGGACTCCGCAACTTCTGCTCAAGGATGTGGACACGACTCCCAGTTTTTCGCCCGACGGGCAGCGCTACGTTTTCGTGCGTGCCAACGATCCTGACCCCGGCAAATACCATCTCATCGTCGCCAACGCCGACGGCAGTAATGAAAAGAGCGTTTTCAGCGGTCCCATGTCCAACGTGGCTGAGGATTCAGCCTGGTCGCCGGATGGAAAAGCCATTGCCGGTGTAATGTTCGATCAGACTGGCAATAGCATCAGCACACTGATTTCGATCGATCCCATCACAGGTAACCAAAAGACAATATCCAAGCCGCCGTACACATGGGTGACCAACGCGTCGTGGCTGCCCAATGGAAAAGCGCTGGCTGTAATTTTTTCTGCTGCGGAAACAAACTTCGCCCGACAGCAAGTCGGACTCATTAGCTATCCCGACGGAAAGTTTCGTCCCATTACTGCCGACGCGAATGATTACGCGACCTTGAGTGTCTCCTCCGACGGTGCGACCATAGCCACCGTTCTGCGCCAGTCGGTACGCGATGTCTATGTGAGTTCGGGACAGAAGGCCGACTACTCCGATGCCAGACAAGTCACGTCGGGAGACCCAGCCCCGGTGGTCTCGTGGACGAGTGACGGAAATTTGGTCGCTGAGCAAGAAGCGTCCATTCGTGTTATCGACTCGAGCGGCGGGCTCAAGGCTGAGTTCGCCCACGAGAAGGAATCAGGGTCTATGCAGCCTTATGGCTGCCGTGACGGCCACATTGTCTTCGCGCGGGGAACGTTGAAAACCCTCTCACTGAATATCTGGCGCAGCGAAGGGGACGGCTCCGGAGTGCGGCGCCTCACCGAGGGCAGGAGAGATCTGTACCCTCTGTGCTCTCCCGACGGGAAAACCGTTTTTTACGTAGATAACACCACGTCCGCATATATGAAGGTACCCATCGACGGAGGCAAGCCGGAACGATTTACGAAGGAACATGCGGAGACAAACGCCGGTTTTGACATTGCCCGGGATGGAAAAACGATTGTGCTTAGCACCTATGATTTCAAAGCCCAGAGGCCGAACATCTCCTTAGTGTCTCCCGATTCCGGCGAGCTCTTGCGAACATTGGAATATGATCCGCGGCATGAGGGGCAACTCCGCTTCAGCCCTGATGGCAAGGGCATCGTGTATCCCGTCCGCGAAAAGGGCGGGGACAATCTCTGGCTGCAGCCGCTGGACGGCGGTCCTGGCCGGAATTTGACAAACTTTACCTCGCTAAGAATCTACTCCTATCAATGGTCGCCCGACGGCAAAAGCCTGGCCCTTGTCCGGGGAGACTCCCCCTCCGATCTCGTGCTGATTCAGGAATCCCAGAAAAAGTAACTGATCTCGGTAGCGCTGGCGTCCCGCTGGCTGTCCCGAAAGCGCCTATGCCGTCTTCTGCGGGTGGCCCAGGCTACAGGGTGTCCCGTCCTTCGCGTTCTTGGCGAAGGGCGGGTACCACGAACACATACGCAACGGGATTTGTGCAGAACGGATAAAAAACTTTCCGCAGGTTGGTTGTTCGTTACGAACGCTACGCTGAAAACTTTCTTGGAATGGTCCACTTAGGCTGCTGTTTGATCTTGCTGAGGCATTTATGAGATGGGTGGTGGTGTTCCTGTTGGTAGCACTGATCGCTGGAGTTCTGGGTTTATCGGCATAGCTCTTGCGGTTGCGGCTGCGGCGGTGGCGAAGCTGCTGTTCGTCTTCTTTCTTGTACTGTTTCCCCTTTCACTGTTTGCCCAGCTCACGCGCCGAGGAAGCGGAAGTTGTGGGTGGAATGTCCAGATATAGGAAGACAAATCGCATGCCAAGTCGGAATACAGACACCGCAACTCCCCGTTCGCTCGCGGCAGAGTGCCAATACACTGGTCACGCCCCGAAGAGTCTTCCTTGATCGGTTGGCATCCAGAATCGGTTGTGATGAATTGCGCGAGAATCCCTCCCAACCTTTGCCATCCTCTGCAGCAACTAAGTTCTAAGTGATCGACAAAATTCCAAAGGCGCGGGAAATCCCGCGCTTTCTCAGGAGGAAGGTTTTATGGGAGACGACATGGAGAAGAAGGGACAGCAAGGGGGCCAAACCGGATCAGGATCGCACAGTGGTCAGTCCGGACAACCGGGACAAGGCCAACAGAGCGGCCAGCCCGGACAATACCAGCCGAAGAAAAGTGGCCAAGGTCAGAATGAAACAGACGAAGACGATCAGGAGCGCGATCGTCAGCGCCGTGCTTCGTAGTTCTCCAAAATCACCTAGGAGGTCCCGGCCTAGCCGGGACTTTCTTGTTCGAGTAGATGCCTGCATTTGAAGGCAATTTCAGGACGGAACACCCGCGAGGACGCTAATGGCAGCGAAGAAACGGCCTGTAAAACAGGAGCCTTTCCTAAATACCGTCGCCCGCAAGTTGGGGCAGGCGGCCGGCACGCTCACGAAAGTGACACAAGAATTGACGGAGAACCTTTCGACGTTCCCGGAGAGTGTTGAGGCGAAGATGCGAAAAGCCGCCAATAGCGGCGCGCCGGGTAAGCGCTCGCTGGTTCGTACTCGACATCCCAGGAAAAGGACTCGCCGCGCGGCCGGGAGGCCGAAGACGAAAGGCACGGCCACCATGGAGAAGCGGAGGTTGCCGAGAGACAAATCGGCGCGAAGCAAGCGCAAGCCCATCCACATGAAGGGGTGACCATGTACCCACACTGGCTCATCGCCGGGTCTCGATCTGTTGACTGTTCCTGCCGAGCCCTTCCTGTGTAGGAGACGCGTCGCGCCTGGAGCCGATCTCCAGCAGTTGGAGAAGAAACCGTCCGGCAAAAGTGCGCCGCGACCATTGGCGCCGCCAGCGCGAAATCTAACAAAGCTGCAGAGGCGGGAAGGGAAGGGCACGTGGGAGAGCCCTCCTATTTTTCCTGTATGCCCTTAGTACGGGATTCGCTGTATAGCGTTCTCCCGCAAGCACGCTTAGTGTCGTAGCCAGGGTATCGAATGAGAAACCAACCCACCCACTCCATCCCAATCTATACCGGCGACCTGGCGAGCGCTTTATAGCGCTGCTCTATTCGAGACGGACAAGAACAGGATTCCGGCGCGAATCGCCGACGCCGAAAAAGCAATCGTGACCCGTGCCCGCGAGCTCTTTTCCGCCGGGGCCGACACGATCGAAGAAGACCAAGCCTTGGATGATGCGCTCTATGCCCTGCGAGCGCTCCAGAGTTGCTTGAATTTCCGTGCGGTGGCCTGAGCTATCGTGCCTCCCTCTCTTGATCGTTACATCTTTAGCTACCCCCAATGTCAAGAGGAAGGGCACTGCTTCGTCTTCACAGAACCGCGTCTCCGCAGAACCTTACATCATGTGCCCTCGAGAAATAGGGAAACCATTGCTGGTCGGCAAGGGCTAAACAGTATTGCTGACGGGTAGAACTCAACTTACAGTGCGAGGAGTGCGGAAAGTTGAGTCCTTCCCAATGGCACCCAGGATTCGAGGACGTTCCTTTGACCCATATCGATCGCTCTCGGCAGATGATCTGAGAAGCGCGTTTGAGACGGCAATATCCGGACTTCATGAGGCGGATCTCGCGGCTAAAAGGCGGTCACGGTATCGCACCCCCATCGTTCCGCACGGCGGAGGAATTCTGGGTATTTCCCAAGCAGATGCGGAGAAGCGCGCACTGTCGGACGCGGCTCGAGCCCTAGCTCAATTGTGGAAGGTTTGAGTGAAAATTCGGTCGTGCGGAGGACTAGCGGCCGCGGTCACCTACTCGCCTGCAAAGAACCGGAAACTGGCGAATCCCTGGCCCACACACGAGTAGCTTCTCCGCAGAATGAGACTAGCCCGCTTTGCGCCGGGAGCGGACATCTATCTCTTTGTTCCAGCCAAGACGCCCGACTCGTTTTTCGTGTCGACGGCTTTTTTTCGGCATCTTTCCCGTTGCCCCAGGCGTTCAGCACTCCTCAACTTGCTTTAACGCACCATGGACCTGTTTTTCTGCGTCTCCGGTCCATTCGCCCGCCTGGCGTCCGATGCGACCTGCGGCGTCCTTGACCTTACCCTGCACTTGATCTTTATTCACGACTGCACTTCAAAAAACATACCGAGCCGACGAGTCAGACGATGGGGGCTCGGCCCTGGATCAGGCGGAGCAAAATCGAAATCACCGCTAGGACGAGCAGAATGTGAATGAATCCGCCTAAAGTGTACGAACTGACCATACCCAACAGCCAGAGGATCACCAGCACAACGGCTATCGTGTAGAGCATCGGCACTCCTTTCGTGGAAGCCTGTGTGTCTTGTTAACTAGCAACTCCACAAAAGTTTACGCAAACCAGATGGCGTGAGGTATCCAGCAAAGTACCGAGCCAAGGCGTAGTCTCGCTTTAGTTGCGACGAATTCCTCGGCTCTGCAAGGGCATTCTCATTTTTTTCTAAACGTGGACGATCCCGTTCCGCACGGCATAGAGCGTAAGATCCGCGATCGAATGCAGGTCGAGTTTGCGCATGAGGTTGGTTCGGTGAGTTTCCGCCGTCTTCACGCTGAGACTGAGGGCCGTAGCGATCTCCTTGGTGCTCTTTCCTTCGGCGACGAGTTGGATCACCTCCCTCTCCCGCGGCGTCAGAACACACTGGCTGAAAGTTTCGCTCTCGTTATGCGGACGCAGATACCCGTCGAGCATCATCTGCGCCACTTTGGAGGTGAAGAATGTACGGCGATGTTGCAAAGCTTCGACCGCCGCCAGCAGATCCCGGCCGGTGTCGGACTTAAGCAAAAAGCCGCGTGCTCCAGCGGCCAGTACTTCCCGTAACGTCTGTTCCGAATCGTGTACGGTCAGGATCAGGATGCGAGCGCCGGGCAGGATTGCGAGGATTTGCCGTGCCGCATCCAACCCGTTGAGGTTCGGCATACCGATATCCAGCAAGAGAACGTCTGGTTTCAACTGGCTGGCACACTCTACGGCTTCCCGCCCGTCTCTGGCCTCACAACAAACCTCCCATCCCGCATGAGTTTCGAGCAGGGAGCGAATGCCTTTTCTCGCCACTTCGTGGTCATCCGCAATAAGGATTCGAAGGCCGCTCAAGCTTCACCTCCTGGAACAAGAATCACGAAGCGCCGATGCGATTGTTCGGAGAAAGCGAATTCGGTATCTGAGAATAGCCGCGCTCACAACGGGTGCAGGTTCCCAACGAGTCCGTTCCAGCTGATCGCGCTCACTTTTTGCAGGCAATGATTGAACGAGCACGGAAGTTGCCAAATCTGGAATTCTTTTAATTCCAACGCCTTAGCCAGAGCCTGCAATCGGAATCCGATGTAAGTTTTTCCCACCGCAGTGTCCAGGTCGAGCTGACAAATGATCCGATCTAGCGAATGTGAAAGCCGGGGAAAATCTGTCGGGGCAGGCAGGAGGTGCTCTGTCGTAGGATACGGCACGACCATCCGCATGCGGACCCAGTATGATTCGACCCGACCGCATCCTCTGAAGCAAGGACGAGTCTTAATGACCCCCAGGCGCGACTGTTTCTGTCGTGCGTTGGATCTGCGGCGGCATCTGGATCTGGATAATGTTGTTCTTGATGGCGTACACAACCAGATCGCGGATGGAATGCAGGCTGAGTTTCCGCATGATGTTGCTGCGATGCGTCTCCACGGTCTTGGTGCTCAAATTCAGGACTGTGGCCACCTCCTTGGAACTCTTTCCTTCGGCGAGAAGCTGAGTGACCTCGCGTTCCCGAGCGGTCAGTGTCGGCAAGTTCGGAGGCTCATTCCGGGATACGGCATGACCCTTTTCCAGGAAGCCCGCCAATACCAGATCGTTCACCCGTGGGGTAAAGAACATCCGTTTGCTCTGCAAGGCTTCAACTGCCGACACTAGATCGCGAGCTGCATCGGACTTGAGCACGAAGCCGCGCGCCCCGGCGTCAAGGGCCTCACGGATAATCTGATCGGAATCGGTGATGGTCAGAACGATGACTTTGAAGTGGGGATCATGCTGCAGCAATTGGCGCGTGGTGTCCAAGCCGTTCAGGTGCGGCATGCCAATGTCAACGATAACAACGTCGGGCTTCAACTGTTTGGCCATTTCGACGGCTTCGCGCCCATCGGATGCTTCCCCGCATACTTCCCACCCCTCGTGTTTCTGAAGAAGCGCACACAAACCTCGACGTACAATCTCGTGATCGTCGGCTAACAAAATACGCAGTTTCATAGCATCCTCCACGACAGCTTGAGAGATAGAGTCGTACTTACTCCTAGCCCGGAATTCAACACGAAGACTGCGAACCTCGTGCCAGTGCGGTAAACACGCGATGCTGGCTCACCGCCTCCACCGCCTCCAACAGATCACGGGCGGCATTCGACTTCACGACATACCCCCTGGCTCCTGCATCCAGGGCC
>Ga0302326_10006829_pt1 | contig 25484 bp, 20 predicted proteins | sample Palsa_T0_3_FD_202264 | JGI IMG/M metagenome (GOLD analysis project Ga0302326, IMG submission 202264) | Peat permafrost microbial communities from Stordalen Mire near Abisko, Sweden - Palsa_T0_3 | ecosystem: Environmental > Terrestrial > Soil > Palsa > Peat permafrost | place: Sweden: Abisko... | reverse complement strand
GGCAAAATCGGGATACGTCTGATCGCCGATGTAGGCACCGTTTGACGTAAGCGGGAATTCACCATTGAAATTCAGGTCCCCGGTGCTGCTGACCTCGATACTCCACACGATGGCTTCGGTGAAACCGGAATTTTCTATCTCGGTAATGTTGGCGGCGGCGTTTTTATAGAAGGGGCCGCCACCAAAGATCCCGGTCAGTCCGATCTGTGCCAGCGCCGTGCTCCCGGACAACACCAGAATCACAAGAATAACAATCGACCCACTACCGCCTTTGCTTGGAAATGAGTGCTTCACATCAACTCCGGATTGGAATGTATTTATGTATTACCTAATGCAGTTCGGCCGGTCCCAGTATCCGGCCGCTTCGTAAACGTGAGTATACCAGCTATCGTATCACCGGCTGGGCGCGGCCAGGCGGCGTCACTTCTTCATTACGTTCGAACTCGATCCGGCCACTTCGTGCGCGTCCGGCTATCTGATCGCCCGGTACGCGGCCTTGGCTTCTTTGAGGACTGGATTTCCGCATCGGCGTCTTTCCACGATGTCAGGCAATCTTCATAGGCGGAGCGAGCCTTCGCGGTATCTGCCTGGAGTGCATAGGCATGCGCCAGGGCGAGACGCGCCAGCGCGCCGATGGGTGAATTGACGACAAGCCCGCGATGACCAATGATTTTCTCGAATTCAGCGGCGGCCTCACCTCCGCGATGCACCGACAGATACGCTTGCCCGCGCCCGTAGATGGGGACCACCAGGCAGGCTGCATCGTAGGTGAGGGTTTGGCTGCCCACGTAGCCAGATCGTAAGGAATAGCAGCCCGCAGAACCTCGATTGAGTCGATCCGGTTGGCCGAGACTTGACCCTCGATTGCCGGCAAGAAGACAAAACTGCACGGGTGTATGGGGTGGGCGCCTTTCGGACGGTGTGCATCTCTGATAAGTTCACGCTGGAAAATATCTTTGGTTTTGCACGAGATCCTCAGTTTTGTTACACTAATCGCGATCTTCGAAGATGCCTGCGAACAGATTACTAGTCTCACGGCGGTACTGGTTTCAACGCGTGGCCTTATCGCTCGCCGGTACCACGGGGCTTCTCGCCCGGCGACAGACTCTGGGTACTACCCCCCTGGTGGCCGTTCAGGACTTCGCCCAATATCCGAGTGTGCTGACTCCGAACGCCGATTTCTTTGTGCGCAATCACTTCGCTCAGCCTTCGATTGACGTCACAAGCTGGACTCTGCGTGTGGAAGGGGCCGTGAAACATCCCCGAACGTTTTGTTATGGCGACCTTAAGTCGTTGAAGCATCGAGTTCTCACAGCCGCACTTGAGTGCGCTGGGAACGGTGTCGGCGACGGTGCTGTGAGTTGCGCGGTCTGGAGTGGGCCTATGCTGAGTGAGCTGTTGCGAGGATGCGGCCTGGAGGCTACCGCGCGCTATGTGCGTTTCGTCGCCGCTGATCGGGGAACACAGCCCGATTTCAAAGAAGAGGTGCCTTATGCCCGCTCAATCGCGATCGACGAAGCAATGGGGTCAGAGACTTTACTGGCATTACAGATGAATAGAGCACCCCTTCCCCCGGAAAATGGGTTCCCGATCCGCTTGCTGAGAGCGGGGTTTTACGGGATGGATTCGGTGAAGTGGCTCGAAAGGATCGAGGTGCTCAACGGTCCCGATAATAGCTTCTTCACGACTCATCGTTACCTTCGCGACACTAATGCCACAACTGCCGGCAAGAACAATCGTGTAGGTCCTATCCAAATCAAATCCATCATCGTGCAACCTGTTGAAGCAGCGGCTGTTCGCGGGCCAACGATTGACATTGGTGGGTATGCCTGGGCCGGCCGCGAACAGATTAGCCGAGTCGAGGTGACCATGGACAGAGGTAAATCCTGGCAACGGTCTCAGTTGCTGACAGATTCGCTGCCGTTCGGCTGGGTGCCTTGGAGATTCCTGTGGGAGCGGGCCCAGCCTGGCGTTCAGAGCATAGCCGTCCGCGCATTTGGGGAGTCAAAAGGAGTGCAACCGTCCACTCGTAATATTGCGCGGCTGGATAAGTACGAGCTGAACTACTACCACCAAGTGAGTTTTAAAGTGATGGCCTAATCTAATAAGCTTGCCCTCGATTTCTGCAAGGCACCTAAATCTAATTCGCCGCTTGCGTCACGGCGTGTTAAGAGCTGGAATTGTTACATATGATCAGGCAGGCAACTATTGCTGGACCTTCAGAGAGTAAATCTGCGCAGAGAATAGTTACCAAAACAATTGCGCTACCCGATTTCCAGCGGCCTGCTAGATCTGCTTCAGCAGCCATCTTACGGCTCTCTTCTGCAACGCGAAGTGCGCCGGCACCCACATGGCATGATTGGTGTGGCCGACGGCGGTGAAAACGACCCGTCCCTTGCCGTACTCGTAAGCCCAGCCCGCGGGCGATTTCTTTCCGTAGCTCTCGTATTCCAGTCCATCCACATTTTCAGACTCCAGTATCACGTATTTCTGTTCCTTGTCGTAGGTGACGTAGTGTTGCTCGTCGTTAACCATGAAATCCTGGATGCCTTGTGTAATTGGGTGCTCCTTGTTCACCACGCGCACCTGGAACGGACGCAGCGGCGGGTGGCCCACGTAGGCGCCCCCCATGACGTCACGATAACTCTTCGACGAAAGTGAAACATGGCTATTGTTATGGAGGGAATAGAATCCGCCTCCGGCCTGCACAAACTCCTTCACCGCCGCGCCTTGCTCTTCGGTGATCCAGGTTTGCGGCTTGGCCTCGGGAAACTCGCGCCCATTCTCCAGGTCATGCTCGTAGTCCGTATAGGCATCCGGTCCGAGATAGCCATCTGGCCAGATCATACCGTCCCGCAAGCATAGAAACAACTGATAGTTCTGGAGAAGGTCCCGCGAGAGTCGATCGTACAAGATGGTGTAATCAATTGGTATGCCGACCTCCTTGAAAACTCGGTCCAGGCTCACGCGAATGTAATCCGCGTTGTGATAGCGGTCACCAATCAACGCGAGTGCTCTGGGAGGTTTGTCACTCGTCTGGCCCGCGGCCAGGCTTAGAAGTCCGGCGCTCGCCGTGGCCCCGGCGCCATGCAGCAGCCGTCTGCGCGAGATGTTATTCATTGGAGATTTCATTGAGTTATGTCCATTCCTTTCACCAGTTCACTGGAACCGTCCTCACATCACGCTTCATCGTATAGCAGGACCGTGTAATCTTTCGATGTGAGTGTCTTTTCGATAGTAGGCCACACCTGTTTGTGAGTGGCGCTCGAAACCCAGGCTTGTCGTTGCGCTTCGCTGGCGTACGTGAGTTCGAAACGATAATTCGCTCCCACGGGCGCCGCGCCGGCCAGTGCCGAGCGGAGCTTGAGTATCTTGACATCGATGAATCCAGCTTGTTTGGCCGCCGCGGGACGGAAGATAGTGTGGAAGTTATGCAGCATCTCCTGCTCTTTTGCCGGGTCCACCGATAAGTCCACGTCTAACTGAATCGGACGCCCCCCGGATTCCGCGCCGACAGTCGCCGCGCACGCTCCAACTAGAATCGTTTTCAAATAAACTCTGCGCTTCATTCCTGCTCCTCTCATATCCTCGGTTCATAAAGTGGTGGTTCGCCCTGGGCAGCCAGCTTGATGCGATATAAGCCCGTCCGGGCCGTAATGTACAGTGTCCTGCCGTCGTCGCCCCAGTTGCAATTCGCCGGCGTCTCCGGCGGCTTGATGGTTCCCAGATGCTTCCCGTCCGGCGAAAACACCCAGACGCCTCCCGGCCCCGCGCAATACAGGTTGCCTTTCGTATCCACTTTCATGCCATCCGGCAGCCCGTCTTCTTTTTCCGAGGTGACATCGAAGAACACGCGGCCATGGCTCACGCTGCCGTCGGGCTGCACCTCGTACCGCATCCAGACCTTGCGCTTTTCGTCGGAATTGGCGATGTACAAGATCTTGTTATCCGGCGAGAAGGCGATGCCATTGGGCCGCGTCAGATCGCGGATCACGGCTTGCAACTTCCCGTCCGCCAGCCGGAATACGCCGTTGAACTTCAGTTCCTTCTGTGGATCGTCGTCCTGCTTCAGCAAGCCGTAGGGCGGATCGGTGAAGTAAAGCGAGCCGTCCGCACTAAAAACCAGGTCATTGGGGCTGTTGAGCCGTTTGCCCTCGAACCGGTCTACGAGCAGGGATATCTGGCGGTCCTTGCCCATCCTTACGATGCGCCGGTTGCCATGCTGGCAAAGCAACACGGTGCCATCCTTATCGGCGACCATCGCGTTAGGGCCAATGAACGACCCGGCCGGCGCATCATTCTTGTCGTATCCACCCGGCCGCAGGATCTCAATGACCTGTCCATCGGGAGACCACTGCCGGACCACATTGCCCACCACATCGCTGAACCACAGATGCCGCGACGGGAACCACAATGGGCCCTCGGTAAACTGGAAGCCGCCCGCCAGTTTCTCGATCTGAGCCGATTGAGGAACCAGCGAATCGAACGCAGGGTCCAGGCGCACGATGCTGCCCACCGGGTTGGGACTGCTGTTCGGTGCATCCACCGGCTTCGGGGCGCAGGAAGACAGAATCAGAATATTGGCGAACGTAAACACGAATTTATTCATTGCTTTTTTATTTTCATGCATGTTTTATTTCATGGGTCCGACCTTCTGTTAGTCCGGAACCTTTGCAATTCTTCCAGTGCCAGTTTTTCGTTTCCCTGCTGGCGATATAACATGGCCAGTTGGTAGTGAACCTGATTGAGAGAAGGGTCGATCTGCAGCGCTTTTCGGAGAGCCTGAATGGCCATATCTCTGTCGCCGAGTTTTCCTTGTGCCTTACCCAGATCGGCCCAAGCGTAAGCGTCGCGCGGGTATCGCTCGACGATTTGCCGCAACATGGCAAGGGCCTTGTCCGGCTGATCCTCCTGTAGATATAGACGGCCAAGGTCGGCCTTCGCCCGGTCATTTTGCGTATCGGCGGCAACCGCCGCGCGCAACTCCTGCTCCGCTTCGCTCAACCGGACGTTTTGCGCCAGCAGGCGGCCGGCGGCAAAGTGGTCGCTGGCCGCTCGGTACTGGGCTAGCGCCTCTTCCACCTCATTGCGAGATTCGTGCATATAGCCGCGAATGCTGTGGGCCGCGGCGGAATCGGGGTCGTGCGTGAGGACGGCATCGAAGCAACGCTTCAGGAAGCCCGCCAGCACGTCATACTCGCGGATCAAGGCCGGCTCGGCGAGGTCCGCCGCGCGCAGCCGGTATTTTCGCACAGCTTCAACTTCCTGCCTTTCTTCCGCTCGCCGCAGGCTCAGCCACACGAAAGCGTCTGAATCCGGTCCTAGCTCATTGGCCGCGCGTGAGATTTCACGGATCCGCTCGATGCAAGCCAGCCCAACGGTGTAGTTCACTTCCGGATCTTCCGGGAACGCATGGAGAGCATGGGTGGCCGTTTCCACATGGAACCCGCCCAGGGCCAGTTGATCGCGGAGGAGGAACAAGAAGGCCTCCCGGTTGTCCGGCTCCATTTGCAGCGCCGACTCCAGTTGCTTTGCCGAATCCTGAAATTCGCCCAAGCGAAACTCTGCCAGTCCTAGGAACAAGTGCGACCCCGCGAGGTTGGGCTTAAGCCGCAACGCTGCTCGGAGACGCTCCGCACATTTTTGGTAGTCAGCCAGCCGGTAATACACCAATCCCAGATTGTGGTTGGCCTCAGCGAGGCTCGGGTCTTTGCGCACTATCAGTTCGTATTCGGTAGCGGCATCTTGCAGTTTGCCTTCCTTTTCCAGGAAGCGCGCGTGCTCGAACCGGGCAGTAGTGGATTCGGCGTCCGCATTCACAATCGCCGCAGCCGCGGCCTGCTCCCGCGCTGCTTGCGCCACCACGTCGGGACCCAGAGACTCGGCGCGAGCAAAGGCTTCGCGGGCGCGCTGCACGTCGCCCTTCATGGCGAAAGCTTCCGCCAGCCGCAAGTAGTTCGGACCGTTCGCTCTTAACTTGACGGCCTCGTCCAAGCTCACCAGAGCCGCGTCCGGCTCCTTCCTGCGCAAAGCCAGGAGTCCGCGCGCGCCATAAGCAGAAGCCAACACCTCGTTTTTCCAGTCCCGGAATTCGGGTCGACTCATACGATCCGGTCTGGGGGTCCCCTTGGCGACCTCGATGGCGCGGCTGGCGTATTCTTCAGCGAGCAAGAAACCCGCGGAGTCATTCTTGTCAGCGATCATCAGCGCCGACTCGGCGAGAACGGAGGCCTCCGCGGGATTGAGCGCCAGCACCATACCAGCCACTCTTCTCGCTGCGGCATAATCATTCCTCTTCCGAAATACTTCGAACTCGGACTTCAGGGCATTTTCCCGAAATTCCGAATCGGGGAAGCGGGAGAGAAACTCCTCACTCGCGTGAATGACGGCAAGCGGCTCCTTTGCCAGTAGAATTGCGCCGAACGAATCCAGTTCCAGGCGGGTCTTGACTTGAGGCGCCCGCCGGGGCGACTGGGAGCGCGTAGCGGCCTCCGCGCCCGCGGGGGCATCCTGATCCCTCAGTTGTCTGAAAAGCTCCAGTTCTTTTCCACTCAGATCCTTGGTTTCCGGCCGAGCTGCGTAGAGGTTTCCAAGAAGAAAATGAGGCGTCTCCGAAAGCGGATCAAGCTTGGCGGCTTGCAGGCACATCTGAATGGCTTTGTCGTCTTGACCCAGCGCACGGTATACACGCCCGGCAATCTCTGCGTTGTCCGCGGACTGAGGCTCCAACTCGATTGCCTTCAGAGCGGGCTGAAGGGCGGCTTGCGGATCGTTGAGATCGAGTTCGATTTCTGCCAGCGCACTGAACGGCCAGCTATACCCAGCCGACTCCGTTGCCTTCTGAAACTCATCCCGGGCGGCCTCGAAGTGCACCAGCTGTCGCAGACTGATCCCCAAGAAATAATGCGCTTTGAAACTGGATGGCGTCAGCTCCAGGGCTTTCTGAAAGTTGCGACTAGCCTCGCTTGGATCCTGCGCCGCTTCCAGGGCAAAACGGCCGGCCAGATAGTAAGCCTGGGCTGAGCGCGGATCGATCTCCAGGGCTCTGGCGACTGCCGCATGAAACAAATCGCGCTGGCCCAACAGGAAAAAGTTCAGTGCGAGATCGGTTTCAATAGCGGCGTCATCGGGGTGAACGGCCTCCGAAGCCTCCAGCTGGCGAACATTGGCAAAGTATGATACCACCGTCTGATCCGCGGGCTGTGCCGAGGCCGCCACTGCAAACCAAAAAAGAGCGAAGAAAACTCTTGTGAAAGCCACTACCAGTAAAGGGTACCCGATAATTGCCCAATCCTCGCCGAGCCGGCGGTAGTAATCCTGCCAAAGCTCGGATTATTGATGTCCGTGATTGGGGCGCCCCAGTTCACCACGTTGGGGAGGTTGAAAAATTCCGCCTTTAACGAGAACCGCAAGCGCTCGTATATCGGAATCGACTTTTGGAGCGCGGCATCCCACTCGCGAGTGCCAAATGCCCGAGCCTGGCTGAACAGCCGCGGCGCGTCGCCGAAAGTGAATGGCGCCGGAGCGGTAAAGGCCGCGGGGTTCAGATAGAGATCCGTCGCGGGATCGAATGAAGACCGGTCACTGTGTAACAAGAGCTGGCTGCTGACAACATCGGGGCGTATGGCTCCAATCGCCGGTAAGCTCAACTCCGTGCTGATGCCTAACGGCGTGCCACGCTGCAAGGTCACAATTCCGGTAGTCAGCCAGCCGCCGAGAATATACTTGTCCAGGATCCTGTTCCCCGTCCGAAGGAGCTTGTTCTCGCCCAAGGGAAGGTCGTACGTGTAAGCCGCAACGAACGCCTGGGGCACGTCGGCGGCGGCTACCGCTTTTTCAAGGCGCAAATTGTAATAGTTCTGCGCGCTGCCCAGGAATGCGCCGCCGCCTTCGCCATCCGCATCGGTCAGGTCTTTGGAGAGAGTGTACGAAACCAGCAGCGACAGCCCATTGCTATACTTTTTTTGCAGGCGCGCCTGTAGCGCGTTGTAGCTGTTGTTCCCGATCGGATCTGAAGACGTGGTGATCGATTGATATTGCGGAAATGGCCGCAGCGATTGCGCAACGCTCCCCTCGAAGCCGGCATAGGGCGCCAAAAATCCCGCCGCCGTCGCGGCGGTAGAACCGATCGCGGCATTCAAAGTCTGACCGAGCGACAGATATTGCGGATTCAATTGGTTGTAATCCAAACTGCCATTCAACAAGTGATGCGCCGCGGTCCCCACGTAACTTACGTCGAGCAATAGGCCGCGCGGCAGCATGCGCTGAATGCCCACGTTCCAGTTTTCTACCATAGGCAGACGTGCGCCGTTAGGCTGCATCCACGAAGTCGAACCGCCATTGGCGAAGGTCGGAACAAAAAATGGACCCTGCGGAACGGAAGGAAAACCGATAGCCCAGTTGAATGCGGGTGTCACGCCCGAATTCAGGCTCGATAGCGTCGCCTGCGTATAGTATCCTTGCTGGTTCAGGAATATGGCGGGGCCGGCATTGGTATCGTACATGACGCCGTATGCGGCGCGAAAGACCGTGTCCTTGTTGAACGAATAAGCCAATCCGATGCGCGGACCGAAGCCTTTGTGCCAGGCTTCCGCGAACTGATCTTTGCCGCTGCGGCCAGTCCCGCTTCCGGCGAAGACCAAAGCGCCTGGAAGATTGCCGGCCCCTGGGTTGGGCAAGCTTGGATCGAAATTCGCCAGGCGGTCCAACCTGTCGGTGATCGGCGGTTCATATTCCCAGCGCAGACCGTAGGTCAGGGTCAGGTTGTGCCGGATCTTCCATCGATCCTGGGCGTATATTCCCCAATTGCGGAATAGGAACGCTTGCGATGGCTGTTGGCCGTAAGTTGCCGAATCCACGTCTCCTAGCAAGTAGCTCGCCACTCCAAATCCCGTGTTTAGATTGCCCGGCAATCCGGTTTCCTGGGGTCCGAAATTGAAAGTTCCAAATGGCGTGAAGCCTCCCGCTTGCTGCAACCCGGTGGTGTAGTAGCGGGTCTGCATCGCGCCGAATTGATAGCTATGACTCCCCTTGATCCAGGTGAAGTCATCCGATATTCGCCAGTTCTGATGCGCAATCTTATTGACTTCCCCGCCGATACCGAGATAATAGCCGCTGGCGTTGATGGTGCTCTCCCCAGACTGGTCGAGGATTCCGCCGAGTCCCGCCTTCTGGTTCAGGTCCGAGCCGGTAGAGAGATCATCCTGGCCTCCCTGATGGTTGAAGAACGACCAGCGATTGAATGAGGCGCCGAAGTGATTGAGTTTGTTGGGGGACAGCGTCTGATCCCAGTTGAAGATGGCGCGCCGGCCCTGGTTGTCACCAAACGTTCCGCTCAGGACCGGACCGAAGGCGCCATCACTGGTGGTTGGTTCCACGGTGTGGTTGTAGCTTACGGAAATATGGCCGTTGTGGATGCTTTGATCGATCTTGATCAACCCCTGATCCATCTCGTTGGTCGACGTGCTCGGCCCAATATAATTACTCGACACTCCCGGAAGGTTCGGAGACGGAAGCAAGCCCGCGAAGTAGCTGGAAATCGGACTGATCTGGCTTTGCGGGATGATGTTTCCGGGGTACGGTTGTCGCGTGAATCCTCCCGATCCATTGGGTGCAGTCGTGCTCGGATCGTAGATCAGCGGAAGACCCGCGGCACTGAAATTGCCCTGGCGCATAGCTGGCGTAAGCAAGCTGTAGATAGTGCCCGGGTTCGAATTGCTGTACCGGAAACCGTCGTAGTACATGTAAAAAAACGTCCGGTTGTGGCCATTGTACAGGTGCGGGATTACAATTGGTCCTCCCGCTTCGACGCCAAACTCATTCTGATGGTCGGCAGCCACGGTGGGTGCGAAGAAATTGCGCGCGTCCACATCTTCGTTACGAAGGTACTCGAATGCGGAGCCGTGCAGCGCATTGGTGCCGGACTTGTACTCGTACTTGATGACTCCCGTGGAAGTGCGGCCATACTGCGCCTCGATATTGTTGCTCACTACCTGGAATTCCTGAAGGGCAAACGCCGGCACGGTATTCTGCGATCCCTGAATCCCGGCGCCGAATGCGACAGGAGAGACGGTGGCGCCATCGATCTCGACCTCCTGGTCGAGACCCACACCCCCATTCAACCGCGCCGAAAATGAACAGCCCTGATAGCCGGGTGTCAGTTTCAGAAAATCCGCCGAATTGCGGATTCCGCCGGACACAGCCAGAGGCAGATTCATTACCAACTGATTCTCCACGGTCGTTTCCACGGAACTCGAGTTGGGCGCCAGCAGGGGAGCGACTCCGCCAACCACGTCCACGGCCTGCGCCGCGGAGGCCAGTGAGAGCCCGAAGTCTATACCGACGTCGGCCCCTACAGTCACTTCTACTCTTTCACGAAGCGAGGTTTGAAAGCCGGGGTTGGTCGCCTTTATGTTGTAGACGCCTATGGGGAGTTGCAGGAGGTAATAGCCGCGGTCGTTTGAAGTCGTGGTGGTCACGACATTCGTATCCAATTCCTGAGCGGTGACGGTCGCGCCCACGATCACGGCCCCGGATTGATCGGTGATCAGGCCGCTAACATGATTGTTGCCTTGTGCCCTAAGCGCGAGCGGCACTGAAAACAAGAGCCCCAACATTAGAGCGAGGGCGCCCAGACGCAAAACCACTGAGTTTTGTGCGACAGACGACATGATCCGTCCTCCTCTTCACTCGAAGAGCCAACCTCGCGGAACCTGAGCCGTTGTCAGTAACCTTGGTCGGTCAGCGGTGTTCCATAATATGGAACACTTGGTTCCATTTGTTGATGTCGTATGGTATATCATGGTTCGGGAAATGCTGTCAAGCGGCAGAACAATATTTTTCAGGCGTTCTTGAAAATCCCCCTCAACCGCCAAATTTTCTGCCCGCACCGTCAATGAGCCTGAAATGCCGTAGCTCGTGCTGCTCCGGTGTTCTCCTTTCTGTGTGTGTTCGTGATTGCTTTGGGTCTCTGGCGACCCATCTGCAGATGCGCAGGGCCGACCAACGGGAGGCGTACCGCACTCCCCAACACCCTCTTGGGATGGTTTTCTGCCGGCATGTCTGCAGATGCGCGGGGCCGACCAACGGGAGGCGGCCTGCAGTGCGGGTCATCGCGGCAGACCCCGGCATTTGGCCAATAACTCCAGCTTGGCCTTTTGCATGCGCAGTGCCGCTTCGGTATCGCTGTGTGCTGTGGACTGTCGCGCTAGCAGAGCGACCGTAATGCCGGGCTTCAAGTACTGCTTCCACTTTTTCAGCGAAACCAGTTTCTCGTAAGGCGTGCGGTAGTTCTTGGCCGGGTAACGGCGTTTGCGCTTGCCCCGCCCATCGGTGGTCACGGTGGCAAATCCGCACGGCCGATGATAGTTCAGGCAAGAGTTGAAGTAGGCGGTGTAGAACTTCTGCCAAGCTTCGGCACGCTCGCTGCCGATGCGGCCATAGCCGATATGCTTGCGCACCACCGCTCCGTTCTTGCCCTCCACCAGCGCGTTGTCCGTGGTCCAGTAGGCCCGCGATTTGGTGAACTCCACCATCAGCTTGTTCAGCATCTGCGCCACCCTTTGGTTGATAAACTCCGATCCGTTGTCGCAGTGAAAGCCCAAGATGCCGAACGGAAACTGGTGGAGTATGCTCTCCAATACCGGCGCCAGGTGATTTTCGCTGATGGTCTCCACGCAGCCCACCACCCGCCATTGCGTCACTGTGTCCACTGCATTGATGTGGTAGACCCCCGGCCGACCGTCGTGATGACCCTGGTGCACCGTGTCTACCCGCAGGTAACCGGGCTGCCCCCGCGGATCCGGTTTCCGCCGCTCGCCGATGGACACCTGGCGTGCCTGGGTGTGGGTCCTGTGCACCCGTACACTCGCGTACGTTTTCGAGTCCCGGAGAATGTAAATGTGTGACGCCGAAATCTCGGCCAAGTTGCGGAACTCCGCCTTGCCGAAAACCGCAAACTCCCGTTGTAGGATGCCGCACCCCCGGCCCCGACAGATCCTGGTGGGCGGCGTCTACCGATGCCAGCAGCTGGATGTCTGCCGCAGTATAGCGCCGTGCGAAGCGCCGCCTCTTCACCAGAGCTTTCACTGGGATGCAGCGCCGCTTCATCCAGCACCCCACCAGGCGCGTCATCTGTGCCCGGCTGAGACCGGTCGCCTTCACCAGAAACCGGCGCACAATACCTTTTTGTCCTTTGTTCAATTTCCGATACTGCTGACTGCGCAGCGTTGTCTCGACCAGGCCATAGGTCTCTTCTCGCGTCTCCGTCGACAAGCGGACCTTCCGATTCCCCGCGACGAACTCCCTCATTTCGGCCAAACTCAATTGCTCCAAATTCTGCATGGTGATGTTCATCTACCCGCAGCATGCACCTGCTGGCGCCCCTCTCGTCCGCCCGCGTTTTCAGGCCCATCTTGTATTGGAAACCAACTCTCATTTCAGGCTCATCGTCCATTGGAAACGGACCCTCGTTTCAGGCTCATCTTGTATTGGACAATTCTGGGATTGATACTTTTGCGTGTGTTATGCAATGATGTTGCGTAATGCAGAGGGAGAGTGACCACAACCCCGTAAAGGTCTTGCGAAAGGCCTTCCAGATTCTGGAGACGCTGCATCGCGCGTCAACGGAGGGTGCGCGATTGAGTGAGATCGTAGCCGCTGTCAAGCTTCCGAAACCCACCGTATTCCGCATCTTGCGCACCTTGGAGACTTTAGGTTATGTCGTGTTCGACGGCGCTCTGGAGACCTATCGAGTCTCTCAGCGCCTGAAGGATCTCGGCCAGAGCAACGTATCCGAGCTTGTCAGCCGCCTGGCCCGACCTGTCATGATGACACTATTGGCAGAGTTTGAACAGACTGTTAATCTTGCGTTATTTGAAGACGACAAACTCGTGTACAAAGACATGCTGGAGGGTCTACGCTCCATTCGAATGCAGCCGATTCCAGGAGTATTTCTTTCCATAACGAAATCGGCTTTGGGCAAGAGTATTCTTGCCTTTCTGCCTAGAGAGCGTGTACTGAGCTTGGTTCGGAAATCGAATACCAAACCGCCGAGCTCTCGAAGGAACGGGTGGACAGCCGTGCTGTTCCAGGAGCTAGACAAGGTGCGTCGAACCGGCTTCGCCGTCGATGACGAACAGGTTGAAAAGGGGCTGCGCTGCGTTGGGGCGCCCATCTTTGACAAGGATGGCCAGCCAATCGCTTCCATTAGCGTCTCGGGCAGCACCAGTGTACTGCACAGCGCGGCCATTCGCGTGGTTGCCAAAAGAGTAAAGCGCGCGTGTGATGATATTTCCCAGGAACTCGGCTTTTCGCCTGCCGCTTGTAAAGTAAGCTGATTTCAAGCGTTCGGCCGCCATGCCCGCCCCTCGAACAACTCCTCGAGGAGCGAATCGTTGCATCTATCCATCATGTTGGACACTCGCGGCAGAGTCAAACATTCACACGATTTAAGATGGTTCTTGGATGATCGAATAGCGATTTATCGGGGGCCGCAGGATCACTTGTTCTCTCCCGCCAGGCCAACGCACAATCACGCGGTCGACCGTCACACAAGATCCCATCCCGAAATGCAACCGCGGGTCGTCGCGCGACAAATAGCTGCCGCCCGCGCGCACGGAATCAACCTGGATCTTTCCGCAGGCTTCCACGCGGACGAACGCACCGATGGCGTCGCGGTTCTTCTTAAACCCGCGCAGATGCAAGCCAATCCAGTTGTTACTCGTGAGCGTGTTGTTCTCAAGCAGAAGCGCCGGGCCATCGATAGGCAGAATAACCAGGTCCACCTTGCCATCGTTATTGAAATCGCAAGCCGCACCACCCCGATAAGAGCCCCTGCGCGGATTGTCCAGGATCTCCGATTCTAGAAGGAACCGGCCACCTTTGTTGCGCATGACCGCGAAGGGTTGCAGGTAACTGGTGGTGGGCAACTTGTCGGCCTTCGGGTACACGTGACCGTTTGCTAGCCAGAGGTCTCTCCACCCGTCGTTATCGAAATCCGCTAAGCCACAGGCCCACCCGACCCAGGGCGGTGTCACAGTGGTTAGTCCGACTTGCGATGAAACATCCTCGTAGAATCCCGGCCGGATCTGTCGGAACAATGGGAAGTAGTCCTCCGAGAACGTAGTAGTCAACATGTCGATCAGCCCGTCATTGTCGTAATCGCCAATGGCCACGCCCATGTTTGCCTGTGTTCGTCCATCTCCGCTATAGGCCACCCCGCTGGTCAGGGCCGACTCCTCGAAGGTACCATCGCCGCGATTGAGATAGAGATAGTTTGGGTCGGAATCGTTGGCCACGAAGATGTCCGGTTTCCCGTCGCCGTTGAAATCGTGAAATACGGCGGTGAAACCGTGGTACAACCCTTTGTCGGTGACTCCGGTTTTTTGGGTGACGTCGGAGAAGGTACCGTCACCATTGTTGTGGTAAAGGATGTCTGCCTCGCCTTTCAGTCCCATGGGGCCGCAGAAGCCAGGGACGCCGCGGTAAAGGCACACTGGGGGCGCGTCATCCCACCGGAGGGCCGCGAGGCTGACATAGCCCGCGATGTAGAGGTCGAGGTTCCCGTCTCCGTCGTAATCGCCAAAAGTGCTGCCTGTGTGCCACGCCATTTTTCGACTCAGGCCAGCCGGCCCGCCCACTTCCGTAAAGGTTCCATCACCGTTGTTCTTGTATAGCAAGTCGACTCCGATAGTGGTGATCAGGATATCGGTGTAGCCGTCGTTGTTGTAGTCCGCGGCGTTGACGCCGGTCCCCCAATACGGGTTGGACAAGCCGGCTTTGGCGGTCACGTCCTCAAAACGCCCATTCCCCAGGTTGTGGTAGAGATAGACTCCGCCAGGGCGTGCCGGGGGCGTTTGACCGGCCACGATCTTACGCAATACTTCCATGTTGGCTCCGTTGACGATCAACAGATCCATCCAGCCATCGTTATCGTAATCGAGCCATGCCGCCCCAGTGCCATTTGCCTCCGGAATCCAGTGGCGTGCGGGATCTCCACACCTCAGACGCGCCACCACGCCGCGCGATGAGGCGACTTCGCGAAAATGGATTTTGTCTCCGCCCATTGCGGAAAATAGAATCCATGCCGATAGGGCAATCGTGAACACGGCTACGATCCGGAGCATTGACGTTTTCTCCAGTTTCATTTCATGGCCGCCGAATATAATGCCTCCTCGCGATCACCTGACGAGCCACCTGGCATGTGGGACTTACCCGATCTCCCACTATTTTCGCACTTCTCCCGATTGGGTATTGAAGATCGACGGAACCAAGACTGAGTTACGCTGTCCCGTTTTCTCGACAGCTTGGACCTGCACGAACCGCGGCAAGCGGGGCCTGGAAATGCTGGCAATTCAAACAAGCGTTTGCGAAAGTCCTAAGATTTGCGCCGTGCAGGCCAATGGCAACATTGGGAAATTCCGCTCGCACAGCATTCCGCTCCTCACGTGTGGATCACAGCAACGCTGTCGTCCACCGCGGCGGAGAACGGGAACTGAGGCGCCAACCGGTACTCGCCGAGATTACGCGGGTCACGGTTCGGGCCGCGACAGGAATCGCCTCGATTGTGGATCCGGAATCGCTGGTAAACCAACCGCCGTTCAGGCAGATGACCCGCCTGTCAGGCGCGGTGCGCTCCTGGGTAACAATCTTGACCCTCACTTCGGCGATGGTTGTTTACTCGATGTCCGCCGGGTAAACAGCGCACATCGCTTCGCCGAATTCGATCCCCTCCCTGGTACAGTTTTGCGGCGTCCATTGCGCTCCGCTAACCATCAACGCGTGTGTTTCAGGAGGGATGGTTTTCGGAACTGGTGCGCGCGATGTGCGCGGTCCCGTCGCTGTCGAAAGCCGTAGAGTAGGCCGCCGGAGACGGCTGGGCGCGAGTCCGCGCGGCATAGACATCAGATGATGCAAACAAAGAATCCAACGATCTTCTGGTCATGAACAGACTCCAGTCCAGGGCGCTTGGATAAGCGGTTTAGCTTACATGGCCGACGTAATCGGGCGCATTCAGTTGCACTTGAAATCCATCCGGATCGTGGAACTTGAAAGATTCCTTCGAATTACCGTCCGCGAACTTCAAATTGCGCTCCTTCAACTTCGCGCGCGCCTCGTCGGCGTTGAAGCCGGCGATCCCGAAGTCGTAGTGATCGACCGTAGCGGCTTGGCTATCACCCTGCTCTATGCCGAAGAAGGAGTTCCCAACACCCAAGATATGGACCTTCGCCGACTGTTGCTTCAGTGGCATGCCGAAGAACTCCTGATAGAACTGCGACGTGCGGTGAAGGTCGGGCACCCGCACGGTGACGTGGTTTATGGTGATGGCCTTGAGTTCTGTCTCTTCGGGCGCCGCTTGCATGCCGCTCGCCAGCGCGGCGATCGAGAGCGCGAGTTGGCGGCGGGTGAGTGTGCCGCGCTCGAAATTACTGAGCAACGTCTCTATGGTTCGTATCATATAGTTCTTCCGTTAACTGATTTGGGTAAGCCACTGGTTCGACCAGTGAGACTTGATTCACCCCTGGCTTCTTAAATTCGATCACCATAGTTTCAGTTTACGAATCGGATGTCAAGGCACGCAACAGGAGTATTCCAACGGCCGCCTGCGTCGCCGGCAATGATGAGCGGCCGCGAAGAGCACGCCGGTGGCAGGACACCCGCCAGCGTCCCATGACTGGGGACCTCTTGGCCCTACTTTTTGGAAGTCTCAGAAGTCGGCGCCCAGCGCGAACGCCAATGATGACAGGGGTTCCGGGGCCTCCGCCTTACGGATCTGAGTGGGATCTAAGTGAGGTAAGCGAGTCGTGCGGTTGGCTCTGCGAATATAGGACCTTTGCCGCACACCACGGACCTTTACCGCACACCATCCAGTGGCCCGCATTCCTACCACGTACGGCGCCACAGAGATGTCACCGCATATTCTCCATTCGATTTTGTAAAATATGGATCCCTTCCGGTAATGGCCGACACGATCTTTCCTTCCGACGGCCAGAACCCGAACGAGGCCGGCGTTGCGGAATTGCATCAAGCGGTCTGTCCGGGTCACGTCAATGGGAGCGATTGCCCTTGCCCGGAATCCAGCGCGTTCTCGGATCTCACGATGAGCGTGAACGCTATAACTCGCGGACATTTTCTTTCGCCGAGCAGCGAGGATGCCGTGGTATCGACGAATGGTTGCGAGGGTCTGCTGAAAGAGAACGGCGGCACGACCCTTTTGACCCGGCGTTCGCGAAAATGGAGTGTGGTGTGGTACCGGGGGGGCCTCATTACGTCGCGGTGTCACAGGATCCGGCTTGGGGACAGGCGGGAGATCCTGGTGTGCATTGACGAGTTCGATTTCCGTGGAGCCAATTCTATAACGCTGTACACGGAAGACCTCCGGAATCCGTTCGCCAATGGGATCGTCTCACAGCAAACTATTTCGAGACATTAAACCGAGGTGCTCTGTCGGGCTCTGGTGCAAACCGGGGATGAATCGGGGATGATGAACAGATGACGCGATTCGTACCGGTGGAGGAATTATCCAGTGGTCGGCATTTCGACCGGGAGACGAATTTGGCAGTCACGAGATTTGATGCAATGGTTAGAGGTATTGCCGATAGCTACGGGCTTGTTTACACGCGATATGCTGACGATTTGACACTGTCCACAGACAATCCAAAATTCGGCCGCGCTACTATTGGTCCCCTAATTTACGACGTCTATAAATGCATGGGCAAATTCGGCCTGTCTCCCAATGTTTCAAAGACTCATGTGAGCCCCCCGGAGCCAGGAAGATTGTACTCGGACTGTTGGTTGACGGACATGTGCCCCGCCTGACCAGGCAATTTAAGGCGACTCTACGGCAGCACCTGTTCTACTTCACGCACCCGCTGGCGGGCCCGGTTGCACACGCCAGGAGGCGCGGTTTAAAGGCAGTTGCAGGTTTAAGAAATCACGTTGAGGGTCTTGTCGCATTCGCGCAGCAGATTGAGCAAGGGTTTGGAGATAAGTGTGCCAATCAGCTCGGTAAGATAAGCTGGCCTATTTGAACGTGATTGCTGCCGGCAGGCATCTCAAGCAGATCTCTGAACGCTGGATCGTCGCGAGACCAGACCGCCGGAGTTTCGCCCTGCGCATACATCATACCCGGAGCTGGATATTTCCATTCCGTTTGAATGGAATGCGATTGCGGCCGAGGTTAACGAGCGGGTGCGAGCGGCGACGGACGACTGTCGCCGGCAGGCGGCTCGCATCATCGCCGATAAGCTCCGGCACGATGTCCGGCCTTATCGGTAGAAGTGCCTGCCGAGGGGGTGTTGCTGCCATTATTCCCAGGGCGGCTAATTGGAGGATCGCATTTACTAAGCGAGACACCTATGTAAATGCTTAGGTCGCGTGACCCTTACTGAAGCTGATCACAATATCCTCGTATACTTTGGGATCGAATCGCGCGAAATCGAAGACCATAAAGAGCGGCTCAGTGATGCGACGAACGTTGTCAACAAGGTGTTCTCGAAGATAGCCGACCTCTTCGATAACTTGACTCTGCGATACATCCACAGATGCCGCACTACGCTCAAAGACGCGTCTCATCGGACTTGAGCTTGACAATATCCGTCCTGTCAATCCACGGTGGGTGATGCGAACACTAACCCTAGTCTCTGCCGGTACGGCGAGGGACTCGTATAGATTTGCTGCAAAAAGAAACGCCTCTGTCACTCTTACGATTCGGCTATTGAAAAAATCGCTCCCGCTTCGCGGTCGTCCTCAAACAAGCTCTGAAGGAGATAGAAATCTCCTGTTTCCCGTAGGGCCCAATAATCATATGAAGGCCGGCCAGTAAATGCCATTTGTGTCTCGGCGACCTCGGCGCGAATACCGTCGGTCGTTGGCCTAGGCCTATATTCTGCCCTGTTGTCCAGCACGACTCCGATCGGCCAGCCGAATGTGTGAATTTGCGACTTCCTCACGGCGTTAAGCAGCTCGATCTGCGACTTCGCTGTCGGGCTATGGAGTGCCAGCCGGAGTTCCATCGAGCCATTAAAATACAGCCTTTCGAGTCCCAGAACAGCCGTTTGCTCGTTTGCAGAGAACCAGGGGTCGTCGAGCAGCAAGCGACCAGAGGCAGTTATGCCGGTTGGCCCAGCGATGCGCGATGATAGCGCTTCGGCCGGCACGCTGCCGGAAAATGGATTTGGTCCCAGCGGTGGCTTGGACAAGGCAGGAGAACCGTGGATCTCGCGAAGAAGCTCGTCGAGTCGCGTCTGATACTCCCCGTCCTGTGTGAAGTCGATCTAGAGGCGGGGGCCAAGAAACACCGGCGTCTTTTGTGCGCTTGGGTTGTCTCTGATTATCGGAAGAAACTTCTTTGTATCGATGTTGGCCACGAGCTCGCCGGTTACAACTAGCCGCTCATAGCCAACGCCGCCTAAACCTCCATCAGCTTTCTTAACATATGCCTCCGAGCACACCATGAGAACGCGCTCGGATTTCGAGACGCCGCTCTGCATAAAAGCCGCCACGTCCTGCCCTGGCGACAAATCCCATTGGTCTAGAATGGCGTCAACACCCTTGGCTCGGAGGTCGGTAGCCAACTGCACCACCCAAGCTTTGTGGCGGCCTGAGTCGTGGGAATACGAAATGAAAACGAGCGGCGCGCTCATCTTGCTGAATAGGATAACACCGTTGACGGACTAGCACCGGAATCCTGCAGTCGTACTGAGCAGGTTTCCGGGCGAACGCCAACGTTGTGTAGCATTATCGACCGCTACCAAATGGCCAAGATGCAGAGTTCGCGCGTGCCTACTACATTAACGCCCAACCGGGGCGCTTCAACCGCCAGGCTTTTTGGGGCCATAGTCGACATCATCCGGTAACTCGTTCGAGTCCCTGGCGGCGTGGTAGGGGAAATGCTTGGCCAGGTCCTCGCCGACTGCTTCGATCCCGGCGACAAGGCCGCCCGTAAGATCACCTTGCTTAAACCTCTCGGACACGATGCGGACAATGTGATGCCAAAACTCCTGGCCAACCTTCTCGTGGATGCCGCTGTCTCCGAACACGACAAACTTGCGGCGCGCCGGCACGACGAAGAATAACACGGCATTGTGATTCTTCGTCGCGGTCATGCCCAGTCGCTCGAATGCCTTCTCGGCGGCTTTCCGAACATCGCCCCAGAACAGGGGTGACACGGAAACGCGGATCTCACCGGAAGTCCGCCTCTCGGCTTTCTGAATCGCTTGCTTGATCCGATCCTTGTCGATGGTTACCATGATCCGCTCGCTCCTCCACCGCCCGACCGTCCACCGCCCCCGCCAAATCCACCTCCTCCACCACCACTCCCACCGCCGCCGGACATGATGCTCGCCAGGAAGTAGAAGGCTAGTGCCGGATGCGTAATCACCAAGGCCAGGATCAGTATCCCGACGATGCCATAGAAGATCCATTGAAACAGGGTCAATGGCTTGGACTGCTTCGACATAGGCGGAGGCGCATGGGCCTGCCCGCCGATGACTCCGATGAGCGAGTCGATAGCTGCCGTTACCGCGTCATCAGGATGGCCTGCCTGAATCCGAGGCGCCATCACATCGTTGATCACACGGGACGCGATCACATCGGGCACTACGGCTTCGAGCCCGTAACCGACCTCGATCCTCATCTTATGATCCTGGGACATGATGAAAAGGGCTAGCCCATCGTCAAGCCCCTTCCGGCCCACCTTCCACTTTGCGAAGGCCCGGACAGCCCAGTCCTCGATCGGCGCATCGCCCGTAGTGGGGGCGATGTACACAATCAATTGATGGCCTGTGGCCTGCTCGTAGGCGGCGAGGCGTGCGTCCAGTGAGCGCACCACTTCCGGCGACAGGAAGTTTGCGGTGTCCGTGACCCACTGGGTGGGCGACGGAGGGATGGGTGCCTCAGCCGCATATAGGAGCGCGGTCGAGACGAGGACGGGAAGGAGAAGCAAACCCCGGCGAAGAAGCAACTTAGAACTTCACCTCGGGCGCCTTTTCGCTGCCGGATTGCGCCTGGAAGTAAGGTTTGGTTGCGAATTTATCGCCGAAGAAGCCGACGATCAGTACCGTTGGAAAAGTGTTCCGGCGGGTATTGAAGGCTTGGGCTGCCTCATTGAACCTCTGTCGCTCAACAGTAATGCGGTTCTCGGTACCCTCGAGTTGCGCCTGAAGGTCGCGGAAGTTGGCGGTCGCTTTGAGCTGCGGATAGTTTTCGGTGACGGCCAGCAAGTGAGACAGCGCTGAAGACAGCCCTTGCTGCGCCTGCTGATACCGTTGGAACGCTGTTGGATCTTTGGTGATGTCTGCCATCGCGGCGGGCGTGACTTGGCCGACCTTGGCGCGAGCCTCCGTGACCGCTGTCATGGTGCTCTGCTCAAAGTTTGCAGCGCCTTTGACGGTCGCCACCAGGTTGGGCACCAGATCGGCGCGCCGCTGATATGCGTTTTGGACCTGGGCCCACTGCGCTTGCGTGGCCTGATCGAGTTGCACAAGTGAGTTGTACGTTCCGCTGATTGAAATCCCCACGATCAGCGCGAAGACGAGTATCACACCGACACAACCAATGGCTATCTTTTTCCCCATTTACGCTCCATTCTTCGCTTCAATTGTACTGGAAGCCGGCGTAAAATGGTCATTTTCCGCTGCCGTCCAGGGTGTGGTCAGTGACCTTGGCGAGGATACCTTCGTTTGCGCGGCTTGTGGCGGGCGGACAGCGTACTTGGGGTGGCGGGTCATTATTTCGTCTTATCGGTAGCTACATCTGAGTTCGTTTCTTGCGCCATCGTCTTGTGCGCCGGTCACGGGGCGTCCCGGTACCGTTCGAAACCGACGGTTGGCGGTGGCCGCATGGTTCGCGAAATCTGGATGCCTTAGAGCGGGTTGCCGTCCGCATCCAGGAACTTCAGCTCGCCGAGTCCCAGCTCGCGGATGGAAGCTTCGATTTTCGCTCGATCGCCAACTACTACCCAGACCACGTTATCGGGATTCACCGCCGTCTTGGCGGCGTCGGTTACGTCAGGGGTCCCGAGCGCAAGGATCTTCTGGGCGTACGTCTGGTAGTAATCGTCAGGAAGCCCGAACTGCACCAGATCCAGCATGGAATACCCCACCCCGTCCACGGTTTCGCGCGAGCCGGGCACTCTCAACGTCATGCTCTTCTGCACCCGTTGCAACTCTTCCGACGTTGGCGGGCGCTGCCCCACGATAGCGTGCAGCTCTTTGTTCACCTCCACGATGGATTCCTTGGTCTTGTCCGTCTGCACTGGGGCCCATACTACGTAGGGCTGCTGCCCTCGCGCATTCAGCAAGAAGCTTCGGGCCCCGTAGGACCAGTGCTTGTCCTCCCGCAGGTTCATGTTGATCCGCGCGCCGAATTCTCTCCCCAGGATCTCATTCATGGCTTCGATGGCGATCTCCGCCGGATTGTTCTTCGGAGGCGCGATCAGCCCGGCCAGAATGTCTGATTGCTGCGCACCAGGCCGGTCCAGCAGGTACACTACCGGCTTCGGCGGGAGCGGCACGCGGCTGACGTTTTTCGGTGGCGTCTCGCCCCGCTGCCAGTCCGCGAACAGTTTCTCCAGCCGGGGCGTCAGTTCGGTGAGCGTAGAATCGCCGACTACAATCAGCGTGGCGCTGTTCGGGTGGAACCAGGTGTGATGGAATTTCACCAGATCCTCGCGCGTGAGCTTCGCGACGCTCTCTTCGGTTCCCGAACCCGTCAACGCGTTGCCATAAGCGTGTCCCTTCCCATAGAGCAGTCCCGGAAACACACGCAGGGCCATCAAGATACCGGTGACCTTTTCCTGTTGAATGCCTGCAAGCTGGAGCTTTTTCTGCCTCTCGAAATCCGCCTGCGGAAATGCAGGGTTGAGGATCACATCGGCGTACAGCGCCAGCGAAGGATCGAGTTTCGCCTTCAGAGCTGACAGATTCACTACTGACACATCGAGAGTCGAGAAGGCGTTCAACTGCGCCCCCAACAGCGCCAGTTCATCGTTGATTTCGAGTGCGGTGCGCGCCTTGGTGCCGCCGGTGAGCAGCGCGGAAGCGGCCTGGGCGGTCCCTGGCAGGCCGAACTGGTCCGCGGCGTAGCCCGCATCCAGCGTCAGCCAGAAATTCACGATCGGAAGCTCGTGGCGCTCCGCTAGCACGATCTTCAGACCATTGCGCAGTGACGCATGCTCTAATTTCGGCAGCCGCAGTTCGGGCGGCGTGCCCGGTTCCGGCAGTTTCGAACGGTCCACGTCTGCCTTCGCGGATTCGTATTTGGCGAAAGGATGCACCTCCAGAATGTAGACGCCATCCGACAGCCAGCGCCGGGCCGCTGCGCGGAGGTCCTCGGCCGTTGCGGCCTCTACCCGCTTTAACGTGACCTTGTACGCATCCGGGCTACCGCCGAACACCTGGCTGGTGGCTAGGCGGTCGGATTTGCCCCCGAACCCGCCGATGCGCTCGATGCCCCGGATGAAATCCGCCTTGTAATTGCTTTTGGCGCGCTCCAGCTCGTGCGCCGTCGGTCCGGATTCGAGAAAACGCGCCAGTTCTTCGTCCGCGGCTTTCTCCACCTTCGTCAGATCGTCGCCCGGGCGCGCCGTCACCTGGACGTTGAACTGGCTGCCGATCTCCCGCGCATCGATGGAGGCGGCCACGTCGGTGGCAATCTGATCGTCATACACCAGCCGTTTGTAGAGACGGGAAGTTTTGCCGGTCGATAGAATGTCGCCCACCAGATTCAGGTAATCGGCGTCTTCCGAGCCCCACTGCGGCACGTTCCAGACCTTGTAGAGGCGCGCCTGGGGCACGTGGTCCTGCGCCACCTCGCGGTGCGATCCCGTCATCTTCGCTATCCAAACGCGATGCGCGGCTATGGGCGGGCCCGCCGGGATTGCCCCGAAATACTTCTCAACCTTCGCGCGCGCCGTGGCCGCATCAATGTCACCGGCCACCGCAACAACCGCATTCGAGGGCCCGTAATATGTCTTGAACCACTCCTGAACGTCCTGCAGCGAGGCGGCATTCAAATCTTCCATGGAGCCGATCACGGTCCATGAGTACGGGTGGCCAGCCGGGTAGGTGCTTTTCGTGATCAGTTCGTCTGTGATGCCATATGGGAAGTTCTCGTCCTGGCGCTTCTCGTTCTGCACGACTCCGCGCTGGAGATCGAGCGTTGTCTGATCGATTGCCCCCACCATGTAACCCATGCGATCCGATTCCAGCCAGAGCGTGGTGTCCAGCGCCGAAGTGGGCACGTTCTCGAAATAGTTGGTGCGGTCGTTATTGGTGGTGCCGTTGAGGTCGGTGGCGCCCAGCGGTTCCATCACTTCGATGTAGCGATGCTTGTGGTGCTCGCTACCGCCGAACATCAGATGCTCGAACAGGTGCGCGAAACCGGTTTTCCCCGGTTTCTCATTCTTCGAGCCCACGTGATACCAGACGTTGAAGGCCACGATGGGGGCCTTGTGATCCTCATGAACGATCAGGGTGAGACCGTTCTTGAGCACGAATTTCTGGTAGGGAATATCAATATCGCTCCCCTGCCCGAATACAGATTGGCAGAGAGCCAGTGCAAGTCCCGCGGCAAGGCGGATGCGCATGGTGTTTTTCTCCCGTCGTCAAAGTGCCGAGCGAATATTATATTACTATGGAGTCCGATTCGGCACAGTGAAGCGACGCGGGCAAACAGCCCACACATGACCGGTCCTCGCGGCCACGTTATGCAGTGTTATCGACCTTATCACTGACTCGTTCGGTCAAGCCGTGGGAATACGGCGACGCGACTTCCTCGTGGTCGGCGCAACCACGGTTGCGGCCGTTGGCAGCGTCTCATGTCTGCTACTCGCCCCACTCGGCTGCAGTGTGACTTGTTTGTTTGCTCCGATGCAACTTGCGCGGTGCCGGGAGGAGGCCCTCCTCTGTCCGGTGCCGACTTCATGCCATCGATACGTAGCCACCCTGTTGGACGCAATCGAGTCGGTACTTTCCGTATAACGCAGAAGGCGAGCAGGAGGAATCCAGTTTAGAAAGTTCGGCCGGTTATGCCAGCTTGAAACGTTTCAGATCGATTTTCTTCTCGTCGAACACGCCCAGCCCGAGTGCCCCCGCCAGTTCGATGTGCTCCACTTGGCAGTTCAGGTAATGGCTGTCGTCGTCCGGCTTTGAGAGCGCCACGGTGGTCATCCCGCTGGCCACCCGCTTAGCGTCGATCGCCTGCAGCCCGATCTTGTCCAACGCTACTGGGTCCGTAGCGAAATACATGGTCTTGTGCTCCCACACGTATTTCGGGCGCGCTGGCCACAGCCAAGATTCATCACCGCGCCGCTCCAGTTCGGTTAGAGTGCCCTGATGTTCAGTGTCGACTAAAGCCTACGATCACCCCGTGGACGGCGTACGGAGCCCGGATCTTGTTCCGAAACAATCGATCTGCAACACCAGTGAGCAGGGTGTAAGACCTTTTGCCCTCAGCGATCGTAAAATGCGCCAGCCCGGCGAAGA
>Ga0302326_10006828_pt1 | contig 25488 bp, 31 predicted proteins | sample Palsa_T0_3_FD_202264 | JGI IMG/M metagenome (GOLD analysis project Ga0302326, IMG submission 202264) | Peat permafrost microbial communities from Stordalen Mire near Abisko, Sweden - Palsa_T0_3 | ecosystem: Environmental > Terrestrial > Soil > Palsa > Peat permafrost | place: Sweden: Abisko... | reverse complement strand
GCGCAAGTGGCTGGCCCGTCTGCCTCACCCTTTCACCGCCGCGGACCGTCGCGCCGGCTACCGATATGACATCTCGGTCCTGCAAGCCGAGTTCTCCTTGACCCAGATGCTGGACCGTCCCGCGTCGGGACGGGCGTTCTTCGAGTCGGTGATCCGGGAGAACCTCGACGTGGGCGACCCGACCGGGTCTCGCTGATCTTCGACCGGCGCATCCTCAACGGCCGCCGCCGTCACACCGAGAGCCGCTACCGGACCCGGGTGTTCACCCAAGGCGTCACCCCGTCCCTGCACGTCGAGTACAAGCACACCCGAATCAAGCAATATCACAAGGAAGGAAAAGCCCTTCGCACCGAGACCACCATCAACGACACCCGGGACTTCCAGATCGGCAAACGACTGTGCAACCTGCCCGCCCTGCGGGAGGTCGGCTTCTCCGCCAACCGGCGCCTCCTCGACGCCCAAACGATCAGTCACGACCCGATCATCGGCCACAGCGTGTTCAACAACATCACCCAGCCCGCCATCATCGACGGACAGCGTGTCGCCGGCCTGCGCTTCGGCGACCCCCGCGTCCACGCCCTGCTCGCCGCCATCGCCATCTCCCGACTCCAACCCGACGGGTTCGCCAACCACCACCTGCGCCAGCACGTCGCTGAGCTACTCGGCGTCCAAGCCGACCAGCTCACTCCTGGGCGCATGACCTATGACCTGCGCCGCCTCCGCCTCCACGGGCTCATCGAGCGCATCCCTCACACCCACCGCTACCGGCCCACCCCACTCGGTTGGCGCACCGCCTGGTTCTACACCCACGCCTACAACCGCTTCGTGCGCACCGGGACCGCCGACATCGCTGATCCCGCCAGCACCTCCCCACTCGGCCGAGCTCTCGATGACCTGGCTACCCGATCAGGAATTGCCGCTTGAACAAACCGACAAATCAAAAACTTGACTCAAAAGTCCGGCTCCGCCGGACCGAGGCCTCTAGCGCAGGAAGGTCAAAGAAGTGCATGCGTTCGGTCGCTTCTTTGAGAGCGCGGCGACTGGGCCGAATCGACCGGATGTATTTGGCTGCGTCGCGCCGGATGGCCCGCTGAGCCAAGACGGGCTTCAGCCAATCGTCGATGACATCGTCGGGAATGGGTCGTTTCGTCATTCGTCCGAACCCGATAGGACCGTGGCGAAACGCTCGAAAGCGCATCTGCTGCATGGCAAAGTTAACCCCGCCCGGGAGCTTGGCGATTAGCGCGGCGGCTCGACCCGGTAATCCTGGGGGGTAGTTGTCTGCCGTCTCCGACGAGCAGAAAACGACTCGCCCAAGTCGTTGGGGTCGAAACGTGACGAGCAGTTGTGCCATTGCACTGTCGCTCTCGACCAGTGTGATGTCATTGAGGCTCAGGTGGTCGATGAAATCGGCCAGGATCTGGGTGTGTCCCGAGAGTGACAGATCGGCGTCAGGATGCATCGGGCGTCGGTGCGCACCCCACGGGAGTCGAGGCACAATGCAGCGAAAGTCACGCCTCAAGTCGGCGACAACTCCGTCCCAAAGCGAAATACCGATAAACAGTCCGCCGATGAGCACGACAACCGGGAGATCTCCACCGGTGTCGTCATACTCAATTGTGCCAAAGTCCAAGATTGCTTCAGGCACCAATCTGCCCTGCTCCGTTGGCTGAACTCACGTCAGCGAACACCTCTGCCTGGACGCCGAGCCTTTGGGAGTGACTCTCGTATCGCAGCCGTCACGTAACTTTTGGCGGCGTCGATGGCATCGATGTTCCGCTGCGCCCGGCTGAGAACGAAGGCTCCTTCGAGAGCTGACAGAGCGAAGACGGCCAGCTGTCGCGCTTGCAACTCGGCAATACCGGCATGCTCCAGGCGTTGGCTGGCCGCGTTGAGCCATGATGCAAAGACATCTGCGGTTGCTCGACGGAGGTCTTCGTTGGTGCTCGCCACCTCCAGGGCGATGGTGGCAATAGGACAGGCGTCGGCGTACTCGGTTGCGACCACCTGCGCTGCGGCACCGGAAAAGAAGTCGTCAACCCCCTGGACGATGTCCGGAGCCTCATCGAGAACCGCTTCGATGAGCTCAAGGTAGATCCGACCCGAAATCCGGATCGTCACTTCGCAAATTTGGTCCTTTCCGCCTGGAAAGAAGTGGTAGATCGAACCCAAGGCAGCTTCGGCTTTGGCCACGATCTCGTTCATTCCGGTTCCCGCGTAGCCCTGCCGCCCGAAAAGCTCGCTGCTCGTATTGAGAATCCGGTCCCGGGTCGCAACCACGTGGTCTCTCCTCTTGCGTTGTCCGATCCCTACAGCCTAATCTCGGTAGAATGATCTATCAAGTACCGCGGATACGGAAACTCGAGAAGCGAGTCGGAAATCACCGCACGTGAAGCTGACTAGTTAGGGAGGACGAACTCATGGAGATCTCTTGCGCCTTGGCACCGTCGTCCACGACACCAAGGGACGTGGAGCTGGCGGAGCGCCTGGGTTATCGACGGGCCTGGCTCTACGACTCCCCGGCGGTCTATCCCGATGTGTGGTTGACCCTCGGTCATTGCGTGGAACACACGACTCGCATCGGACTGGGGCCGGCCGTATTGGTTCCCAGCTTGCGTCATCCCATGGTCAACGCCGCCGCCATCGCCGGCCTGGCCCACAGAGCTCCCGGGCGCGTGGCCGTAGCCATTGGGGCCGGGTTCTCGGGTCGCATGGCGCTCGGCGAACGGGCCATGCGTTGGAGCGAGGTGGCCGTGTACATCAAAGTGCTTCGGTCGCTCCTGAACGGCGAGGACGCCGAGTGGAACGGTGCCACGATCCGCATGTTGCACCCCGAGGGGTTCGGGGCGGCGCGCCCAGTGGATGTTCCGATTCTGGTCGGAGCTGACGGGCCCAAAGGGGCCGCCGTGGTGGCAGAACTCGGCGACGGGATCTTCTCCATCGCGATCCCACAACTAGACGCACCGACCTTCACTTCGTGGCGGGCGCTCTTGACCTTCGGTACGGTGCTCGACGATGGAGAGGAACTGACTTCACCAAGAGTCCACGAAGTCCTTGCCCCTGCTGCTGCCGTCGTGTACCACGCCACCTACGAACGTGGGGGGGAGGCAGTGGATTTTCTTCCCGGTGGTGGCGAATGGCGTAAGAGTATTGAGGCAGTCCCTCTTGCGACTCGCCACCTGGCATTGCATGAAGGTCATTTGGTCGAAGTAACCGAGCGCGACAGACCGTTCGTGAGCGAAGTCATGTCTTTGGCCGCAGAGATGTCGCTCACCGGGACGCCTGAGAGAATTCGCAATCGACTGGAAGAATTGGAGTCGGCTGGGGTCACGGAGGTCGCCTTTCAGCCCGGAGGTCATGAGCTAGGACGAGAACTTCGGGCCTTTGCCTCCGCAGCTGGACTTGACGAAAGCGGGGAAACATGACCCTCCTGGAACTAAGTGCCAACCAATTGCTCCGCACCACTTCGATCAGTGCGCCGACGGTTGGACCTCGAACGCGAGGTCGATGTGTCCTTGATCGAGGAATGCATCGAGGTCGCTCAGCAAGCTCCTACCGGGTCAAATACTCAAAGGGTGGCATTTCGTCATTGTCACGGACCAGGGCGCGCGCTCCGGAACTGGCGCAGATCTATATCGAGGCGTGCAGCTTTACGCACCGAACCCGTTTTCAGGAGCGAATGTCTACGACGGAGATGACCCGAAACGACAGGACACGCAAATATCGGTTATGGACTCGGGCCAGTATCTGGGGGAGCATTTGGCCGAGGTGCCAGTCCACATCATCCCTTGCATTGAGGGGCACGCGACGCACCACTAGAGAAGGGTAAAGAATGGGCCACCCGGTTCTGACCATGATTCCGCAAAGCGAGTGGCCGATGGTCGTTGAGCAGATGGGTCGGGGCGGCTTTTCCGATCTCTTCGGAATGACCATCATTCGAAGCGTGCAGGGTCATGTGCAGACTCAGATGGTTCTGCGCGATGAGCTAATGCTCCATCCTGGCGGCCTCCTCCATGCTGGCACGATGCTGGGTCTGGCCGATACCTCGGCGGGATGGGGTTGCGTCTTGAATCTGCCCGACCACGCATCTGGGTTCACCACCATTGAAGGTAAGGCGAATTTCATTGCCACATCCGGAGCACCGGAGATCCTGATATGTGACGCACACCTTGTCCACGGGGGGCAAACCACTCAGGTTTGGGACACCGAGGTCCGGCGGAGCAGGGATCATCGTGTGCTGTGCCTGTACCGCTGTACGCAGGCGTTGCTCACCGAGGCACGGACCCCACGTCTGTAGAGACAAGTTGTCAAACCTACGGGCCGACGGCGACGATCGGCCAGCAGCGCAGCCCAGGCATGGCTGACCGAACTCTTTAGCTCTGGTAGACATTGATCGGGGCATGTTACATTGGTCCCGTTATGGAGAATGTCCTATCACCCCAGCGTCGTTCTCGTAGAGGCGAGCGCAAGGAAGAGACGCGCCAAGAGCTCATCGCGGCCGCAGCAACGGTTTTCGCCCGGCGAGGTTTTCACGGCGCCTCCCTCGACCAGATTGCCCAGGAGGCCGGATATACCTCAGGCGCCATCTACTGGCACTTCGACAACAAAGATCTCCTCTTCTTGGCGGTGATCGAGAAGTTCGTGGAGATGCGGGCCGGTGAGTTTGCCTTGGTTGCCCATGAAAGTGATCTCGATTTACCCGCCCGCGCCAAGGTCCTGGCTGACCAGTGGATGGCCCGATTTGCCACTGACCCCGAGTTCGTCGTGCTCTGGCTTGAGTTTGTGGTCCACGCGTGGCGAAATCCGGAGATGCGCGAGGCGGTGGCCAAAGCGTCGACTGTCATGCGCAATTCAGTGAGTGACTTCATAGATGCTCAAGCTCGCCACCATAAACTCGACTTGCCCTTGCCGGCTGCGCAGCTCGGCCTGGTGTTTCGTGAGCTGGGGGTTGGCATCGCCATCGCGAAGCTGGTCAGTCCCGACGCTATTTCCGACGAAACCTTCGGAGAATTTGTTCAGGCATATTTCGAGAACGTCCCTCGAAGGAAGTAGGGGCGACCGAAATGGGATTGGTCATCGAGACGTTCGAAGATATCGGCATCACCCGTGTTTCCAGGTGGATCTTCAACTGTTATATCATCCATCGAGGTGAACAGGGCCCGATCGTGGTGGATCCGGGACTACCCGGAGCCATCCACGATCTTGTCCCGGTCATGACCGAATTAGGGCTCGAGTTGGACGAGCGTGTTGCCGTCTGCGCCACCCATGCGCACAGCGACCACGTCGCTGGCGCTCCGGCACTTGCGTCACGAACCTGCGGCACGGTGCACTTGCCCGGAGCAAGTCAGGCTTACCTGAACGGCACCAGGCCCCGGAGTCCGAGTTTGCGGGCGATCGCCCGAATCTGGCCGACCGTCTTTGATCAACCCATCGACCGCCGTGGAGTAGCGGACGCGGCGCGAGGTGCAAAGATTGCGGGTTACGGCACGAAGGCCGGGATGCGCTGGCCCGAACGTCAACCCGTTGAGTTCCTTCTTGACGGAGACCACCTTCCGGGCGCTCCCGAATGGGAGGTGATCTCCGCTCCCGGACACTCCGATGACAGCACGGCGTTCTGGCACGAGAGGACGCAAACCCTTCTGTCGGGCGACGCGGTCCTCTCAGTGGGTGGTCGAGCCTGGATCACTCCGGAGACCGTGGATGACGAGGCAAGCGCAAAGACAAGTGCCCGCCTCCGCCAACTAGACGTCAACCATCTATTGCCAGGTCATGGACGTCCAGTTCACGGCGTGGGTGTCATGGCGGCAGCGTTGCTTCCGAGTGATGGACCCAACGGATTCACCACATTCCCGGGGGGGCTCCTCAGGTGCCTGTCGGGTCGTGTCGGATCGGTTGAGTAGAGAAAGATGCGGGAATACGTGATCTCCGATGTAAGGGCCCCGTGATCACGTGCAGCAATCCAGCGCGACCTCTTGACGTCGGACTTGGCGTACTCTACCGAATCGCCGAAGCCGACAGTGTCGTCTTTACGGGGTCCTTGACGAATGCCTAACGTGTTTGGTGAGAAGAACACCGCCGTCGTGAACGAAAGGCGGATGAGCTACGTCGAGCAGGGCACGGGTGCTCCAATCGTGTTTCAGCACGGCAACCCGACATCCTCCTATCTCTGGCGCAACGTCATGCCGTATCTCGAGGGACTGGGACGCCTCATCGCCTGCGACCTCATCGGGATGGGTGACTCGGACAAGCTCGACGTGTTTGAGCGCCTTCGGTCGGCTGCTGGCGAGGACCTCGTGTTAGAGCAAAACTTCTTCGTCGAGGTCCATATGCCCAGCGGAATCTTGCGGACCCTAAGCCCCGAAGAGATGGCGGTATACGTCAAGCCGTTCGCATCCCAAGGCGAAGACCGACGCCCCACCTTGAGTTGGGCTCGTGCGCTTCCCATCGACGGAGACCCGCCCGATGTCGACGACATCGTCCATAGCTACAGCCACTGGCTGGCGAGGTCAGAGGTGCCCAAACTTTTCATCAACGCCGACCCCGGGGCCCTGCTCACCGGACGACCAAGAGACCTCTGCCGATCCTGGCCTCACCAAACCGAGGTAACGGTTGCCGGCAAACACTTCGTGCAGGAGGACAGCCCCGACGAAATTGGTGGGGCTATCCGTCTATTCATCCAGGACATTCGATTGCAAGAGGGCTAAGGGGACCGGCAGCGGCCCGCTCTGCTCGGCCATAGCCTTGAGGGTGGCGGCGACCTCTGGGTCGAGCTCGAAGCTCAAGTGACGCTACCGGGTGGGGGCTGGAGCTCGGTGCGGTATTGGGGGGCCAGCGATTGCACTCTGGCGATGAAGGCGGCCTGGGCTGTCGGGTCGAGCGGTGGTGGCGGTTCGGTGCGGGTCGCCACGGGTTGCCCGACGAGGGTGAAGAACTCGTCCTGGCCGGCCGGGGCGCACAGACACAGCAGCCGCGAGGGATCCTGGCCGGCGTTGCGGAACCCGTGGGGGGCGTTGGCTGGCACGTTGATCGTCTCGCCCGCCCGTGCCGTGATGCTCTCGCCGCGGAAGGTCACTTCGACCTCGCCGTCGAGGACAGTGAACATCTCTTCGAAGTCGTGGCGGTGCGGTGGCGGACCGCCTCCTGGCGGGACGTGCATGTCGATCAAGGTGTACCTACCGTTCGTGTCGCTGCCGCCGACGAGGATCGTGTAGGTGTCGCCCACCACGCCCAGATGCGGCAGGCTCTGGTCCTTGTCGGGTCGGGCGACGGTAAGGCGGCGGGCCGGATCGTCAGGTGGGATCGTCGGTGGCGCGGTGTGCGTCGGATCGTTGGCCATGGTGTCTCCTGTCCCTACCCGGTAAGCGGATTATTTCGTCCGTTTACTACGATAGCGTCGTTCACCCCCTACCGAAGCCGAACAAGGATCCAACGAGATGGCTGGCGCAATCACTCCTGCCGTACCCGGGCGCGAGATGCGCAGTGACGCGCTGCGCAACCAGCAGGAACTGATGCGGGCGGCGACGGCGGCGGTCCATCGAGAAGGACTACACGTTCCTATGGCGACCATCGCGGCCGACGCAGGTGTGGGCGTAGGTACCCTCTACCGGCACTTCCCGACCCGCGACGATCTGCTGAGCCACCTCACCCACCGCTCCTTCGAGCAGGTGCTTGCCAACGCCCGCGCCGCCGAACGCGATAGCACCACAGCGACCGAATGCCTCCGCCTGTTCATCGACGCAGCCATCAGCCAACGCAACGAACTGATCCTGCCACTGCACGGCGGACCGTCGCCCACCTCGCCGGCGACCAAGACCGTGCGTGACGAGATTCACCAAATCCTGCGACGAATTATTGACGGCGGTGTCGCAGACGCGACACTGCGGTCAGGCATCACACCGCTCGACGTCATTGTCTTCGGCGCAATGCTCGCCCAACCACGACGAATCGACCCGGACTGGGACGCCACCTGCCGCCGCCTGCTCACGACCTACCTGCGAGGCCTCCGCCCATGACCAGCGTGATTGGACGTTCTGGATCCGGACCTTGAACGCGACAGGTTCCGGGCCGATGAGCGTCGGTCATAGAAACCCACGCTCGGCACGTCCCAAGACCTGGGCGAGCCGCGAAGGTGTGACGCATGGTTATCGCTTGGTCAAGAAATGGTCATGAACTGGGGTCTACTGGCGGTTACCAGCGGAACTTCCTGACTAGTCAACTGGGCACCGAAGCGGAGGTAAAACCCCTCAGCTGCGAGCGAACGCCATCAACTCGGCGAGGTCATCCGGAGCTGCGTCCATCCGCCTCAAGGCGTGGTGATAGCGGGCACGCAACTCGGCTGTGTCAACCTGAAGTTTCCGCCCCCACGTGAAGCTGTCGTGGCCAAGGGAGCGTACGAGTAAGTCAGCCGCTATGCGGCCATGTCGACCGTTGCCGTTCACGAAAGGATGAATCTGCACAATGCGGTGGTGAAACCGCAGTGCAATGCCATCGGGGTCGTAGGTGGCGAACTCCGCCCAGGCCCTGGCGTTATCCACCAAGTCCCGCATGGCTGTCAAGATATCGGCCGGATCGATACCGATGTTGGCCTCGCGAACTCGGTACTGACCGGCCCATTTCCACACTCGATCGAACATCGCCCGATGGAGTTGTCGCAGGTATAGGTCATCGAGGAGAGCCTCGATGCTGGGATTGCGGCCGAAGGTTCCATTGGCGATGTTCTCCTCTTCGGCGGCGAAGAGTTCGCCTCGGGTGGCTATGTATGAGGGGATGAGCGCTGGTCGGTCTTCCTCGGAGACCTCGGTGTGACCGTCACCGAGAGGGACACGCGGGTCGATCACCGCTATCGGTCCGTCCACAGTCCTCGGCGATCCACCAGGCCGGCACTGAACGCTTCCAGTTCATCGGCGGCAGCCGGGCCGTCTAACTGTTGATCTTCTAGCCGGCTGTGATGGGCCACCGCCTCCAAGTGTCTGCGGGCCTTGCGCCGCGCCTGGGATACCACCATCTCGTCCAGGCTGGTACGTGGAATCAAGAAATAGGCGACGTCACAGTCGAGCGCGTCGGCGGCGCGGCGCAACGTGTCCAGCCTGATCGTCCCGTGGACCTCACTAGCCTCTAGATCCGCCACAGTCGATTGAGTGACTCCCATTCGGGCAGCCAACTCGAGGCCCGACATCCCCAGCGCGTCGCGAAGTGCCCGAATCCAGCCGCGGTGCGGTGGTCGCTCCACTAGCAGAGGGCGCATTCGCTCGAACCGTCTGTCGAGATGACGTCTGGCGTCGGCATTTCTTGTGGTCACAACAAGAGTTTACCGGCTAGAATCGGTAGTAGGGAGACCTTTTACCGGCTACATCCAGTAGTTGCCGCTTGAGCTCACGGCTGTAGCCGGTAGGAGACGCCTCGCGGCGCACGTGGGGCCTCGGGGTTCCAGGGAACGAATAGGAGAGGGACGCCCCGGGGAGAACCGGTGACGGCCAGATACCGCCCGACGTGCTCTCGTGAGTGCTTCGCCTGTTTTCGCAGGTCACAGCCCATATTCGCAGTTAACAGCAGTGCCCCGGCAGTGCCCCCGGCAGGACTCGAACCTGCGACGCACGGTTTAGGAAACCGACGCTCTATCCTCTGAGCTACGGGGGCTAGATTATAAACTACCTGGTCAGTGGCGCTTTTTCTGGGTCCTGGACGGCCATCCGAAGCCATGATAGCTTGATGGTCAAGAAATGGTCAAGAACTTGGAAGTCTCGGGGGACTTGGTCAAGAACGCTGGCGATGGTCAAGAAGGGAAGCAGGGGATGAGCAGAAGCATCGGGTCGAAGGTGCAGCGCTCGCCGGGGGTGTGGCGGCTGCGAGTGACGGCGGGCTACGACCCTGTCACCAACAAGCCCATCCAGAAGTCGATGACCTTCAAGGGCAGCGAACGCCAGGCGGAGAAGGAGTTGCAGAACTTCGCGGCCAACGCCCCGAAGGGGCATTCGGAGTCGGTCGACGCCGAATCGACTCTGGCTCAAGTCGTCGACCGCTGGCTCGATTTTGCCAAGGCTCGGCTCGGAGGCAAGACGTTTCTCTCCTACGAGTCTTTCATGAAGAGGGTCAAGGCTGACCTCGGCCACCTGCCCATCACCGCCTTCGAGAAGCGCAAGGGGGGGCAGCTCCTCGACAAGCAGTACGAGCGCTGGCTCGCCGCCGGGGTGCCCGCCGCAACAGTGAAGCGGACCCATGAGATCTTGCGGAACTGTCTCAGGCAGGCCGAGCGCTGGGACCTGCTCGACTCGGTGGCCAGTGACCACGCCACTCCGCCCAAGCACGCTAAACCACCGATCCGTGACGTCGCCCCCGAGGAGATCGTGGGCGTGATCGAAGAGTCCCGCAACCGGGGCCGGGTTGCCTACCTGCCAGCAGCGATCACCCTCAACGCCGTCACCGGCATGCGCGCCGGCGAGCTGTGTGCGTTGACATGGCCCGACTTCAACCCCAAGACCAAGGTGATCCGAGTCGACAAGGCGATTACTCAGGAGTCCAACCGACAGTGGATGGTTGGCCCGACGAAGACCACCCAGATGCGAGACATCTCCCTCGAGGACGACACGGTCCGGCTGCTTCTCATCTGGCGTGAGGAACGCGAGACAGCCTGTCACACGGCTGGGGCGCGCCTCGACCCCAGGGGCTACATCTTCGGGCCTGACCCTACGGGCAGCCAGTTCTGGAAGCCGCAGTCGTTCTCCCAGGCCGTGCGACGCCTCGGCAACGTCTGCTGCCCGCAGTGCCGCTACGCCAAGAAGCCTGACCCGAACTGCTCGCTTTGCGACGGCAAGCGCAGGATCAGCACGTTCGACGTCAAGCAGCTCGAAGTGCGGCACTTCACTGCCACCCAGCTCATCGCCTCCGGCTTGGACGTGGTGACCGTGGCCGGGGTGATGGGACATCATCCCACAGTAACTCTGTCGAACTATGCGGCCTGGCAGCGGAAGGGCGGCCAGAAGGCGGCCGAGGTCATTACCGACGTAGTCTTCGGGCTGCGGGAATTGATCGCCGACTCCGCCAGTGATGGTCAGGATCAGGCGGCCTCGTAGGTCTTGGCCACGAAGGCGGTCCAGTTGACGGTGACCCGGCGGCCGAGCTTGAAGACGCCGGGCACCTCGTTGCGCTCGATCGCCCTGTAGGCCGACTGCTTCGATACACCTATGGGGCGGGCGAACTCGTGGACACTGATGAACTCTGCTCCGGGCACCGGAGATGCGTCCCCTCTTAGCTCAGGGACCAAGAGGCGGGCTGGGCGATCGTCGTTGACTGACATTGCAGACAGCTCCTTACGTCTAGTGGGGGCTACGTCAAGTGGGCGACCACGGATGTCACTTTCGGGGATCCCTCCCCGCACTCCGCCGGCCTAGCGACCGCCTTTCCACCATTGCCTTTCGGCACAGCCGATGGCCCGGACTGGCAGCGCTAGGTCGGCCAATGCCGTGAGGATGTCGGCGACTTCGGTGCGGGGCCGCTGGTCGTCCCAGCTCAACGACCGGTTGTAGCCACGACGCATCTGGGGCCCTATACTCGCGTTAGCTCCAACCGAATCCGCGACGGTGCCGATAAGCGCGGTTCTGTGGTTGGACGACGAAAGTGCGGGCTGACCTGGACCATCATCCTTCGGCCTGCAACTGGACCAGCACCGCACGCGATGGAGGCAGAACACGCGCCGAGACCCAACGGCCCGGAATTCCGGGTGGTCGTAGGTTCATATCGGTGTCGATAACTACGACCGGACCTTCGGGTTCGTCACCCGAAGGAGGCCTCCAATCGAACAAGGGTCCCCTCGCATTCGCTTCTTGACTGACGACGGCGGTGAATCGAATCCCCCATTGCCTTCTCAACAGTTTTCAGAGGGACTTCGTGCATGACACGAGTCCGAAGATGTCAGGTGTCCGACGAAGGGAAACCTACCTGGACTTCAAGACCGCCTTCGGGCCGAGCCCGTGCGGTAAGCGTGGCCCCGTGAGCTTGGGCAATCGCCCGGACGATCGCCAGGCCAAGGCCATGGCCGTCCGAGTGTCGGACACGTTCGCCGCCGACCTGTTGGAACGGCTGCAGGAGGCGCTCGATCTCGGCGGGCGGCACCACCGGACCGGTGTTGTTGACCAAGAGGGTGGCCCTTCCCGGAGCTGAGATCGTCGAGATCTCGATTCGTCCTCCGCTCACGTTGTGGCGCATCGCGTTGTCGATAAGGTTCGCTACCAAGCTCTCGATCAGCCTTGGATCCCCGATCGCCGGGGCCGCGACGATGCTGGCGTCGATGTGGATTCCTCGACGCTCGGCCTCTTGCCTGCGGCCGAGGAGCACGCTCTCGGCGATCTCACCGAGGTCGAATAGCTCCCGCTGCTCGACTCCTCGCTCGCTGGTTGCCAGGGTGAGGAGTGCGTCGATGAGCCGTTCTTGTTGATCGCCGAGCGAGAGTGCTTCTTCGCAGGCTGCCCGCAGATCTTCGGTACTGGCTTCGGGGTCGGCGAGAGCGACCTGCAGCAGGGTCCGTTGACCAGCCAGCGGCGTCCGCAGTTCGTGCGAGGCGTTCGCTACGAAGTGGCGCTGGGACTCGAATGAGGCTTCAAGTCGTCCGAAGAGGTCGTCGAGGGTCTTCCCGAGTTCGGTGAGCTCGTCGTCGGGCCCGTCGAGCTCGAGGCGCCGGTGCAGGTTAGTGGCGGAAATCTCCTGGGCCGTCGTATTCATGGCACGCAGTGGTCGAAGGAACCGCCCGGCGATCCACCATGCCAGCCATAAGGCGACGAGCAGGGCGACAAGCCCCACGATGGCCGGACCGATATTGAAATGGTGAGCGGCAAAGAAGCCTTCACTGGCTTGGTTGGCCGAGGCGTTATGTTTCCCCGGGGCCGCCTGGACGCTCCTACCCACGAGGAGCCCGGAAACTCCGAGCACCGCGGCGACCAGGACGAGGAAGAGCCCGGCGTAGAGCACGGTGAGCTGCACCCGAAGCGGTGGCCGGCGAAGGCTGTCTCTTGTCAGAAGCTTGCGGACATTCATCGGGGGACTCCTATCCGGTAGCCGCCCTCGCGGACGGTCTCGATGACGGGTGGCTCGCCGAGCTTGGACCTAAGTCGGCGCATCGTGGTCTTGACCGCGGTCGTGAAGGGGTCGGCAGCCTCGTCCCAGACCCGTTCGAGGAGTTCTTCGGTCGGGACCACCCGGTCTCCCGAAGCGAGGAGGCATTCGAGGACGGCGAATTCCTTCGGGCTGAGGTCCAGGCGGCGCCCGCCCCGGAACGCGACCCGGCGACTGGGATCGAGCACCACGTCCCCCGCTTCGAGCGTCGGCGGCGTCGCGGGCACCGAACGACGCCCCAGGGCGCGCACCCGGGCCACGAGCTCGGAGAAGTCGAACGGCTTGGGCAGGTAGTCGTCGGCACCCAAACCAAGTCCGTCGACCCGCTCCTTGACGGTGCTGGCAGCAGTCAGCATCAGCACTCGGCTGTCCGAGCGCTCGGCCACGATCCTTCGGCACACCTCGTCGCCAGGCACGCCGGGTAGATCCCGGTCCAACACCACGACGTCGTAGCGGGTGGTCGCCAGATGGCCGAGCGCGTCGTTCCCGTCGAGAACGACGTCCACTGCCATGCCCTCGCGGCGAAGCCCGGTCCCGATCGAGCGGGCCAAGACCTCGAAGTCCTCGACAACCAGCACCCTCACGACCCGTCTCCCTTCCCGTTCCTGAACCGGGTGTGGACGTTCAGCTTGGCGGCGAAACGGGGTGGCATAGGTCCAACGATGACAGGACCCAGGTGTCAGCACGGTGTCAACCACTGACACCGTGCTGACACCTGCCATGTCGTACAACCACCTTCGAAACGCCATCGCGACGAAGAAGGACGACCACTGTGAGCGACGCAACGATCGAAGTCATCGGCCTGCGCAAACGATTCGGGCCGACGCTGGCCCTCGACGGCATGACCTTCACCGTGGTCCCTGGCCGGGTGACCGGTTTCGTCGGCCCGAACGGGGCCGGGAAATCCACCACCATCCGAGTGATCCTCGGCCTCGATGCGCCCGACGAGGGGACCGCTCTGGTCTGTGGCCAGCCCTACCAGCACCTGTGCCACCCCCTGAACCATGTCGGGGCGCTGGTCGACGCCGCCGCCCTCCAGCCCAGCCGCACCGCCCGGAACCACCTGCTGTGGATGGCCCACTCCCAGGACATGGCGACGAGCCGGGTCGACGCCGTGATCGAGTTCGTCGGGCTCGGCTCGGCGGCCCGACGCAAGGCCGGCGGCTACTCACTCGGCATGCGCCAGCGTCTCGGCATCGCGGCGGCCATGCTCGGGGACCCTCCGGTGCTCATCATGGACGAGCCGTTCAACGGCATGGACCCCGAGGGGATCATCTGGATGCGACGTCTCCTTCGCTCCTTCGCCGCGGAGGGACGAGCCATCCTCGTCTCCAGCCACCTGATGAGCGAGCTGCAAGACATGGCCGATCACGTCGTGGTGGTCGGTCGCGGCCGGGTGCTCGCGGACGCCAGCGTCGACGAGCTCGTCGCCCTCGCCTCAGGCAATCAAGTTCTCGTCCGCACGCCGACGCCGGCCGAGGCGGCCAGCGCGCTGCAACGCGCCGGGACCGTCGCGACGGTCATCGACGCCAACACTCTCAGCGTGTCCGGGCTCGAAGCACAGCGCGTCGTGGAAATCCTCGGCCAGGAACACGTTCCCTTCTCCGAGGTGACGGCGCAGCGGGCGACGCTCGAAGACGTCTACCTGCAACTCACGACGGGAGAAGCCGAGTTCCAGGTCAACCCGGACGGGGAGGCGCGCCCGTGAGCGCCGCCAAGACGCCGCCGCCGCCCACCAGAGAACCGCGGCGTGGAGATTTCGGACCCGTGCTCCGGTCCGAGTGGACCAAGTTCCGGACGGTCCGGGGCTGGGTGATCGGCGTTGTCGTCGTCGCCCTCCTCAGCGTCGCCTTCACCTTCCTTGCCGCGAACGGCACCCACACGGGGGGATGCACCTTCAACGGCACGCCTCCGCCCCCTGGCCCCGGCGGTGGAACATCGGGTGGCAACTGCAGCCTCGGCCATCCCTACGTCCCGACCGGACCGGACGGCGAAGCGGTCGCCGACAGCTACTACTTCGTCGACCAGCCGCTCACCGGTAACGGCACCATCACCGCCCAGGTCACCTCGCTCACCGGCGTGACCTCGACCCAATCGGTGAACGTCGCCACCAACTCAACGACGGCCACCCGACCCGGGCTGGCGGCGTGGGCGAAAGCTGGGATTCTCGTGACGCCGACCACGACGCAAGGTTCGGCGTACGCCGCCGCGATGGCGACCGGAAGCCACGGCGTCCGGCTGCAGTACGACTACACCCACGACACTGCCGGCCTCCCCGGATCGGTCTCTGCTGGCTCCCCGCGCTGGCTACGACTGACCCGCACCGCTGACACACTCACCGCCTACGACTCAACCAACGGGACGACCTGGGCCAACATCGGCACCGCGCACCTGGCCGGGCTGCCCCCCACCGTGGCCGTCGGGCTATTCGTCACCTCACCCGTGTCGTTCCAGGGGAACAGCAGCGGTGCCCCCACCCTCGCCACCGCCACCTTCGACCACGTCAGCATCGACAGCCACAACGCGCCGAGCGCCTGGCGCGGCCAAATCATCGGAACCGGCTCGGATGACTTCTACCCGACCCTCGGAGACGGCAGCTACCACCGTTCCGACAGCTCGTTCGTCGTCAGCGGATCTGGTGACATCGCCCCGGGCGTCATCCAAGGGCTCCTCACCCCGGCCGCCGGTTTCGCTGTGCTCCAAGCCGTCCCCTACGCAGCGCAGGTCAGCTACCCCTACACGTTGGCCAACGGGTACTACCCCCTCGCCCCCTGGGCCGGCTTCTTGGTCCTCTGCGCCTACGCTGTCGTCGCCCTAGCCGTGGCCACCTTTTTGGTGCGTCGGAGAGACGCATGAGCGACGCACTGCGCGCCGAGTGGACCAAGCTGCGCACCCTGGCCAGCACCGCCTGGCTTCCGGTCGCCGCCGTTGCCCTGACCGTGGCGGTCAGCGCGGGCGGCGCCGCCGCCTTCCACGCCCGTACCATCCCCGGCAGTCAGGACCCGACCAAGCTCAGCCTGACCGGCATCGATCTCGGCCAGGCAGTCATCGCGGTCTTGGCCGTACTTGCCATCTCCGAGGAATACGGCAGCGGCATGATCCGCGTCAGCCTCTCGGCGGTGCCACGCCGCCTCGTGCTTCTCAGCGCCAAGGGCGCCAACGTGGCGGGGCTGGCGTTCGTCGCCGGTCTCCTCGCCGTCGTCGGCTGCCTCGTTGTCGGGCGCCTCATGCTCCCCGCCGACGGCCTCAGCCCGGCCTACGGGTACGCCCTCGTGTCAATCAGCCACGGGCCGACACTGCGCGCCGCCCTTGGCAGTGTCATCTACCTCGTCTTCATCGCCCTATTCAGCCTCGGCATCGCCACCGCCATCCGCGACACCGCCGTATCCATCGGAGCCGTGCTCGGCCTGCTCTACCTACCCCCCATCCTCGCCCAGGTAGTCACCGACCCCTTGCGTCGCCATCTACTGCAGATCGCCCCGATGACTGCCGGGCTCGCCATCCAAGCCACCACCAACCTCCGCTCCCTGCCCATCGCCCCCTGGGCCGGACTCGGCGTCCTTGCCGCATGGGCAGTCGCGTCGCTCCTTATCGGCGGGCTGCTGCTTCGACTGCGGGACGCATGAGCACCCTGCATCAGTCGGCCAGTCAGTTGGCGCAGCTGCTCGCCGGGCGTTGGACTCTCGCGGTGCTGGGACAGCTTCTGCCTATGCAGGGTGGGCTGGGCGCCAGGGCACGGCCGGACGGTTGCTGCAACGCGGCCCGCATGGCCATCTCGACGAAGCGGGGTAGCTGACTGGCCACGCTGGCCAGCTCGCAACATACGCTGCACTCAGCGAACAGGTGCTGTGGGTGGGTTTCCTGGAAATAGGAGCCGCCGATCTCCTCGGCAGGGATATGAGCGGCGATGGCCAGCACCGGGACGCCACTGCGGTTGGCGTCGTACAGCCCGTTGATCAGGTGCAGATTTCCCGGGCCGCAGCTGCCGGCACAGACCGCCAGCTCTCCTGTGAGCGCCGCCTCGGCAGCCGCCGCGAACCCCGCCGCCTCCTCATGACGGACATGCTCCCAAGCGATCCCGCCGTCGCGGCGCAGCGCGTCGGTGAACCCATTCAGCGAGTCACCAGGAATCCCATACGCCCGGCGCACCCCTGACGCCTTTAGCATCGCCACGATCAGCTCCGCCGCAGTTTCTGCCATCGCCTTGCTCCCTCCGGTTGCGATTCTTGGATCTGGTAAACCTGCACCCGTGGCACGGGACAACTCAAGGTTTGCATATCGGTTGAATGAGCACTGAGTGCTGGCCCGGTTCTTTCACGCTACCGAGCTGTCAGGACCCCTCGGATTCAGCCGTTGGTTAGGAGGTGGCCGGGGTGCGCCACAAGTCGATGCCGCCGTCGACCGCGTAACGGTCAATGCTGGCAAGCTCATCGGTGGTGAACTCGAGGTGGTCGAGGGCGGCGACGTTCTGCTCGAGTTGGGCCACGCTGCTGGCGCCGATCAGCACGGAGGTGACTCGAGGGTCGCGCAAGGCCCAGGCGATGGCCATTTGGGCAAGGGACTGATGTCGGCCCCCGGCGAGGTCGTTGAGGGCCCGGATGCGGGCCAGGTTGTCGTCGTTGAGCATGTCGCGACCGAGCGAGCCGGCTGCAGCGGCCCTGGAGCCCGCCGGGATACCGTTGAGGTATCGGTCGGTGAGAAGGCCTTGGGCCAGGACGGAGAAGGCGATGCACCCGACGCCTTCGCTGGCGAGAACGCCGAGGAGCCGGTCTTCGATCCAGCGGTTGAGCATCGAGTACGACGGCTGGTGGATGAGCAGTGGGGTGCCGAGCCCGCGCAGGATGGTGGTGGCCTCGGTGGTGCGCTGGTCGGAGTAGGAGGAGATCCCGACATAGAGGGCCTTGCCGGATGTGACGGCAGAGTGGAGGGCGCCGAGGGTCTCCTCGAGGGGGGTTTGGGGGTCGTAATGATGGTGGTAGAAGATATCGACGTAGTCGAGGCCGAGTCGCCGCAGGCTCTGGTCCAGGCTGGCCAAGAGGTACTTGCGGGAACCGAGGTCTCCGTACGGCCCCGGCCACATGTCCCAGCCAGCCTTGGTGGAGATCACCAGCTCGTCGCGACGGTGACGGAAGTCGTCATGGAGGACCCGAGAGAAGTTGGTCTCGGCGCTCCCGTATGGAGGCCCATAGTTGTTGGCCAGGTCGAAATGGGTGATTCCCACATCGAAGGCACGGCGCAGAATGGCGCGCTGGGTGTCGATGGGCCGATCGTCGCCGAAGTTCTGCCACAATCCGAGCGACACGGCCGGCAGGAACAGGCCGCTGTGCCCACAACGGCGATAGGTCATGGACCGGTAGCGGTCCTCGGCGGGGTGGTAGCTGGTCACGACGCGGCTGCTCCGTTTCGGTGTTGGAGACGAATATTCGACGTAGTCCCTGTCCAACTTGTAGTCCCGCCCAGAGTGCGTTCGTTTAGATCTGACCACGGCGAGGTCCTCGGAATGCAGGTCACCGCACCGAGAACCGGGCCGAGTGAGAACCGCACTCAGCGCTCTAGGACGCGGGTTACTACCGTGACGTCCTCATCGCCGCCTCCCTGCTCGACGATTCGCTCCCACTCTCGGGCCAGTGACGCCAATACCGTAAACCGCTCGGCGCCGGCGTGCTCCAAGGCAAGGTGAACGTCTTTGAGCGCCAGCCTCAGAGGAAACTCGGGGGAATAGTCGTCGACCTCGATTCGCCGGAACTTCCCGGCTTCCCAGCGCGAGACAAGGGGACCGCCCTCGAAGGCCTCGATGACGCCGAGCGTGTCGAGTCCCAGCCGGTGTGCCAAGGCCATCGAGTTCGCCACCCCTTCAGCGGTGAAGGCGAGCAACGTGTTGTTCACAAGTTTCATCCGCGAGCCAGTCCCGACCGCTCCCACCCAGACCGTGCGTTCCCCGATGGCGGCGAAAACCGGCTCGACCTTGGGGCGGGCTGCTTCGGGTCCAGAAGCGAAGATCGTCAGCTTCCCTTGTTCGGCAGGGACCTTGCTTCCCGACACCGGCGCGTCGAGGAACGAGACATCGGGGCGCCGCTCTTTGACCAGAGAGGCGATCGCCTCGGTCGCATCGACGCCGATGGTGCTCATCTGGGCCCAAACCGCACCCGACGGCAGAGCGTCCAACATGCCGAGATCGACAGCGATCGACGTGACCGCCTGGGCATCGGTGACCATGGTGATGGCGACGTCGACCGTCCGCACGGCGGCGGCCGCCGTCGGAGTGACCTCGGCTCCACGCTCGGCGAAGGCGCTAGCCGCTTCGGTATTGCGGTCCCACACCACGGTCGGGATCCCGGCCCGCAGAGTGGAGCTCGCCATTCCCTGACCCATCGTGCCAAGTCCGAGCACCGCCAGCTTGGTTGTTTGGTTCGCCATCACCGGCCCCCCAACGTGAGCTTGTCACCCGGTCGGAACCCGGGTCCGTTGATTTCATGGTCGCGCCAAGCCGCGTTGGGGACAAGGGGCGACGTAATCTCTGATGGGGCGGGCGGGGCCGGCTAGAGGGTTCGGGCACGTCATGGCTAACCGGCACCCAGCTTCGTCGACGTGGGCTCCGCTTCGGGTCACGGTCTTCCGAGGCGTGGCTGGCCTCCCTGGCGAGCAACGTCGGCACCTGGATGCAGACCGTCGGCGCCCAGCGGCTGCTTGTCCGATCCGCTGCCGCGGTGAGTGACAGCCTCGAAGGGGCTCCCAAGCCTGAACAGCGGATCTCCTCATCTGCGACCGGTCGGATAGTCATACCGCCACTCCTGCACGCCGCCCGTAACGGCTCGGGAACTTTACATTGGTCAGGTAGCACGCGGCCGAACGATCGCCCATAATCCCGGACGGTGGTGCCCCCGAAGGTCGTGGGCTCACCGTCCCAGATCGCCGGTACATGTGACCCCCTTAGTTGGCGAGCGACGGAGAGGCTGCAACGGGGAGGTACCGTCTGGTACCGAATCCGAGGGTGGCGGTCGTAGTCATCGACACGGACCATGAGGCAGGAATCGTGTCGCTCAGCTCCGCTCGCACCTGCGTTCCCTGCTCAGCTCCTCATTCCAACGGTGTCGTGGTCAGTAATTCTGAGACCCATCTGCTCGGCCAGGTGGGCCATGGTGCCGTCGAGGAGCTTGAAGTCCCGGAGGGCGAACTCTGTGGAGGCGAACCGGTGCGGGCGGATGTCTAGGCGGCGCTCGGCCCGATCGAAGAGGGCTGAAGATCGGGTGTAGGTACCGTCCCGGGGTCCGGTAAGCGCTCGCGCGACTACTTCGATTGACTGGTGAAGCGTCGCGCTGGCTCGTGCCATGTCAGGGTGAGTGGACACACCGGGTGGTCGCGCCCTCTCTGTGTCGACCACTAGGTTGCGGCTGTAGTTGCGAGAGGCCGATGCGAGGCGAAGAGCCCGGACGGTGTCCTCGTCGGCGCTGCCCCAGACGGTGCGGCGTACCGGTTTAGCTGTCGCGACCACCGCCTGGTAGGCCGCGTCGACCGCCCGGGCGTCAGATCGCAGCGTCGAGTCAATCCCATCCTCCCGGCCTTGCAGGCGAGCACTGGCATGGTCGGACTAGCCGCCCAAGGGCCTCGACGTGTTCGCGCAGGGCGACGCGCAGGACCTGGCGGGTGTGGGCAGGTGGGAGTACCAGGGTGACCACGACGATGGCAACGGCCGCGCCGAGGGCTGTCTCCTCGAGACGGACCAGCAGCAGTGAGTTCGTGAACTCGCCCAACTGCTGATAGAGCTGGGAAACGGTGACGGTGATGGCGACGGCCAGGAAGGCGTAGCTGATCCGAAAGAGGTACAGACCCAGGAAGAGTGAGACAAGAACGATCGCGATCGACCAGAGGGTGTGACGGCCAACGGCGCTGACAAGCAGCGAGCCGACGCCAATACCGATCACAGTCCCGCCCACACGGAGGAGCGCCTTGCGAATCTGTTCACCAGCATTGTGCGCTCCCATGAAGGTGATGAACGCAGCGAGAACTGCCCAGTAGAAGCGCTGCGGAGAGAGCAGGTCTCCCAAGGCGACGGCGGCACCTGCGGCGATACCGATCTGGATCGCGTTGCGGGTGTAGCGCGCCAAGCCGGCCCCTTCGCCCCACCGGCTACCGCCCTCGAGTGACGCTGCGCTGCTGACATGGGCTGAGCCGGGCAGCCAGCCACCGACGAGCACGACAGGGGATTCGAAGGTGCTGCTCTCGCTGTCGGTCGTGCCGAGGCTCATCCACTCGGTCATGGCGTCACACAGGTCGATGACCGAACCAGCGAAGCGGTGGGCAACCACGATGGCCGTGCGATCCTCGCCCGCGGCCGGGCGTCCGGCCGCGTCCACCAGGTCGATTAGCGTGTGGGCGTGTGCCTTCGCTCCTTTGTACTCGCCGTTGGCGATGTCGAGCAGAGCCAGACGAACCGCGGCGCGTTGCTCGGCCGGGAGATACAGGGGGGCCATCGCCTCGGCGAAGCGTGCGATGTTGGTCAGGGCCAGCTCGATGTCGAACAGTCGCTGGTGAGAGTTCGCCAGACGAACCGTCGGGCACCGCGCCAGAGTCGCCGAGCTGAGCATCGATCATCAAGGCCGCTTCATTGAGACGAATCAGCTGGCGGTGCAACCGTCGGACACGGTGCTGATCGAACCGGACGGTGTCGAACAGCTCGAGCGCCAGTGAGGTCACGTGACGCGTCCGAGCATCGAAGGAACGCCGGGTACGGTCGTGGGCTCTGGCCTGATGGGGGTAGAAGAGAGTAAAGCGCACCGCGGTAGCAACCGCGAGACCCACGCCAACTTCGGCCGCTAGCCAGCCCAGGTCACCGATCCTGACGGCGCTGTGCAAGGAAAAGCCGACGAAGTAGCCGATGAACAGCAGCTGCCCAGCCAGAAAACCCCGCGGGCCGAAACGCCGCAAGTAGGTGCCCAACGCCAGAACCAGGGCAATGACGACCAGGGCGGCGACGCGGTGATCGCCGATAGCGATCCCAAGGGCCAGGGCCGAGATTATCGGAATGGGTACGAACAGGAGCGTGATCACCTGACTCTTGGCCGTGGGATCGTGCACACCCATGCTGGCGATCAACCCGACGATGGCACCGAGCAGCATGGCGATGGCCAGGAGATCGTGATTGGCCACTGCCACCTCGGATGCCGTTGCCACCGAGGCGGTGGCCCGGCTCTCGATCTGCAGCGACCCGGTCAGGTGCACGAAGGTCCATTCGGCGGCCAGCCCAACGGCGATGGTCATCACGCTCTGGGCGGCACCCCGCAGCCGGTTGAGGCCAGGATCGGAGCTGACGAGGAGATCGACCCATCTGTTTCGGATGCGCTCGGGGGCGCCGGCCGAGGCTGCCAGGGTCGGCCTGGGCGGCCGGACGTTCGTGATGCTCATCGACCCATCGTAGCATCTATATAGACAACTCTATATAGAAGTGCCTATACTTAGTTGCGTGAGCACGAACCTCCAGACTCCCCGAAGGAAAGGCAGGGCCGAGAGTCGGACGATCGGTCGAGCCCTCTACGGCCTCATGACCGCGGCGGTAAGAAGTCAGCCCCGTGACATGAGCCTGACCTCGCTGTCGACCCTGGCCACCCTTGAGCTGACCGGGCCTCGCCGCATCACCGATCTGGCTGCATGCGAGGGCGTGACGCAACCGTCCATGACCGCGCTGGTGACCACACTGGAACGTTCGGGCCTAGTGGAACGGCGCAGCGATCATTCCGACAGACGGGTGGCCTTGGTGGCCCTCACCTCCGAAGGCACGGACTACATCCGAGCCCGGCGACAAGCCGGCCTGGAGGTCTTCGCGCAGCTCATCGACGAACTGCCCGCTGACGAATCAGATGCACTCTCCGCAGCCGTGACGGCAATCACGCACATCCAGAGACTGGACGAGCAACGGCGAAACCAAACCAAAGCGGCGGCTCCCTCTACTCCAAGCCAGAACCAGCCATGATCATGCGACACCGCGACGGAATGGACCACACCCGAGACCACGTGCCCGACAGTTCTGGCCAGCCCGTCAACGCCAGGGTCGTGGTCGGGATCGACGGGTCCGATACGTCCTGGGACGCCTTCTGCTGGGCGTGCGGCGAGACCAGGCGCCTTGGTGGACGGACTGTCGCCGTCTTCGTGGGTCCGACCTCCGGCGCCGCCTCGGCAACAGCGGCCTCCCTTGCCGGAGCAGGAGTTGCCTACGGGGCCATCCAACAATCGATGACTGATCAGGCAGAGGAACTGAGCGATCAGGTCCGCGCCTACGGTCACGACCACGGTTTCGACGTCGCGTTCGTCCACACCCAGGGAGACACAGCCAGAGAACTCCTGCGGATAGCCAACGCCGACCACGCCGATCTGCTCGTCGTTGGGCGCTCCACCATGGCGCTCCACCACCTTGCCGGTTCGCTGGGTCGGCGGCTTGTCGGAACACGCGGAGCACCGATCATCGTCGTCGTGCCCTGACCTGGTGCTGCCGCACGTCCGACACCCACGTACGCGTGGCATCAGGCCGCCAGAAATCAGTCGGCGCAACTGCCTGGAGGTCCCAACCTTCGCAGACCTGCCGGCCGTCGAGAAACATTCACGACCCGAACACCCAACCTGTCGCCCACCACCGTTCGCGGCTACCGAGAGAAGCTCACCCGGGTCCGAGGGACCCCCGGTGGGTACGGCAGACCCAGACGTCTGGCCAGGCGGACAACCGAGCCTCCATCAGCTGGTCGACGCGTCGGGCCACATCGGCGCCACATCGGGCGGGAGCGGCACGGTGAAGGCGTTCAAAAGAAACGACACCAGGGTGTAGTACCCGCACAGCGAAACCAACTCGACTAGACCTTCGTCGCCGAGCAGATCGCGAGCGGCCAGATAGGAGACGTCGTCCACCCGTCCGGTCGCCACCAGTTGTCGGACAACTGCGTAAATAGCCCGCTCATCCTCCGACTCGAACGGCGGATTTTCACCGCCGCCGATGGCCGCGACCACCTTGTCGGGTACTCCGTACTCGCGGGCCATGCGGGCGTGAGCCCACCACTCGAACTCGGCTTTCCAATGAGCGCCCACGGTGATGATCGCCACCTCCAGCAAGCGGCGCTCGATAGAGGTCTCGAATCGCAAAACTCGTCCGAGTTCGGCTACCCGCCCTCCGACACTCGGGGCGTGCACAAAAGCGTTGAACGGGCCGATCAAGCCGCCTCGCTCGTTGACCAAGCTGTTCCCGCGGGACTCGACGATGCCGTCCCAGACCCCCTGACCGCCCGGGTCCAGTTCATCACGACGCACATACCGGAGGCGACTCATAGCGAGACGATAGGCCTCATCGGATCGGGCGCAGGACACTTGCTTGAGGAACGTCTGCTCGTCGCCCCTACCGAGTCTGGGCGGACGGGCAGCGGCTGACCCGCAAGACCACCAGATAGCGAACATTCGGCGTCGGGCACGTCGCTTCTCTACCTGAAGACGACGCCCAAGAGAAAGGCGTCGCCGCAGGCGTCTGCGACTGTGACGGCACTCGCTTCAGCGGATTTGGCGGATTCGCCCTTCGTGGCCCCACAAACGGTCGGCAGTCCACACGGTGGCGTCGACCCGTTCGCCGAGAGCGAGGCACAGCCGATCGGCGAGCGAGAGACCCTCGCCGCTGCGCCAGCGGGTGGCGGCCCATTCGGCGTCGACCTGGGTGACTGGCTCGACGGTGATTCCGTAGCTGGCGAGCAACGCGCCGGCGAGATCCCATCGGCGGCCGTGAGAGCGCACCTTCTGCGCGGCTTCCGACCAGTTGGCAGCGCCGCAGAGCCCACCTTCGGAAAGACCTTCCGCTCGGCCCCCACTGAGTCGGCGGATACCGGATGGTCGGTCATCATCGACGCCCTTTCACCCTGAAGCCCCAGCGGCCCCAACGGTGACCACCAGTATCACCGCTTTCACGGCGCCATAGCCCACATGTCAAGATGCAGCGCATGGGTGATCTCTCTCTTTGGTCCGAAGACTCACTTCTCTCTATAGCCAGCCGCGGGTCGGTCCTGTCGATTGGGTCGGTGGGCTCGATCCTCAGCGTTGGTTCCGTCGGGTCCGCCCTTTCACTTGCCTCCGTCGGTTCGGTCCTGTCGCGCCTATCTGCTGGATCTGCCCTGTCCGTTGGCTCGGCGCTGTCGGTTCGGTCGCGCTGGTCAATGTTGAGTGCCGGCGGCGACCGTGAGTTGACCGCGCTACGACGGGCGCTCGTCCCCTTGGTCGTGGTCGGAGGTGTGACGCTCGCCGTCGGGCTCAGCTTCACTCGCCTCCTGCGCTAGAGGCCTCGGTCCGGCGGAGCCGGACTTTTGAGTCAAGTTTTTGATTTGTCGGTTTGTTCAAGCGGCAATTCCTGATCGGGTAGCCAGG
>Ga0302326_10006825_pt1 | contig 25503 bp, 22 predicted proteins | sample Palsa_T0_3_FD_202264 | JGI IMG/M metagenome (GOLD analysis project Ga0302326, IMG submission 202264) | Peat permafrost microbial communities from Stordalen Mire near Abisko, Sweden - Palsa_T0_3 | ecosystem: Environmental > Terrestrial > Soil > Palsa > Peat permafrost | place: Sweden: Abisko... | reverse complement strand
GGCCGCAGCGATGGCGGCTACAACGGTGGCGTGCTCGCGCTGACGGCCGACATGGTACAACACGGCGCGCGGCCCACGTGGCTGGGTTATCTGCACGTCGCCGACGTTGCTACGGCAGTGAAGGCCATCGAGGCCGATGGCGGCAGACTGCTGATGCCTCGCAAGGATCTGCCCGTCGGCGCGATTGCGATGGTCGCCGACCCGATGGGCACGCCTTTCTACGTGATGGCGCCGATTCCGCCGCCGGGCATGCACAACGCGAAGAGCGATGTTTTTGATGTCTCCTTCGCGCAGCACGTGCGCTGGAACGAACTCGCGAGCCCTGACCAGCCGCGCGCAAAGCAGTTCTACGCGAAACACTTCGGCTTCGAATTCAAGGACAGCATGCCGATGGGCGCGATAGGCAGTTATGACTTTATCGATCATGGCGGCATACGCCTCGGCGGCATAATGCAGAAGCCCCCGCAGAACCCGAACGCCGCATGGCTGTTCTACTTCGGTGTACAGTCGATCAACGCGGCGAAGGCCGCCATCGAAAAGGGCGGCGGCAAAGTCACGAATGGCCCGCATCAGGTGCCGGGCGGTGACTGGGTTGTCATCGCCGTCGATCCGCAGGGCGTGGCTTTTGGTGTAGTGGGCCCGCAAGGGGCAAAAACGTGAGCGCGCGAGTCCCCAAAGCGACGCTGTGCCTGTGGTACGACCACGATGCCGAGGACGCTGCGAAGTTCTATGCGCAGACATTTCCGGGAAGTTCGATGGGTGCAGTGCGGCGCGCCGCTGGCGACTACCCGAACGGCAAGGAGGGTGATGTGCTGCTGGTCGAGTTCACCGTGCTGGGCGTGCCCTGCATCGGGCTCAACGGCGGCTCGGCGTTCAAGCATTCCGAAGCCTTCAGTTTTGCGGTCGCGACCGACAGCCAGGAAGAAACCGACCGCTACTGGAACGCGATTGTTGGCAATGGCGGGCAGGAGAGTCAGTGCGGCTGGTGCAAGGACAAGTGGGGTCTCTCCTGGCAGATCACCCCCAAGGCGTTGACCGAAGCCTTAGCCAAGGGCGGCGGAGCTGCCAAGCGGGCTTTCGCGGCGATGATGACCATGAAGAAGATCGACATTGAAGCGATCGAAGCAGCGGTGCGTGCCGATGCGTAACGTTATCGGCGGCGCTTTCCTCACGCTCGATGGTGTGATGCAGGGTCCGGGCGGACCAACTGAGGATGTTACCGGTGGCTTCGACGAAGGTGGCTGGGTATTCAAGCTCTGGGACGAAGGCGCTGGTGATGCGATCGGCGCGCTTTTCGCGGGTGAGTACGACTTGTTGCTCGGTCGCCGGACCTATGACATCTTCGCCGCCTATTGGCCGTATGTGGAAGGCGAAGGCGCAGCGATGGGTGAGGCGTTCACCCTCGCGAATAAGTACGTGCTGACACGCGGCGACCAGCCGCTCGAATGGGCGAACAGCCATCGATTGAAGAGCATCGACGATGTCGCTGCGCTCAAGCAGGGCGACGGCTCCGATCTCATCATCCAGGGATCGAGCACAATCTATCCGGGGCTTCTCGCAGCCGGGCTAATCGACCGGCTGATACTGATGACCTTCCCGGTGACGCTCGGAAAGGGCAAGCGGTTATTTGGCGACGGTACACCTACTACGAAACTAAAGATGGTGGATCACAGGGTCACGGCCAAGGGCACTGTGATCGCGGCTTATGAGCGAGGCGACACGCTTCCCGCCTTCCCGCCATTCGGGCCGCAACCCAGCACAAGTGCGCGCGAGACGGAACGCCAGCGCCGGATGGCAGAGGGCAGCTGGTGATCTATCGGCGTCTATCGCTCTCTATTGCCTCCAAGCGAGATTGTTTGTCGGTCAATCTGACGGTAAATTGTGGCTGATGGAAATACAACACCAGCAGAAACAGCCGTTTAGAAGTCTCGGAGACGATTGAGTGGGAGTGACCCCTGAAATGGTTGTCAGATCAGCGGCCGCGTCCCAGTCGAAATCCCAAGTGCGACGATCAGTGCGTTGTCGAGCTCGCGCAGCTTGCTGGGCGCCAATTCGCCCACAAAGTCTGTCAGTCTCGATTTCTCAAGGCTCATCAGCCCATCGCATTGTATTGCGCTTTCGTGCTTGAGGCCTTCGGCCGTGTTCACGGCGACTTGCGTTGGCAGGTCATACCGTTGCGTGAACACCGGGGCGCAGATAACCGCGGTGTAATTCGAGTCGATCAGTGGCTGCCGGCTCACGACGACGAAAACACGTGCCGGTTTTGGATCACCCGGGGGTCGGCGGACCTGGTATAACTCGCCCCGCCTCATTCATCCGCCGAATTGGCCTGAAAGGAAAGTGCATCGCTCATCTCAGCATTAAGCTGAGCCGCGTGACGGTTGATTGCAGCGATCGCTCGGGCATCCTTCCGAGCCTGAGCACGTCCGTCCACAAAGTCCCTCAGGATCTGTTCGATGTACGAAGAGCGGGAAATCTTCGAACCGGCCAGCTTGTCGATCCTGGCGATGAGGTCCCCGGAGAGGGTAAGGGACGTCTTCGTCTTCATCCTACCATTATACTACCAAGGTAGGATACTGACAACCGGCGGTTGGTCTACGAGTTGGGCGGCGTCGACGTCTACCGGAGGTCGATCGGTCGGGTACCTCATGGTCTAGTCAGTTCGAGTGCGCAGCCGGCCCTCGTAATCGCGCTTTCCGAGCGGCACACCCCGCGTGCGCAGGATGTCGTATGCGGTGACGGCGTGGAAATAGAAGTTGGGCAGCGAAAACGAAAGGATGAGGGACTCTGATGTGAAGGCCAGCCTGCGCGGGCCGATCTGAAGGTCTAAGTCCTTGCCCGCCCAGCTGTTGACCTCGTCGGGGGTGAACGCCTCCAGCGCCGTTTCCGCCTTGCCGATCATGGCCTGCAGGTCAGCGAAAGGAACCGGTCCGACCAGTGCAGGCGGGACGAACATGCCTGTCTTCAAGGCCTCCAGCCCCCACACTGAATGATGCCACGCTGCTTCGATCTGGAAATGGAAGGGCGCCATATCGTCGAAGAGCCGGGCGTGCACGAAGTCGTCCGGGTCTGCCTGGGTCTCGGCGCAGTGCCTGACCGCGCGGTCGAGGAAACCCCCGACCGCCTTCACCGTCTGCAGGAAGGTCGGCACCGCGAGGTCGTAGAGTGATGTCGCCATAGGCTCCTTCGCGATTCAGCAGAGTACGACGCCCTCTGAGCTACAACCCTTCAGCCGGCTAGACGCGACGCCATATCCGGCGACACGGGCACGCGCCCGTTCACGATTCCAGATACGTGCCGTCGACTCACTCCAAGGGCGTCAGCCGTCTGCGTGATCGTCACGCCGAGCGGTCCCACGTATCCTTGAGGATCTCCCCAGGGTGGGCTGGGTTGTGCATCCGGCCCGAGCTCTCAACGGTAGTCTTCATAAGCCACCTCGTACGCGTGCCCGCGGTCGAAACGGAAGGTCACGCGATAGTTCTCATCAACCCAAACAGAATAACGGTTGCCATGCATCGATGAAACCGCATTCCGGGCAACGCCATCGCGCCGCCTGGGTCGCGGCATTGCAGGCAGTAAGGATCAGATTCAGGCGTTTCGGAAGGCCACGTCTAATCGCATCGCCAGAGCATCAAGGTTTCTATCGACTGTCCATAGCAAGGCATCTGCAGTGAGAAGTACGGATGCCAGCAAAGACATATCGACTGCCCCGCAGCCCAAGTCCTGGAATTGCTCACGCTCGATCAGTTCTATTGTTTCTTCCGTTGTCGCGATGATGGGTTGTTGCAGTTTCTTGAGGTCGCCGAGAGTGCGCTCACGTGGGGCTGGGGGTGTTCCGCAGGCAAGTTCCAACAGGATCAGTGGATGACACAACACTCGGTCCGTCGCCAATAGCGATTGCAGTACTTCATTGGATTTGCGGAAATGCGCAACCCAGACGGACGAATCCGCGAGCACGGCAGTCAATGGCCTGAAACCCTATGCAGGCCGGCGACGCGGAATTAGCTTCATCTTGGGCGCTCTGCCGCCGAGGGCCGAAAGCCGCTTTCCCGCTTGAACGCGGACGAACACCCTCATCGCTTCGCGAAACAGGTCGGCCTTATCCATTCCGGGGTCAGCGACCTCGAGAGCTCGCTGATAGAGTTCATCATCAATTGTGACGGTGGTTCTCACTGGCCAGTCCTCTCGCGCATCAATAATGATGTATGATAGCATCAGAATACGCACAGGTCGTATAGAGATTTCAGCGGCGAATGTCGCGATTTGTGCAGATTGGGCGCCCGTGGCGTAGCCGTCGTCTCTAACGAGAGTAGCCCGTGTTGGTGTGGCGGCTGATCAGCGCCCAGAGGCGAGTCTAGCTTGCCAGTTCGGCTCGTCGGGACTCAACTCGGGGAGCCCAACCGCGATTACGCAACACAAGCCAATACCATAGAAGTCCAGCGCCGATCATTGCTCCGAGTATCAATAGACTTGGCCGGCCCGCGTCCGCGTCCAGCAGGTCCGCGACTGCGAACGCAACCGCCAGCATAAGACCAAGAATCGGTGCCAACGGAAATAGCGCCGATCGCCAATATCCGGGCTGTCCCGTCAAGGTGCGTGAACGGCCAACGAGAACGGCGATGCTCACCAACATGAGGACGTAAACCGTGAGGCCCGATACAAAGGCAACGAGCATGTGCAGGTTCAGCAGGCAGCAAGCCGCGGAGATCGCGCCAACGACCCATGTCGCCACCCGGGGCGCTCCTGAGGACAGATGCACCTTTGCCAACGCTGTATTCACGGTCGTGTGAAAGATCTCGTCGCGGCCCAAACTGAAGAACAGACGTGCGAGAAACATGATCTGAGCGATTAGTGCGTTAAAGATCGCCAGAATCACAGCTGCGCTCAGCGCGTGTCCCGCGGCCGGCCCCGCGACCGATGCGATAAAAGTGCTGAGCGGCGCGGGGCTTTTGAGAATCGACGGCAAATCTCTGGCCCCGAGTACGACGGCAACGATCGGTAATGCGGTCGCAAAGGCCCCAATCAAACCCGCGGTAAGGATCACGCCGCCCATATGGCGGTGCGGTTGCGCTAGTTCCTCGCCGAACGCGATCGCCTGGTTCCCGCCAACGGTTGCATAGGCCGCGCTGACGCCCGCCATTGCCATCGCCCCAATCGCTACCGGCGCCATGGTTCCCAGGGCGCCGAGCGTCAAGGGATGAAGCACGACGTCAGTGACGCTGCGCGCTGGGTGCCACAGCCCGCCAACGATCAGAGCGAGCACGGCTAGCATCTCGATGCCAAGAAACACTCCGGTCACCAATGCACTGGTGCGTACGGCGAGCAAGGCAACGGCCATTGCAGCGCCGAGCGCGCCCAAAGTAACGATGGTTGGCGGCGCCGTCGGCGCCAATTCACTCACATAGGTGGCGATCGTCCTCGCGAGAAAGGCATTCGTGGGTCCGGCGGTTACTGCCCACACGGTAAGGCTCGCAAAGCCGGCCCAAGGACCCAGAATTGCACCGACGCCCACATAGTCACCTCCCGCATACGGGTAGGCCGAAGCCAATTCGGCGTAGACCACCGCCCAAACAATCGCTACGCCGATGCCGCCGATAAACAGGATTGCGGCACCAGTACCAACATGCAGCAGTACATCGGAGCCGATTCCGTAGACTGAATAAACCGGCGAGAGGCATGACAAAGTCAGCAACAGAACGCCGAAGGACGAGAGCTCACGACGCAGCTGATTAGGTGCGCAGGAAACCGGGTTAATGGCAGGGATCTGCCCTAGCGACGGTTCTTGTATCACTGGCCTATCGCCTATTAAACGTCAAGGTGGGAGCCGGAAGATGCAGAGCATGGCATATTGCGGGCCCTTTTAATGACGGTGGCGAAGCAGAAGAGCTGGTTGGCCTGATAAGCTTCTGGCCCGTGCGTGTCCACGCAGAGCCAATTCGCTTCGGAGAGCAGAATATCTCCGGGCTATGGCAGTCCCCGCCAAAGCCACAGGCCTGCTTCGTTATGGCTCATGGCGCTGGCGCCGGAATGCGTCATGCGCTGCTTGAATCGTTATCCGCAGGCCTGTCGGCAGCGGGCGTCGCCTGTTTGCGCTACCAATTTCCCTATATGGAACGAGCCTCCAAGCGTCCTGACCCGCCGTCGGTCTGTCACGCCGCCGTGCGCAGTGCAGTGCTCGAAGCCGCACGCTTGACTTGCGCCCCGCTGATAGCGGGAGGCAGGTCCTTTGGCGGCCGAATGAGCTCGCAGGCGCAGGCCCTGGCACCGTTGCCGAAGGTTCGCGGGCTCGCTTTCATCGGTTTTCCGCTGCATGCCGCGCATCATCCGAGCGACGATCGAGCGCACCACCTGTTCGACGTCAAGGTGCCGATGCTGTTCCTGCAGGGAACACGGGACGAGCTGGCAGAGCTCACGCTGCTCGCGCCGCTGGTCAAAGGACTCGGCGCGCGCACCACTCTGGAATTGTTTGAGCATGCCAATCACGCCTTCCATGTTCCCAAGCGCAGTGGCCACACCGACGCCGAGGTCCTAGATAACCTGATCCGTGCGCTCGCACGTTGGATTGTTGCCGTTACGGCGACCGCTTGAAAAGTGCGCTGGCGGCCGCTGGTTCTTCAGGCGGACTACATGTTTATGACCGAGGCATGTGTGGCGACGCATTGCCACTTGCCATCCGGCATCTTCACCCAGGTATCGGTAAAGCGTTCATGTGTATCCAAGGGCTTTCCCGAGGAATCCGTGCCTTTGAATTTGCCCCCGCCGATCGCAATGGCCGTATCGCCAAATACCGTGACCTGCACATTTTCGTAGTCGGCGAACGTATATTTGGTGGCCTTCGAATCGGCAAGAGTCTGAGCCTTGTTCAGCACCTTCCCCTCTGCGCTGGTGTAGACATACTTGTCGGCCAGCAGCGGGGCGGTCAGATCAGGATTATTCGTCTGTTGCGATTTCAACCACTGATTTTCAAGTGCGGCAATGGCTTTTTCAGTCCCGCCAGTTGCTTGCTGCGCCTGCACCGATGCAACGCTGAACAGCGATAGCAAACCAAGCAGACACAATCCCCGCGTGGCTTTCATGGATTTCCCCTATGGTTTAGTTCGTCAGAGAGACTGATCAATTCATTACACGCTCCGCCCGCAGCGTTGTCTAGCCACACATCCGCGGGGCGCTCAACCACCCTTGGCGTAACTGCTGGCCCCAAACCGATCAACTACCACCACCGGCTCGTCGCCGACCACCCATCGCGTCAGGTGCCGCAAAACGTCTGCAGTACCCGCTGCTCCGGTGGCGGCGGCTCGGCATAGGCGGCGTAGGCGCTCTGCTCCTCGTACGGTCGCGACAGCACCTGCAGCAGCTCGGTAAAAGGCGCGAGCTCGGCGCGCACGACGGCGGCCTCGAGCGCTTGTTCGACCCGATGGTTACGGGGAATGAAGGCGGGATTCACGCGGCGCATGGCCTGTGCGCGCTCGCCGGATTCGCGCGGCTCGCGGCTCAAGCGCAGCCGCCAGCGCGCGGCCCATTCGTCGAACTGGACCGGATTGGAGAACAGCGCTCGCGCGCCCGCGTCGGCCTGCGCACTGTCAGCGGCGTCGCACAGTCGGCGAAAGGTCAGCGTGAAATCGGCGTTGTTGCGATACATGGCGTCGAGCAGCGACTGCGCCAGTTGCAGGTCCTGCTCTTCCGCGATCAGCAAGCCGAGCTTGCCGCGCATGCCCTCAAGCCAGTACCGCGCAAACAGCGCCGGCAGCGCGCCGAGCAGTTCGTTGGCGCGCTCGACCGCCCGTGCCGGTTCGGCATCCAGCAGAGGCAACAGCGTCTGCGCAAAGCTGGCGAGATTCCATTGCGCGATGCGCGGCTGGTTGCCATAGGCATAGCGACCAGACTGATCAATGGAGCTGAATACGGTCGCAGGATCGTAGGCGTCCATGAAGGCACAGGGGCCGTAGTCGATGGTCTGACCGCTGATCGCCATGTTATCGGTGTTCATGACGCCATGGATAAAGCCGACATGCATCCAGCGGGCGATCAATTGTGCCTGGCGGTCGGCCACGGCGCGCAACAGCGCCCACAGCGGCTCGGCAGCCTCGCGGGCCTCAGGGTAAAGGCGATCGATCACATAGTCGGCAAGGCGTTGGATCGCATCGAGGTCGGCGCGCGCAGCGAAATATTCGAAAGTACCCACGCGCACGTGACTCGAGGCCACGCGCGTCAGGATCGCACCAGGCAGCGCTCGCTCGCGACGGACCCGCTCCCCGGTGGTCACAACCGCCAGTGAGCGCGTGCTCTCGATGCCAAGTGCATGCATGGCCTCACTGATCAGATACTCGCGCAGCATCGGCCCGAGCGTCGCGCGGCCGTCGCCGAGCCGCGAATAGGGCGTGGGTCCGGAACCCTTTAATTGAATGTCGCGGCGCACGCCCTGGCGATCGATGAGCTCTCCGAGCAGGATCGCCCGGCCGTCGCCCAGGGCGGGCACGAAACCGCCGAACTGATGACCGGCATAGGCCATCGCTAGGGGCTCTGCGCCGGGCGGAACCAGGTTGCCGGCAAAAATCCCGGCGAGCGTGTCGGGATCCAGGGCGGCGACATTCAGACCCAAATCCGTGGCGAGCCTTGCATTGAATTGCACCAGATGCGGGTCTTGGACCGGTGTCGGCTCGAGCCTGACGAAGAAGCGCGCCGGGAGCCGTGCGTAGCTGTTGGAGAAGCTCGCAATGGGCTCGCAGGTGCGCGCGGCGCTCACAATCTCATTCATGGTGCGCTCAGTACTGCGCCATGGAGCTGTCGAGCTCGCTCGCCCACGCATCGATGCCACCCTCGAGATTCAGGGCGTTCTCGAAGCCGGCGCGACGCAGGAATTCCACGATTGCGCGGCTGCGCCCGCCACGATGACACATCACCACCAGCGGCTGCTGGCGCGGCAGCTCGCCGATGCGCGCGGGCACGTTCGCCATGGGAATGTGCAGTGCGCCTTCGAGCTGGCAGATCGCGAGCTCGTCGGCTTCGCGCACATCCAGCAGCACGTGCGGTCGGCCTGCACGGCGCAGCTCGGCCAGTTCCCGCACGTCGATGCCGTCGCGCCCTTCGAATTGCTCTGTGCTCATGCGGGTTGAAATATCTCGTCGAAGAAAAAGCGCATCTGCTGCCAGGAGCGCGCATCGGCCCTGGCATCATAGCGCTGGAATTGAGGCCGGCCGCGCCGATCGGCCTCGGGGTTGGTGAAGCTGTGCACGACCCCACCGTACAGGCAGAGCTGCCAGTCGACCTGCCCCGCGCGCATCTCCTGCTCGAATGCCGCACGCTGCTCGGGCGGAATGCCGGGGTCGTCGGCGCCGATGCAAACGAGGACCTTGGCGCGGATGTTCCGGGCGTCCTGCGGCGCCACGGTGGCAAGGCCGCTGTGGAAACCCACGACAGCGGCGATCGGTGCGCCAGCGCGTGCCAGCTCGAGTGCGACGGTCCCTCCGAAGCAAAAGCCGATCGCGGCGATACGGGCAGGATCGACTTCAGCGCGCGCGCTCAGCGCATTCAGAGCCCCTTGTGCGCGCGCCCGAATGCGCGCGACGTCCTTGCGGATCGGCTGCATCAGCGTCATGACTTCATCGGCATTCTTGTCATCGAAGACGCGGCGTGCGCCGTGCAGATCGCAGGCCAAGGCGACGAAACCGAGGCTGCACAGCTCACGGGCGCGTGACAGCGCATGCTGCCCCAAGCCGAATATCTCCGGAAACACGAGCACTCCCGGCCCTGGGCCCGAGCCCGGCTCGTAGAACAGCTCCGAGTCCATGTCGAGCCCGTCGGCCTGATACTTCACGCTCTGGCTGTGCATGCGCGCTAGCATAATGCTCCATGAACACGGGCGACATTGACTATATGCGCTTGGCGTTTGAGCAGGCCCGCCTGGCGGGCCTGGCCGGTGAGGTACCAGTCGGCGCGGTGCTCGTGCTGGATGATCAGGTCATCGCCATGGGGGCGAATTGCCCGATCGCAGCCACCGATCCGACCGCGCACGCGGAGATCCAGGCGCTGCGCAGTGCGGCGAGCTCGCTGGGCAATTACCGCCTGCCCGACAGCGTACTGTACGTGACGCTCGAGCCGTGCCTCATGTGCGCCGCAGCCCTGATTCAGGCGCGCGTGCGCCGCCTCGTCTTTGGAGCCTGGGATCCGCAGTTTGGCGCTGCCGGCAGCCTGATCGACGTCTTCCGGCTGCCCGGATTGAATCACCGTCTGGATGTCTTCGGTGGTGTGCTGGCCGACGAATCCAACGCATTGCTGCGAGCTTTTTTCGAGCAACATCGCTGACAGCGCCAGGCGCGTGCGGCTCAACAAATAGCCCTAATTGAGCCCTCGCTCAGCGCCGTCCCATGGTTGCAGCGCCGCGCCGGCCGGCGCGTCCTGAGCCCGCGCGAGCTGATCAGCAACGCGCCATTCGAGCACCGCGAGGTACTGGCGCACCTGCTTGACCAGAGTTGCGGGCTCCCAGCCCCGCGCGTAACCGCGTTTGACGCGGGTGTACCACTGCGCCTGCGCCAGCAACGGCAATTGCGCGCGCACATCTTCCCAGGCGTCCGGATTCTTGCCGCGCATTTGCGCCAGCACGCGCGCATCCTCGAGGTGTCCGTAGCCCACGTTGTAGGCCGCGAGCGCCAACCAGGTACGATCGGGCTCCGCGATGCGCCTCGGGATCGTAGCCATGACCTGTGCGAGATAGCGGGCGCCGCCCAGGATGTTCTGGCGCAGATCCGTGCGCTCGCTGACTCCGACGCTCGCCGCGGTATCGCTCGTCAGCATCATGATGCCGCGCGCACCATCGGCGGAGCTCGCCTCGCTCTGCCACTTGGATTCCTGGTAGCCGACCGCAGCCAGCAGCCGCCAGTCCAAGCCCGTGCTGCGGGCCGCTTCCTCGAACAATGGCTGCAGCTGCGGCAGACGTGCGGCAATGTCAGCCTGGAACTGATGAGCCGTTTCATAGTCGAATTCGCGCGATTCGGTGCCGGCGTCGCGCTCGATGCGTGCGAGCTCGCCCGACGTTCGAGCGCTGATGAAAAATTCATCGGCAGCCTCTGCCAGCTCCGTACCGCCGCGGCGCACCACCCACTGCAGCGGGCGCGAATTCGGCAGCGAGAAAGCCACGCGCGTTTCAGGATACAGATGGCGCGCGAATTCAAATTCGTTGGCATCGACGATCGCGTACTCGGCGTTGCCGCTGTTGACCCGATCGACCGGATCCGCCTGCGCCGTAGGTAGCTCGGTCCAACGCAGTTCTGGCGCTGCGCTGCCTGCCGATTGCAGCAGTGCCAATTGCGGGCTGTCCGCGCGCACGACCAGCTGCGCATCGCGCAGACCGGCGAGGTCGCGCGCCAGCAGCTTGCCGCGGCCCTGTACGACCAGTTGCTCGATCTGCCCGTAGCTCGCCGTGGCCTCACCGCTCTGCTGCCAGCGCGTGTCGGCAGTAATCTGCGCCGCGGCCAGATCAGCGCTGCCGGCGGCCAGCGCCGAGCGCATGGCGTTGGCATCGGCTACGGTCTGCACGACGAGCTTGACTCCGAGCCGCTGTGCGAACGCGTCCGCGAGACGGTATTCAAAGCCCTGCGGACCATCCGCGCCCAAGTAATAGCAGGTCGGCGCATTGATCGTGACCACGCGCAGCTCCCCGCGCGCGCGGATCTGCTGCAGCGCCGAGGGCGGCTCGCCGTAGCTGCCCAGCAGCAGCGCGAGCGCCGCGAATGCAATGCCTGCGGCCCGCGCGCGCCGCGTAGGCACGCAGCGCCGTAGCGCTTGCATTGTCGGCTGCATCTTTGAGCTCATGGTCTTGTTCACTCGGCTAGAATAACAGGCAATCCCCGGAGAGGTACCGAAGCGGTCATAACGGCGCCGACTCGAAATCGGATGGTCGGGTTAAACCGGCACGTGGGTTCGAATCCCACCCTCTCCGCCATCCCAGTGCAATACTTGTAACGCGGGTGCCGCGCTCTTTTTTGTAGGACGGCGCTGGAGATGTTTGAAGTTGTTCATCTGAATTCGCCCATGAACCGCTGTGTGGTTGCAAGCGCGGCCCTGGCACTTCTGGCTGCAAGCGCTTCGGCACAGTCATTACCCGCCTACGATCTATTGCTGCGGGGTGGCCATGTCATCGATGCCAAAAACCACATCGATGCGATCATGGATGTTGCCATAAAGGACGGACATATCGCCCGTGTGGAAGCGGGCCTTAATTCTGGCGATGCCATAAAAACCATTGACGTACGCGGGCTCTATGTCACGCCGGGCCTGATCGATCTGCACGTCCATGTCTATAACGGGACCGGCGAGCGCCGTTCCTATGCGGGGGATCTGAGTGTGCCGCCGGATGGTTTTACCTTCCGCAGCGGTGTCACCACAGTGATCGATGCGGGCTGCTCGGGCTGGCGCAATTTCGAGGATTTCAAGGATCGCATCATTGACCGTTCCAGCACCCGCATTCTGGCGATGCTCAATATCGTGGGTTCGGGCATGCGCGGGGACCGCTACGAGCAGAACACTTTCGACATGGATGGCGAGATCACCGCCAGGATGGCGGCGCGCTATCCGGGTCTTATTGTTGGCATCAAGACCGCCCATTTCACCGGCGCAGAATGGACCCCGGTGGAGCAGGCGGTGATCGCGGGCACGCGCGCCAATATTCCGGTAATGGTGGATTTTGGCGCCGACCGGCCCACGCGGCCGCTGTATGACCTTTTGACGAAAAAGCTTCGCCCTGGCGACATCTACACGCACATGTACTCAGGACTGCGGCAGGAACAGGACCCGCGCACGCTCGGTCCCAGCAAAGCCTTTGTGGAAGGGCGAGCCCGCGGGCTCTATTTCGACACCGGGACCGGCGGCGGCAGTTTCAAATTCTCGCTGGCGGTGCCGATGATCCAACAGGGATTCAAGCCCGACTCGATTTCCACCGACCTGCATGCAGGCAGCATGAACAGCGCCACCAAAGACATCCTTAATGTCGCCAGCAAGTTAATGGCCGTCGGCCTCACCCTGCAGGAGGTTGTGGCCGACATGAGCGCGCACCCCGCCCAGGAGATCCGCCACGATGAACTTGGCAACTTGTCGATGGGCGCGATAGCCGATATCGCGGTGTTGAGTCTGCAGAAGGGCCATTTCGGCTTCACCGACATGGTCAATGGCCGGGTCGAAGGAACCCAGAAACTCATCGCCGAGCTCACTATCAAGGACGGCAGGATCGTCTATGACCTCAATGGACTGGAGGCCTTGCCGTGGAACGCGCCACAGGGCGACGCCAGCCAGGATTCTCGCTGGACATCGTTTCCGCGCCCCTGAATCGAGCGCGACGGGTGCGTTGTCTATTAGGCAAAGAGCAACAGTGACGCACCGAACAATACGAGGCCGATGACCAGAGCGAGTGCGCAATAGCCCATGATGTCCTTGAGCCCGAGACGCGCAATCGCCAGCAGCGGCAGGGCCCAGAAAGGCTGAATCATGTTTGCCGTCTGCTCGCCCATCGCGGTGGCCATGGCTGTCATGGCCGGATCGACCTGCAGTTTAATCGCCGCGGGAATCATGAAAGGGCCTTGCACGGCCCAGTGCCCGCCGCCCGAAGGTACGAACAGAGCGATGATGTTGGATGCAATGAAAGACCAGAATGGCAACGTGCGCGCAGTCGAGAAGCTCACGAAGCTCTGCGCGATGATCGCGGCCAGACCGGTGCCGCTCATGATGCCCATGATGCCGCCGTAGAGCGGAAACTGCAGCAGGATCGGACCGACCGTGCGCGCCCCGGATTCGAACGAGCGCACATAGCAGATCGGTCGCCAGTGAAACAGCAGCCCCAGCATCAGGGCGATGAAGATAAACCCGTTGATATCGAGCGTGAAACCGTGGCGCAGGATCGCATGGTATTCGTAGAACACGCCCATCAGCAGCAGCAATACGGTAATAAGCCAGGAATCTTCGAGCATGCTCGCGAAAGTGCGCTCGCGCTGCGCGGGCTGCGGGACCTCGTCCTGCCGGATCAGCACTTCCGGCTCGACGCGCTTCATCTCGTGCTCGTCGGGACCCATGAAGCACAGGGCGATGGGCAGCAGGATCACGAGCAGCGCGACGGGGATCAGGTTGTAGCGCGTGAAGATGGTCTGATCGAAGCCCGCGACACGGCCCGTCAGCTTCTCGACGATGTTGAGCGCGCTGCCATGCGTGGCCGTGGCCAGCGCAATCGAGCTCGACAGGCCGGAGGCCCACACCATGAGGCCCATATAGGCGGCGGCAACGAGAAAGGCGAAATCCACATTGCGCAGACGCTTGCCGATCTCGCGCGCCACGAGCGCCCCGACCACGAGGCCGAAGCCCCAGTTGAGCCACGAGCTGATGGCGGCGACCAGAAATACGGTGATCGCGGCGCCGGATTGCTGCGTGGGCCACGACGCGAGCTTCCTGAGCAGTGCTTTGATCAGCGGCGCATCGGCTAGCGCCACTCCAGTTGCGAGAACCAGAGCCATCTGGAGTGCGAAGGCGAGAATGCTCCAGATGCCCTCGTACCAGGAATCGATGATCTTGACCGGATCACTCGGCGTGACGATGAGCGCCGCCGCCACGGCGATGAAAGTCAGAATGGCCGTGTACAGATAGGGATTGGGAATGTATCGCTCGGCGTAGCGCACACAGAAGCGGGTCACTGACCGTAGATGCATTAACGCCATTTATAGTATTTATAAAACAGTAACTTATAATGTATATATAGAATATACATTACATGACTTCTGATCCGGCATCCAAGCTGCCGCTGCGCGACGCTCGTGTCAGCTATCCTGCCCGCCCTTGAATTGCTCGGCGAACACGCGCGCGAAGGCTTCCGCGTACAGGTGTGGTAGTCGGCCCGGCGGCATGCTGGCGATGCCGCGAAAGCGCTCCACGAGCGCGGCGACATCTCGGTCAGTGATCGCGCCGGGTTGCGCTGCCCCGTTGCGTGCGAGGGCCTCGGGATCCAGGCGCGCCAGGAACTCGGCCAGCGCGGTGCGCTGCGCGCGCACGAGCGCCAGATCATGGCGGCGGATGCTGGCGAGCGTATCGCGCACCCACTGCACGGCGTCGAGCTCATGCGTATCGTGGCCATGCAGGAGTTGGCGCAACAGGTCCTCGACCGACAGGCCAGTGAGCCCAATTCGTTGCGTATCTTCGCGCCCGACGCCAATCTGATGCCCGTCGCGCATTTCGCGCTGCGCGAGCACTAGCCCTTTGAGGCCGAGCACGGCCTCACGCAACAGGGATCCGGCCAGCTGCAAGGCGCGCGACCGCGCCTCGCCGGAGAACGCCGCGGGGTCCACGCCGGCGCCGCGACAGAATGCTTCAATGCCTGCGCTGGCTGCGCCACCGCTCGCGCCGCTGCCTGCGCCGGGGCGCCGCTCACGCCGCGTGGAAGACAGCGCGCGCTCGGGCCCGATTTGCTGCCCGTTCTTATCAAAAGCCAGCAATGCCGCATCTTCGGTCGGCCCTGGCTGCAGCCACAGCTCGCCCAGATCCTCTTCCAGGTCCAGCGTCTCGTTCGCGGCTGAGCCGTTGGCCGCAATCGATGCCGTTTCGTGCGCGGGGCGGCTGCTGGCTGCAGGCATTGGGGTGTCGGCTGTCTCGGCAGCTTCATCATCGATGCTGACCGCGATCAGATACTCTCCGAGGCGCAATCGATCGCCGTCGCGTAGTACGTAGCTGCCGCGCCGGCCCAGCGCGGTCGTGCGCTCGTTGATGAACACCCCATTGGTGCTCGTATCCAGCAGATGGTATGTACTGTTGTTGAAGCGCACGCGCGCGTGATGCGCAGACAGGTAGCGCTGCGGATCGGGCAGCACCCAATCGTTGTCATGGGCACGGCCAATGCTGCCGCCGCCCACGCCAAAAACGATGCTGCCGCGCGGCCCGAGGGGCGCGCGCTGGTCGCTCAGCACTGTGAGCTTCAGCGCCATCTACTTGGACCCACGTTTAGTGTACCGCGACATATAATACGCTGGCAGCGCATCCCGCGACGCTGAGCCGTTCTCCAATCATCCATGGCATCGAATCACATTTACAAAATTATCTTTGTGAACCAGGGCAAGGTTTACGAGGTTTATGCCCGCAAGATCAGCCATGGCTCGCTGTTAGGGTTCGTCGAGATCGAGGAGATGGTGTTCGGCGGGCGCTCCTCAGTCGTGCTCGATCCGAGCGAGGAGCGATTGAAGACTGAATTCGCGGGGGTCTCGCGCAGTTACGTGCCTTTGCAGTCGATCATACGCATCGACGAAGTGCGCAAACAGGGGATCAGCAAGATCCTCGCGCTGGAGGGCACCAATGTCGCGCAGTTTCCGCTGACACTGGTGCCGCCGTCGGCCGCCGATCCGGGTCCCAAGAAGAATTGATGCTGACGCTTCCTGGTTCCCAGGCGCTGTCCGAATTTCGAATTCAACGATTGCTCGAGCGCCTGCGCTCGCTCGAGCCCGCTGTCAGCGCCCTGAGCGCACAGTTCCTGCATCTGGTGGATTGCCGGCACGAGCTCGATGAGCGCGAGCACTCGCGGCTCGTGCAGTTGCTCGATGATGGCGGTACACCAGCGCCGCTGGATGCCGCGTCCCTGGCGCCGGGCACGCCCTGGCGGGTGCTCGTGCTGCCGCGAGCAGGCACGATCTCGCCCTGGTCGAGCAAGGCCAGTGATATCGCGCGGGTCTGTGGCCTGGAGGGCGTGCGCCGCATCGAGCGCGGTGTGCGCTATACGCTGGGCCTGCATGCGGGAGCGGCGAGCGCGCGCCGTGCGCAGCTCACCGACCTGTTGCACGACCGCATGATCGAGGCCGTGTACGAGGACCTCAACAGTGCCGCGCAGTTATTCGCCGAGGAGGCGCCGCGGCCGCTGCGGCGCATCGCGCTCTCATCGGGGCGCAGTGGACTGCTCGCGGCCAATCATGAGCTCGGCCTGGCGCTGAGCGAGGCTGAGATCGCGTATCTGCTTGAGACCTTCGAGCGACTGGGCCGCGATCCGAGCGATGTGGAGCTCATGATGTTCGCGCAGGCGAACTCCGAGCACTGCCGACATAAAATCTTCAATGCGCAATTCGTGATCGACGGCGTCGAGTGCGAGCACTCGCTGTTCGCCATGATCCGCAACACCACCGCGCGCTCACCCGCGGGGGTGCTCTCCGCCTACCGCGACAACGCTGCCGTCATCAGCGGCAGAGCGGCCACGCGCTGGTTCCCGGATCCAGGCAGCGGCGTGTATGCGCGGCATGAGGAGCCGATTGATATCGTGATGAAGGTCGAGACGCACAATCATCCAACCGCCATCTCGCCGTTTCCCGGCGCGGCTACCGGCGCCGGCGGCGAGATTCGAGATGAGGGCGCGACCGGCCGCGGCGCCAAACCGAAGGCCGGGCTCACCGGCTTTTCGGTCTCGCATCTGCGCATCCCGCAGTTTATGCAACCCTGGGAGCGGGACAACTTGGGCTTTCCGGCACGCATCGCATCGCCGCTGCAGATCATGCTCGAGGCGCCGATCGGCGCGGCCAGCTACAACAATGAATTCGGACGACCGGGGATCTGCGGGTATTTCCGGACCTTTGAGAGCACGCTGCGCGAGGATCCACCGGGGCTCTCGCGCGGCTATCACAAGCCGATCATGCTGGCCGGCGGCCTGGGTAACGTGCGGCGAATGGATGTGGAAAAAGCCACGGTCGCGGTCGGCGCGCCGTTGGTAGTGCTCGGCGGACCGGCGATGCTCATCGGGCTGGGCGGTGGGGCCGCCTCCTCGCTCGGCAGTGGCGTCTCGAGCGAGCAGCTCGATTTCGCCTCGGTGCAGCGGGGTAACGCGCAGATGCAGCGTCGAGCGCAGGAAGTGATCGACCGCTGCTGGGCGCTGGGCGAGCACAATCCGATTCAGCTCATCCATGATGTGGGCGCCGGCGGACTGTCCAACGCGGTGCCGGAAGCGGTCGCACACAGTCATCGTGGCGCGCACATCGAATTGCGTGCGATCCCGAGCGCCGAATCGGGCCTGTCGCCGCTGCAGATCTGGTGCAATGAGGCGCAGGAGCGCTACGTACTCGCGCTCGAGCCGGGTACTCTGGCGCGCTTCGGAGCGATCGCTGAGCGCGAGCGCTGTCCCTACGCCGTCATCGGTCAGATCACCGCCGATGGCGTGCTGCTCGTGCATGATCGCGAGTTTGCTGATGATCCGGTCCATATGCCGATCGATGCGCTGCTGGGCCGGCCACCGCGCATGCGCCGCGAGGTGCGCAGTCAGCCGCGCCCGGCAGTGCCGAACGACTGCGAGGGGTTCGATGTGCGCGAGGCCATCTATCGCGTATTGCGCTTCCCGGCGGTTGCCGACAAGACGTTTCTGATCACGATCGGCGATCGCAGTGTCGGCGGGCAGATCAGCCGCGACCAGATGGTCGGCCCGTGGCAGGTACCGGTCAGCGACGTCGCGGTCACGCTGGCCGATTACGATCACCTGCACGGCGAGGCGATGGCCCTGGGGGAGCGCACGCCCACGGCGCTGCTGGATGCGGCTGCATCGGCGCGGCTCGCGGTGGCCGAGGCCATCACTAATATCATTGCGGCCGATATCAGGGCGCTCGGCGATGTGCGCCTGTCAGCCAACTGGATGGCCGCCTGTGGCGTCGCGGGCGAGGATGCCGCGCTCTATGCGGCCGTGCGTGCCGTGGGCGAGGAGTTCTGTCCGCAGCTTGGCATCGCAATTCCCGTCGGTAAGGATTCCCTCTCGATGCAAACCGCATGGCAGGCGGCGGGCATGAGCCGTTCGGTCATCGCACCGGTGTCATTGATCGTATCGGCGTTCGCGCCGGTGCAGGACGTGCGCCGTACCTGGACTGCGGTATTGCAGCTCGATCGCGGTGAGACGGCGCTGCTGCTGATCGATCTGGCCCGCGGTCGCAACCGCCTCGGCATGAGCGCTCTGGCGCAGGTGTATGAGCGCGTCGGTGGCGCGAGCCCCGATGCCGAGGATCCAGCGCTGCTGCGCGGCTTTGCAGCGGCCATGATCGAACTGCGCGCGCGCGAACTGGTGCTGGCCTACCACGATCGCTCGGATGGCGGTGTGCTCGTGAGCCTGCTCGAGATGGCCTTCGCGGGCCATTGCGGACTCGACCTCGAGCTGGCCGGTGCGGACAGTTCGGCCGTGGCGCAGCTGTTTGCCGAGGAGCCCGGGGCAGTGCTGCAAGTGGCGCGCCGCGATGAGGCGGCGCTCATGCAATGTCTGGCCGCCCATGGACTGCTCGATTGCGTGCATCGACTGGGCGCCCCGAGCGCAGCGCTGCGGGTTCGCATCCGCATCGGCGCGCTGCTGATCGATGAGTCGTGGCGCGATCTGCGGCGCGCCTGGTCGGAGACTTCCTATCACATGCGGCGGCTGCGCGATGATCCGGCCTGTGCCGAGGAGGAGCTCGCCGCGATGCTCGATGAGGCCGACCCCGGGCTCTCGCAGCAGCTGAGCTTCGATGCGCAGCACGATATCGCCGCGCCACTGATCGCGCGCGCGGCGCGCCCGCGCGTTGCGGTGCTGCGCGAGCAGGGCGTCAACAGTCAGTACGAGATGGCCGCGGCACTGGATCGAGCCGGCTTCGAGGCGCACGACGTGCACATGTCGGAGCTGCTCGGCGGCACCCGCAGCCTCGCGGCCTTCTCGGGCCTCATTGCCTGCGGCGGCTTTTCTTACGGCGATGTGCTTGGCGCTGGCCGCGGCTGGGCGCGCTCGATCCTCTATCACGAGCGCACGCGCCTGGAGTTCGAGCGCTTCTTTGCCCGCAGCGACACCTTTGCGCTCGGCGTGTGCAATGGCTGCCAGATGTTCGCGGCGCTCAAGGAGCTGATCCCGGGCGCGCAGCATTGGCCACAGTTCCTGCGCAACCGCGCCGAGCAGTTCGAAGGGCGCCTGGTGCGGGTCGAGATCCTCGAATCACCCTCGCTGCTGTTCGCCGGCATGCACGGCTCGCGCCTGGCAATCGCGGTGGCTCATGGCGAGGGTCGGCCGCACTTTCACAGCGACGAGCAGCTGCAGCACTGCCTGGCCGAGCAGCTGGTGGCGGTGCGATTTATCAGCAATCGCGGCGAGCCGGCCGAGGGCTATCCGGCCAATCCGAACGGCGCCGTACACGGCATCGCGGCGCTGACGACGCCCGATGGCCGTGTCACCGTGACGATGCCGCATCCCGAGCGCGTGTATCGCACGGCGCAGAACTCGTGGCATCCGCGCGCGGCCGGTGAGGACAGCGGCTGGATGCGCATGTTCCGCAACGCGCGCGTCTGGCTCGATTAGCGCGTGAGCTTGCGATACTTGAGGCGATGCGGCTGCGCGGCATCGTCGCCGCGGCGGCGCTTGAGATCGGCGACGTAGTCCTGATAATTGCCTTCGAACCAGACCACTTCCGAATTACCTTCGAAGGCCAGAATGTGGGTCGCGATGCGGTCGAGGAACCAGCGATCGTGCGAGATCACGATCGCGCAGCCCGGAAAATTCAGCAGCGCGTCCTCGAGCGCGCGTAGTGTCTCGATGTCCAGATCATTGGTCGGTTCATCGAGCAACAGCACGTTACCGCCGGCGCGCAGCACCTTGGCCAGATGCACGCGATTGCGCTCGCCGCCAGAGAGCTCGCCGATCAGTTGCTGTTGCTGCGTGCCCTTGAAATTGAAGCGGCCGACATAGGCACGCGAGGGCGTCTCGTAACTGTCGACGCGAATGATGTCCTGGCCGCCCGAGATCTCCTCCCAGACTGTCTTCTTGTCGTTGAGGGTCTGGCGCGACTGATCGACGTAGGCGAGAGTGACGCTGGGACCGATACGAATGGAGCCCGCGTCGGGCTGCTCGGTCCCGGTCAACATCCGGAACAATGTGGTCTTGCCCGCGCCGTTGGGGCCGATGATGCCGACGATAGCGCCGGGCGGAATGCTGAAACTAAGCGCATCCATGAGCAGGCGCTCGCCATAGCCCTTGGAGAGTCCGGCGACCTCGATGACGAGCTCGCCGAGCCGCGGTCCCGGGGGAATGTAGATTTCGTTGGTCTCGTTGCGCTCCTGGAATTCCTTCGAGGCCAGCTCCTCGTAGCGCGCCAGGCGCGCCTTGCTCTTGGCCTGGCGCGCCTTCGGATTACTGCGCACCCACTCGAGCTCGCGTGCCAGGGTCTTGCGCAAGGCCTCGCGTTCGCGCTCCTCGAGCGCCAGGCGTTGCTGCTTCTGCTCCAGCCACGATGAGTAATTGCCCTGCCAGGGAATGCCATGGCCCCGATCGAGCTCGAGAATCCACTTGGCAACGTTGTCAAGAAAGTAGCGATCGTGGGTCACTGCCACGACCGTGCTCGGATAATCCTCCAGATAGCGCTCGAGCCAGGCTACCGACTCGGCATCCAGATGGTTGGTCGGCTCATCGAGCAATAGCATGTCCGGCCGCGAGAGCAGCAGGCGGCACAAGGCCACGCGGCGCTTCTCGCCGCCCGAGAGCTGTCCGATCTTCGCCTCCCAGGGCGGCAGGCGCAGCGCATCGGCCGCGATCTCGAGTTTGCGCTCGAGCTCCCAGCCGCCAGCCGCATCGATTGCGTCCTGCAAGCGCGACTGCTCCTCGAGCAACTTGTTCATCTGCGCATCGTCCATCGGCTCACCGAACTGCTCGCTGATCCGGTTGAATCGCTCGAGCAGGGCAAAGGTGCCGCCGAGGCCCTCCATCACCACGGTGCGCACATCCTGCTCGGCATCGAGCTGCGGCTCCTGCGGCAGAAAGCCCACGCGTATGCCCGGTTGTGCTCGCGCCTCGCCGTCGATGCTCTGATCGAGCCCGGCCATGATTCGCAGCAGTGAGGACTTGCCCGAGCCGTTCAGGCCCAGCACGCCGATCTTGGCCCCGGGGAAGAATGACAGGCTGATGTCGCGCAGGATGACGCGCTTGGGCGGCACCACCTTGGACACGCGGTTCATGGTGTAAATAAATTGGGCCATGGATTTGCGCCGGCAGCAGCCTTGAGGGGCGCGCATTATCAAGCAACGTCCGGGGGCGCTGCTACTGCCATATGCTATGTTTGGACGGGTGTCGTGTTGCGGGCGCCAGCTCGAAGAGAAGCGTTGAACGCCACAGGCTCTGAGGTTGCTGTCGTGCTCGGTGAGCGCCTGGCCCGCTACGGTTTCGGCGATGGTCACCCGTTCGGCGTAGACCGCCACGCGGCGTTCGCGCGCGAGTTCGAGCAGCGCGGGCTCTCGCAGCGCGTGCAGTTGCTCGAGCCGCGCGAGGCGCAGCTGTCCGAGCTGCAGTTGTTTCATACGAGCGAGTACATCCGCTTTGTCATGGAGCGCTCGCAAGCTGGCGGCGGCTGGCTCGATGCCGGGGACACCCCGGCGTTTCGCGGGGTCTTCGAGGCCGCGGCGTGCGTGGTGGGCGCGAGCCTTACGGCTACCGAGTGGATCATGGCCGGCTCACGCCGCCGGGCGTTCGTGCCGATCGCCGGTCTGCATCACGCGGCGCGCGATCGCGCGGCCGGCTTTTGCGTGTTCAATGATTGCGGCGTGGTCATCGAGCATCTGCGAGCGGCTCACGACATCGTGCGCATCGCCTACGTCGATATCGATGCACACCATGGCGATGGCGTGTTTTACGCCTTCGAGGAAGACGCGCAGCTGATCTTCGCGGACCTGCATGAGAGCGGTCACACGCTCTATCCGGGCACCGGCGCGGCGAGCGAGGTGGGAAGGGGCGCGGCCGCCGGCACCAAGCTCAACCTGCCGTTGCCGGCTGGTGCCGGGCCGGCCGAGTTCGATGCGGCCTGGCAACAGGTGCTCGCGCACGTCGAGCGTTTTGCCCCCTCATTCTGCATCCTGCAATGCGGCGCCGACAGCATCGGCGGGGATCCGATCACGCACCTGCAGCTGACGAGCGCGTGCCATGCACGCGCAGCTGCCGATCTGTGCGCGCTCGCTGACCGGCTCGGCCACGGCCGCGTGCTCGCGCTGGGCGGCGGCGGCTACGATCGCGGCAACCTCGCGCGCACCTGGAACGACGTCGTGCAGGCGCTGCTGGCGGCCTGAGCGCGCAGGCCCGCGCGCGCCCGATCAGGTACAATCGCGCGCCTTCCCGCCCACGGATCGTCGAGCAAGGCAGCCCCATGTATTCCAGCCGGATGGCCATCGCGGATTTCGACCCTGCATTGCAAGGTGCGCTCGATGGCGAGCGCGCACGTCAGGAAGATCACATCGAACTCATCGCGTCGGAGAATTACGCCAGTCCCAGAGTGCTGGAGGCGCAGGGCACGGTGCTGACCAACAAGTACGCGGAGGGCTATCCGGGCAGACGCTACTATGGCGGCTGCGAGTTCGTCGACATTGCCGAGCAGCTCGCGATCGATCGCGCGAAGCAATTGTTTGGTGCCGATTATGCCAACGTGCAGCCGCACTCGGGCTCGCAGGCCAACGCCGCGGCCTATCTGGCGCTGCTGGCGCCCGGAGATGTGATCCTCGGCATGAGTCTGGATCAGGGCGGCCACCTCACGCACGGCTCCAAGGTCAATTTCTCCGGCAAACTGTTTAAGGCCTACCAGTACGGTGTGCATGCGCACAGCGGTCTGATCGACTATGAGCAGATCGGCACGCTCGCGCGCGAGCACCGGCCGAAGCTCATCATCGCGGGCTTTTCGGCCTATTCGCGCGTGCTCGACTGGGCGCGCTTTCGCGCCATCGCCGATGAGGTCGGTGCGCTGCTGCTGGTCGACATGGCGCACGTGGCCGGACTCGTGGCCAGCGGGCACTACCCGAACCCGCTGCCTTATGCCGATGTGGTGACGACCACGACGCACAAGACGCTGCGCGGCCCGCGCGGCGGCATGATCCTCGCGCGCGCGAACGAGGCGATCGCGAAGAAGCTCAACTCGATGGTCTTTCCAGGCACGCAGGGCGGCCCGCTGATGCACGTGATAGCGGCCAAGGCCGTGGCATTGCTCGAAGCCATGCAACCTGAGTTCAAGGATTATCAGGCGCAGGTGCTCGTCAATGCGCGTGCCATGAGCGCGCAGCTCGCGGCGCGCGGTTTCAACATCGTCTCGGGCGGCACCGACTGCCATCTGTTTCTGGTCAGTCTGGTGGGGCGGGAAATCACCGGCAAGGAAGCCGATGCGGCCCTGGGTCACGCTCACATCACCGTCAACAAGAACGCGGTGCCGAACGATCCGCGACCACCGGCGATCACGAGCGGCCTGCGGCTCGGGACGGCGGCTGCCACCACGCGTGGCTTTGGCGAGACCGAGGTGCGCCAGGTCGCGCAGTGGATCGCCGATGTGCTCGATGCGAAGGGGGCCGAGGAGGTCGTCGCACGCGTGCGAGCGCAGGTCAGCGAGCTGTGCCGGCGCTTTCCGGTGTACCAGGCGTGAAGTCTGAGCGGGGCAGTCGATGCATTGTCCCTTCTGCGGCCACGTCGAGACCAAGGTGACGGATTCGCGGCTGGCGGCCGACGGCCGGCAGATCCGCCGCCGCCGCGAGTGCCTGAGCTGCGGGGAGCGCTTCACGACGTTTGAGAGCGCGGAACTGCTCATGCCGCGTTTGATCAAGCGTGACGGCAGCCGCGAGCCCTTCGAAGAACACAAGCTCGCCCGTGGCATGACCCGGGCGCTGGAGAAGAGGCCGGTCGGCGCGGAGGCGATCGAACAGGCGGTCGGACGCGTCTGCCACAAATTGCGTGTGCTCGGCGAGCGCGAAGTGCCGGCGCGCATGGTCGGGGAGCTCGTCATGGAGGAGTTGCGCCACCTGGATGAAGTCGCCTATGTGCGCTTCGCCTCGGTATATCGCAGCTTCCAGGACGTCGAGGCGTTTCGCGAGGAGATCGAGCGCCTGCGACACCATCGGCGCAAGCGCCCCGAAGCGCAGGATCAGGAACAGTTGCCTTTGCTGCCCGGCCAGGATGCGCTCGGCGTCAAGCCCAAATCATGAGCGAGCCGTTGCGCTACATGCGCCGTGCGCTCGAGCTTGCCGCACTCGGACTGCATGGTACGGATCCGAATCCGCGCGTCGGCTGTGTGCTCGTGCTCGATGGTCAGATCGTCGGGGAGGGCTGGCATGAGCGCGCCGGCGAGGCGCATGCCGAGGTGCAGGCGCTGCGCGCGGCCGGCGCGAGCGCCCAGGGCGCTACCGCCTATGTGAGCCTCGAGCCCTGCGCTCATCAGGGCCGCACGCCACCGTGCGTGGCCGCGCTCATTGCGGCGCGCGTCGCGCGCGTGGTCTATGCCGTTGCCGATCCGAATCCACTCGTCAACGGCGCCGGCGCCGCGGCGCTGCGCGAAGCCGGAATCGAGGTCATTGGCGACGTGCTGCCGGCGCAGGCCCAGGCGCTCAATCCCGGCTTCTTCAAGCGCATGCAAACCGGTCTGCCGTGGGTGCGCGTGAAGCTGGCCGCGAGTCTGGACGGGCGCACGGCGCTGGCCAATGGCGCGAGCCGCTGGATCACGGGCCCCGAGGCACGCGCGGACGTGCAGCAGTTTCGGGCGCGCAGCTCCGTGATTCTCA
>Ga0302326_10006824_pt1 | contig 25507 bp, 24 predicted proteins | sample Palsa_T0_3_FD_202264 | JGI IMG/M metagenome (GOLD analysis project Ga0302326, IMG submission 202264) | Peat permafrost microbial communities from Stordalen Mire near Abisko, Sweden - Palsa_T0_3 | ecosystem: Environmental > Terrestrial > Soil > Palsa > Peat permafrost | place: Sweden: Abisko... | reverse complement strand
CGTTCAGCGTTTGGCGTTCAGCGTTTGGCGTTCAGCGTTTGGCGTTCAGCGTTCGGCGTTTAGCGTTCGGCGTTCGGCGTTTGGCGGCGTAATCTGGGGTTTGAAATTCGGACTTTAGTTTAAGGCATTGTGCGCGAAGTGGACTATCTGATCGTTGGGCAGGGATTGGCCGGATTATTGTTAGCCTGCCTGATTCAGATGGGAGGAAAGAGCGTGCTGGTGATCGACAACGGACATCGCACCGCTGCCTCTCTTTCATTCGCCGTGCGCGTGACCGGTTTGCCGCGACGGGCCAAGGGCGTTCTGCAGGCTCCTTTTGCAACGACGCAATTGATCGGTAGTTTGGAAAGGGGTGAACCGATTCACCCGGACTTTGACGTATGCCGAAAATCCTTGTGGCGGTAACTGAAGAACGATTGACAGCTGCGGCTTCTACCTGGATCGAGGTTGCGCTGTTTGACGGCGCCCTTGCGGTTGACGCCACCGTCGGAAACGGCTACGACGCGCTGTTTCTCGGACATCGTGTCGGCCCGAAAGGAAAGGTCCTTGGATTTGATGTGCAAAAGGCGGCGCTTGCCGGCGCTCGGGAGATTTTGAAGTTTGTCGGGTCGATCGATCGCGTTGCATTGATCCACGATTCTCACACGCGGTTGGCAGACTATTTGCCGGCCGGGGCGGCCATTGACGCCGCCATGTTTAATCTGGGCTATTTGCCCCGCGGCAATCGCCAGATTATCACGAAGCCCGACACCACTGTATTGGCATTGCGCTCCGTTCTCGAGCATTTGGGCGAGCGCGGGCGGGTGACGCTTCTTGTGTATCGCGGGCACGAAGGCGGCGTTCCAGAGTATCAGGGAGTCCGGCAGTTCCTTGAGCAATTACCCGGCGACGCATGGCTAGTTGAAGAGTTCGCCAGTACAAGCGATTCTCCCATTGCTCCGCGATTATTCCGGATCCGAAGGAAATTAAAATCGGAGACAACGTGACGGCGACGGCAGCCTCCTGAACTCCAGCAACTCCTGTCAGTTGCTTGATGAGTGCAATGAGCATTATAATGGCGTCCAATCCCGTCCAGACTATGCTCCTTTTCCATTTCTCCATTGGGCTTTTGACTATCTCTATGAGTAGCGTTTTCGCTGAACAAATCCTCGAAGGGTACAGCGTGGTGCGAGGCAAGGATTATGCATTTGAAATTAAGGCGCCAAGAAGCTGGGTTCTCGATAACGACACCGCGAAGGACCAGGGACTGAACCTGGTCTTCTATCCCACCGGCACCACATGGGATACCAGCAAAGCAGTCATTTATGTCCGCGTTCGCACGAACGGAGCAGCAGTCCGCAATATCGCAGACCAAGTCAATGACACACTGCGGAATCTGCGGGAAACAGGGAGCCCGAATGTGTCGGTTAAACAACTCAAAACGCTGACAACCCAGGATGCAAGCAAAGCGGAAATTTACTACTTTACCGGTGACAAATTCGGTAATCTCGAAACGACCGCTTACATTCAGTCCAAGGGCTCCATCCACTTCATCACCTTGTCCGCCCGAGACCAGGACTCGTTCCGGCAAGCAACTCCCGCTTTTGACGCAGTGGTAACATCTTACGAGGATTTGACAAAACGGCCCGCTCCCGACTCGCAATAAACCTTGGTTTCAAATTCGGAATCTACATCGGAGATCAGATGATTGAGTGGGATTCGGAGCTGTATCTGCGCTACGAACGGGAAAGAACTCAACCTTCTCTCGATTTAGCAGCGAAAATCCCGCTTGAAACGCCGCAGGAGATTATCGATCTAGGGTGCGGACCGGGAAACAGCACGCGGGTGCTCCGGAAGCGCTGGCCTGAAGCACGGATCATCGGGCTCGACTCTTCGCCCGCGATGGTCGAAAAGGCGCGTCAAAGTTCAGCCGATATCGAATGGAGAATCGGAGACATTCAAACGTGGTCCGAGCCTGATCGGTTCGACCTGATTTTCGCGAACGCATCACTTCATTGGATCGCAAATCACGGAACGCTCATGCGCCGGCTGATCGATGCGCTTAAGCCGGCGGGTATTCTCGCGTTTCAGATGCCGGCGCTCTACAACCAACCAGCAGCAGAAGCAGTCAATGGGTTGGCCAACTCTCCGAGTTGGCAATCCTACCGCCTGCAGGAACGATACACCCTGTCCGTCCACAACCCGAGCGCCTACTATGATTGGCTGGCTCCGGTCTCGAGACAGCTGCAGATTTGGGAAACTGTTTATTTTCACGAGCTGGAGAATCACCACCGAATGATCGAATTTTATTCCAGCACCGGACTAAAACCTTATCTGGAAGGGTTGCCGTCGGAGGAACATCGAGACCGATTCAAATCTGAAGTTCTGGACTCCTATCGAACGCTTTTTCCAGCACAACCAAACGGCAAGGTCCTATTTCCCTTTCGAAGACTCTTCGTGATCGCCGCCCGCTAAAAACGCGGAAGAAGAAGCAGGACTATCCGGCATAGCCCGAGAATTAGGCTGACACGGTGTCTCACTTCAAAAACGCTTCATGAAAGCATTTCCAGTCATCGATCCGGTTGAGCGTGACCGCATCGCGAATCCCGAGATCGAATGGTAATCCGTTTTCTCCGAGCACAGATTGAACCGTGCCGTCGTCATGATTGTAACCCCGGATCGTCTCATTGAGTTTTGTAATTGAGGCAGCATCAAGCCGAGTACCCGGTTGTTGCTTGATCCAGGTTTCAAACTCGGGGTATGTCGGGTTGCTCTTTGTAATGAAATCGACAACTGCGTCCTTCTGCAGACCGAGTCCGTCGAGGACCATCTGATCGAAGCCTTTGCCGACAGCCGGATACCCATCTGCCAGCAGTCCTTTCCCTTCGAGGGAGACCTTCAGCCAAAGACGGGGTAAATGAAGTACGCCAAGCGGGCCGACTTCGGCAGAGCCAATCAGGGGGACAATTTTATTCATATGATTTTGGGGTATTCGAATTGTTAGACACTAGTTCAGAAGGCTGGGAAGAAAACGGAGAATGGAAGTATAAATCGCAAGAGCAGAGATTTAGCACAATAATTTGCATTTCTTTAGGTCTAACCCGCAAAAATGACCCGAATCCCGGAGCGAGGAGCTCATTGCGGGCTAGAAAGCTCTTAAACAGACGCTGCGCGTCACTTTAAGAGCCGTTTTTGAAAGACGGAAATCCAGACAACCTGTTTGAACTCTTATCTCGAAAAACAGCAGCGGAATCTTCCGGCGTAGCCGGAGAATTCCGCTGCCAGAGCCTGCATTGATCACAAATCTCTAAAGATTTTTGATCGATGCAGGCTAAGCGCGTTCACACTTTCACGGGACCGCAGAATGGCTGCGGCCCGAAGTCCAGGACCGTGGCTTCAAATTGCAGAAGTGCGCGCTTGCGATTGAGACCTCCGCCGTAGCCGACCAAACGGCCGTCGGCGCCGATCACACGATGGCAGGGGACAATGATACAGATTGGATTCTGACCGTTGGCCAATCCAACCGCGCGAGGCACACTTCCGATCTTCTCCGCCTGCATCTTGTACGAAATTGTTTCACCATAAGGGATATTTTCCAGTTCTTGCCATGCTCGGACCTGAAAATCGGTCCCGTTGAGCAGAAGCGGGAGGTCGAACTTTTGCAGTGAACCGGCAAAATATTTCTCCAACTGTTCCACTGCTTCCGAGAATGGACTCACCGTCGGATCGTCCGCAGGTGAGGTCGCGTACATCCGGTTGCTGAAATGCACGCCGATCAGCGAAGAACCATTCGAGACCATTTGAAGCGGTCCGACCGGGCTATCGTAAATGCTATAATATTTCATCTTTTTTCTCCAAGGACTTCCATAAATGCATCGCCGCATACGCGCGCCAGGGGCGCCACCTCTCGGCCGCGGCCATGGCTTGACGAGGATTGTTCGTTTTGAGCGCTTTCAAGATGCCAAGATCACTGTACGGAAACGCGTCGGGCCATCCAAAGACCCGCATCGCAAAATACTGAACGGTCCAATCACCGATGCCGGGGAGTTCTTTCAGTTTGGCCAATGCCTGATCGATCGATACCGCAACATCGAGTGTTATGAGCCGATTCGCAACGGCCTGAGCCATCGCAAGAATCGATTGGGCACGCGATCGCGTAATTCCTATTTGAGTCAGTTCACTGATCGTGGCGGCTGCAATCGCGGGCGCCGTTGGCGCCAAATGTGTCAGGCCGGAAAAAGGCGTCGCCATCGGTCGCCCAAATTGATTTGTCAGCCTTCCGGCAAATGTCGTCGCGGCTTTGACGCTGACCTGTTGTCCAAGGATCGCGCGGATTGCCATCTCAAATCCATCGAAGGCTCCAGGCACTCGCAGGCCCGGATTGTCCGCAGCGAGCGAGCCAAGGTGCGCTGCTATTTGATGAGGAGTCGCTTCGAGGTCAAACAATCGTCGAACCTTTGCCAACACTTGCATCAAGACCGGCAAGAGCGAGATCGAGACTTCGACGCGGAGCGCCGATTGCGCTGGATCGTTTTCGACAAAGATCCATCCTTGGTGCGATCCGATTCCGACCGTTCGTCGATAGCCGTCCGCGTCGACCTGCTCGACGCCGGCAAATACACGCCTGGAAAAAAACCTCAGCAGTGAACCCCAATCGAAGGGCGGCCGGTAAAACAGTCGACAAATGCAGGAGGGCAAATCCTTCGCGCTTCGATTCTTCACTCGAAGTGTTGTCGGCGGAAAAGAGTATCTATCCCTGAACAGAGCATTGAATCTCCTGAGACTGCTGAACCCGCTGGCGAACGCGACGTCGATAACCGGTAAGGTCGTGTCTGTCAGAAGTTGCTTGGCCAGAAGAAGCTTGTGAGTTTGCGCTAACTGGACTGGGGTCACACCGAGGTTCTCCAACAGGACGCGCCGGAGATGCCGATCGCTTACCCCGAGCCTCGCTGCTAAATCCGAAACGCTCTGCTCTTGCAAGCTGCCGGCTTCGATTTGCTTAACGGCAGCCGATGTCAGTCGGTCTGCGGAATCAGCGGGGGCGTGGCCGGGAGCAAGCTCCGGTCTGCAACGAAGACAAGGGCGATAACCCGCCACTTCGGCGGCCGCCGCCAAACGGTAAAACTCGCATCGCTCCAGAGCAGGCCGCTTGGAACGACAGATCGGTCTGCAGTAAATCCGCGTGGATTTCACCGCGACAAAAAAATGCCCGTCAAATCGCGTATCATGCGTTAATATCGCTTGATAACATTGGTCGCGATTTAATTGCATAGGGTGACAATGATCCGAAACCGACGGTCTGTCTCGCCGTTTTCGGACATGTAAATGGAGAAGGAGTCAGGAGTTGCAGGGGTTCTGGCTTCGGAAAAGCCCACCTCGAAAGTTGAGCCTTTCCTTAAGGTCCTCTTCGACTCCACCGAAATTACGAATTCTGCAACTCCTGACTCCTGACTCCTGAACCCCATTACTCCTGAACTCCATTACTCCATTACTCCATTACTGCTGAACTCCTGAACTCCATTCCTCCGACGTTCATTGACGTTGATTCTCCTTCGACGAAATTCGTTCTAATGTCACACGAACCCAAATGGATCGGCTGGGCTCGGGAATTGCAGGCCATTGCGCAAACCGGATTGCATTTTTCAGAATCAGAATATGATCGCGAGCGGTACCGGAAAATTCTGGAGGTCTCAATTGAGATTTTTGCCAACGCTTCGGACGAATCACCGACATTGATCCGGGAGCTCTTCGAAGATCAAACCGGATACGCGACGCCGAAGGTCGACGTGCGCGGCGTGGTCTTCCGAGACGACAAACTGCTGCTCGTCCGTGAACGGTCAGACGGGCTCTGGACATTGCCCGGAGGTTGGGCAGACGTGAACGATTCTCCATCCGAAGCTGTGGAAAGGGAAATAGTCGAAGAATCGGGGTTTTACGCAAAGGCTGAAAGAATGCTCGCCGTCTTCGACCGAGCCAAGCATGGCCACGAGCCACCGCATCCGTTTCATGTCTATAAATTATTTATCCGCTGCCGGCTGGAGGGAGGCGAAGCCCGGACGACAATGGAAACAACAGGGGTCGAATTTATCGGGGAAAAGGAAGTTCCGCCCTTATCTCTCGCGAGGACCACGCGCGAACAGATCCAATTTTGTTTTGACACCCGGAAAAATCCGGACGCCCCCTGCCGATTTGATTAGCCTGGTGAGCTGCTTGGGAAGCGGTTCGGGGTGAAAATGGATTGAAAGACACGGAAAACGGGCAGAAACATAATTTCCTCGGTTTGTGAGTTATTCGGGTTAGGCTCCAGCATGGCGATTGGATTAGTAAAGGAGGATTACCAGGCGTGATGAGTCCGCTGCTTTTGATGGTCGCCCTAGTCTCGATTGCCTCCTCGAGTTTGATTCTGCGCTTCGTGATCGGATACCTTGTGCGCCCGCCCGGCACCCGGATTTCGCTACGAAAACCGTCCATCGATCCACGACGGGTTGGCCGCCGACTCGCCGAGATTCTCTATCGGCGGAAACGGAGGAAGTGATCAGTGACGGGTGGCTGTCCGGGTTAGGCAGTTGCCGGTTCTCAGCGTCAGTTGCCTGTGGGACGGGCCTCAGTCTCCGGTATTAGATTGGTCGCAAGGTTGGAGATGATAATTCCGCCTGGTCGACCTTGAACCTTTCGAGCTTCCCTCTTCGTCCCTCACTGACAACGGAGACCGAGAACTGGCAACTGCCTCTCCCCTACCCTTGCAGGAGCAAACGCGCAGGGGCTTCCACACAATCTTTTACCCGCACCAGAAAGGTGACCGCCTCTTTGCCGTCGACGACGCGATGGTCATAGCTGACCGCGAGATACATCATTGGCCGGACCTCGATTTTGTCGCCGATCGCCATCGGTCGATTCTGGATTTTATGCATTCCCAGGATACCGCTCTGCGGCGGATTCAATATTGGCGTGCTGAGAAGCGACCCGTAGATGCCGCCGTTGGTGATCGTAAAAACTCCACCTGTCAGGTCGTCGAGACCCAATTTTCCGTCGCGCGCTTTTCCCGCGTAAGCCGCGACCTGCTTCTCAAGTTCCGCGAAACTGTTTTTATCGGCATCACGAACGACCGGGACAACCAAGCCGCGTTCTGTCCCAACAGCGACTCCGATATCGTAGTAGTGATTCTCGATTAAATCGTCTCCATCGATTCTGGCGTTCATGGCCGGCACGGACTGAAGTGCGTCCACCACAGCCTTGATGAAGAAGGACATGAAACCGAGCTTGACGCCATGACGTTTTTGGAAGCTTTCCTGGTATTGCGATCGAAGGTGCATCACGGCGGACATGTCGCACTCGTTGAACGTGGTCAACATCGCCGCGTTCTGTTGAGCCATGACCAGTTGAGCGGCAATTTTCTTTCGCAACGGAGTCATTTTTCGCCGGGTCGTCCGCGCGGGAGAATGGACCGACGCAGTGGCGGGAGTGGTCGAAGCGGGAGGGGCAGTCTGAGCGGTCGGTTGCGCCGGGCTCGGAGGCGTGCTTTTTGATTCCAGATATTGAACGAGGTCCGATTTTGTCACCTGCCCGCGTTTACCGGTGCCGGCGACTTCGGCCACTTTAACTTTCTCTTCTTCGACGATTCGTCGCGCCGCGGGCGACAAGGTCTCTTTCATTTCCTGTTGGTCCGGGGGTGCGGGCGCCTCGGCGGCGGCGGCCGGCTTCGAGCTCTGCCCGGGCGACTTGACGCTCTCTTCCAGGAGAGCGACTACTTCTCCGATTTTGACGTCCTGGCCGGCGTCCACCTGAATCTGAAGTTTGCCGGCGCTAACCGCCGGGACCTCTGTCGAAATTTTGTCCGTCTCCAGAGTAAACAAGGCCTCGCCTTCGCTGACGATATCACCTGTCTGCTTGTGCCAGACGGAGAGAACGCCGGACGTAATAGATTCGCCGACAGCAGGTATTTTGACTTCAATGCTCATGGATGAAGAGGGGTGATGCGATCCAAGAGCCACCGATTACACGGTAAAGGCGTGGTGAACAAGCTCCTTCTGCTGCTGATCATGCCACGCTTTCGATCCGACCGCAGGGCTTGCAGCAGCCGGCCGGCCGGCATACTCAATTTCCTTGCCAAACAGAGAGCCGAGCAAGGGCGCGATGTAGGTCCACGCCCCCATGTTCCTTGGTTCCTCCTGGCACCAGACCCATTTGGATGCGTGACGCACCGCGCCGATCGTTTCTTCGAGGCCTTCCAGATCCAACGGATAGAGTTGCTCGACGCGGACAATCGCCGTATCACCGGCCCGGTTCGATTCGAGGTAACCGATCAGATCGTAGTAGACTTTTCCGCTGCAAAAGATAACCCGCTTAACATCTTTGGCTTCACCGATCAAGGTCGGTGCAAAAACCGGCTGGAAGGCAGATTGCGTGAAATCTTCCAGCCGCGAAGTGGCTCGCTCATTGCGCAGCAACGATTTCGGCGTCATGATGACGAGAGGCTTACGATAATCTCTCCGGACTTGCCGCCGCAATACGTGGAAATACTGACCGGGTGTCGTGAGATTGCAGACTTGCATATTGTCTTCCGCGCAAAGCTGCAGAAAACGTTCCAGGCGCGCACTCGAATGTTCGGGTCCCTGGCCTTCGTACCCGTGCGGCAACAAAAGGACAATCCCGCTTGGTCGCTGCCACTTGGATTCAGAACTTACGATGAATTGGTCAATGATAACCTGAGCACCGTTCACAAAATCGCCAAATTGCGCCTCCCAAAGACAAAGCATGTCCGGATAATCGAGCGAATAACCATAGTCAAATCCCAAGACAGCCGCCTCAGACAGCATACTGTTGTAGACGCAGAACAGTGCTTGTCCCTCCTTGAGATTTCCGAGCGGAATATAACGTTGCCAATTGGCAATATCGTACAAAACGCAATGGCGCTGACTGAACGTTCCGCGCCGACTATCCTGGCCGGACAACCGAACCGGCGTTCCTTCCACCAAAAGAGATCCAAAAGCGAGCGCTTCGCCGAAAGCCCAGTCGTACGGGCCTCCTCCCTGGTGCTGATTCTTCCGACGATCAAGATACATCTTCTTGACCTGCGGCTGTACCGTAAAACCGTCTGGCACCCGGGTCATCCCGGCCACAATCAGATCAACAAGCTCTTTTGAAATTCGGGTCTCGGGTTCCCGGTGGCTATAGGGAGGTTGAAAGATCGCGGTCGATTCCTCGAAACCGCGGTAAAAATCCTTTTTTGATGTCACTCCAGAGGTCCGAACCTCCGCAAGGGCGACTTCGAGCTGGCTTCTGAACTCCTTTTCGAGAATCTCGGACTCCTCCGCGGTGAGCACTCCGGATTGCAGCATGCGATCTTTGAAAAGCTTTGTTACCGCAAGGTGCGCATTAATTCTCTTGTACAATTTGGGCTGCGTAAAACTCGGTTCGTCGGTTTCGTTGTGTCCGTACCGGCGATAACAGTACATATCCAGGACGACATCACGGGAAAACTTCTGCCGGAACTCCAAAGCGAGTTTAGAGACAAACTCAACCTCGATCGGGTCATCTCCGTTGACGTGAAAGATCGGCGCCTCAATCATTTTCGCGACGTCCGTGCAATACATCGTCGAACGCGCGTCGGCCGGCAGAGTGGTAAAGCCGATCTGATTGTTGACGATCACATGGACCGTTCCACCCGTCTCATAACCCGGCAGTTGCGAGAGGTTCAACACTTCTGCTACGACCCCTTGCCCGGCAAACGCTGCATCCCCATGGATGAGAAGCGGCAAAACCTTCTCTCGCTTATCAGTGTCCTCCAAGATGCGCTGGCGCGCGCGCGCCTTGCCTTCAACGACCGGATCGACGATTTCGAGGTGGCTGGGGTTGGCTGCGAGCCGGATACTCACTTCAGCGCCCGAGTCGGTTTTCCGCACGCTCTCGTAGCCGAGATGATATTTCACGTCACCATCGCCCGCGACGAGATCGGGAATGTAATTCTCGGAGAATTCCTTAAAGATAACGTTGTATGATTTGCGCAAAAAATTTGCCAACACCGTCAATCGACCCCGATGCGACATCCCCATGATAATCTCGCGGACGCCTCCTTCAGGACAACCGGCGAGGATCGTCTCCAGGATCACCATCAAACTTTCGCCACCCTGGAGCGAGAAGCGTTTTTGGCCAATGAACTTCGTATGAACAAACTGCTCGAATGTCTCGGTCTCCATGAGACAGCGCAGCAGCCTTTTCTGGGAGGCTGGATCGGGTTGCGGCAACGCGACTCGTGTTTCCACTCGGTCGCGGACCCACTCGCGAACCGTTTCGTTCTGGATATGCATGAACTCGACACCGATCGGGCCGCAGTAGATCGCGCGGAGCGTGTCGATCATTTCACCGAGAGTCATTGAGCGTGATTGCTGAAAGTAACGGGATGAAACAACCGTATCGAGCGGCACATCCTCCAGACCCAGAGAAGTGAGGGTCAATGCGGGTGTTTCGGGACGGGCTTGTGCCAGCGGGTCGATCTGGGCCTGCGTGTGGCCCAGGATACGATAGTTGTGGACCATTCCGTCGATGCGATCTTGAAGCCGGTCAAACTCGGTGATTTCACCCACCCGGTCCGGCACGCCGCCCGATTTGCCATTTCGACTGGCAGACGATCCTAGCTCGAAACCTTCAAAAAACGCCGACCAACTCGAATCTACGGATGCCGGATCTTGCTTCCAGCGTTGATAGTATTCGTCTAGAAGATCGGCATTCCAATCGTTCAAATACGAAGTCTTCATGGTGTCGCTCGGGAACGAGCAGTGGATTAGAAATCTAAACGAACTTTCGCTCGACCCAAACGGAAATTATCACAAATTTGCAGGGAAGCAGAGGCCACGCTGCATTCGCCAACGCGCGCTGACCGGTTCCAGTTGGAGCACGCGCGGGAAGGTGGTTATGCTTTCTGCAAGGCAGATCGAATGATCAAAGTTGAACAGCTCACCAAAAAGTATCCCGGGGTCGTTGCCATCAACAATCTGAGCTTCGAGGTCGACAAAGGGGAGATTGTCGGTTTCCTCGGACCGAACGGCGCGGGTAAAAGCACGACGATGCGGATTCTGTCAAGCTTCATGCCGGCCACATCCGGCCGCGCATACATAGCGGGACATGACGTTTTCAGGGATTCTCTCAAGGCGCGCAGACATCTCGGGTACCTCCCTGAGAGCGTCCCTTTGTACGGCGACATGCGGGTCAACGAATATCTTCGATATCGCGGTTCGTTGAAGGGGCTCACCGGCAGGAAACTGCGCGCACGGGCGGATGCAGTCAAAGAGCTCTGCAGCGTGAAAGAGGTCGAGAACAAGCTGATTGCGAGCTTGTCGAAAGGGTACCGGCAGCGCGTCGGCCTTGCAGAGGCACTGATCGATGAACCCGACCTTTTGATCCTCGACGAACCGACGATCGGACTGGATCCCAATCAGATTCGCCACGTCCGCGAGCTGATCAAATCCTTAGGCAAACGCCACACCATCCTGCTCTCGACTCATATCTTGTCGGAGGTCGAGGTCACCTGTTCGCGGGTGATCATTATCCATCGGGGAAAAATCGAGGCCTCCGATACGCCTGAAAACCTCGTCGGCCGGATCCGGACCTCCGGCACGGTCAGAGTGGAAGTCCGAACCGGCAGCGACGATCCGGTGGAGATGCTCGAAAAGATCGTTGGGATAAAAAGTGTCGCGGACAATCCGGAAGATGGATGGCACCGCTGTTCGATCCGCGTCGAAGCAAATTCGGATCTGCGGGAAGAGATCTATCGGCTGGCGGTCGAGCGGCGTTGGACAATCAGGGAACTAACTCAAGAGCGGGCGACATTGGAGGATGTATTCGTGGAAATAACCCATGCCGACAACTAGTAAAAATCCGATGCAGAGAGGCCAACCATAGCGCGATGAGACGTCTTTTCACTTTGCTTAAGAGAGAGCTATCGGTTTTTTACTATTCGCCAATAGCCTATATTGTCCTATTCCTTTTCCTGATTCTAAACGGTTTGTCGTTCTGGTTCGCGATCGCCTTGCTGAACCGGGCGCCGTCTGAAAATACTGTGGTTCAGGTTTTCTTTAACTCGGCGTTTTTCTGGATTGCTTACCTTCTGGTGTTTCCGGTGATCACGATGCGGTCGTTTTCGGAGGAGTTTAAAATGGGAACCATCGAGACGTTGATGACCGCGCCCGTTCGAGATTGGGAGGTCGTCGCGTCGAAATTTATGGCGGCGCTGGTTTTCTACATGAGCCTCTGGCTTCCCAGTTTATTGTATTTTCTAATATTCGGCTGGCTCGGCAATCGTTCCGCCATAGGGTCCGCGGGCCAGGTTTGGGCGCCGTATTTGCTCTTGCTAGTCATGGGAATGTTTAATGTCTCTTTGGGCTGCCTTGCTTCGGCTATGACTTCGAATCAGATCGTTGCCGCGATGATTTCCCTGGTGCTGACGATCGGCTTTTTTTTTGTGACGCTTATCAACTATGTCGTCAACAGCTCGTCTCCAATTCTCCGGGAAATGACCGCTTATGTCGCTCAATTGGACCACATGGACTCCTTTTCGCGCGGGATCGTCGATTCCCGAGTGTTTGTCTTTTACCCGAGCATGACACTTCTTTTGCTGGTGATCACCTACCAGGTATTCCAGTACCGGCGTTGGAAGGCGTAACGATTTCCGGAGTTGCATGGCCAATCCACCCTCGAAGCCAGCCGGCATCAAACGACTACGGATCGGCACAAACGTAGTCCTGCAAACCATTATTGTTACCGTGATCGTTCTGATGATTAACTACCTCGGATTCAACCGGTACAAACGCTGGGATCTTTCCGGATATAATAAGTACGCCCTTTCAGAACTGACCAAGAAAATTCTGAAATCCCTCAAAAAAGAGGTGACAATCTATGTGTTCTTTTCACCAACTTCGCAGACTGGAGGTTCAGAACTCTACTACGACCTCCAGAACCTTTTAAAAGAATACGAATTCGCCGGCAAACGGAAGGTCCAGGTTGAGACGATCGATCCTTATCGCAACCTCACACGCACACGCGAGCTACAGGTAAAGTTTAATTTCGGCGCAGACGAAAATTTGGTCATCCTCGACTATCAGAACCGCAAGAAGATTCTCCGCGTGGCCGAGATGGCTGAATATGATCCTCCAGGAATGTTTAGTGAGACGCCTCAAGTCAGAGCCTTCCGTGGCGAGCAAGTCATCACGAGCGCGTTGATCGAGCTGACGGAAGACAAAGAAACCAAGATCGGCTTTATCACGGGGCATGGTGAACCGAGCCTCGAAAGCGACTCGCCTCTGACACGATTCAAAGAGTACGTCGAACGCCAAAATCTCAAACTCGAACCGCTGATCCTGACTAACTTGGAAAGCGTTCCAACTGATTACGCAGCCGTTATCCTGACAGGGCCAAAATACGACCTTGGCGACAGAGACGTTTCTTTGCTTCGCAATTATTGGAACGAGCAAGGCCGGATACTCATTTTGCTCGATCCGAAAGTCAAAACGCCAAAGCTCGTTCAATTTCTCACGGAATTCGGCGTCCGCGCCGATCCGGACCTAATCGTCACCCAATTCAAGACCGGCATCGAAGAACGATCCGTAACCCTGGATGTGTACGCTCAGTTCCTGCCGGAAACGAGTTTTCTGAGGGCGTTGAGCCAAGCGACCGGTTATTTTCCCGGCGGTACCTGCTCGCTTTCGATCGACGAAGCGAAGGTGTCCCAGGGAGGATTGACAATGATGCGGGCATTAACGCCGGCGGCACCTGATTATTGGGGTGACAAAGACGAAATTCTGTATTCCAAAAAGACCCCGACCTATGCCCAAGGGATTGATCTGCCGCCTCCACTCTATTTTGGGATTGCGCTCGAAAAAGGAGCTATCAAAGACGCGCGCGTCCAACTGCATTCCTCCTCCCGGATGATGATTCTCGGCAACGCCGATTTTCTGCGGAACGAATCCCTGAGTGAATCTCCGCCGGACGTCGATTTCATGTTGATGACTATCAACTGGCTCGCGGACCGGGAACAACTGGTCGCGATCGCTCCGAAGGCAGCCAGAACTTTCACGCTGAACCTTTCCGACGGCCAAATGAGTGAAATCGTCCTTCTGACCGTCGCGGGGATCCCAATGCTAATAGGACTATTGGGGCTAAGTGTCTGGTCGATCCGACGGCGCTGAAGGGAGGAGTTCAGGAGTTGCAGGAGTTCAGGAGTTCAGGAGTTCAGGAGTTCAGGAGTTCAGGAGTTGCAGGGAGGTGTGGTGGACTACCGAGGCCCCCGTTATTGCTTCTGACTCCTGTAACTCCTGCAACTCCTATAACTCCTGAACTCCTGGCCTGCATCGCTGACAAATCCTTAGAGATTTGTCAGCGATGCAGGCTAGGATAAGGTCGTGTTCACAATGGCCTGCCGGCGAAATAGAATTGTCGGATCATGAAGCCGAGAACCACCCTGATTCTGCTGGCCATTGCGATCGCGTTTGGCGGTTTCATTTTTGGCCTCGACCGGTGTTCACAAACTACGCGTGACCGCCGGGAGCGCTCTGCTCACGTCGTAGAGGTCAACAGGACAGATATCGAAGGGGTAACGATCCACAACGGCAGCGGACTGATTAAAGTCAAAGCGGAAGGTGACGCCTGGAAAATGGTTGCTCCGTGGCAGGACGACGCAGATGCGGGTGTCATCGACCAGCTTCTCGATGCAGTACAAAATCTCCGTCCGGAAGATGTCATTGCAGATCTGGGAAAGGGAGATAAGAAGCGGCAAATGTTAAAGGACTTCGGACTAAACAAAACAAAGCTTCGCCTGAAACTTGACGGCAAGCAGATGCCGGCGGAGCTGGAGTTTGGACAGGACACGGCTGTCCAAGGCCGCGGTTATGTCCGCGTTGCGGACGACGATGCCGTTTATGTCGTTCCCAATGATTTAAAGAATATTATCTCCAAAACACCGGAGGATTTTCGTGACCACCGGATGACGCCCTTCCTGACGACGTTGATTAATCGGGTCATTTTTCGAGTGAGCGGCGGAGAAATCGAGCTTGCCAAAGAACAGGACAACTGGCAACTGGTGCGCCCGATCAAAGCGCGGGCAAGCAATGACGCAGTGGTTGACATCCTGACCAAGATGAACCAGACGCAGATCGCGAAGTTTGTTTCAGAGAACAAATCGAATTCGGGATCGGACGGTCTGGATTCGCCCGCCGATGTCCTCACCCTGTATGGCGGGGAGGGAAAAAAGTTTGAGATCGAAATCGGGAACCCTGTTCCATCCGATCCGCAAGCGGTCTACGCAGGACTTCCGGAACGAAATACGGTCGTTGAAGTGAGCAAAGAGTTTGCCGGCTTGTTCAACATCACCCCAAACGATTTGCGCGATCGAAAGATTGACCGGTTGAATTCCGATCTTGTCGATCGCGTCACCATCGAAAATAAAAACCAGCCAAAAATTGTCCTCGCTCGAGAAGAAAATCGCTGGCGTTTCCTAAACCCGGCGAACGCGCCGGCCAACTCGAATAATATTAACCGGCTGATCCAGGAAATTAATGACGATGAAGTCACGGAATTTGTTTCAGATACGGCGACCGATCTGGCTAAGTACGGGCTCGATCAGCCACAACTGAAAATTACCTTCAGCTCCTATTCGTCGGAAAATACGGCTGAGTCGAATGCCGGCGAAGTCGTCCTCTCGACTCTGGAATTCGGGAATTCGGCAAACGGCATTACCTACGCCCGCGTGGAAGAGGAACCCTACATTTTTTCGATTGCGGACCAGATGTTTGGCGATCTGCCAAAGACGATATTCAGCTTCCGGAGCCTCGATATTCTCGATTTGAAACGAGACGAATTGATCAGCGTGAGTGTGGGAAGGGCGGGTGAAGAACCGGTTGACCTGGTCAGAGATGCAAAGGGGAAGTGGGTGCTGAAAGGCCATGAAAACCGCCAAAACGACGGTCAGATCCAGCTATTCTTGACAACGTTGACTGGTCTGCGCGCCGCGGCCTGGGCTGGCGGCTTAAATCCTGAATACGGGTTGGACCAGCCTTCGCTTGAAATTAAGATTTTGTACCAAGCCGATGAACAAAAACGCGATGCGGAGATCAAGTTCGGCAAGGCTAATTCCGGAAACCAGCACTACGGAATGTGCACCGAAGAAGAGGGGGTTTTTCTTGTCGACGACGAGCAGTTCAACGAATTGAAGTCGTCGCTGAAACGTTGAGAAGAAGAACTTGCTGAATCGGCTAACGATCGCGCGCACAGTTGCCACACTTTTCACTCCTTAATCGGAATTCCGAATTTGAAACCACAGATTTCACAGATTGCGCAGATTAGATTGCAGGAGGGCTCCCGGGTTCACACCTTCTGGCCGGTATAAACTGTCACGACACCCATCGTCAGCGGTCTCGCGTCGCAGTCCAAAAACCCGCAACGGCGCAAGAGTACCAGCATTGCCTCGCCCTTTGGAAACCCTTCGATCGTCCCGGCCAAATAATGATAAGCATCCGGTTCACCGGTCAGCCAACCGGCCAAAACCGGCAAGACGTGATGGAGATAAATCCGGTAAAGAATCCGAAGAGGCGGATTCGGAAGAGAAAAATCCAAGATCACCAAATGGCCTCCAGCGCGCAGAACTCTTCCCGCTTCGTTGAGCGCGACCTCGTAAGAAGCCATATTTCGCAAACCGAAGGCAATCGTCACGACGTCGAAGCTGCCATCCTGGAACGGCAGCGCCAAACCATCAGCGACGACCAACTCCGTGATTCCACGGCGGCGCGCAAAGGTTAGCATCGGCGCGCAAAAGTCTGCTCCGACAACGCGCGCGCCAGGGATCTGCCTTTGGAGTTCCTGAGCGAGGACACCGCTCCCGGTCGCCAGATCCAGAATGGCGGAGGGCGCCCAGCTCTTCACCCTCGCGCCAACGTTTGCTCGCCAGAGCGAGTCGCGACCAAGGCTCAAAAGGCTGTTTGCCAAGTCGTACCGATGCGCGATCCGAGCAAACAAGCGCTGGATCGTGTTCGGTTCCTTCTGCGTAAAGGCGGATTCCATGATCGAAACTGCTCACGAGAGGACTCGAACCTCCACGGGTTACCCCATACGGTCCTGAGCCGTACGCGTCTGCCAGTTCCGCCACGTGAGCGCGGGAGACGGGAAGCTATCGGAGAAAGAAGCGTTGTAAAGGGAATTAAGAGGGTGCATGCCCCGGTTCAATTGAGCCGCATGGGCATCAAAACGTACAGGAACGGACCGGGAATTTTGATGACGCCGGGACTCATTTCGTCGATCAGATCGAGGTAGACCTCATCGTTCGACAGGTTTCGCAGCGGCGCCATGAGAAACTCCGGATTGAAGGCAATCGAGAAGTCGCGCCCTTTGTACATAACCGCCAACGATTCCTTGGCTTCGCCAACATCCGGCGTGGTCGCGACGATGTCGATGTTGCTCTTCGAGAAGATGAGTTTGACGGAGTTGGACTTTTCGCTAGCCAGCAGCGAAACGCGGCGCACCGCGGTTAAGAACGTCTCCCGCTCGAGTGTGATCCGCTCTTTCGCTTCGCCCGGTATGACCTGGCGATAGTTGGGATAATTACCCTCGATCAACTTCGAGACGAGCAGAGTCCGATTCAGCTCAAACGCGATCTGGTTCTCACCGATGCTGAGTTTCACTTCTCCCTCCTCCCGCACCAGGCGTTGCAATTCTGCGACCGCCTTGGTCGGAACAATGATGTCCAGTTCCTGGCTGCGTGGAAACTCCAGCTCAAGATCAACCAACGCGAGTCGTCGGCCGTCCGTTGCAACCAAAGTGAGTTTATTCTCTTTGAATGAAAAAAGGACGCCGTTCAACACATACCGGGTTTCATCCGTCGAGATGGCATAGGAGGTCTTTTTTAACCCGTCCTTCAGTTCCTTTTGACCGATGGTGAAATCTTTCGCGTCATCGAAGCGGGCCAGCGGCGGGAACTCTTCTTCCGGCAAACCAAGAATCTTGAAAAAACTCGATCCACTCCGGATTGAGGCGAAATTTTTGGAATCGACGTCGACATAGATCTCGGACGCCGGCAACTCGCGGACGATCGCAAAGAGTCTGCGAGCCGGAAGAGTCGTGGCGCCGGAACGTTCCACTTGCGCTTCGATGGTCCCGCGAACACCGACGTCCAGATCAGTCGTGGTCAGCCGAATCTCTCCATCGCTGGCTTGCAGCAACACGTTCGATAAGATTGGAAGTGTCGTGCGGGTGCTGACGACATTTTGGACGGTAGAGAGACCTTCCAGCAATTTGTCCTTACTGACGCTGAATTTCATTTTGTGGGGATATCAAATCACGTGCGCGAAATCTCCGCAAGTCGCTGGATGTGAGGCAAAGAAGCTGTCTCTACTCCCAAGCGAATCAATCTGCCAGGATGCCGCCTGGCACATTTCCAATCGCTGATTAAAGAAAATTCCGGATAAGGTCAAGGGGAACGGGGCACCAGCGGCAGGAGTTCAGGAGTTGCAGAATCCGGGACCGACCTATTTTGCGCGGTAGAAGCCATAGCGGATTGCTTGACTTTCGAGGGAGCTGCCCGAAATGCAAACTCAACTCTGAACTCTTGAATTACCGCTCCAACTGGGTATCGAGCAGAAGAATCAGTTGTCGAACCTGATCCTCTTTTTTCATTCGCTCCGTGACGGCTTTAAAGGCGTGCAGAACCGTGCCATGATCACGTCCGCCAAACGCATCTCCGATCTCATTCAGAGAAGATTTCGTGTGACGGCGGGCGAGATACATCGCAATCTGGCGTGGAAACGCGATATTGGCCGGGCGACGTTTGCTCGTCATATCCGCAAGTCGAACATCAAAATGCTCGGCGACCTTTTTCTGGATCTGATCGATTGTGACGATCTTCTTGGCTTCCTCCTGCAATATATCCCGCAGTAGTTGCTCCACAGTCTCCCGCGAAATCTCGCGTCCGCTCAGGGAAACGAAGGAAGCGACTCGCATGAGAGCCCCTTCCAGGCGCCGGACATTCGTGCGAACGCGCTGCGCCAGAAATTCAAGAATCTCCTGACTCAACTGGACGTGCAGGATCTGGACCTTCTTCTGCAGGATCGCCATGCGCGTCTCGATATCTGGCGGCTGAAGTTCGGCCGTCAGGCCCCATTCAAAGCGCGATACCAGTCGCTGCTCCAAGTTCGCTATCTCACTTGCTGGACGATCGCTCGACATAACAATCTGCTTCCGGCCGTCGAATAAGGTATTGAAGGTGTGAAAGAATTCCTCCTGCGAGCGCTCTTTGCCGGCAAGAAAATGGATATCGTCGATCAGGAGCAGGTCGGACTGGCGGTAACGTTTTCGGAATTTGACCAGCGTATTATGTTGGATTGCATCGATAAACTCGTTGGTGAATTTTTCGCTGGAAAGATACATGACTTTGAAGTTTTTCTTTCGATCCATCACCTGCTGGCCGATCGCCTGCATCAGATGGGTCTTACCCAGACCTACCCCGCCATAAATGAAAAGTGGATTATAGGTTTTCGCCGGCGATTGCGCGACGGCCAGGGCGGCAGCGTGCGCGAACTGATTGTTCGCGCCGACGACAAAAGTCTCAAAGCTGTTCCGCGGATTCATCCCATGATTATTCGCGGGCTCCGGCTCCGACTCCTGGATTCTTGCCTGCAGCTGATCCTCGGACGGCTCCGCCTGTGCTTCTGGGATTCGACCCAGGTTCCCATTCTCAGATACGCGAAACTTGATTTGTCGCGGGCTCCCCAGTACGGCGAGCGCGGCGGATTGAACGAGGCTCAGATAGTTGCTTTCAATCCAGAGCTGGTAAATCGTATTTGGCACTTCGAAGGTAAGCGCGAATTCGTCTGCATGGACGAGGTCAATCGTTGCAAACCATCTTTGGAAGGCGTCGGCGCTAACGTGCGGACGAATGCCGGCGACGATCTCCTCCCAGATCCTGCGGTAGCTGTCTTCCATACCTGATTTATCCACACCACCTCTTGGTTGATCGCCCGCGACCTCCGCGTCCCGCAAAAATGAGACGCAAAGATAAACCAACAAACAGAGTTTCTAGCATCCCGTGGATCACTCCCAGCAACGGCGATCTAAGTGGTTCTATTTTGGATACTTATATTTCCCGGATTTTTTAGGGGTACAGTAAATCGCGCAACCACCGCTTTTGTTGTTCCGTGCCACCGCCAACTTCCTACATTCTGTGACCAATCGACGCGCTTGCTCCACATACCTTATTCACAAGTTATTCACATGCACCCGGCACGCTTGCCGGCGAGCGGGGGACAGCCTAGTTTCCTGCTCCTGAGTCAGCAAGCAAAAACTCCGTGAATCCCACTAAATAATTTCCCTATCAAAAGGAGGTTCCGCGTGACCGACCGGAATCGACTCCGCGCGGACTAAGCTACATTCCTTGCGCATCAGAATCGGTCCCGCGCTTTTCCGCCGAATGGACCCGCTCCGCGGGCGTTGGAAAAATGCAACTAACCGTGAAACAAACCAGGCAACCGACAAAAACCCACCACGGAAAGGCGATTACCGGCCACCATTGCGGCAGCCATCCGCCGAAAGCCCAATCTTGCGGTCGCAAGCGGCCGGCAAACGCTAGCTCACGCAGGTTAACCGCCGGCAGCTTAACTTTGCAAAACACTAAGACCGCGGCGACGCCTAACAACATTGCCAGGACATTGGTCTCATCCCGGCCTCTTCGCTTTGTCAGCATCCCGAGCAAAAATACGGCGAGCAGCGAGCCGTAGGCGTACCCGAAACTTTGCAAAGCCAATGGGATGATTGTCAGCTTTGAATCCTGCAAGACGGCGTAGGCGGCCAGAGTCGCAACGACAACCATCAATGCGCCAAAGACCACTGTGGCCGCCCGAGCCGTATAAACAGGAGATCTACGGGATTCCTGGCGCCTGAAATAGGGCAAATAAAAATCTTTTGTAAAACTTGTTGCTAAGGCATTCAAGGCCGCCGAGGTCGAGCCCATCATCGTTGCAAAGACACCGGCAATAATCAGCCCGCGCAGACCGACGGGCATTTGGGTCACGATGTAATAGGCAAAAATCTCGTTGTCCGCCGCCGGCAAATGCGGGTCCGGCAATACATCATAGTAAACGGATAGCAATATACCGACTAACAAAAATCCGAAGGCGATCGGCAAATCGGCCAATCCGCTCAAGATGAGAGATAGCCTGGATTTTCTGAAATCTTTCGCCGTTAACATTCGCTGGACATTATCCTGGTCCGTACCATGGGTCGCCATCGTTAGGAATGTCGAAGCGATGAGAGCTGAGAAGAGAGTATAAGGTTCCTCGAGCAAGTTTTTCAATCCGATCCAGAAGCCTCTTTGAAAATCGAACCCTGTCTGAAAGAAGGTTGGCCAGCCACCGAGCCGTTCCTTGACTGTAGCCAAACCGCCTGGAATGTGACGAATTAACAAACAAACTGCGAAGGCCATCGAACCCAGCATCAGACTCGCTTGGATAAAATCAGTCCAGACGACCGCCTTGATTCCGCCGATTGCCGTGTAGATCGTCGTCATCAGGGTGACGAACAGAATTCCCCAGAAATAGATCCAGATATTGACGGTGATTTCCGGAAAAAGGTATTGCCAGATCACCTTGATGATGACACCGCCGAGATAGAGGCGCACGCCAATACCAAGGACCCGCGTGAAAAGAAAAATGCCGCTTGCCAGATTTTTTGTCCATGGCCCAAAACGGATTTCAAGGAATTCGTAGATGCTCTGCACGCCGTAGCGGTAGTAAGGGCGGATGAAGGTAAAGGCGATCAAGACCCGGGCCAGGATGGTGCCGATCGTTAACTGGGCGTAGATGAAGCTCCGCGTTTTGAACCCCTCTGCCGGCGTTCCGAGGAAGGTCGCTGCGCTTGTCTCGGCGGCGATAATGGAGGCCAGGACAGCCCACCAGGGAATGGATCGTCCACCCAGGGCGAACTCGGTCAGGCTGGTGTTTCGTCTTCCCGCCCAGAGACCAATGCCGACAATGCCGGAGAAATAGAGCAGAAGCACGATCGCGTCGAGCCAGAGGTGGGCCGGTTGAATCGATGAGTTAAGCATCTCATCCGCGATCAACGACTCAACTCTGCGACAGGCACAGGCACGGCGACCGGGGCCAGATTTTTGAGCAGAATCCGGGAGTTTCGCCCGCTGGCCTCGTATTTTGTGCGCCGGGCTGGCGGCAAAGTTTCGGGCCCGACTTCAACAAAACTGGCCTTCTGTTGAAGGAAAACAAATGCTTGTGTCGACAATGCGATCAATTTTGAAAATCCGCGCTCTCGCGCGAGGTTCTCGACAAAAGAAATCAGCTTGCGCCCAAGTCCTTGATTTTCGTTCGATCGACTGACGTAGAGGCACGCCAACTCGGCCATCTTATGGTCAGGATACGGATACATGGCCACGCAACCGACAATGTGTCGATCAATCTCGAGAACCCAATAGTCTTCGATACCAGTCAGAATCTCAGCGCGCGTGCGGCGCACCAGTTCTTCGCTTCGGACGGATTGCTGGATCAGCGACATCACCTCCCGGATATCTTTCTTGTACAGATGTCGAATCTGCTCGTATTCGTTCGAGTAGACCATTGTTCCGACCCCGCCGTTGCTGAAGATCTCCGCCAGAAGGGCCTCGTTAACGTTCCCATTCAAAAGGTGCACGCGGGGTACTCCGTAGCGGCATGCCTGCGCCGCATGCTCCAATTTTGAAAGGAGACCTTTTGGAAGGTGATCCTTCTGCTTTTTGAGAACTTCCTCTAACTCCGGAGCAACCAGATGACCGATCCGTTGCCCATCCAGGACCAGCCCATCGAAGGCCGAAAGGTAGATCAACTTTGCGGCGTGTAACGCTTCGGCAACTTCGAGAGCCACCAAATCGGAATTTACCCGAAACGTCCTGCCTTCTCCGTCAAATCCGAGGGGAGGAATCACCGGGACGATCTCCGCGTTCAGAAAAAGCTCCAGGACCTTGACATCGATGCGTTCGACTTTGCCGGAATATTGAAAATCGACTCCGCGCACGATTCCGGACGTATGGGCGATGATGCAGTTGGCATAAGCCGCGCTGAGATCGACCTGTGTCAGTCCTTCCATGATCCGGTTGGTCAACCGGAGTGCGACATTGATTGAAATCTCGAGGGTTGTTTCATCCACCAATCCGATGCCGTCGGAGTTTGAGGGCTGGATCCCCTGTTCGTGCGCAGCCTGTTCAATCTGAAGACCGGCGCCGTGAACCAGAACAACTTTAATGCTCAGAGAGCGGAGGACAGCGATGTCGAGAAGAATATTCGCGAAGTTCTCCGAGCCAAGAATCTCGCCATCGATCGCGACGACAAAGATCTTGTCCCTGAAATGCGTGACATACTGCAGAATTCCGCGGAGCTCAGGTAGTTTCATGAGGGCATCAGCGATTTGCAGTGGTTAGATACAAGCACGAACATTCGGAGGCAAGAAGGGACCGTGTCGGGGTGTCGGCGTTTGCAAAGTGTCTTCAACTTCGTCGACCGTGCTCTTCGGCCACCAAAGCCGCCAACCGGTCCAGGTTCAATTCCGTGGCGCTTTTCACGATCAGATCGGCAACGGTTAAGTCCTGGCGCTCGCTGAATCGGTTCGGAATGGCGACTGCCGTCAAACCAGCCTGCTTGGCGGCATGGCATCCAGGCTCGGAATCCTCCAAGGCCACGGCATCGCCGGGTTCGACCTGCAATGTCTGGACCGTCTTAAGGTAGATGTCCGGAGCAGGTTTCGGATTTATGACCATGTCACGCGTGACGACGGTGTCGACGTAATCGCGCAGACCAAGCCGCTGCAAGCCGCCTTCGACCCATCCATTCTCGGAGTTACTTGCAACACCGACCCGCAGGCGGCGTTCCCTGGCGCTGCGCAGGAGCGGTTCGATCCCTGGAAGCACGCTGGCCTGAAGCGTCAATTCCCAGTTCCGGGCTTCTCGTTTCGGCATAAGCTGCGACCAGTCGAGCCGGCGGCCAAGGATCTGTTCCAGGTGGATGGCCGGATCAAACCCTCCGACGTACCCAGTCGCATGTCGCCAATCGTCGATACTGAGTTTTGCGTCAAACTCCTGGTAAATTTCCTGCCAGCTGATGAAGCCTGGATTTTCGGTATCGACAATCAATCCGTCGAAATCAAAAACAATCGCAGCCAGTGTCATCGGATTGAGCCTGCAGGCCGGGTTCAGCATTCAGCGTTCAGCGTTCGGCGTTCGGCGTTCAGCGTTCGGCGTTCAGCGTTCGGCGTTCAGCGTTCAGCGTTCGGCGTTCGGCGTTCAGCATTCAGCGTTCACGGTTCCTTAAATCCGTGAAATCTGCTGTTTCAAATTCGGCATATCGGCCCATACGAATTAACGCTTGCCGGTGACTTCGAAAAGATCCGCGTCCGCGAAAAAACGCTTCAACTCCAATGCCGCATTCTGCGGGCTGTCAGATCCGTGGACCACGTTGACCATGGAATCCCTGCCGAAATCGCCTCGGATCGTTCCCTTCGGCGCTTTTCGGGAATCGGTGGGGCCCATCAGGTCGCGAACGTGCGCTACGGCATTTTCGCCCGACAAAGCCAATCCGATGACCGGGCTGGATTGCATAAAGGCCTTGAGCTCGGGGAAAAAGGGCCGGTCCGCGATATGGGAATAGTGCTCGGCAAGTACCTCATCCGCGAGGAGCAACATTTTGCAGCCGACAATCTCTAAGCCAGACGCCTCAAATCGACTAATCACATCGCCGCAATGGCGATCCGCAAGACAATCCGGCTTAAGCAGTACAAAGGTCGTTTCGATCATAATTGACCCTCTCGTTTCGCACGAAGCCAGACTTTTTCAAGGGCGATCGGAGCAGAACGTGTCGGCTTATGGGCGGGTCGGCGTAGACTGAAACGCCTGATTCATGATTTCTTGACATCCGCTTCAACCGCATAACATCCGAACGCCGAACGCCTTCGGCGGTAGTCGCGACGTTGGTGAAAATCGTCTCCTTTTCCATCGAACGCATCGCAAAGGATCAACATTTGCTCCGCCATCCACCCTTCTCTGCGTCCGAGATAAGAAGATTGAGTCTGCCATCGTAAGCATTTACCCTTGTCCCGGCCAACAACTTTCCGGGAGAGTCTGCTACGGTGAGACATTTGCAATCGCAGAAGGGATCCCATCCGTCGATCGGACTAGACATTCATGACGTCGCGTTCGGGGGCGCAGGGGTAGGACGGCTCGACGGAAAAATTGTCTTCGTCCCTTTCACGATCGATGGGGAACGAGTCGAGGCCGAAGTCGTTGAACACAGAAAAAGTTTCGACCGCGCGCGGCTCCGGAAGGTGATCGTTCGCGCGGCCGAGCGGGTTGACCCGGTCTGCCCTTATTTTGGCCAGTGCGGCGGCTGCGATTACCAGCATATCGCCTACCGTCATCAGCTGGAATTAAAACGCCGCCAAGTGGCGCAGCTCCTGGAACGGATCGGCCGCATTAGCGATGTCGAAGTATTGCCCACCTTGGCTTCCGAAGGATCCTATGCAT
>Ga0302326_10006821_pt1 | contig 25523 bp, 21 predicted proteins | sample Palsa_T0_3_FD_202264 | JGI IMG/M metagenome (GOLD analysis project Ga0302326, IMG submission 202264) | Peat permafrost microbial communities from Stordalen Mire near Abisko, Sweden - Palsa_T0_3 | ecosystem: Environmental > Terrestrial > Soil > Palsa > Peat permafrost | place: Sweden: Abisko... | reverse complement strand
ATAGATTCGGAGATCGCGCCGCGCCGGAATCTGCCAATCGGCTCGCGCAGACGATTTACCTCACGTGTTGCCTCGCGGACTCAACCTCTTCGGTCAGTGGTATAGAGCGTTGAACAGCCCTGGCCATAAGGAGGGCGGGCCCTGACGAGAAACTTAGTATTTCGAATGCGTTTCTAAAGTAGTTTGGTGTCTTCCCGGATTCAATTACATCTGTTCCATCTAGGGCATGCGGGAATTCTGTGACCATCCAAGCCACCGCTAAAGTTAGCGTCGCACAAAACGTAATAATCGATAGGCCCGCCCGCCCTAGAAGCACAGTCAGCTTGCTGAAAGTCATCGACGCCTAGCCCCCTTCCCCACCAGCATCATCCTAACTCCCTCAAGCCACCATACCAGTAACCGCACGATACCAGTAACCGCACGCGGGTAGAATGGCAGAGCCTGTACGCGCCTTCCTTTCATGGGATGTTGGTATGAGGGAGGCCCCGGCTTGCGCCGGGGCCATCCCGTTCACCGCGTCCAGAGAACGGCGGGACCGCTCGCGTTCCTGTAGAGATTGCAGACCACCGGGTCCGGTTGGCTCGGATCGGTGAGCTTGAGGAAGAGGTAGGCGCTGCCCTTCTTCGAGGTGCGCGACCAGGCCGCGCCGATTTCCCGCTTGCCGGTGAGAATGCGGTAGTCTGGCTGCTTCTCGCTGCGCTCCTTGAGGGGCACGAACTTGATCTTGGCCTTGAGCGTGCGGGTTTCGAAGAGGTCGTCCTGGCTGAATGATCCGATGGTTGGCATGACGTGTGTTCCTTTCGATGCGGGAGGCCGCCCCTTGCGGCCTCGACAGCGCACCGCCCGACGCCGCCGGCCGGCGTCGATCAACACCCCCCTCGTCCGGGGGGCTTGGGAATTTTGCAGCGCAGCGATCGCGAGGAATGCCGCTGCGCGGCAGGGGAAAATTTCTGTTGAACGGCGTCGTCGCAAAGCGACATGGGCCAAGGCGTCAGGTTCGCGTCACGAGAGGCTGCAATGGGGTGAGGCGGTCTCCCCGAAAGGAACTCATGCCAAACACGTTTGGTCTGACAGGGCGACTCTGGCAGGGAGGAACCTTCGGCACGAGCAAGGCCGCGGTGTGGCCTGAGACTTTCGCAGGGAGCGGTAGTCTTGCGGATGCGCAGTTCGGCAGGCGGTACGGCACGGTCGCTCAACCGGTGAGGGCGGGGCTAACGGCGCAGCTTACTGGACGTGCTGAGAACGACCCGTGGTATCGTTGGAGAAACGCGTCCCCTTGTCTGTGCGGTGATTCGGATGGCCGGGGCGAGCGGCGGGGCGCTGCTGGCGTGTGGCTGCCAAATGTGGGGTAGTGTTGCAGCTTGAATGTCTGCAAGGGTTGGGAAGCCGCCGGTTTAATGAGGTCCGCGGGCGGCAGCACCGGCTCCGAAAGCAAACGTCCGTCGGGTAGACTCCAAGCACCGACCGCCGGCCGGCTTTGGCCGAAGAACGAACCCGCTCCGCGGGAGACGGTGCTTGCGGGGACGGTGTCGCACGACTTCGGATGAATCGCGTGGATTGAGCGGGCGGACGGCCTGCTTTGAACATGAAGGCCCCCTTCTGTTACGGGGCCTGTCCGAACCCCTATTTCGGCTCGTGACCTATCAACGGCTTAAATTTCTAGAGGAATAGAATAATGAGGCTGGTGAAACTTCCATGACAGACCTGAATCCCACCTCAGGAGGGGGCTACACTTGCCTCGCCCACCAAATGACGCCTTGCCAGTTCCATTCATTTCTGTGAAACTGGAATAATGGAAACACCGGAAGCCGCCGCGGCGTTCGCGGCACTCTCTCAGGAGACCAGGCTCGACCTGATGCGGCTGCTGATCGCCGAGGGCGCGACCGGCCTTCCGGCCGGCGAAATCGCGACGCGCTTGGCTGTCCCTTCCTCGACCTTGTCCTTCCATCTCGCCGCGCTTGAGCGTGCCGGTCTCACCCAGTCCACCCGCCTGGGCCGGCAAATCGTCCACGCTGTGCGCCTCATTGGCGTGCGGCGACTCCTCACGTTTCTCACGGAGACTTGCTGCGCCGGCCAACCAGAACTGTGCGGCGACCTAGCTCGCCTGCTGCCACCAATCCCAGAGGAGAGCGCCGCCATGACCCCGGCATTCACCGTGCTGTTCCTGTGCACCAAAAATTCGGCCCGCTCGATCATGGCGGAGGCAATCCTCGCGCGGATCGGCGCCGGCCGCTTCAACGCCTATTCGGCCGGATCGGACCCGGCGGCGGCGCCGATGCCGGAGGTTCTCGCCAAGCTTCAGGCGCTCGGCCACGACGTGTCGGCGCTGCACTGCAAGTCGTGGGACGTATTCACCGGGCCTGACGCACCGCGGGTCGATTTCGTGATCGCGCTGTGTGACACGCTGGACAACCAGATCTGCCCGGACTTCGGTGACAAGGCGGTGACCGGGTCCTGGCCGATGCCTGATCCCGCCAAGTTCTCGGGCAGCGCCGCCGAACGCTCGACTCTCCTGAACGAGCTTTACGCCAGCCTGCGCCGTCGGATCGAGATTTTCATCAGCCTGCCATTCGCGACACTCGACCGCCTGGCACTGCGCGCGCGGTTGGATGAGATCGGCGAGGGGCCGGTCGGTGTGCTGGCGCGCGTCGGGGGCGCCTGAATGGTGCGGGTCGGCATCAACGGCATGGGACGGGTCGGCCGCCTCGCGCTGCGGGCTGCGTTCGGGGGCATTCATCGGCCGGGGGAGGACCCGCGCGCGGACAACCGGCTCGACATCGTGCACGTCAATGAACTGAAAGGCGGTACAGCCGCCGCCGCGCATCTGCTGGAGTTCGACAGCCTGCATGGACGCTGGCGCGAGTTGTTTGGCGTCGAGGACGACCGCGCCATCCGGATCGGCAACCAGCGGATCGGTTTCAGCGCTGCCGCCAGTCCCGCCGAGGTCGCCTGGGGCGATCTTGGCTGCGACATCGTGCTGGAATGCACTGGCAAATTCCTGACACCGGCCACGCTCGACGGCTATTTCGAGCAGGGTGTCCGCCGCGTGATCGTTGCGGCGCCGGTCAAGCACAAGGCGGCACTCAATGTCGTGGTCGGCGTGAACGACACGCAGTACGACCCGGCGCGGCACCGCCTGCTGACCGCGGCGTCCTGCACGACGAACTGCCTGGCGCCGGTGGTCAAGGTGGTGCACGAGGCGATCGGCATACGGCACGGCCAGATCACCACGATCCACGACCCGACCAACACCAATGTCGTGGTCGACGCGCCGCACAAGGACCTGCGCCGCGCCCGTTCCGCGATGCTGTCGCTGCAACCCACCACCACGGGCAGCGCCACCGCCATCGCGCTGATCTATCCGGAACTCGCCGGACGGCTGGACGGCCACGCGGTGCGCGCGCCGGTGCTGAACGCCTCGCTCACCGACTGCGTGTTCGAGTTGACGCGGCCGACCGACGCGGCCGAGGTGAACGCGCTGTTCCGCGCCGCCGCCGAGGGCCCGCTCGCCGGTATCCTCGGCTTCGAGACCCGGCCGCTGGTCTCGGCCGACTACGTCAACGACAGCCGTAGTGCGATCGTCGATGCGCCCAGCACGCTGGTCACCGACGGCACGCTGCTGAAAGTTTACGCTTGGTACGACAACGAGGTTGGCTATGCCTGCCGCATGGTCGACCTGGCCAACATCGTCATCGCGCGAGGTGCCTGATGTCCCCCGTCGGCAACGACATCGGCAACGACATAGGTAATATCAGCCGCAACGACACCGGCAATGCCATAAGCAAGGACACCGGCAATACCATCCGCAACGGCATCGGCGCGGGCACCGGCACCGGCACCGGCAATGCCACCGTCGACGCAGCCCGCAGCGCCACCCGCAACTACGCCATCGTCACCACCGCGTATTTCCTGTTCACCATCACCGACGGCGCGCTTCGGATGCTGGTGCTGCTGCACTTCTACAGCCTCGGCTACACGCCGTTCATGCTGGCGTTCCTGTTCCTGCTGTACGAGACGGCCGGGATCTTCGCCAATGTCGGCGGCGGCTGGCTGGCGTCGCGGTTCGGCATCCCGCGCATGTTGGCCGCCGGACAGGTCCTGCAGATCGGCGGGCTGTGCATGCTGTCGGCGCTGGACCCGGCGTGGGGCGCAGTCGCCTCGGTCGCCTGGGTGGTGATGGCGCAGGGCATCGCCGGTGTCGCCAAGGACCTCACCAAGACGGCGTCGAAAAGCGCGATCAAGGCGACATCGCAACAAGGTGCCGGGCAGTTGTTCCGCTGGGTGGCATGGTTCACCGGGTCGAAGAACGCGACCAAGGGCGCGGGCTTCTTCATCGGCGGTCTGCTGTTGCAGGTGGTCGGGTTCCGTCCCGCGCTATGGCTGATGGCCGGGATGCTCGCCATCGTGCTGGTCAGTGTGATGCTGGCCCTGCCGCGCACGTTGGGCAAGGCGAAGGCGTCGAAGAGCTTCCGCGAGTTGTTCGCCAAGACGCGGGCCATCAACCTGATGGCGGCGGCGCGCGTGTTCATGTTCGGCTCACGCGACGTGTGGTTTGTCGTGGGCCTTCCGGTGTTTCTGTACGGCTATGGCTGGCAGTACATGCAGGTCGCCGGCTTCGTCGCGGCCTGGACCATCGGCTACGGCGCGGTGCAGGCGCTAGCGCCCGCCGTGGTCACGCGCAGCCACGACGGACTGAGCCGCGAGGTTCCGGCGGCGCGGCTGTGGGGCTCGATCCTGACCGCGATTCCAGTGGTGCTGGCCATCCTGCTTGCCATGCCGGGCATACCGCGGCCGGACCTGGTCCTGGTGGTCGGTCTGCTGATCTTCGGCTTCGCCTTCGCGGTGATTTCCTCGCTGCATTCCTATCTGATCCTGGCCTATGCCGGGTCGGAGAAGGCGGCCGAGGATGTCGGCTTCTATTATGCCGCCAATGCGGCCGGCCGGCTAATGGGCATCCTGCTGTCGGGCATCCTGACGCAGACCGGCGGGATGCAGGCCTGCCTGTGGGGATCGGCCATCATGCTGGCCATCTGCCTCGCGATCACCGTTCTGCTGCCGTCGGGCGCCGCGGCACGGCGCGCGACGGCCTGAACCAGGATAGACCCGGGAAGCTTATCCAGGACCATCGCCCCTTGGTGGCTGACGAAATGCCCGCGCGACGATCCCGCCGGCATTTGCGGTTGCTCCCGATCGATTCCGTGGCGATCATGCCATGCGATGGCGAACGAGACACTGACCCAGCACCTTGTCTACCCGCGCGCGCGCGCCGCCGCCTTCGGGTGGCGTCAGCTCAGCCCGTATGTCTATTTGCTGCCGACGCTCTCCGCCCTTGCGGTGTGGAATTATTATCCGCTGATATTTTTGGTTAACCTATCGTTTCATCGTCTCGACGCGCGATCGCCGGCGCCGACGTGGATCGGCCTCGCCAACTATCGCGAATTGTTTGCCGCACCGGTGTTTCGGCAGGTCCTCGCCAATACCGCGATCTACACCGGGCTGACGGTACCGCTCAGCATCGGGCTCGGTCTTGCGCTGGCGGTGGCGCTCAATCAGCGTTTGATCGGCGCGCATATCCTGCGCACGCTGTTCTACACCCCGGTCGTGTTGCCCACTGTCGCTGCGGCGACGATCGCGCTGTGGATCTTCAACACGAATTACGGCCTGGCCAATTATCTGCTCGGGCTGATCGGCCAGGACCCGATCTCCTGGCTTACCGATTCGTCGATGGCGCTGTGGACCATCATCGCAATCGGGGTGTGGAAGACCTTCGGCTATTTCATGCTGGTCTATCTGGCGGCGTTGCAAGGGCTCCCGCAGACGGTGCTGGATGCGGCGAGGCTCGATGGTGCATGGCCGTGGGACCGGTTCTGGTCGATCACCTGGCCGCTGCTGCGGCCGACCACCTGGTTCGCGATCGTCATCGCGTTGATCCTGTCGTTCCAGGCATTCGATTTCGTCAACCTGACAACGCAAGGCGGCCCGAGCAATGCCACAAACCTGCTGGTCTTCTACATCTACCAGTACGGGTTTCAATATTTCCGACTGGGCTTCGCCGCCACCATCGCGGTCGTGATGTTCGTCGTGGTCTACGGGATCTCGGCGCTGGTCAGCCTGTGGTTTAATCGATGATCTTCCCGTTGGCGGGAGCCCCCCGGCGATGACCCGCACGCTGCGCCGCGTTGCGCTCTACGCTGCCGTCTTGGGCGTTGCGGCGATCGTTGCCATGCCGATGTACTGGCTGGTGATCTCGGCGTTCAAGGCGCGCGACGAGATCTTCACCGCAACCCCACGCTGGCTGCCCGCGGCGCTGGAATGGCAGAACTTCGCCGACGCCTGGGCAGGCGCGGCGTTCGGCCGGTATTTCATCAATAGCATCGGCGTAACCGGGGCGATCGTGTTGTCGCAGCTCGTCACCTCCAGCCTTGCGGCCTACGCGCTGGCACGCCGGCAGTTCGCCGGCCGCACGATCATTCTCCTTGCCATCATCGGCGCGCTGATCATTCCGATCCAGGTGACATTCCTGGCGAATTTCATAACGCTCCAGAAACTCGGCTGGATCGACAGCTATGCGGCGCTGGTGGCACCGTTCACCGCGAGCGCGTTCGGCACCTTTCTCTTGCGCCAGGCGTTTCTCGCGGTACCGCAGGCTATGGAGGACGCCGCTCGGCTCGACCGCTGCACCGGCCTCAGCTTCCTGTGGCATTTCCTGCTGCCGCTGTCGCGGCCGACGGTGCTGGCGTTTACCCTCGTTGCGCTGGTGGCGCATTGGAACGATTACTTTTGGCCGCTGATCGTGACCAATCGCGACGCAATCCGCACGTTGCCGATCGGCCTTGCCATGTTCGTATCGCAGGAGGTGACGACCGACTGGAATCTGTTGATGGCCGCCACACTGTTCGTGACCGCGCCGATGCTGGCGATATTCTTCTTGACGCAGCGCTACTTTGTCCGCAGCCATATGCATACCGGTCTAAAAGGTTGAAAAAAAGGAGGAAATACAGTGAACAGTCGTAACGTGCTGTCGCGTCGTCAACTCGGCGCACTCGCAACGGCGGCGATCGCAGCCGGCGCGCCAGCGCTGGGCGCCGAGCCGGTTCGCCTGAGCTTCTGGTATCCCGTCGATCTCGGCGGCGGCCTCGCCAAAGTGGTCGATGGCCTGATCGCCGATTTCAGCAAGGCGCATCCGGATATCCAGGTGACGCCGACGTATACCGGCAACTACGACACCACGTTGCAGAAGATCCAGGCCTCCAAGCTCGCCGGGACATTGCCCGATGTCGCGGTCACCGAAATCAGCTCGGTTCCCGTGCTGGCCTCGAGCGGTGCGGCCCAGCCGCTGGATGGGCTGATCGCCGAGGCGGGCGACAGCAAGTTCCTCACCAAATTCTGGCCATCGATGCTGCTCAATTGCTCCTACAACGGCAAGCCGTACGGCATCCCGTTCCAGCGTTCGACCCCCGTTGTGTATTACAACAAGGACGCATTCAAGGCGGCGGGACTCGATCCGGAGAAGCCGCCGGTGACCTGGGATACGACGGTCGCCGCGGCGCAGAAGCTGACAAAGCGCGACGGCAACCGGGTGACGCAATGGGGCCTGGAACTGCCGCTCGAAGCGTTCAACTGGTTCTACTATGCGCTGGTTTATTCCAACAGCGGCGAGTGTCTCAGCCCCGACGGCACAAAGGTGCTTTGGGACCAGCCATCGGCGCTTGGCGCGCTGCAATTCTGGCATGACCTTGTGAACAAGTACAAGGTCACCCCGGCCTACACGCCGTGGAATGATGGGCCGCAGGAGTTCGCCGCCGGCAGGGTCGCGATGGTCTGGCACTCGACCGGATCGCAAGCCTTCATGCGCCAGACCGTGAAATTCAATTGGGGCCTTGGGCGGATCCCGAAACATACGCAGTTCGGTCCGCCGTCGGGTGGTGGCAACATGATGCTGTATGCGACCGATCCGGCCCAGCGCAAGGCCGCGTGGACCTTTATCACCTGGCTGAGCGACGCCCCACAGGCGGCGCGCTGGAGCATCGCATCGGGCTATCTCGCGACCAACATCGCATCATGGGACCTGCCGGAGATGCAAGCGCTGATCAAGCAGCATCCCGAGGTGCTGGTCACCAAGGAGCAACTGCCGGATGCGAAAGCAGAGCCGGCCTCGGCGCAATACGCACCGGCGCGCGACATCCTGAACGCGTTGATCAAGGACGTCCTGGCCAATAAGGTGCAGCTCGAACCGGCGACCAAGGCGGCGGTGATCAGCGCGAACGCGGCGATGGCCAAGCAATAGATGCAATCGGTCGCGCTTGGCCTCTCGGGGATCACCAAGGCACATGGCGATGTCGCGGTGCTGCGCGGGGTCGATATCGAGGTTCTCGAAGGTGAGTTCTTCGTGCTGCTCGGCCCCTCCGGCTGCGGCAAGACCACGTTGCTGCGGGCCGTGGCGGGGCTCGTGGAACTCGACGCCGGCCGGATCGTGCTCGGCCGGCAGGACATCACCAAAGTGCCGGCCGAGGCGCGCGACATCGCGATGGTGTTTCAGGACTACGCGCTCTATCCGCACATGACCGTGTGGGACAATTTGGCGTTCGGTCTCAAGCGTCACCGCGTGCCGCGCGGCGAGATCCCACAGCGGATCGAGCGTGTCACACGCATGCTCGGCATCGATGCGCTGCTCCGCCGCAAGCCTAACCAGCTTTCCGGCGGGCAGCAGCAGCGGGTGGCGCTCGGACGCGCCGTGGTGCGCGAGCCGGCGCTGTTTCTGATGGACGAACCGCTGTCGAACCTCGACGCCCAGATCCGCGCCAACACCCGGGCGGAGCTGAAGGAGTTGCAGCGCCGGCTGGGTGTGACGACGCTGTATGTGACGCATGACCAGATCGAAGCCATGACACTCGCCGACCGGCTCGCTGTCATGAACCACGGCCGGCTCGAACAGGTCGGTCGCCCGCTCGAGATCTACCGCACGCCGGCAACGCTGTTCGTCGCGCAATTCCTGTCCTCACCGCGACTTAATCTCCTCGACGGCGAGATCGATTCCGATGGCGTTCGCACAGCCCTCGCCCGTTTTCCGGCCCCGGCGGCGGCGGCAACCGGGCGGCGCGTCCGCGTCGGCATCCGCCCGGAATGGCTCCGGCTCAGCCCTGTCCCCGTTGCCGACGCCGTTCCCCTCGAGGTCGGCCTCGTCGAGCCGCTCGGGGCGGAAATCCTGGTGCACGCGCGGTGGTCAGGCGGAGAACTGGTTGCCCGCGTTCCCGCCGACGCGCCCGTGCCGGAGCATGGCGCGGTGTGGATCGATGCCGCCGCTTCGCGCGTCGATCTGTTCGACGATGACGGCCGCAGGCTGGCGGCCGAGGCGAGACCGCTTGAGGTGGCTACACCCATGCCGTTCCCGCTCGCCGTCGAATGCCGGGATTGAATGACCCTAATCGCTCGGCGTATTGCGGCGGAGAGTGACGACAGGACGCGCCCCACCGCCGTCCGACGGCACGTCGCGAGATGGGTTTGTCCTGTGGTGTCCGGTGATCAGCTTGGGAGCTTGTACTCCTCGGATTTGAACGACAGGTGACGTGTCACCTGCGGCGCGTCCGCGAGCTTGCGGATGTTGCCCCAGGTCTGCTTGTAGTTCGGCAGGATCAGCTCGTTCACACCCTTGCTGACTGCGTTGCCGACCGCACCGGTGGGGTAGGCGAACAGCATGAACGTTTCGTTCCGCCGTGCGCTTGGCGTTGGCCAGACCATCGCCTGGGTGCTGCCGTTGTCATTGTAGACCTCGACCAGATCACCCTGGTTCAACTTGAGCTCCGCGACGTCCTGTGGGTTCATCTGGAGGTAGGCGAACGGGAAGCGATCCCAGGCAAAGTCGTTGTGCTGGTCGAGGTAGACCGACTGCCAGACCTGGTTCGAGCGTCCGTTGTTGATCAGGAAGCGGAACTTGTCCTTTTCGGCCTGCTTGCCCGGGGCCTGCAGACCGCGCCATTCCGCAACCGCGAACTTCGCCTTGCCATCCGGCGTCTTGAATTTTCCATCGGTGAACAGCCGCTTGGTTCCGACGATGTTGCCGTCCTGGAAGCCGGTGGCCGGTTCCTGGAAGCCATTCGTCCCCATCGCCCGCAGCCGCTCATATGTCACGAACTGGCCGCCGTCCGCGTTCTTGGTGTAGCCGTCGATGAACGCGTCTTCCTCGGTCTTCCAGTCGTAGCCTTTAAACTTGTCGGCGATCTCCGCCTTGCCGGCCGCGCGCCAGCTTCGCTCGAGCGCCTGGGCGAGCCGCGCGACGATCAGCGAGTCCGGCAGTGCGCTGCCCGGCGGATCCATGTAGCGCTCGGTCAGGCGCATCCGCCGCTCGCCGTTCATGCTGGTCAGATTGGCCTCGCCGGATGTCGCGGCGGCCAGCACGATGTGCGCGGAACTGCCGATCTGGCTCGGAACGATATCCACGTCGACGACGAACAACCCGCCTTGCCCGATCGCATCCATGATCGCCTTGATCTGGCCTTCGCGATCGCTGGCGGGCACTGAGTCCATCGCGGCCTTCACGAGATCGGTGCGATGCTTGTAGACGCGCTTGAATTCGGTCGCGTTCAGCGTGGTCTTGAAGTGATCGCAGGCCCAGATGTGGTGGACACCGCCCTTGCCGCCGATCAGCAACTGGTCGACGTACGGCGCCGGCTTCCCGCCCGGATAGTCCGGCCGCACGTAGCCTTCCTGATGGCCGCCCATCCGCACGCAACCACCGCCCGGCCGGCCGACATTGCCCGTCGCCAGGGCGATGTTCACCAGCGCCTGGTTGGTGCGGTAGTTGTCGTTGCCCCAGATCAGGCCCTTCTCATAGGCGAACATGGTCCGCCGCCGTGCGCCACCCTGTTTCGGCTGGGCGATCCATTCGGCTGCCTTGCGGATATCCTCGGGCTTCAGGCCGGTGATCTGCGCGGCTTGCTCGATCGTCGTATGATTCGCCTTGACCGCGGCGTCGTAGCCGCCGGTGCTGGCCGCAATGAAGGCGCGATCGACCCAGCCCTTGGCAGCAATTTCCGTGAACAGCGCGTTGAACAGCGCGAGATCGGTGCCCGAGTTGATGGCGAGATGCAGCACATTGGCAGGGCCGGCTTCTGCCTCGCATGCCGCGATGGTCGGTGTCCGGCGCGGATCGACGAAGATGATCCTGGCCGGGCCGATCGGTTCGGTGCCGAATTCTGCCTTCTTCTTGTCGGCGCTGGCGCCGCGCAGGTTCGGCACCCAATGGTTCAGAAAGTAGTTGGTCTGCGTTTCCAGCGAATTGGTGCCGACCGCCATGATCGTGTCGGCGAGCTCGGCGTCCTCATAGCAATTGTTCAGCTCGCCGACGCCCATGTCGCGCGTGCCGTGGACTTCGCTGTTGTAGGCTGGGCGATTGTGGATGCGGATGTTCTTGATCTTCATGCTCTCGAAATAGAGCTTGCCGGTCGCCCAGGTGTTTTCGTAACCGCCACCGGCGCCGCCATGATCGAACGCCGAAACGATCAGGCCATCCTCGCCCTGGGTTTCCACCACGCGCCGCGTTACCTCGGCCGCCAGACCGATCGCGTCGTCCCAGGAGGTCGGCGTCAGAGTGCCGTACCGCCAGACCAGCGGTTCGGTGAGCCGTTCCGGCTGCGTGCCGTTGACCGTCGAGTACGAGAGCTCTGCGATCTTCGCGCCGCGCGTGGACCCGAGGCCGGAGTTCACCACGCAGTCGTGGTCGGGCATAACGACCAGGTTCACGTCGCGGCCATTCTGCTTGACGATGTTGTACATCGAAGGACTGAACCAAGCCGTCGCCATAGTGCCCTGCTGCTTGGTCAGGTCCGTGTTGAAGGCATTCTGTCCGGGCTGCATGCCGCCCTGGCGGTCGACCGGCCAGGACAGGGCGTGGTAGCCGCATCCGACGATGCAGTAGTGACAGACGACGTTATGTACCTGAGCATCCTTCGGCGGGATGGGCAGGCGGTCGATGTTGCGCTTGTAGGCCATGGGCACCCCCTATGCCGTCAGGACGTTGGAAAGGCGGCCGTAGATCAGTTCGTCGACGGCAACGGCGTAGATGTCGCCATTCGAGTCCACGACCAGGCGGAACTGCGGCAGGTTTTGCGTGGCATGCCCGAAGATTTGCAGACCGCCCTTTTCGGGGTCGAACCTGCTGTAGTGACCTGGACAGCTCAGCGACTTGTCACCCGCGTCATAAAACAGCGGGAACCCCTTGTGCGGGCACAGCGTGCTGAAGGCGACAATATCGCCATCCGAGCCCACCCCGCCTTCAACGCGATGCCCCAGCTTCAGCAGTACGCCCGGGCTATCCGCGTCGGGATAGAGGACGTCCTTCGGCACGTCGGACTGCAGTTCGCTGACATTGGCGAGCTTGCTGGAGGGATAATCGACCAGGGCGGGGGAGGGCGCGGCCCGCGGCGCACTGGATGGCATCGTAACGGTCGCCGCCGCCCCGGCTGCCACGGCCGCCGTCCTCGCGAAAAACGCGCGCCGGCCCGCGTCCACGAGCTTGTCACATCGTTTCATGGGCTTCTCCCAACGTTTCTATGGTTCTAGAGTCGTCGGTGCGCACCGTAGAGGATATCTCAGACCGGTGACAAGGTGTAGATTCGAAGATTCTAGATTCATGGAATTGACGTTGAGGCGCCGGCCCGGATCAGCTATCCGGGCCGGCCCTGCCCGACGGGCGTCGGGGCAACAGACAGGGATATGCAGTTCATGGGGCAGGCCTTTCAGCGATCACAGCCACGCGCAAGGCTGGGTGGATTTGAGCGTTACCTGACCCTCTGGGTCGCGCTCTGCATCATCGCCAGCATCGCTCTCGGCAGCTTTGTCCCCGCGCCTTTCCACGCTCTCGGGACGATGAACCTCGCCAACGTCAACCTTCCGGTCGCCGTGCTGATCTGGCTCATGATCGTGCCGATGCTGCTGCGCGTAGACTTCGGTGCCATCGGTACCGTTGCCAGGCATTGGCGCGGCATCATCGTCACGCTCGCCATCAATTGGCTCATCAAACCCTTCTCCATGGCGCTGCTGGGCTGGTTGTTTATTCGCGGGCTGTTTCATTCATTTCTGCCGGCTGACCAGATCGACAGCTACATCGCTGGGCTCATCCTACTGGCCGCGGCACCCTGCACTGCCATGGTGTTCGTCTGGTCGAATCTCTCGGATGGCGATCCAAATTTCACGCTCAGCCAGGTGGCGTTGAATGACGCCATCATGATCATCGCCTTCGCGCCGATCGTGGGCCTGCTGCTCGGCCTTTCCGCCATAACCGTGCCCTGGGACACGCTGTTTCTTTCGGTCGCGCTTTACATCGTCGTCCCCGTCATTGCCGCTCAGGCCTGGCGCCGGGCACTTTGGGCAAGCGGCGGTGAGGCCGGTTTGGCTCGCATGCTACACATCCTGCACCCCGTATCGCTGGTGGCGTTGCTCGCCACACTTGTGCTGCTCTTCGGATTCCAGGGTGAAGAGATTCTGCACCAGCCCCTCGTCATCCTGCTGCTCGCCGTGCCGATCGTCATCCAGGTCTATCTGAATGCCGGCTTGGCTTACGTCCTCAACCGGGCGTGCGGCTCGCCACATAGCGTTGCCGCTCCGTCGGCATTGATCGGCGCCAGCAATTTCTTCGAGTTGGCGGTGGCAGCAGCCATCAGCTTATTCGGCTTCCAGTCAGGTGCCGCACTGGCAACCGTGGTCGGCGTGCTGGTCGAAGTGCCAGTGATGCTGTCCGTCGTGCGTATCGTGATGGCGACGCGCGGGTGGTACGCGCGCGCCTGAGCTCACGCTACGACCGCACGCCGCCGCGCGAGAGGCACCAGTGGCAGCACGAGCAGGATGTTGAACACCGCAGCACCGACCAGGACCACGATTGTGAGATCGGTACCGAGATGCTCGATCAGGAGAGCGCCGATAGAGGGGGAAGCTGCCTGCGCGACGAGGCTGGGCATCGCGAGCCAGCCCATCAGAACCGCGTAGCCCTCACGTCCGAACAGAGCGAGTGGCACCGTGCCGCGTACGATCGAGCGGATTCCGCTGCCCGAACCGTAAAGCACCAAACCGGCCCCGATCACGCTCGCCGGCCCGAGCAACATTGAAAGACCGATCGCAACGAGGAGTGTTGAAACGAGGAAACTCCAAATCGGATGGCGGTGCCGTCCGAACGCAGCTTGAATCACGCGCGCGCCAACTTGCGATGGACCGATCAACGCGCCGAAGCTAACGGCGGTCGCAAGAGTCAGTCCGCGCGCCTGCATGAGCGTCAGGATATGGACGGAGATGACTGTCATGATCACCGAGGCCGCGGTTAGTCCCGCCGCCACAAGCACCAAGGCATATCGATCTTCCGCACTGCGCCGCCGCATCACTTCGCCAGGTGCCGCGGTCCGTGCCGGCGGCAATCGCCGCTCCTCGCGCGGCACGCAGAAAAGATAAAGCGGCAGAACGACCGCGATGTTGATGGCGGCATAGGCGAGACTTGCCCCGCGCCACCCGACGTGCTCGACGAAATACGCACTCAACGGCCAACACACGGTGCTGGCGAAACCGCCGAACAGCGTCAGCTGCGTGATCGCGCTCCGTGCGTGCTCGCCATAGAGACGCCCCAACGTCGAGAACGCCGGATCGTAAAGCCCGGCGCCCATGCCGAGCCCGATTACGAACCAAGCGACGATAAATACGGCCAGGTTCGGTGCGAGCGCTTGAAGCAGAAGACCAGTGGCCAGCAGGACGGCGCTGGAGGCCAGCACAGGGCGGCCTCCGAAGCGTTCGATGAGGTGACCGACACGCGGCGACACCAGACCCGATGTCAGCAGACCCAGCGAGAGTGCGCCGATGATCCAGCTATCCGACCAGCCGGTCGCGCGTACCACGGGACCAGCCAGCACAGCCAGCAGGTAGTAGGACGATCCCCAGGCGAGGATCTGTCCAACACCCATGCCCGCAACAATGACAAAGCGCGGAAGGCCAGCAGCCGGATCGGGTAATAACGGTGCCGCGGTACCCGATGCGACCTCTGTCATCAGGCCGGCTCAGCCAGCGCGACTTCCCTCACTTCAGAAATGCCGCAACACGAAGCGACCGCTGCGGAGCCCGATTCACAGTGCGCCGACGCAGACGCGCAACATCCTTCATCCGAAATCGGTGCGAGATTGCCGCTGCAAACGCCGGTCTGTGGTAGATCGAGCTCGACCCGCCGGGCGGCTTCGATATCTCCGGCGAGATAGGCGGCGATCGAGCGCACCTGCTCATAGCCGGTCGCAAGCAAGAAGGTCGGTGCCCGGCCGTAGGACTTCATGCCGGCAATGAAGAGGCCAGGCTCCGGTTGCGCCAGTTCGAACGCCCCGTGCGGCCTGACGGTTCCGCAGCTATGGACGTTTGGGTCGATCAGCGGACCGAGCGCCGACGGGCATTCGAGGGCGGGATCGAGATCAAGCCGCAGTTCGCGCAGCAGGCTGAGATCGGGCCGCAGGCCTGTTGCCACGACCAGCTGATCGACCTTGATGCGTTGCTCGCCTTCCTCGCTGTGGCTGATGACTTCCAGGCCGCCATTGTCCGCAGGCTGCATCACATCAACAGCGAAAGGTGCCAGGACAGTCACCGCGCCAGCTACGACCAGGCTTTTCAGACGCTGTCCGAGTGCGGCTCGCTCGGGCAGCTGATCCGCGTCGCCGCCACCATAGACCCTGGTCAAATCGCCCGTACGGGACGCCCAAAAGACCTCCGTGCCACTGGTAACGGCCGCAAGGGCGCAGAGGTCGATCACCGTCCCGATTGCCGAATAGCCTGTCCCGACCACAAGCGTACGATGGCCGGCGTAACGCGCACGCTCACGCCCGAGCACATCGGGCATGCCGTAGCGGATCAGGGAAGTGGCTGCTTGCTCACCTATGGTTGGCAAACCTGACGCGCCGGCCGGAGCGGGATTGCCCCAGGTGCCAGACGCATCGATCACCACTCGCGCAAAAATCCGCGTCTCTCCACCCGCCGCATCGAGACGGATTTCAAAAGGAGCCGTTTCGCGACCGGCATTGCGCACTTTCCCAAGACCGACGCGCGTAATGCCGGTCACGCGGGCGCCCAGGCGCAGGCGTGTCGCAATCGCCGGGGTGCGCGCGAGCGGTTCGAGATACTCGCTTACGAGATCATCACCGATCGGGAACCGATCCACGTCTGGCGCTTGCCGCCCGTGGCCTTCCAACAGTCGACGAGCCGCGGAATCGACGTTGTAACGCCATGGCGAGAACATGCGCACGTGCCCCCAGGCGCGCGGCGCCGTGCCCACGGACGTGCCGGCTTCGAGAACAATGGGATCGAGGCCGCGCGCGAGGAGTTGTGCAGCAGCCGCAAGACCAACCGGTCCCCCACCAATGATGGCGATCGGTAGATCGGAAACGTGCGTGCCGAGTGTCGGCACGGCTTGCTCGGCCGCCGGCGTGCAGCACGAAGGAGTGCAGCAACTCATCGGGAGATCCTTTCGGGTTGATACTGCGGTCGATATGCGTCCTGCGGCGCAGGAGATATCAGCATGGGCAGGTACGCCGCTTACGTGCGGCGACGCGCTTGGTGGCGAGCAGAGCGTCGGTGACTTCGAGCCACGCCTCGACGCCAACACGAAAGGCCTGACGCCCCTTTTGTGTCAGCGTGTAGGTTTTTCGTTCACGGCCGGCGACCACAGTGGTTTCCGAGGTGACGTAGTCACCCTCTTCGAACTCGCGTAGCACTGGATAGATCGTGCCTTCGGTGGGTGAGCAACAGCCGTTCGTCGTTCGCTCGACGGCGCGTGCGATGTCATAGCCGTGCATTGGTGCATCGTGCAGCACGCGCAGGATAAAGAATTTCGAGAGCGACATCTTAATCGTGCCGGTCCAATAGGATCGGCTTGTGTAGTCTGGCGGCAGTCGGGGAACGCTGCGGAAAGTGGCTTGCTTGGGCATAGCGCTGACCTATGCATAGATGGTCGATGTGTCAAGCATCAATGCTTCAACGAGTCGTTACGTCCCACTTCCGTGCCAATACCGCGACCGTCCGCACCAGATCGCCGAAGCCGCGCCGCAGTGGCGGTGGCCGGCGCCTGGTCATCCGTGCTGCAGGGCTTCCTCGATGACCTTGGGATGCCGGGCGATCGCCTGCAAAAATCTTTCACCGACGTCATGCCTGAGGTGACGCTAAGCAACCCGAAGGTTACCGGACGGGCGGAGAACGGCCCGTGCTATCGCTCCGGAAACGCGTCGGCTTGTCTGTGCGACGAACTGAATGGCCGCGGCAAAAGCTGGGGCGCTGCCGGTGCGTGGCTGCCAAGTGTGGGGTAGTGTTCCTGGTTGAATGTCTGCAAGGGGTGGTAAGCGGTCCCTCCGCTTTCGGACGTTGATTGAGAACGATCTGGTGGCGATCACCGAGGCTTGACTCGCTCTCCGCCCTCGGGGGAGGAGAGGGCCAGGGAGAGGTGGGGGACTCCGGAGCGCGCAGGGCCCCACCTCTCCCTTTCTCTCCCCCCTGAAGGGGGAGAGGGTTCTCGACGACCTTAATGCGCCGCAGCGGCGCGGGGCCTGATCTCGCCGCGGAGGGCTGCGGCGTGGTTGCCCTTGGTGACGCATCCGACCTCGTCGGCGATGCGGATCCAGCTGTCGCCGCCATCCTCGCTCATATGCACGGTGCCCTCGGTGTCACCGACGAAGAGCTCGTAGCCGCCGGGCCAGCACGCCATGGTCAGCGCCTCGATATTGGCGCGGGGCGCCACGGTGAAGCCCTTCGGCTCGGTGTCCCAGCTGCGCCCGTGATCGCGGCTGCGCCCGATCGTGGTGTTGGCGACATGCGTGCCCATCCAGAAGCCGGGATGAAACTTCGCGCCCGACATGAACAGAATCTTCTCGTCGGGCGACGTCATCATGTGGTCGGGATAGGCTAGGCGGAACTCCTCGCCGGTCAGCCGCTCCCAGTGCTCGCCGCCGTCGCTGCTCCGATAGAGGCCGACGCCTGTCGTCATGAACACGGTGTCGGGCTGCGACGGCAGCGGCATCACCTGGTGGACGTCGTGATAGGCACCGTCGTCGGGCTTGGAATAATCGGCGAGTTCGCGCCAGGACTGGCCGCCATCCTCGGTCTTGAGCAGCGCGCCCTGCTCGATCGCGACGTAGATGCGCTGCGGCGTGCGCGGATCGAACACCATCATCTTGGTGTGGGCGATGTGCGGCGGCTCCGGGAAGGTCCAGTATTCGGTGCCCGGCACCTGGCGCAGCGCCGAAAGCTCGCTCCAGCTTTGGCCGAGATCGCGGCTCTTGAAGAGCGCGGCGGGCTGCGTCCCGGCATAGAGCGTGATGCCGCCCGCTTCGGCGACCGACGCGACGGTATAAACATCCTTGTTGGCGAGGCCGGAATTGCACCCTTCCCAGCGCGCGCCGTCTTCGCTGAAGAGCACGCCATCGCCATGCGTGCCGACGAAAATGCCGGCCCGGCCCGGCAACGTCGTCAAGGCCGTTGCGTGCAGGCCAGCGAGCGTGGTGCCGGCCTTGCGCCACGCGCCGGACGATTCGCGCGCCAGCGTTGTGACGCCGCTCGAAGTGGCGATCAGCAACCGGTCCGGCGCGCTTGCGCCTTCATAGCGGTTCATTCCATTGGGGGAGAGACAGGCCAGCATGATCGCGCCTCCTTGTTCGGAAACAATCTTGCATGGCGCCTATCGCCATGTTAATCCGACTGTCCGGTCGGAAGAGGTATGCGACTGACCAGTCGGAAAAGCAAGAGGCTAATTTTGACGCGGAAAAAAGAGATCGATCGCGATAGGATTTTAGATGCGGCCGAGGCCGTGATTCTTGAATCCGGTGGCCGAAGTTTTACACTCGACGCCGTCGCCGCGCGTGCCGGCATAAGCAAAGGCGGTCTCGTCTATAGCTTCGCGACTAAAGATGACTTGGTGCATGCAGCGCTCGAAAGGGAAATGGCACGCTTTCAGGAGGCCGTGCGCCGCCGGGTCGGTGGCGGCCCGACCGATGCGGTCGAACTGGTCCTGGCCCATATCGAGGAAGCACTCGACGAGGATGACATCTCAACGCAAAAGGCTGCTTTTCTCGTAACCGCGTTGGTGCACGCCCCTGAAATGCTGGAGCCAGTGCGACGCTATTACCGCGCACTGCTCGATCCGCTTCGATCGGAAGGTGGCGATATGCATGAAGTCCGTCACGCACTGCTGGCTGTTGAAGGAATTTTCCTGCTCCGAGGACTTGGCTTCGTCGAGGTCTCGGCGAACGAACAGAAATCCGTCCTTCTCCACGCGCGCGACATCGTCGTCGCGGTGTTGGCCAAGCACCGAGCGTGCGCACGCTACGATCCTAGACCAGAATGACACGTTCATTTGACCCACGATGAGATGAACGAATGCCCGCTTCGGAGTGCCTTTCCATTCCGCCAAACGAAGGAGATGGGCGACGCGGCCGGGACCACGTCAACGCTGATGTCCGCTCACAGGGTGGCCGACTCGACTGCCCTATGACCTACCTGGGTCGATTCCGGCGGTTCGGCCGGCGCGATCCGGCAACCGCTATTTTGGATCGGGAAGCGACTTTCAAACTAGGACACCGCCGAGTGTGGGAAGTTCGCTGCGTCAGCGATCGGCGGGTTCGGCGAGCACCTCCGCGTGGCATCGCTGCGGCGCGCACCGGACGAGATCCTCGCCGCGCAGCTCATGCAGATCGGCGGGCAGTGCCGGTTGTTCGTAGACGGCGACGTTTACCGCCTCCGGCGGAAGGCGGAGCCTTGACCGGCTCCGCCCTCGCCGTGATCCGTCATGCCGCCTGGAAAGCGGCCATTTCGACGGCGGCGGACTTGCGGGCGACGCTGGCGGCGGGTGCCGTAGGGGCCTCGTAGGGCTTCCAGTTCTCGCCGGTGATGTCGGCGTAGGCGGCGATCGCACCCTCGGCGGCGGCCATCAGCGCGAAGGACTGCAGGGCCATCTCGGCGGCGAACAGGCGGGCGCGCTCGGCCTTGCTCTCGAAGCCGGCCGGACCGTCGCGGTCCTCGTCGCGGGCGTCGTTGAGCAGCTTGCTGGTGAGCTCCATCGCGGCCGACTTCTTGGTGCCGTAGAACTGGGCGGCCCCGAAAGCGGAGCTGACAAAGGCGCCGGTGATCCGTTGCAGGTGGATTTGCAGGGCCTTCTCGTTCAGCGCGGTCCCGAACGCCTCGGCAGCGCGCGCGATGTGTTCCTTGGTCGCGTCGCGGATGCCGTCGTAATCAACGGGATCGAGGCCGAAGGTGCGGACGAGGTTGTCGGCCAGGCCCTGATGCGGGGTGAGGTGGGCGACCATCCCGAAGGTGATCGACTTGCGATCCGGTCGGCTGCGGAGTGGGACGGGCTTTGTGGTGGTCTTCGCGTTTTTCTGGGTGGGTTTCCTGGTCATGATTTCGATCCTTCTCTCTGCCCGGGAAGTCCCGCCGGCGTTGTGCCGGCGTCCGCCCCCTCGGGTGCGGTTTCTTTGGCCGGGCATAGGCGGCCGGAGCGAAAGGCGCGCCCTTGCGCGGGACCAAGAGCCACGCACAGCTCGCCCTTGCGAGCGAGCATGGCGAGGACCCACCCTTTCACGGAGGACGACGCCCGGCCTAAACCGCACGCATCCGAGGGGGTGACGCGAGACACGGCACACCGGCGACCCAGATGTGCCAGTGAGAGATCGCAGATCCATGGCCGGTCCTGCCCGGAATGCGGAGCCACACGATTTCCAACCCGGAACGGCGGATCATCCATATCGACGGGTTGGTTGCCCACTCGGCGTCAGGCCACCGATATCGAACCGCTCCGCTTTGGCTGTCGCACGCTCGACCGCCGTCGGCCGCGTGATGGGGAAACCTGCTGCGTTCGCTGAGGTGGGATGGGCGGGACGAAGGCTTGCTGGTCTGCCATTCGGTATCCTCTGCGTTGCCGTGCTCTACCTGTCGGGTCTGCCGCCGTCGCACCAGACGGCAGCGGGGTGGATACGCACGGGTGAACAGATCACCACGATCGCGCCGACCCGCACCGTGTCCGGCGCATCGCAAGACGAGCCTCGCCAGTCTTGACTCCTGTCGTTGGCTCACGGGCCTACGGATGTGGACGATCCGAAAGTGCTTCCGTGGTGCGCGTCACAGGCAGGGGGCCACGCAGCCGATCAGACGGCGGTCAGCAGTGTTTTGAGCCGTTCGAGCTGACCGATTTCCCGGCGAAGGCGGCGCATGCGCGTGCCGTAGGTCGCTTCCAGCCGCATGGCTGCGGCGAGATAGCGATGCCAGGTCGTCCGGCCCCAATGCTTGCGATCGATGGTCGCGTTTGTCCGGGATCGCGTGCCAAGGGCCGCCGCCTCGCAGGCGGCGATCATCCCGGTTTCAAGTTCGGCCAGGCGCGCGCGACGGGAGGCGATCTGCAAGGTCAGCAACATCTGGCCGCTGAACGGGTGCGGTAAAGCCGGGCGCGCGGATGACGGTCGGGCGGGTCCCCGGCGGTTGAACGTCGATGGCGGTGGTGACACGGCTCCGCCATCCGGAGAGAGATGGGTCATGGCAATATCCTCGGGATAAAGCGCACCTGCCCCGGTGCTGTGGCCGGGGCAGGCGCTGCTGTCGGATCAAGCGGCCTCGCGCTCGAAACCGGCGTTGTTTTCGTCGCCGGCCTCCGGCTCGGCGCTGTCGTCTTCGCCGCCTTCACCGTCTTCGGCGGTCTCCGGGTTGACCCAGCCGGCGCGGCCGCGCGGGCGTTCCGCCGCTTCCTGCTCCTCCGGCGTCAGCCGGAAGAGCGCGCCCGGATAGACGAAAGTGCCGTCCTTAAAGCGCGTGACCATGCGCGCCCGCGTGTCTTTCGCGCGGGGCGCGATATTGACGCTCTCGGCCACTGCGACGGTCTCCAGCGCGCCGCGCGATAGGCACGACAGGAACTCCTCGGTCGCCATGTTCGGCAGCCGGAACGAGGCGCCGATCGCCTCGCCGGCGATCCGGGCGAACGGCCCGCTCTGCGAGCGGTTCTCCCGGCAGGACAGCACGCCGATCAGCATCTTGCGCGCGGCCTGGCGCAGCAGATCGAGATCGGCCGTCAGCACCCCGCCTTCGGTGAGCGCGCGGCAGATTGCCCGACGGTCATCCCCGCGCAGGTCGCTGCCGCTGTCGACGGAGACGTTGTCGCCGCCGAAAGCGAGGATCAGCATCCCAAGCAGGGTGTCGTCCTCGATCGGTGTGTCGGCGAGCGCCTGATGCAGCGCATCGGTGCGCAGATCGCCGATCATGGCGATGCCTTTCTGCGTCACGTCCGGCCGGCTCCGCACGGTCGACATGTCTTCGTCATCGCTGCCGCCGCCTGTCGCGCCGGTCGTGGCCCCAGTCGTGTTCGTTGCGCCATCCGCGGGCTTGCCGGCCTTCTTCGGCACGGGCAGCCGGTAGGCTATGGTTTCCACCTCGCCGGTGCGCACGTCGATGTAGTGCCCAACCAGATCGGTCTTGCCGGGCTTGCTGTAGACGCGCTCTGCCTTCTTCGGCAGTTGGCCATGGCCGTAATCGTTCACCGGCAGGAGCGTGCCGCGCTCTGGCAGGTTGTTCTGCAGCCACTCCTGCTGGGCGCCAAAGAACCCCTCGACGTTGGTGGTATAGCGGCTGTCCTCGCCCGACGGTGCGAACAAATCGTCCTCCCAGACGATGCCGTAAGCCTTCGCCAGATCGTCGCCGAATTTGGCGGCCGAGGCCGGCATGCGGCGCTTGACCAGCGCGCGGGCGACCTCAAACCAGGCGACGTCGGTCTGGCCCTTCTTCGGCTTGTGCTTCTTCCACACCTGTGCCTGTTCCTCGCGCGTGGCGGCTGCGATCGTGCGGAGCTGTTCCTCGTTCGGCATGCTGCCGAGCGCCATCACGTCGAGCATCGCCGGATGCAAATGCGCCAGCAGCTTCAGCCGGCGCACGGTGCGGAGCGGCAGCGCGAGCGCGTCGCCGATGGCCTGCTCGTTCCAGCCCTGCGCTTCGAGCCGCTCGATCGCGCGCCAGATGTCCACGCTCGACATCGAGGCGCGGATCAGATTCTCGGCGACCGAGCGCATCGCGTCGGCGGCCTCGTCGGCATCGCACACCAGCACGTCGATCAAAGGCAGATCAGCCTTGATCGCGGCCTTCACCCGGCGGTTGCCGACGACGATCATCAGCCCGTCGTCCTTCGGGATCACGCAAGGCGGCTGGATGATGCCGACAGCCTTGATGGAGGCGACGAGCTGTTCATCCATCGCCGGCGGCACCGGCGCGCGGCGGGGATTGTTCGGGTTAGGTTGGAGAGTACGGGGGTCTACGCTGCGAAGTTCGGCCATGGTTGGCTCCTGTGGGTTGGGGTTTCATCCTCCCTGTTCTTCGGGAAGACCCCTCCCGCGCGGCGCATCCCGGCCCGCCGGGGCAAGGGCGCGCGCAACGCGAGGCCAGAGGCCGGTCCCTTGCGGCGGCGGACGGCGATGCGGCAGCCGTTTCCTGCGTCCGTCTTCTTTCCATTTTCTCCTTGTGCATCGCCCATTGTTCATTCCGCGCTCGCTGCTTGTTTGCCGGCCATTGCGCTTACGGCAGGGCGGGCAGGGGACTACCGCAAGGCTGGAGCCGCCCATGGTTGTACCGGGTGGGGGGTGCCTCAGCTTGAATGTCGGCAAAGGGTGGAAAGCGGACGGTCCGCTTTGGACGGAGTCGAGCTAAGAGCAGACGCTGTAATGTTGACCAGATTGGCCGTTTGCTAACGGCCTGTCTCTAGCAGAAGCAGGCGTCACCGCCATTAAGCCCTATCTACAACAACGCAGTTGGTTCAAATGAAGGTGAACCGATCGTGAAGCGCGATAGGGTTGAGAAGGTGAACATGGCAGCACTCGGAAACGCACAGGCTTGGCCACTTGGGGTAAAGATTCAGTTGTTGGGCGACGTCGCGGCCGAGGGAGTGGTCGAAATTCGACCCGGTATCACCACGCTGGTTGGACCGAACGGCAGCGGCAAGACCCGCGCCCTGCGAGCGATCAAGAACGCACTTAATGCTACAAACCTCATCGGAGCTCATGGCCGCAAAACGCACTTCCTTGCAGCCGGGCGCAACAGTCCGTTCGAAAACTTCCGCGCCGCGATCAACGGCCCGGGTCAGATGGACACAGCCGACGCGGCATTCGGTCATCGCGTCCATCAAGACCAGTGGTGGAACTTTGAGAGCGTCACCGGCAGCTTATTCGTGCTCAACCACCGCGCTGACCTGCGCCTCAAGATCGAGGCACGCCTCCAACAGTTGTTCGACCGCAGCGTGCAGCTCTCCTGGTCGCAACAGGGGCTCACTATCCGAATCTCGCCGATGTCCGGTGGTGCGCCCTATGCCGCCAATTACGAAGCTAGCGGCATCCTTCAGCTCGTCGCGCTTCTCGCCGCCATCCACAACGACGAGATCGGCGCCCTGCTGATTGACGAGCCCGAAATCTCGCTGCACCCGCAGCACCAGGCTTTCCTGCTAGAGGAGATGGAGAAGGTCGCGGGGGACCCATCCGACCCTACGCGGAAGCTCATTGTGATAGCCACCCATTCAGCGTCGCTGCTGCCGCTTCGCAGAATAAGCGACCTGCCGACCATCGCATTCTTCAACTCCGTCCGCCAATCGCCGGCCCAAGTTCCCGAGGATGCCGAAATCCTCGAGCGGACCAAGCTAGCGGCCATGGTAGCCCGGCTCAGCACGACCCACCGCATGGCGATGTTCGCAGAGCGCGTGCTATTGGTCGAGGGACCTAGCGACGAGATCATCACCACGCAACTCGCGCGCGAGCTGGGCCTGCGGTTGCTTGCCCGCAACGCGCAAATTCTGCCCGTCACCGGCAAGGGTGAATTTGCTGAAGCCGCAAAGCTGTTTCGCCTGATGAACAAGCAGGTCGCGGTGCTCGCTGATCTCGATGCGCTGGCGGATGACAACGGTCTCGTCTGTCAATTCAGCGGTATTATGGAGCAACCACCACCACAACATACGGGCATCCGCGACCCACCTATCCTACCTAATGTGGCATGAACCATCGAAGATTGTCACGCCACCGGACGCCCATCGCGGATCTTAACCGACAGTCGCCAGCCGTTGCCCCAAGACCGGACACGAGCCAAAGTGCCTCCCATGCCTAACGCACTGGAAGGGATTACCCATGTCGGACAGCGAAGACATCAAGGTAGGCGACAAAGTCTGGCTGAAAAGCGGCGGCCCACCAATGATGGTGCGGACTGTAGACACAAACGCTTCGAGCGGAGAGTCATTTGCCGATTGCGAATGGTTCGTCGGAACCGCTGCACATCGGAACGATTTCGCTCTCAGCAGTCTAACGAAAATACCGCCGACGGCCTGACCGACGGGTTATGGTTTCCCGTCCTCTGGTTTAACCGCCCCCGCAATCCAGAAGACATCGGGATAGTCCTTACCGCGCAGGAAATTCAGATATACCCCGACTCTGCGGAAATCCGGATAAACCTCTTGCCAAGCGGGCTTGATGCGATTCTGCTTCCTGCATGATCTGTGCTGGCTTCCTGGACAGCGAATC
>Ga0302326_10006818_pt1 | contig 25529 bp, 17 predicted proteins | sample Palsa_T0_3_FD_202264 | JGI IMG/M metagenome (GOLD analysis project Ga0302326, IMG submission 202264) | Peat permafrost microbial communities from Stordalen Mire near Abisko, Sweden - Palsa_T0_3 | ecosystem: Environmental > Terrestrial > Soil > Palsa > Peat permafrost | place: Sweden: Abisko... | reverse complement strand
ACGTCGTTGGGGATGGGGTATGTGGGCTCGCACGGGTACCACGAATTGTTGTCGGCCGACGTGAATGAGCCCTTCCCGACGATACAGGCTAACAGTACCGTCTATTACCCGACTGGGGCGCCGCTGGCCAACCCCGCGCTGGCCAATACGACTACCTGGCTTTCGGAAGGGCTGAGCTCTTATAACGCGCTCGAGGTCGATGTGAACCGGCGATTCGCGCAGGGATTTCAGGTGCGCGGCAACTATACTTTCTCCAAGAGTCTGGATGACGGTACGGCGCTCAATAGCAGCGTGGGCGCGAACGCTCCCGGGTTCGTGATGTACCCGCTCGATCCGAAATTGGACTGGAGCCGCTCGAATTCCGACGCTCGCAATATCGCGTCCGTCAATGCGAATTACGAGCTTCCGTCGGGGCGCAGAGCCCGCGGCTTGGCGCAGAAGCTGACGGCCGGATGGGCGGTCAGCGGGATAGAGACGGTGCAATCGGGGTTTCCTTTCACGCCGCAGTTGGGATTCAATCCCAGCAATAACGGAGACACGCGCAATCCCGTGCGGCCGTCGTGGAATCCGAATTTTACTGGCAGCGTGATCGAGGGTGGTCCCAACCAGTATTTCAATCCCAATGCGTTCTTACTACCCGCTACCGGAACATATGGCAACGTGGGACGCAATGTTTTGACAGGGCCCGGTCTGGCGACTACGGATTTCTCCGTCGCCAAGATCACGGCGATTTCCGAGAAGGTGCGGGCGCAATTCCGGGCGGAATTTTTCAATATTTTCAATCGCGTGAACTTCGCCACTCCGAATGCGGTAGTGTTCTCGTCGGCCGGGGCGGCGCCTTCGAGCACGGCGGGAGTGATCACGGGGACGTCGACCACTTCGCGGCAGATCCAATTCGGATTGAAGCTGCTGTGGTAGCGGGATAAGCTGCGGTCGATTGCAGCTTGGCCAACGAAGTTCGGCTCGATGCTGGTGGCCCAGTGCCGGCATCGTTTTGCGGCCGCTGACACGTGGCGTGGCTCGCGCCAGCGGACGCGGTTCCAACCACTGTCAAGAGCAGACCGCGTTGGCGCCGGACGACCTTCCCTCATACAGACAGGAGGCTTAGTGCTCGTTAAGAAATAACAGCGCCAGCTTGCGGCGACCGCTCCCTTTGGTAGCGGCTCAGTATCGGGACTCAGCGTTTCCGAGCCGTGACCAAAGGAGCGGTTATTCCTTAACAAGCACTTAGTGCGACCCGTAAGATCTCAACCCTTTATCGACCTCTATGAGAGGTCGCAAGTGTTGCACTCCAAGATGCGGGTGAGTCGCCGCGATCCGCTGTGCTTCACTTAGCAGCGACTTAGCTTTGGCGCGATCGCCTAATTGCAGCCAGCACTCGGCCAGGGCTGCCTGAACGTCAGCCAGCACCGCACTGGCAGGATCGAGCATCGACGAAAACAGTTCGGACGCCCGGCTGAGCAAAGGGAGGGCCTTGGCAGGTTGGCGGAGCGATACGTAGCCCTGTCCCTCGGCGAGCGATGCCATCGCCTCCCACTCCTTCAGATATGGGCGCGAAGGACTCCCGGCCACCTCTTGCCGGATGGCGGAAGCATTCGACACCAGGCCTGCGGAATCCCCGCGAGCCCGCGACCACTCCACCTGCAGCGCTCGCGCCCGTAAAGACCGGATATTGGAGGCTCCCGCCAAGGCCTCCGCCGCCTTCACCAGGGGCGCTGCATCCTCGATCCGTCCCACGGTCAGAAACAAACGCGCGCGGTAATCGGCGCACCGCCAATCGGCCGTATCGTGCATCTTATCGAGGATGGCCGAAGCTTCATCGAGCGCCGAGGCCGCTCCGGCGTAGTCCCCGGTTTCGATCAGAACGCGCGCCTGGTATTCGAGCATCGCCGCGAGGAATCGGGTACCGGGCCGGTTCTTGCGCCGATTCTTGACGGCCGCCATGATAGACTCCAGACCTTCCTCGATCCGTCCGATTCTGGCCAATGCCCATCCATACTCCAACAACACCTGCGGAGTGTGAAAAGAATCGTCGGGGCCGCGAATCTTGAGCACCGTGTTCCTCGCGGTTGTCAGCAATTCCAGCGCCTCGCGCGGCCGCGACGTATTGCCGAGGAACATTCCCAGGCGCATGGTTGTTTGCACCGTGTCGACGTGGTCGTCGCCGTTTACACCCCGGGCGGCGGAGAGCGCGTGGCGCAGACTTTGCTCCGCGGCTTCAAACTCCATGGAAGCCTCCTGGGCTTGGCCCAGCGTTGCATAAATGCGGGGCAGGGCAGGATTGGGATCGCCCTCCAGGCGTTTCGAGATGATGGCCGCGTCACTTGTCAGGCGTTCGGATTCGCCGAAATCGCTCTGTTCACTTCGGAGGAGGCCCTCCGTGTAAAGTGCCTCGACTAACTCCGAGGACGGTGGCTGGGCGCCATACGCTAGCACTGCCTGGTGCGCGTACTTGACAGCTCTCGGCAGATCGGAGCTGAAGTAGAACTCGCCGAGCTTGCTATCCAGCAAGGCGCGAGTTGGCGAGGTGAAGTCTCGCAGACTATCGAGCAGTGCTTCCGCCTCGTGCAGCACACTCTCTTCCTGGCCGGCCGATTGAGACGAGTGCATCGCCCCGGCCAGGTCTACCAGAGCTTCCGCCACAGCCGGACTCCGCTTTCCTTGGATGGAACGGCATAGCGCCAGGCGCTTTCGGCTCAGATCGACAGCCTGATCGTCCAAACCCAGATCCAGGTACAGGCCGGCGATGGTTTTCAGCAGCCGAAGCTTGGCTTCCGGGGACTGCGCCAGTTCGTGGTCCACCCTGGCGGCTCCCAGATCGAGCAACTGACGAGCCGTGGCCTGGCGGGCCTTCACAGGGTTCGGTTGATCCGAACTGTTGGCGCGGAAAATGTCCTCCAGAAATTTCTCAACCGCCGCGGAGGTGCGCGATTCGCCGCGGGCGATCCGTGCCTCCCACAGGGCTACTCCAAGACCGGCCGACAATGCGAGCACGGCGGCGGCGGAAAGGGCTACGGGCAGCTTGTGGCGTACGACGAATTTCCGGGCGCGATAGAACGCGCTCTCCGGCTGGGCGAGTACCGCCTCACCTCGCAGGTAGCGGCCAATGTCCTGCGCGAATGCATCGGCCGTCACATAGCGTTCGGCCGGCTCTCCTTTAAGCGCCTTGGCGACGATTGTGTCGAGATCGCCCTTGAGGATCGCGGCAAGGTTGCGCGGTGTAGCGCCGCGCGCCGCAGCCCGAGTTTCGTCCGCGATGGCCTGGCTCGGGCGGCCCGTGGAACCCGTTTGAATGGCCTCCCTCAGCGCCTCTTTGGAATCGCGCTTCACGGTGTACGGCCGCTGCCCGCAAAGCAGTTCGTAAAGTATGACACCCAGCGAATAGACGTCGGAACTCGTGCTCACGGGATGTCCGGAAATCTGCTCCGGCGAAGCATAGTCGAGCGTCAGCGCCCGCCCGCCCACCTCTGTCAGTTCGGTGGCGTGAGTGTCGCCGGCTGCCATAAGCTTAGCGATGCCGAAATCGAGCAGCTTCACTTCACCATTCGACGAAACCATGATGTTGCCAGGCTTCAGATCGCGATGGAGCACCAGGTGCGCGTGCGCATACTGCACGGCGTCCAGAACGGCGAGAAAGACCTCCAGCCTGCGGCGCACGTTAATTTTCTGGCGATCGCAGTAATCCGTCAGTGACAGTCCGTCCACATATTCCAGCGCGATAAACGGCCGCCCGCCCTTTGCTACCCCTGCGTCGTATAGGCGAGCAATATTCGGATGAGAGAGGCTCGCCAGGATATCGCGTTCCCGACCGAACCGTTCCAAGAACGTCGAATCGTGCGGGCCTGCGTGGGGAAGCTTGAGCGCCACGGGACGCTTCAGCAAACCGTCGGACCGCTCCGCCAGCCACACAGAACCCATCCCGCCCACGCCTAGCTCATGCAGCAGACGATAGGGACCGACTTCCTCGTCGCCGCTCGCCATCGCCGAGCCGCGCGGCTCGGCCATCGCGGGCAGAGATTCTAGAAAGCCGCTATCGACGTTTTCTGTAACCAAACGGCGCAGGACATCCTTCAGATCGCCGCTCACGTCATCGAGGGTATCGACCCACGCCGCGCGCTCGGATTCCGGCAGATCGAGCGCCTGGTCCAGCTTGTTCGATAGCAGGGTCCACTCTTGTTCCGTAAGCTTCATGTCTGTGTGTCGGGCCGCCCTTACTGCAGGGCGAGGGAAAGCATCAGGCGGGCTTTTTCCCAGTCCCGCCGCACGGTCCGGTCGGTTACGCCCAGGGATTCCGCAATCTCGCGCTCCTCCAAACCACCGAAATAACGCATTTCCACCACCTTGACCAATCGGCCATCCACCTTCGCCAGGGCATCCAGCGCGTCATTGACTCGAATGATCTCATCCTCGGAGGATGGCGGTCCGGCAATCTCATCGTGCAAGGTCGCGTGCTCGCCACTCCCGCGGCATTCCGCGCGGCGGGCCCGGACGAAATCCACAATGATCGATCGCATCACACGCGCTGCGAAACACACGAACTGGGTGTGATCGGACATGCTGATTCTTCGGGCTTTCAGGAAGCGCAGATACGATTCGTGCACCAGCGAAGTGGTGTCGAGCAGAGTAATACGCTCGCTCCGGCGCAAGCGCCGGTGGGCAAGCTGTCGCAACTCTTTGTAGTGCAGTGCGAAAAACTGGTCGAGCGACGCGTCCGGCTCATGAGGGAGGCTCATGCAGTCAATCCCCGCGAATCTTTACTTCTTATAGCACATTCCCTTTCGGGGGATGTCCGGTTTGGACGCCGCAATCCGTTAACCCAATCGAGACGGGATCGGTCCCCACCGTCTGATCGCAATGCTCTTTTGCCGGTATTCGGCGGCAACGGGCATGTCCAGGCTTCAGACGGGAGCAAGCCCTCCTTGGGGACGCAAGTAAAAAGGGGCTCCTTCCCAAAATTTGAGCCGCCTAGGAGTCAGACAATGCTGCTGAAGCAACAAGACGTCAAAACGTTCGAGAGTTATAAGAAGGCTATGAGGATGTCGGCCAGCCAGATCAAGGACGACACCAAGTTTTGCCTATACACCGAGGTTCAGCTTCCCGACGCCTCCGGCAAAATGCACATTTTGAAGCCGTTTCTGGTGGTAGGTAACGGGCAGGCGACCTTTAAACCGCTGCTATCGCTCCTCAAAGGCGGCAAAAGGTTCATTTGCGAAGGCACCTGTTCCCTGCGCGAAGGCAAAGTCACCTTGCAGGGAGACAAGGTGCCTTTCGGTCAACTCAAGAGACAGGCGACGTTCTTCAAAGAGCTGATGGGCAAGCCAATGGGGATCCCGACTGGGGTCCGCGAGGAAGAAGACGACGAGGAGGAGATAGAGTCTAAGCCGCCCTCGCCTCAGTCGAAGCCGCCCGTGCCACTAAAGCCTCCGGCGGGGAATATTGCTGCTTCGATGGTCAAACAACCCATTCCACCGCCAGCGCCCCAAGCGGCTCCGCAGGCCGCGAAGACGACGTCCCCTCCACCGGCACCGGCGGCTGCGTCTCATCCGGTCAGGCTGGCGAACGCCTCCAACGCCTGGCATGGTACGCGCAGCATCGTGGATGGCAAGTGCAAGGAATTAAAGCAGGCGATCCGAGCCCACTACGGCAAGTCGCACCCCGATGTGATTCGCGAAATCGAAAACAACATGCACAAGATCGACGCGATTGTCGGCCGGCTGGATCACACTCTGGCGGTTTCGCTGAAGAAGGCCAGCGCGGCGCCGACCGAGGCCGCCCGGACCGCCGAGTTGCGGGTTGCCCGCGGCATTCTAAATGAGTATATCCGCTATGCCAAGTCTGAGCCGCTCATCGCTCACATCGACCGCAATCCGTTCGGAGTGAAGTGCAATCTGCGGCAGACCTTGGCGGAGAGCCTGACGCACATGTCGCAAACTATCACGGCATAGGTCTTCGGAAGGACAAACAAAAAGTACAGGAGGAGTTGTTATGGCATCGGATCAAGATTCTTGGGTTCAAAGCGCTTTGGGTGTCGCTGTCGGGGGCGTTGTCTCCACCGTGGAGTCGGCGGCATCATCGGTGGTATCGGCAGCGCCTCAGATGGCGGACGATACCGATTCCCCCCCAACGCCGCCAGTGGTCGCCAACGCACCCGACTCCAGCACGGATGTACCCGCCGCGCCACCGCCAAGCGATGCTGCTACCGTAGGTACGGGGCCGGACTCTGATAGTTACAAGTGCGGCTATCAGGACGGTCTGAGCGGCCAGGACGCCAATCCCGGCCCCCTGGCTCCCGAGTCCTTGACTGCCTACCAGGATGGCTACGCGAAAGGCAAATACGAATTCGCGCAGACGCCGGCAGGAAAGGACAAGGACCGCGCTGCCGACTTAGACAGGGACTATAAGGGCTGGGTCGGAGAGCGTAACTGGCCATTCGCCGCTGAATCGCTAAACGGCTTCAACCGGCAGGACATTCAGCAACGTCTGGCTGAGCTTACTCCCGATGAGGTTGCGGCCATCCATCAGGGTGCCTTGGACAACCCGCGAGTCGGTCCGAAATCTCAGGTGGCTCAGATGACCGGGAGTGACGACGATTCTACCGTCCCAAGCCAGAGCGGCAATAGCGACACATGGGAAACTGTGGAGGACATCGCGAAGAGTAAAGGCCTGGTGCTCGCCGGAGAACAGATTGGCAACTTATTTGGAGCGGCCAAGACGGGAGGTATCATCGGGGTGGCGATCGACTTTGCCACCAGTCCAGGAGGCGATACCTCTTACGATCACCTGATATACCAGGCGGTGGTGGTTGTCGGCGACGGCATGACGGTGCCCTGCCAGGATGCTTCCCTCTATCCCGGTGGGGGGGACGGCGCTCTCGGCGGTGTGGCTGGCTGGCATCGCAAGCGAGAGAACGCCGAGAAAGATGCTCAGGCATATACCGCCAAGCATGGTGACAAGACAGCGGTGGACGAGGATCACACCAAACGTCCGGAGGACTACCCGGACTGACCGGCCGTATTATTCCCGGAACCGCCGGCCAGGAAGTGTTATGCCTCGCAGAGACCAGAGCGCTTAGAAGATCAGCTTCAGAGCGAGTTGCACGCGCCGAGGCGCGCGGAACGACGTGATCTCTCCAAACAGTACGCTGGTGATATTGGTGCTGCCGAATCCGCTAGGGTTCACCCAGTTCAACGTGTTGAGAGTCTCGAAACGGAATTGCAGGTTGGCGCGCTCCTTGATCGCAAAAGTCTTGAGGAGCGAAGCGTCGAGATTGAAGAATCCGGGGCCGCGCACCGTATAGCGGCCGGTGTTGCCCGGCCGTACCGCTCCTTCCGGTACAGCGGCAAAGCACGCGGTATTGAACCAGGTCAGAGCTTGCGCCCCAGCGCCGTACTTGTCCGGGGCGTTCACGTTGGCATTGCAAATCTCGTCAGGGCGCGAACTGACCGGGCTGGCGCCGAGGATGCCCAAGCCGGCGGGGTCGACGCTGGAAGTGGTTACCGTCGATGGCACGCCGGTGTAGGCGCTGAGAATGCCGGAGAGTTCCCATCGAGAACCGAAAACGTCGCGACAACGCATGCATCTTCAGCGCGGGCTGGCGCTCCTTATGTAACCCTAATTTCGGCGGCAAGCTCGCGCCTGAGACGTAAGGGCTCTCTTGCTCCAATACGCACGACCAGTGAGGCGTGTCGCGTTCCAGGCTCAACCAGCACGGGGGTTCCGGGCAGCAATCCCAGGCGTTTCATTTCACGCAGTGCTTGTGGATCACGGTCTGAAACGCTGCTGATCACCGCAGGCACTCCGCAGGGCCACTTCGAAAGAGCGACTTCGTGGCGTTCCGCGACTACTCCGTCTTTTTCCGGAATGATGTGGCCGTGCGGATCAGTTTCAGGGTCGCCTAATTTCGCGGCGATCCGGTCTTCCAGGCGTTCGGAGATATAGTGTTCCAAACGTTCCGCTTCGTCGTGCACCTCATCCCAGGAAAACTCGAGAACATCGTGGAGGAATCGTTCGAGCAGGCGATGATGGCGCTGAATCTCGAGAGCCCGCCGCTTACCCAGTTCCGTGAGGACGACTCCATGGTGTTTCTGGTATTTCACAAACGATGGCCGCTCCCCGGCGAGCTTCTGGAGCATTCCGGTAACCGAGGCCGCTCGCACCTCTAAGTGGGCCGCCAAAGTATTGCTGGTGACCCGTTCGCCGGAGAGACCGCTCAGTTCCAGAATCGCTTTGAGGTAATCGTCGACGGCCTCCGTGGATTTCGCAGTCACAAAGGACAGTATAGACGATGCGAAATGCTGTATATTTAGTCATGCCTAATTTAGGGGGGACTAATTTCCGGGCGGCACTGCTCGCGACCTTTTTGGCCGTTCCGCTTTGGGGTCAGGGGGAGACCACGAGTGGGATTGGGGGCTCGGTGACGGATGTTACAGGTGCGGCGATTCCCGCCGCGACGGTGACGCTCACGAGCATCGATAACGGGATGAAACGGACGGTGAAGGTCGACGACAGCGGGCGATTCAACTTCCCGCAACTTAAGCCCGGTGTGTATTCGGTGAAGGTGGAGGCGGATCGGTTCGAGACGCAGGAAAACCATTCCGTGACGGCGGGTCTGGGGCAAAAGCAAACGGTAGACTTCACGTTGAAGGTCGCGGCTTCGAACCAGACGATCACGGTGAGCGAGGGAGCGCCCCTCGTGAATCCTCAAAATGCGAATACGTCCAGCACCCTCGACGCCCGCGCGCTCGAAGATCTTCCGAATCCCGGAGGCGATCTGACTTATCCGTTGCAGTTTGCCGCGGGAGCGCTCATCAACACGGCGGGTAGCGGGAACGATTTCGTTGGAGGCACTAACGGCTATGGCAATGTTCAGTTCAATGGCCTGCCGTCGCTATCGAATGGTTATATCGTGGATGGTCTCGAAACGAACGATCCTCTGACGAATTTGAATAGCGGGCTGTCGACGAACCTTGTTCTCGGACTGAATTCGATCGCGGAGGTGACGGTGAACACGCTGTCGTACGCGGTGGATCAGGGGCGATACGGGGCGGCGCAGGTAAACTACGTGACCAAATCCGGTGGGAATCGATTTCACGGGAACTTCTACGAGCTGTGGAATGGATCGCGGTTCAATGCGGCGGATTTTTTCACGAACTCAACACCGGGGAATCGGAAGCCGCGGTCGACGGTCAATCATTTTGGAGGCAGTCTGGGCGGGCCCATCCGCCGCAATAAGCTCTTTTTCTTTTTCGATACCGAATGGGTCCGCATCGCGCTTCCCATCGTGTCGGCGACCACGGTGCCGACGCCGGCATTTCAAAATTACGTATTGGCGCAGCTTCCGCGCGGAGGAACGGACTCCATCACGGGATCGGTCTATCAACCGGCGCCGCAGCTGGTACCGCTCTATCAAAAGCTGTTCTCGCTCTATCGCAGTACCGCGGGCCAGCCCCTGGCGGTATTGGGATGCCCGTTCAATAGCGATGGAATGGCAGCGGCGGGAAACCCTCCGAACGGTAACGGGTGCGCCAACCGGCAAAGTGTCTCCCAGTCGAGCGACGACAGCGAGCAGGTACAGACAGCCCGTATCGACTACAACGTGAATGAGAGAAACATGACGTGGTTTCGTTTCCAGGCCGACACGGGCCTGCAAGCGGCGTACACGGACCCCATCAACCCCGTGTTCGACGCCGCCTCTCCGCAGCCTCTGTATTCTTTCGCCACCGGGTACACGCACGTCTTTTCGCAGAACCTGGTGAACTATTTCAATCCCGCGTTCTCCTGGTACGAGAGCTTATTCGGTCCAACGGACTTGTCGAAGACGCTGGCTGCGTGGCCGATCGTGCTTCAAGGGAGTCCGTTCACTACGGTCGGGGGCCTCGACAACACGTGGATTCAGGGCCGGCGCGCGTCGCGCCTGTTTTTGAATGACAATCTGGCGTGGACGCTGGGCGCGCATGAGCTCAGGTTCGGGACCAACATTCGAATTTTCCGCCTCAACGATTACGATTTCGGCGAGGGAGTTGTGCCTACGGTCAGTTATGCGAGTCTGCCGCAGTTTATTTACGGCATTGCCTCGACCGCGTCGGAGACGTTTCCGCAGGCGGATTCTCAGCCGTACAACTTTCTCAACCTGGACGTTTACGCGCAAGACACCTTGAGAATCGCGAAAACGCTGACCTGGACATTCGGTCTCCGCGCGACGCATAATTCGAATCCCGTGAATCCGCACGATGCGGTGGCGCGGCTGCCGGGGTCGTGGGACGCAATTTCGCACAACGTCAACCAACCGCTCGATGGGTTGATCGAGACCAAGCTGGGCAATATTTTCGCATCGACGCCGCTGGCGATCATGCAACCTCGAATGGCGCTCGCCTGGCAGGCTCTCTCGAAGACCGTGCTGCGGACCGGGTTCGGTTTATTCAGCGACATGCTGCCGGGAAGCGTGGTGGACGTGGTGGGCGCCAATCCGCCGTACTCAAAAACATTTCTAGGCGGGTTGCTGGGCACGGCCGGCGGAGCGAACATCGACAGTGCGATTGCCGCGACTGTCGCGGCCAACCAGACGTTCACCTCCGGCTTCGCGCAAGGGCAGTTATCGTGCGCATCCTCCCTATCGAATCCAGCGACATGCTTAGAGCCGGTGGCGATCACGGCGGTTCCCGATGGCAAGCTTCGCGCGCCCTACTTCATGCAATGGAGCTTCGCACTGGAACAGCAGGTGGGCACGGCGATGAACCTACGGGCACAGTATGTCGGCACGCGCGCCGTGAATCAGCCCTACGAAACGCAGGTGAACGGGTATCAGACCGTGTGCCAGGGCTGCTTTGCTCCGTTTCCGTACGGCCAGCCATCGGACCCGAGGTTCGGCGCCGTGACGCAGCTTAGCACTGGCGCGAACAGTCATTACAACGGGCTGCAGCTGACGGCCGATAAGCGCCTCGCGAACGGTCTGCAAGTGCTGGCGAATTACACCTGGAGCCGTTGCATGGACACGGTTTCGAACGGCGGGTTCCTGCCGTTTTCCGCCGGAGGAATCCTAACGCCGCTGCCGGGAGAACTGGGACGGCAATACGGTCCTTGCGATTATGATGTCCGCGGCAATTTCACCGCGCAATACGTCTATCAGTTGCCGCTCAAAGCGCGGGGCAGAGCGGTGGGGGCGGTGGTCAATGGATGGCAAATCTCGGGAACAGCGTTTTGGCACAGCGGCGTGCCGTTTTCGGTGTTGAGCGCGCCGTACTCGGCGAATGGCGACGGCATTGTGCAGGGGAGCGGCCCGCAATTTGCGAGCGTTGTGGCGGGTGTCCCTCTTTATGAACGTCAGCCAATCGCAGGCGTGACGCCGGCGGGGACATTGCAGTGGCTTAATCCGAACGCCTTCGTCTCGGCTGTCGACCCGAGCACAGGAGCTTGCACCGGCGGAGATGACCCGCGAAATTGCCAGTTCGGCAATCTTGGACGGAACGCGTTGCGCGGTCCCGATTTCGCGTGGGCCGATTTTTATCTGACGAAATGGTTTACCCTGCGCGAACATGTGAAACTCCGCCTTGAGGGACAGGCCTTCAACTTTTTCAACCATCCAAATTTCGCGCTGCCAACAGTCGTGTACGCCGGCGTTCCCGGGAGGCCTTCGACGCAAACGGGATTTGGCGCGCTCACCTACACCACCTCGCCGCCGACGGGATTGCTTGGTGTCGGACTTGGCGGCGACAGCTCCCCCCGGATGGTCGCGTTTCAGGCACGATTGGAGTTTTAATTCGATGGCGATGGTGCATGGATTCGTGAGAAGGAAGTCTTTCAAATGAGCGCGCAGTCGGCAAAGGGGAAATGACGGGCCAGCGAACAGACGTGAGGACGGCGGCTTTATCCTGGCGTCTGACCCGCAGGACGATAACCCCGGTGTGCTCGCCGGGCGGGTACGCCAGAATATTCGCGAAGTCCGGGGGGCGCTCCATCATGTGGATCAAGCGATCCAAAGTGAACTTAGCCTAAGAGCACACGCAAGAATAACTTCACATTTGCGGCGGAGGCGACGTAGCGCAGGCACTCCTGCCAGGCGCTCCTGCCTGCCGGGTCGACACTCGTGTCGACGCTCTTACCAGGATGCCCGAGAACGCCGAGATGAGTCTCGGCGCTGCAGACACGAGTGTCCGCGCCACGTCTGCCGCTGCGAAGTTGTTCTTGCGCGTTTCCTAAGGCCGCCGCTGAGCGCCACGTGATCGAAAGTAATAGATTCCCCCGCCTCGACGTTCAGCGAATGGGCGAATAAGGGCATGGCGGGAACAAACGCCAAAGGGCGTCCGGCGTCTAACGGTTATCATGAGAATCTTCGATTCGCTGATCCAGGACGTGCGTTTCGCCCTCCGGACGACGGCGGCACGACCGCTTTTCACCGTCACGGCGGTGCTCTCACTAGCGCTCGGGATCGGAGCCAACACCGCAATTTATAGCTTCCTCGACTCGATCGTAGCCTACGTGATCTACAACCACAATCCAGGACAGGCCGTGGGCCAGATGCTTTTCACGCTGCGTACGGCTGCGGATCCGCTGGCGCTGGCAACCGCGGTGCGCCAGGCGGTGCGGGAAGCGGACTCGCGAGTTCCGGTCTCCAGCTTCAGCACGGAGACGCGTCAGATCGAACAGACCATCTGGCAGGAGCGCACCTTTGCGACGCTGTGCACGTCTTTTGCCCTGCTCGCCGTGGCGATTGCCGGCGTGGGGCTGTACGGCATGATGGCGTACAGCGTGGCGCGGCGGACCAATGAGATTGGCATCCGCATGGCGCTGGGCGCGCGGCGGGGCACACTGGTCGGGATGGTTCTGCGTGAGGTGTTCGGCATGACAGCGGTGGGGCTTGCTATCGGGCTGGGCACGACTCTTGCCACCACGCGGTTCCTGGAATCGTTCCTGTTCCGAATGAAACCGAACGACCCGATAGCTCTCGCGGCCGCGGCGGCATTCCTGCTGATGGCGGCCCTGGCGGCAGGGTATGCTCCGGCGCGGCGGGCATCGCGAATCGATCCGTGGATCGCCCTTCGAGACGAGTAGACTGCGCGGCAAGCGCTGGCTGGCGCGCCGCGAGATTTCAAGCCGCGGAGTCCACACGCCCTGATAGCGCCTCCCTACCGCGATACCCCGACGGCCTCTCGATTCCACAATTCGGCGAAAGAACTAACTGTGCCAGCGTTCCCGATTGCTCCCTATGAATCGTCATGGGTCCGGGAATCTACCAGCCAACGCGCTTGGCCGAGACGGACCGCTCCGGACATTCGAAGACCTCAATGGTGTCGCGCCTTTTCTCTGCGTGTCCGCTTACTTCTTCTCGCCTTCGCCCAGCAGCGGGAGCGATCCCTCGGTGCCCGGCCCCAGCAAACCCGTCTTCACGTAGAGCAGCAACTTATCGCGCGTATCGGTAATATCCAGGTGCCGCATGGTGAGTTGCCCGATGCGATCCTGTGGCGAGAATACCGACTCGCCTTTCTCCATCGTCAGCCGCTCGGGATGGTACGTCAGATTCGGGCTGGCTGTCTCCAGAATGGAATAGTCGTTGCCGCGCCGCAGTTCCACCGTCACTTCGCCCGTGATCGCGCGCGCCACCCAGCGCTGCGCCGTCTCGCGCAGCATCATGGCCTGCGAATCGAACCAGCGGCCCTGATAGAGCAGGCGACCCAGCCGCAGCCCGTTCATGCGATATTGCTCCAGCGTGTCCTCATTATGAATGCCGGTCACCAGGCGCTCGTACGCGATGAACAGCAGCGCCAGCCCGGGCGCTTCGTAGATCCCGCGGCTCTTGGCTTCGATAATGCGATTCTCGATCTGGTCGGAGACGCCGAGCCCATGCCGCCCGCCGATCGCATTCGCCTCCAGCACCAGCGCCACCGGGTCGTCGAAGGTCACATGGTTCAATGCGACAGGTTGGCCCTCTTCGAAGCGGATGGTCACAGTCTCCGGCTTGATGGCCACGTCCTCCCGCCAGGAAGCGACACCCATAATCGGCTCGACGATGCGCACGTTCTTATCGAGATGTTCCAGGTCCTTGGCCTCGTGCGTTGCGCCCCAGATATTGGAGTCGGTAGAGTAAGCCTTCTCGACGCTCATCTTGTAAGTCAGTCCGTGGCTCTGCATATATTCGGACATTTCTTTACGGCCGCCGAGTTCGTCGATGAAAGTCTGATCCAGCCACGGCTTGTAAATCCGCAGCGCCGGATTGGCCAGCAGACCATAGCGGTAAAAGCGTTCGATATCGTTGCCTTTGAAGGTGCTGCCGTCGCCCCAAATGTGGACATCGTCCTCTTTCATGGCCACCACGAGCATGGTGCCGGTGACGGCGCGGCCGATGGGCGTCGTATTAAAATAGTGCACACCCGCGGTCGATATGTGGAAGGCGCCGGCCTGCAGCGCGGCGATGCCTTCGGCCACCAACTGCTTGCGGCAATCGATGAGGCGCGCTTTTTCGGCGCCGTAGAGTAGCGCGCGGCGCGGGATGTCATCGTAATCGGGCTCATCGGGCTGTCCCAGGTTGGCGGTGTACGAATAAGGCACGGCGCCCTTCGCACGCATCCAATGGATAGCGGCGCTGGTATCGAGTCCGCCGGAAAAAGCCAGGCCGACTTTTTCGCCCGCAGGCAGGGTCTGCAGAATGTTTCCCATGTGAAGAGACTAGGATAGCTTGCGAGACTACCTTCCCTCAATGCGGACGAGGGAATCGCGATAGTCGACGGTGACAATGGAGTTACGAAGGGCGGGATAGCCGAGAATGCCGGTGATCTCAAAGCGATGATGGCGGGCGAAGTCGGAGAGGTCGACGACCACCGCGGGATCGCCCGAAAGGACACGATCCCCGCAGCGGAAGCGGACTCCCGCCGGGAGTTGAAAACCTTCGATGTCGCCGGCGCTGCCGCGCAACGAGATGGCATTGGCAAGCGACCAGTAATTGCGCGATGCCCGCGCCGCCTCCGGGGACAGCGCGCTGAACGTCGCGCCTGTGTCCAGCAAGACGTACCCGGCCTGCTTTTCATTGAGGACGGAACGTAGAAAAAACAGTTGATTGTCGGTCCGCACGGGAAGATAGCTGGCGTCGCGGACCGGCGGATCGGCCGGATATGCGTCCAGTTCCAGCACCTTTCGCGGCAGATCGAGACGAACGAGAAAATTCGCGAATAACGAGAGAGGGATGATGCCGTCGACGCCGTCGAGGATCTTCCCATCGACGACCAGAATGTCGCAATTCTTCAGCAGCAGGCCTCCGATTTCGATGGTTCCCGGCGCAGCGCGCCTGCAGGATCTCGCTGAGGCGCCCACGCCGACCAATTCGAAGTCCGACCCTGCCGTTCGCCCGGCTCTGGCGGCCGCGTGCTTATCGAGCACCACGTGCTGCGCACCGCTGTCCAGGAGCATGCGGAGTACCGGGCCGCCGTCGATGCGAGATTTGAAGTAGAGGCCCATGGTTTGCGCCTCAGGCGTGATGACGGCGTTCAGTCTTAGGGAGTAATGGGCGGCGGGAGGGTCGGCGGCATTGATGGTCGCGGCAGCGGCTAGCAGAGCGCCGATCATGCACCGAATGTTCATTTGTTACAAATGTGCAACAATCTTGTTACAAATCTATAACGGTTACCGGCCAATTACAAGAAGTTCTTTAGAACGACCCCTTGATGTTCGTGGGAATTTCTTGTCCCGCCATTGCTGGGCACGCAATTTCTTGCAAGCGCGAAAAGGCCGTCGGCCGGGCCCAGTGGGCACACCGTGGGTGTCCGCCCCGCCTGGTTGCAGCCATCGAGAATCGAAAACCATGCGGCATTATTAGGCTTCAACCGGGACTCCCGCCGGCGAAGCGGACGAGGGGAATCTGCGAATGGAACGCCTCAGTCCGGCGGGTCGCGAAGTCTCCGAACTCCTGAAGTGGTGGAATTTGCCATGAGCCCTTAAATCGCTTGCTTACGCTCGCGGCTCGGAAACGCAGTGCGCCGACACCGAGCCGCGACCGTCAGGGAGTCGTGCCGAACGCGAAATGCGCTTAGGACATTTTCCTGAAGCACTCCGAATCGCGGGGACGATTTGACGTGAGCCCGCACTCCGCTCCCTCTGGTCGCGGCTCAGTATCGGCAGGTTGCGTTTCCGAGCCGCGACCGAAGGGAGCGGAGTGCGTGATGCCAAAACTGGCTCAGGTCAATTTCCTCCCACCCCCTAAACTCTGGCGCGACTTCAGGAGTTCGGATTCTAGGCCCAGCAGGCTGCCAGCTACTCGTACCGCAGTGCCGTAATAGGATCGAGCCGCGATGCTTTCAGTGCCGGCCAAAGCCCGAAAAACAGGCCGACGCTGGTAGCCGTCGTAAATCCTGCGACCACCGCCCAGAGGGGCACCGTCGAGGGGAATCCGGGCACGAAAGTCCGGATGGCCACGCTGATCAGCCAGCCAAGAGTGATACCGACCAATCCGCCGGCGGCGGTAACCGTCATCGCCTCCAGCAGGAATTGCCATGTGATGTCGCTCCGCCGAGCGCCCAAGGCCTTGCGCACGCCGATCTCGCGTGTCCGTTCCGTCACCGAAACCAGCATGATATTCATCACGCCGATGCCGCCCACCAGGAGACCGATCGACGACACCACCACCATGACGAGCGCAACCGTACTGATTACGCCCCGGAACTCGCTGATCAGCGATTCCGCGCTGGAAATGCCGAAATTATCGGGAGCTTGCGGCTTCACGTGGCGCCGCCGGCGCAGCAGTTCGGTGACTTCGTCCTGCGCCTCGTTCATTTTGCCGGGCTCGGCGAGCACGCAAATGAAGTTATCGTTAGCCGCCGGATACATCTTCTTGAAGGTGTTGTATGGCGTCATGATGGCCTTGTCGTTCTGGTCGTTGCCCAGAAACGATTTGAACTTGGTGAGTGTGCCGACCACCTCCAGCGTGTGCCCGTCCACCAGAATGCTCTTGCCGATCGGATCGGCATGGGGGAAGAAGCGCTCCCGCACGCCATCGCCAATCACCGCGATGTCACGCCGGTGCTGGTCTTCCGGTTCGGTGAAGAAGCGGCCCTCGTGAACCGTGGCATTGAGAAGGAACAAATGTTCCGCCGTCACGCCCACGAATAGAGCATCGTCCATGTTTAAGCTCTTGTAGCGCGCCGACACCGGCGGCAAGCCCATATCACCCATTTGCGCGAACAGTTCCACCGAGACCCTGGCCGCATCCGGCACCTGATCCTTGATTGCCATGGCGTCCTCGTAGCTGAGCGGCTTGCGCAGTTTCTCCTCGTTCGTCATGGCGTGCGGCGCACCCATTTGCAGCTTGTAAATCCACAGGGTGCGCGTGCCGAACTGCTCCGCCACTTCCACCAGCTGGTTGTCGAGGCCGGTGACTAGAGACGTCACCGCAATCACCGTCGTCGTCCCGATCACCACCCCGAGCACCGTCAGGAAGGAGCGGAACTTGTGAGTCCGCAACGTGTCGAACGCCAACAGTAAGTTCTCGCGAATTTGATGTGGGCCAACCATTGCAATTACTCCGAACGCAGCGCTTCTATGGGATCCAGATTGGCGGCTTTCCGCGCCGGATAAATGCCGAAGAAAAGCCCCACGGTGGCGGAAAGCGTCACGCCTACGATCATCGACCCAGGCGAAACCGAGGCCGTGAAGAACTGATTCACGATGGCGGCAATCCCAATGGCAATCAGTACTCCGGCCACGCCTCCAATCCCCGACATCACACCCGACTCGATCACGAATTGCCAGAGGATGTCGCGCCGGCGCGCGCCCACCGATTTGCGAATGCCGATTTCGTGCGTGCGCTCGGTGACGCTGGCCAGCATGATGTTCATGATTACCACTCCGCCCACTACCATGAACACGCCCACCAGCCCGATGGTTACGGCGAAAATCGAGCCGGTGAGATTGTTCCAGACGCTCATCAGCGAATCGGAAGCGTTGATGCCGAAGGTATCGTCGTCATGATAGGGAACGTGCCGGCGCGCCCGCATGAGGGCGCGAACTTCGTCCTCCAGTTCCCGCATGTGCGTGGCATCCGGCGCTTTGACGTACACCATCAGTTCCGGCCGCGACACCCAGATGTTTTGATAGGTCGTGAGCGGAATGATGGCGAAATTGTCCTGGCTTTGTCCGAAAGCGCTCCCCTGTTTCTCAGTGACGCCGATCACGCGAAAAGGAGTTCCGCCAATGGTGACTTCCTTGTCGAGCGGATCCACATTGGGAAACAATTTATCCACCAGGTCGCGCCCGATCACGGTAACGCGGGCGCTATGCCGGTAATCGGTGTCATTGATATAACGGCCGAACTCCACTTTCTCGCGCCCGATATCGGCGAAACTCGGCGTCATGGCGTTCAAATTGATCTCGTCGATCACGTGGCCGGCGCGATGAGCGGAGGGACTCGGCGAGAGATTCGCCATGGCGCCGATGTGCTGGTAATCGGTGAGGGAATCACGCAAGAATTCGTAATCTTCGATGCGGATGGGCTGATTGCGGCGCTTGGCCTTCAGGAATTCCTCGAACCCCTGCGCCCACTGAAACTGATGCACCACGAAGGTATTGGTGCCCAGATTGGCGATGTGATCGGCGATGTACAGGTTCATGCCGTTGACTATCGACATCACCACGATCAGCGTGGTAGTGGCGATCACCACGCCCAAAAGTGTGAGGAATGAGCGCAGTTTGTGCGTCCGCAGCGCCTCCATGGCGAGCCAGAAGGCCTCTCGCGCGGTCGTCCAGGCGGACACACCTTGAACTTTGGCCGGCATCTCCCTCACAATTTAGACTATACGGTCAGCAATACCAGACGCAAATCAAGGAGCGAAAGTTCACAAGGCGGGGCACGCTTTAGCTCAATGCCGCATAGTTTTAGGTGCTCGATGGCTGGTAACGAGCTGGGCGGACCCCTTGGTCCGCTGCCGGTCCCGTGGCCGGCCTTTGTCTTAATGTGAAAGTCTCTTGTGCGACAGAAAAGCGGCACGAGGGCGTGCCGCGCAGGCCAGGGGACCCGCCCGACTTCGCGATACCAACCGCTTTTGAATGCGCGGAAAGGTCGGCGGACGCGCGAAGGTTCGGCGTCATACACGCCCAGCCCTATCTCGCTGGGAGCGGGACGGAATTGCCGCCAGCCGGAATGAAGGAGAAGCCGTCACCGTCTGTGCGGACGTGGCCGATGCCAGGGAAGGGTATGTGAGAGCCTGCGATCCAGTAGCCTTTTGCGGCCGCAAGGGCGAGAATGTGGCGACGTTGTTCGGCGGCCGCGTTTGGGTCGGAGTCGAAGGAACTCCCAAGGCCAGGATCATGGAACTGCAGCGCTGCCATCAGAACCAGGTCGCCCATGACGATCAGGGTCTGGCCTTTGCTGTCGACGAAGTACGATGTGTGGCCGGGAGTGTGGCCATGCGTGGCCAGAGCGCGGATGCCGGGCGCCACTGTAATATCGCTGTCGAAAGCCAGGAGCGTGCCTGCGTCGACGTACGGAGCGAAGACAGACTTTGTGAAGTCGATCCAGCTTCGGGCGAAGTCCTTGTTGCGGACGCGGTTGATGTACGCTTCTGTCTCACCGGGATTGAGGATCATTGAAAACTCGTCTTTAGGCACATGGACGATGGCGCGGGGGAATGCTCTTTCCTTGCCGTCGACACCGGCGGTCAGGCCGCCGGTATGGTCCTGACCGCGATGCGTGATGAGGACGTCATCGATCTGTTCGGGCCGGATGCCGGCGGCCCGCAGGTTTTCCATCAGATGACCGCAGCCATGGAAGCCGGGATCGTCGTCGAGCTTGCCTCCGGTGCCTGTATCGATGAGAACCAGCCTCGTTGGCGTGCGGACCAGGAAGGCGTTGTAAGACATTCCGACCGGATCGGTAAGAGCGTTTGCAGAAAGCCCGCGGGCGATTGCTTCCGGCGTGGCCGAGGGGAGAACTCGCGAGGTCGGATAGCTGACCACACCATCGTTAAGCGCGACGATCTCGTCGTCTCCCAGCTGTATGCGGAAGAAGCCAGGGTGTGGTGTTACCTGAGAGGAGGTCTGCGCCGCGCAGGCGGCGAGCAGAAGGCAGGTGACCATCGTAGATCGCGCGATATGCAAGGCTGGTGTCCGTGATTCCGCCTATAAGTATCGCTAAAGGCGCCTGCGTCCGCAAAGGGCCGCTCTGAGCGGATAAGTCGGCAATCCGTACAGAGGGCCGGTTCGGGCCACTCGCTGGCATGGATTCAGCGAGATTCTGACCGCCTATCCGTATCTTGAAGACGAGGACATCCGTCAAGCGCTGGCGTACGCCGCGTGGCGCGTCGAAGAAATCGAAGTGCCACTGCCGGTGGCATGAAATTCCTGATCGACATGAACTTGAGCCCGCTATGGGTCTCCTTCCTGGCGGAAAAGGGATTCATAGCGGTTCATTGGTCAACAGTCGGTCAACATGGGCGGCTGATTCGGAGATCTTCGATTTCGCCGCGGCAAACGAGTGGATCGTTTTCACCCACGATGTGGATTTCGGTATCCTACTGGCTGCGTTGCGGACAAAAAGGCCCAGTGTCATTCAAGTCCGCACGCAGGATGTTTTACCGTCCGCGATTGGCGACATCGTGCTCGGGGCAATCCAGGCCGCTAAACCAGACCTCGAAGCTGGTGCTCTCGTTACCGTCGAGCCCTTCCGTCATCGCGTTCGCGTGTTACCGATCTGAATGAATCGCGGGTGTCCGACTCCTGCTGCGCTATCTGACCTGAACCCAGATCGCGCCCCGAGCGCTCTCTGTAGTCCGGGCGCGTTGCCTCACGATGCGCCGCGCGTGCGTGCTAACCGCGGCAAAGCCATCAGGGCTCCGCCATATACGAGCAGCGAGAGAAACAGCGCCGGCTTCTGATCCTGAGCGAAGTCCACCATCGTCACACGGTAGGCTCCCAGGATCATGGCGGGGTAAATCAGGCGGGAGAGTTCTGTGCGGCTCCAACGCGCGCCCGTCCATGCCAGAACCAGCGCGAGTCCGGCCAATGCGCCGGTGCGCAATGTGGCACAGTAGGGATGGCCGGCCGCCGCCCCGAAGGCTGAGTGACATGCGGCGGTGAGCGCACTCGCCAACGCGCCAGCCAGCAGCCACGCGAATATGCCGGCAACCGCCAGGCGGTATACCTGCAAACTGGCCGACTGGTCGGGGCCGCTCAACGCGAGCAGATAGCAGATTCCTGCAAGTCCCAATCCGGCCCATACCGCCGCCGGACTTTCGCTGGACCCATGGGCCGAACCCAGGCTCAATCCCGCAGCGCGATGCAGCGCGCCCGACGCAGCCAGTGCCAAGACCAGGTAGAGGCCACCATGCACCTGCAAAGTCAGACGGGCGAAGTGGGTACCAGCCCAGATGCAAGCCACGGCCAGCACCGACCACGCTACCGACGCCGCTATACCGGGAAGCAGAATGCGGATGCTGGCCAGCACCAGCAAAATGGCGAAGGTGGAATAGGTGTAGAAGTTGCGGCCATGGCCGGCGGCCCGGTCGAGGACCACGAATGAGACCACGTAGCAAGCGGCGGCACAGGCCAGGGCGAAGGCCGCAACAATGGTAGGGGCCGCGCCGGAAAGCCGCAGGCCTCCGCCCACGCCGATCAGGAAGGCCGCCGCGCATTGCACGGTCTCGAACCAGGTGAAGGTGAGGCCGCGGAGAAGCGTCCGCACGATCGTGCTGGCGAGATAGATCGCCAGCAATGCCACTTGCATGCCTAGCAACCAACCGTAGGGGATCGCAGTATAGCCCTCCGGCAATCCGTGTTCGCGCGTCACCAGCCAGGTGGCCAGCAGCACCGCCAGATCCGCCGCCAGGGCCGCGAGCCAGCGCTCACTCAACCAATGTTCCAGACAAGACGATATCTCCAGCGCGGCGGCGATGGCCAGAAAGACCACTGTGAAGGGCACTACGTCGTGAGTGGCGATAAGCAGTCCGGCGGCGGTACCCAGCCCGGCCAGGATCACGATGGTCGCCACCACAAGCAGCTTCTTCCGCCAGGACACGGCCAGCCCGAAGACCACAAACGCGACCAGGAGCGCGGCCGCGGTCCAGGTGGAGATTGCGTGGAAACGGAGGGCGCCTTCCCACAGGAGTGGACAGAGAACCAGCACCGCGGTCAGGCTGTGGATCGCGGTTTCGAGACGGCTGGAGGCGGGAGCGCGCGCCGCCAGGAATAGCCAGAAGAGGGCGTACAGAACGCCGGCCGCCACTCCCCATGCCTGCGGGATAGCCGCGGATTCGGTAACCGCGCGCAAAAGATAAGCGGCCGCCAGCCCGAGTAGCGCGCGCCCCAGTAGGGGAAACAGCGCGGTGGGATTCACCAACGGCAGCTCCACCATTTCCACGGGTGGGGCGGTAGTGGGCACGGGCGCTTCCGCCACACCCGCCAGTTTCTCCAGGCGAGCTACCCGTCGCTCGAGTTCTTCCCAGTCCGGTTGCGGCATGGCAACCTCCTCATGGCTGCAAGGTGCTACGTGGTTTCCCGTTCCGGCCATGGCGGCAGGAGCTTGATGAGCACAAAGAAAATAACGAAAGGCAGCAGCATCAGCCCGATCGCCGGCAGCAGGCCCTCTCGCGTCACCAGGTCGACCTTGTAAGTGGTGTAACCCAGGAAGCTCTTGGAGAATAGTTGCCCGCCAATCACCACGTTCCAGCGCATGGCGAAGATGCCGACCATTGTCAGGCCGCCGGCCACGCTGTACATCGTTCGGCGTGCCCCTTCGGCGAAGCTCCACAACTGGTTGACCGCCAGCAGAGCCAGCGGAACCAGCGTGCCCAACACGATCTGCAGGACGATCTGCGACACCATCAGGCGGGTGTGCACCATGAAATCCAGGCTTCGGAAAGATTCGTCCGCTTCGTAGGTGCGGTGGATCAGGTCCAGCATCTCCAGCGTGAAATCGATCACGAAGGTGTAAAAGAGGTACTTGGCGATGGTATCCACGCAGCGCATGTCGATAGCGCGCTTCTTCACCTTCATGGCCGTCATATACAGCAGCATGACCGCGGCAATCCCCGAGACCATGGCCGAAAACAGAAACACAATAGGCATCAGCGGCGTGGACCACCACGGGTTGGCTTTGATGGAGCCGAAGATGAAACCCACGTATCCATGCAGTAGAAACGCCGACGGGATTCCGATGACAGTAACCGCGTAGCCCACCTTATCGTCGACTATGCGGGCTGCGGGGCTCACGTTCTGAGAGCCCAGAGTGAGAGCGCGATAGATTGTTCTTGTCAGCCCCGTGGTGGTCTGCGAAAGCCGCACGATATCGGCGCGAAACTCCAGCCATATTTCGAGCAATAGGACCACCGTCAGGTACCACAGGTACACGAAGCCGAACATCGCCATGGCGGAGGAGCGATGCGGCGTGAGATACATCTCCATGGACCGTTCCGGATGCCCCAGGTGCAGTTGTAGGGGCAGTGGCGCCACCAGCAGGAAGGCCAGCGCCGTAAGCAGAGCCAGCCGGTACGTGGGCTTCACCGCTTCCACCTTGAACACACGTTCGAGCGAAGCCAGGATGAATGCGCCGGCCACCAGGCCTGTGATGTAGGGGTAGAGAACAATGAGGAGGCTCCATTGCAACTCCACCTCGTTCGGGTACATAAAACCGTCGACGCCGGCTATCATCGTTCGCTCCTTACCGCACCGAGCCGTCCAGGTCCTTGTAATAGACCTTGGCTTTAGTTGCCATTTGCGGCTTCAAGACCTGCACGTTGTTCTGGCGCAGAAATTCATGCACCGGGTCTTTGGGATCTTTGAAATCCACTAGCTTTCGCGCGCCGGTGGGACAATTCTCGCAGCACGCGGTGGTCAGCCCCTTGGTGATGCGGTGGTAGCACAGAGTGCACTTGTCCACCGTGTTCTTCTCGGGATGCAGATAGCGGCAGCCGTAGGGGCAGGCTTGCACGCAGTAGCGGCAGCCCAGGCAGTAGCTGTCGTCTACCATTACCACGCCATCGGGGCTGACGAACGTGGCGCCCACCGGGCAGACTTGCACGCACGGCGAATCGGCGCAGTGGTTGCAGAGCTTGGGTACGAAGAAGCTTTTCAGGTTCGGATTGGTGTTTGCCGGGAAGCCGTCGATGGCGCCGTTGGGCGAATCCACCCGCGGATTCTCCCTGCCTTCCTCCACCTGGTATCGTTCTACCCACGTTCGGAAGTAGCCCTTTGGCACGGCGTTCTCATTGGAGCAGGCGCGCACGCAGTTGCCGCAACCGATGCACTTGCCGACGTCGATGATCATGCCCCACCAGTGATCGGCCATTCTATAAGAGTCGGGGGCTGCTTCCGCCCCGGTGATCTGCTCGAGCGTGGCCCCCACCGACGCCAGTATCAGGAGCTTGCCCCCTGCGGCGAATAAGTCTCTGCGGCTGATATCCATGATCGACTCCTCTAGAGGTGCGGATTGTGCGGCTGGTGGCAGGAGTCGCAAGCCGTGCCGCCGGAGTGTTCGGCAGTGACTACCTGCGGGAAATCTTTGGGTTTGGCCGCGTCCTTCTCGTGGCATCGCCGGCAAAGATCGGCGATATCGGGGAGTTTCGGCGTGACCGAACCCGGGTCGTCGGCATGTTTGGCCAAAGGACCGTGGCAGGCTTCGCAGGCGACGTGCGCATGTTTGCCGGAGGCGCGGAGCTTCGCCTCGTCGTCGTGGCACATCACGCAGGCATCCTGGCCGGCGTAGCTCGTGGGGCGGGAGCGGACCAGGTCGAGGGCCCCCGGCCGGTAATGGCCGAATTGGCCGAAGTTCTTTGGAATGACGGCAGCCCGAACCACCAGAAAGGCCCCCATGGCGGCTATCAGGACCAGTGCCGGGCGGACGAGGTGTCCCCATTCATGAAACAGACGGCGCAAGAGGCCCCCTTTTTCGGACGGTTGAACTGCTGCCACGGCGTGTAGGCGGCGACGGAGCCGTCCGTTTGAACTCGGGGCCGGCAACAGCACGATTAATACCATGAGGTTCTTTTATCGAAAATGATGAGAGCGAGTCGATTTTGTTGAATATTGCCACAGATTAGAGGAAGGGTACCCGCGCAATTTGGGTGAAATCGCGCAGTAATGGGGCAAAGCACGGCGAAAGGAACTGCAGTGCAGGAACTGCGGCTCCGGTTTCCGTCTGCCTCTTTGCGGCGACCTCAGCCTTCGGACAGTCCTGTAGTGTCGGTGGCGGGTGCAGCGATGCCAACTGTGCCTGCTGCGCCTGCGGCGTAAACTACGGCTGTTGATATCGGGGAGGGTTCGGCGCTCCCCACACGATCAATGCCTGAAGAGCGGCCGGCGCATAGGAGAGGACGTCCCACAAACGGGGGCGGTGCAGTCCGCCCCCTTGATGCGCAGAAAAATCGTCGTCGCTGTCTGCGCCTCCCCCACTCCCCTGTACGTATATCTCCACCTAACGTCCAAACCACAATTCGCGGGCGGGGGAATTGCCATGGCTGTAGACGGGCCCACCCCGTTCGCAGCCATCTCACCCCAATATTTCCTTTCCCTCCAACCCCATCGCCTGCCCGTCCCCGCCCGCCTCCATCACCCGTGCTATC